>Ga0247668_1000065_pt1 | contig 39265 bp, 70 predicted proteins | sample CNK09_metaG_FD_182737 | JGI IMG/M metagenome (GOLD analysis project Ga0247668, IMG submission 182737) | Soil microbial communities from Purdue University Martell Research Forest, Indiana, United States - CNK09 | ecosystem: Environmental > Terrestrial > Soil > Temperate forest > Bulk soil...
CCTTTGGAACAAGTACGGACCCCACCTGCTGGGAATCTCTTCGAAGCTGGTTGAAGAGTACAAGGTGCAGGACCAAGGATATTCGTTCCGCGACTGGTATTGCGAAATGTACGGCAAGCTGCGATGGGCCGACTTGAAACGCGATCTGCCGCCCGAATTGATCACCAACATGTACCACGCGCACCCACAGTTGCGAGAGGAGCTCACGCCGCCCGCCCGCCTGACGTTGTTCCTGGTGCAGTTCTTTACGCCGTTCGGAGAGGAAGGCGATGATTTGCCGCCCGCTGGTGATTTATCCGAAGACGCCCCGCCGCATGTCGAGCACACCAACGGAGTGAGCGCCGCAATGCAGCCCGAGGCCAAAACAAAAGCCACACCCAAGGGAGCCCACTAAAAATGCCGACAATCACCCAATGCTTACACTGTGGGGAAACCTTTGAAGGTGGAGTGGTCATCGTAGGACGCCCCAACGCGCGATTGCAAGCTCTGCTAATAAAACTCGCCTCGCACATGAACCAGAAGCACCCAGACTTCGCCCAAGGAATGAACCTGGACGGAGTGACGTTCATGGGATGGCGATACCTCACCAACTTCAAATCAGACGATGAGGACCTGAACGCGGAATCCGATAAGCAACGGTGGATGATTCACCAGCAGACGCTGCCTTATCGGATGGACGACGATGTACTGAAGAAGCAGGCCGGGGAGTTGGCGAGACGTTTGGCGATTAGGGCGCAAGTTATTTGTATCAGTGGGCAGCGCGATCTACTCTTGGAGGCCGATGAACTAACCCGGAATTTCCAAGAGATGGTCGTCGAAACGCTCACCCAACTCCGAGACGCCCTCGAAGAGCCCAACAAGTACGAGCTTCCCAAAGTGGGGCAGTTGGTTGCGCACTAGCTTTTCTTCGGTGGTTCTCCATATAGCGAGCCTGATGGTTCATCGTGGGCTTTTGCGATTTTGATTTGGCCTCGCCATTCATCGATCTGCGCTTTTACATCCGCGACCTCGACAGCCAACCTCTTTATCTCGGACTGCAACGGCTTCAACCATCCCCGAATGATCGATGCTTCTAGCGCGTCGTACTTCTTATCAATCGCCTTGTGAAGTCCCGTTTTCAGTGGACCGTATGAACTGCCGTAGCGGTGGAACTCTTTGCGGCAATTGTCGCCGTCGTGTTGGCAGAAGCGTTGATCCTCGCGAATCGGCGCATACAGCCGGTTGCAGTTTTCGCACCGCCGCCGCTTGAAAGTTTTCTTCGGTGCGCGGGGTTCTTGGGCTTGTTTGCGGGTTTTTGATAGAGGCACCCGCCAAGTATAGCAGTAAGCGTCCACGCTTCGCGCGTTTAAGTCTGGACGCTGGTTAAAACAGGTGGGATGGAAGAAAGCAGGGGTCTGGACTGATCTTTGCGCATTCCACGGCTTTCGGCGTGGTGCTGTAGATCATAATTCAGATGGCACCACTGGCACGCCGCTTTTAAATTGTCGTCGCGGTCATCGCCCGAAATATGGTTCAGGTGCATAACCGTGAGCACAATCATTACTTCCCGGCAGATCATCAGTGGAAACCCGTGGGTCGTCACGTGGACCGGAAGCGATGGTGGATGCCACGGCCCCGTTATCACGTCCTTCGTGAACCAGAGTTCGGGCCGCTCGATCCACCAGCCACACGCGCGTAGGACCCACTTGTAATTTGGGACTCCGCACAGTTCGCAGCAATTCTTGGCACGCGCCAGAATCCGGGGACGTGTGACCGTTTTCCATTCCGGCCCATAGAACTTTCGCAACTCCGGTTTGATCGGCAAGCCTCAATACTCCATCAACGAAATACGCGGCAGCTTCAGGAGCGCCCGCGCATGTCGCGCAAAAAACTTCGCCTTCAACTCCCCGGCTTGATCCTCTGTGAACTTCCCCGCCCCGCCCATGCACGCCAGATCGTTCGCCGCCGCTTCCCGGATCTGCGCCCGTTGATCGTCCGTCAACGTCGCCACCATCGCCCGGAGCGTACGCGATTCGATGCCCTCTAGCGCCACTTCAATTTCAAGGTGATTTCCAGAGAGCGCCGCTATTTGTTCCGCCACATCGTGAAGCCCGCGCTTTCGGATGGCCGAGGCGCACCGCGTGAGAGCGTCATCAGGCGCGGATGGTTCGAACTTGGCCGGATGATCGCCAGGAGGCCCGCGCCGGATCAGCCGCAACGCGCTTATCACCCGCGTCGAGTGAGACGGTAAAAACAAACCCTCACTGCGCTGGTTTGGAATGTGAGCCATACGCACGGCTTGCGCGAGTTCTAAATCTGTCACGTCGGGGAAGATCGCCCGAACCATCGAGAGGAACCGAACAAGGAAGTTGACCGCCACCAGCGGGAAGAAAGAGCAGAGCGCCGCCATGGTAGCCGCCCATGCTTTTTCGGTTGCCCGTTCGACCGTTTGCGCAACAGGTTGCGCAACTTGTGTTAGAAACAAGCGGGTTGCCGGTTTTGAACCTGTGGCGACCTCAGCCGTGGATTGAGGCGCATCGCCGGGACACTGCCCCGCCCGGAGCATCGCGCATCCGTTGTCGTGGCATTCTTCGTGGACCTTTGCGCCGATCTTTGCGGTGACCGCGCGTTTCTCGCGTTCCGCCCGCTTGGGGTCGTACTCGCCCTGATGACGTTCGCGAATCGCCTGATTGTAACGATCCCAGTCCCAAGAAAACTTTGCCGTGTCGCCGCGCCCGACGATACAGAGCCCGAAGCCTTGCAGCTCTTTTACCGCCAGCTCTTTCGCCCGCGACTTCAGCCCCGTCCAATCTTCCCACTGCCGATCAGAGACGGATTTACGCGCGTTCGGCCGTTCGTCCTGATCCTGCCGCATGGTGATAAGCGCAAGTTTTTCGGACGCTGGCAGTTTGAGCAGATGAAGGTTTTCTATGAAGCTGTTGGGGACTCGCGTGTAACCGGCTGAAATCTTTTGTTGCGGTTCGGGGCGGACGGCAGCGGTTGCCAATGTGAACTCCTTAAAAGTAAAACGCTGAGCCGTAAGGGGGAGTTCAAGCCCTTCACAGCCCAGCGCTATTTCCATTCCTACCCCTGTGGGTTGCGGTTTGGTGGCCTACGGAAATACTAGCACAAAATTCCCCGCCAGCAACAGCCCCGTGTCAACCTGTGAGGATTCTTAGCTGCTGGTGCTTTAGTTTCTTTCTGATAGAGCTTTCCATATAAGGATACAAACGCAACGGGTTGCGCGTTCTCACGCAATATTTTGCGCAACAGGTTGCGTAACATGTTGCGGAAATTCTTTTCAGAGCCGGGAAAATTGGTACGAACGGGACTTTCGGGGGATTGTTTTGGAATTTTCTGGGGGGATAATCTTCGTGGTGTGACGGTCCAATGCGTACTCTGTAGTCGGTCGCTCCTGAAACGAGACGGAGCAAGAATCAAACTCAAGCCACCTGTCGGTGTGCGCCTACGCTTCCAGATCGCCACCGTGTGCGAGAAGTGTTTTGCTGATCTCGTGGAGGGTCGATTGAACAAAGACGAACGGGTGTTGATCACCGATGCGATTGTGCAGACTGTGAATGTCGCCCGCTCATAGGCGTGAGGATCAAAACCCGTGGCAAGGCCAAACCAAAGTACTAGGTGTCGAACTAAGGCAATCGGTCTATTGATTCAAACAAACCCACACCGCAATATAGCTCAGGAGGAAGTTGAAGATGTCAGACACTTTTAGATCCGTCAAGGTGAGCAGATTTGAGAAGGCGTTTGCCCGCGCCCACTACTTGGGATACGTCGACCCGAACATGCCGCGTGAACAGGCGAAGCAGTTCCGTGAGATCGCCCGCATGTTGTGGGATGCAGCCGGTGAAAATCAGGACATGCCGACCGAACTTCCGAAAGACCTCGCAGCGCTAGGGGGCGTCCGGTGAAAATCTCATTCGCATTCTTAACCGGAGTTCTCGCGATGGCGGCCGTGGTGTATTCGACGGGCGCCCACTTCGCAGCTCCCATGTTTTTCGCGGGCATCGTGGCCGTAGTTGCGCCGGGGGTTGCATACTTATCCAGCGTGAAGCGCATCAGGACCGCCGCGCGTTTCCTGTACTCGTTTGCCGATGCGTGGGAGGGAACACAGTCGGGGCCGGTGGCCGTTCGATCCGCCGAGGCGTCAGGGTATCGCAAGCCATCACGGAAGCAAGCCGAGCAGATCACCAGGGATTCCGCGGCTGAGTACTTAGGGGATGATGCGGATGAGATCTTTGGCGTGTCGCCGTCGAGGAGGGTATCATGATCATCGCCGCTGGAATCGTCGCCGGGTCCGTCACTTTTGCTTTGTTCTGGATTACGGAGCGTGCTTTCAAAGCAACTGTGGAGGAATCGTTTGAGCGCGATCGGTTGCGGGTTATTGGGCCTTCGGGTTTAAGGCGGGTTATCCGGCAAGAGGATGGAAAGGCTTTGATGTATGAAGACTGATTTCGATAATTTGTCCTCTGGCAGCGCTTCGGCTTCGGCCAACCCGGAGAGCGTACGACAGCCGAACACTGACCGTTGCGCCATTTGCGGGAAAGCCTGTTGCGCCTGCGACAAGTGCCGAGCGATCAAGGGGCACCGAGCGGATATCTGTTGGGGATGCTTTTACAAGACGAAGGCGGTTGCGAAGTGAAGCGGATCAAACGAAAGGCCCCAATCCCTACGTTGCTGGTTCAGCCCTGCGAATGCGGAACGGAGGGTTGTAAAAAGTTCGTCATTGCGATGATCCACCCCCTGATCCGCGAGTTGGAGGGTTCTGATCAGCTTGCCTCTATGGTTTTGTTTCCAGCAGAGAACGGCGCATCCCTGATTCGCCAGATAGCCGAGATGTGCGAGTTCGCCGGTTGCCCGGTTGGAAATCCCTTGGACCCTGTCGAGAGACAACCGGCAACCAGCACCGAACTGCCGCCCGAGGCCAAATCATGAAAAGAACGCCGTTCAAGCGCCACACTCCCCTAAAACGATCCGCCCCACCCAAAAGAACGCGCCTCAAACGTTCAAAGCCCCCTACCCTGCCTCAATGGGTTCTGGACTTCTGGGAGTGGGTTAGAGCGCAGCCGTGTGTGTGCTGCCAGACAATTGCAGACGCTATCATGCACGGGAACCAGAAGGATTCCCTAGGCAACTATCGACCGCTCCAAAAATCCCCCACCGAAGTCGCCCACATCGGACCACGCGGCCTGCGTCAGAAGTGCGACCCGCGAGAAGTGGTTCCGCTCTGTGGGGTTTTGCATCACAGGTTGGGGCCGTATTCTGCGCATCGACTGGGGAAGGAGTTTTGGAAGTTCCACGAACTGGGACGGGAATCGGCGCTCCGGGGATTGTGGGAAAAGTACGAACGTGACACTGGTATTGATTTGGCCTCATTCGGCAAGCGCCTTCGACCGGACTTTACAGCGTTCGACCAGGAAGGGCACCGATGAGCGGGCCGGGGAAAGACGGCACCGCGTTCAACCTTGACCGCTGGGTTTCGTGGGCCACGTCGCCCAAAACCAGCTCCAGCGTTGGCTTACGTTCCGGCAACATGCCCGGAGCAAGGAAGAAAGGTACTAAGGCGTTCAGCCGCTCCGGTGGACCGCGCCGCGCCTGCGTCTGTGGGCGGATGAATCACGTGAAGTTAAAAATGTGCAGGTGTGGGAGGGTGCTTCGATGCTTATGGTTTGGCCTTGCCACTGGTTACGGTGCTCACGCCTGTTGTGCGGGCGACATTCATGGATTGCGGAGGGGGAAATGAAAACGTTCCTAGATCGGGTATTTGGCAAGGCCGAGGAAATCAACGGAGGGGAACGGTGCCCAACTTACCTGTACCGATGGGTTTTGCTACGACTATGGGGCCGTGGAGTGTACCTGCATCACTTCGTAGGAGACGACTGGAGTCGGGATCTTCACGACCATCCCAAAAGGTTTATTAGCATCGGCCTGAGGGGTTGGTACGAAGAGTACACGCCGTGTTCGTGCGGGCGAATGGATTGCACCGACTTCAGTGTTAAACGGTGGACCGCTCCATGGTTTCGATCCTTTCCGGCTGAACACATCCACCGGATCACAACCCCCTCAAGATCGTGCTGGACGCTCGTAATTGTCGGGAAGAGTTCGCGGCCATGGGGTTTCTGGCATCGCGGCCAGTTTATCGGCTGGAGATCCTATGTTGATGGACAGGACGGAATCGCCGACAAAATGAAGGCGTGTGATTAGGCAACCTATGAATGTCGCCCGCTCACAAGGAGTGAGCACCGAGACCCGTGGCAAGGCCGAACCATAAAGAACAAAACACCATGAAAACCTACCCCCTCACCCCCACCCAACTAAATCAGCTCAGAACCAGACTTCTAGAACTAGGAGTCACCCTCCCCGATGGACAGGAAGGAGTCTTGATCCATGGAGGGATTCAGTTGAAGTATTTTTACTCACCTGAAACCACGCAGTTGCTCGGACCGAATCAGCCCGGCGTGTTGACGTTGAGCATTTTAAAGAAACCGCTGGTTGTGCCGGCGTCCGCGATCTGGGTCCAGGTAGGCGCGTGGATTAGTGAAGTAACGGCAAGCCAGAGCCCCGCGTAAGAATCTCAGCGAGAATCCATGCAGCCAGTCCGTAGCATACGAATTTCCAACGCGGTGTTTCAGGTGGAGTGGGAGGCCAAGCGGCTACGATGAAGAACACGAAGCCGAAGACAAGCAGGATGAGAATAACGAAGGGCATGGGTACCTCAGGGGTTAGAGCGTTTCATGGTGTTTTTGTTTCGGCCTTGCCACGGGGTACGGCTTCGGAAGGGCTTGTGAGCGTGCGACATTCACGGATTGCGGCATGAAGCCTTTGCTGATTGACCTGTTTTGCGGCATGTTCGGATGGGGCGAGGCGTTCGTTGCCGAAGGCTGGAGGGTGATCGGCTTCGACATCGTACAACGCGGACCCGTTCCACCTGGTTGCAAGCTGATCATCCAGGATGCGCGGACCATCGACGGCTACCAGCTCTACCGCGCAAATCTGATCGTAGCCAGTCCGCCGTGCGACGATTTCAGCCGGTGGGATCAACCGTGGAAGCATGTCATAAAGAACCGCCGCGAGCCCGACTTGTCCCTATGGCACGCCGCTGAGCGCATCGCGGAGGAAGCCGGCAGGCCGCTGATCATCGAGAACGTCAGGGGCGCTCAGAAGTTCATGGGACCAGCTCGGGCGCACTTCGGCAAGCAATACCTGTGGGGTGAGGTTCCCGCGATTCTGCCGTCGATCAACGGACTTCAGAACGAGGGCCGGCAGAAGCAGACCCTTTCATCCACCCGCAAAGCTGAACGCGCTAAAATCCCCTTTCCCCTCGCCCAACACATCGCCCGCGTCTTCAAACCCTACCCTGTCGAGCGCACAGACTCAACGCGAAGCACAGTACCGACCGAGGCCAATATATGAAAAGTTCTAAGGCGTTTCCCCTTCTCTTTCAGTACCAAAGATCCATTCCCTCAAAACCACAAAACCCGCACAATAAACCCATGAAAGAACCCTTCAACATCGAATCCCCCGAACTAAACGAAGCACCGGAGCCCACAGCGGAACAATCCCTCCAGCTCCGAATCATCTACCTCGAATCCGACTTGCAGCGGGCGCACAATGAAAACCGGCTGTTGCGCGTTCGCCTGAACCGGCTCAACCGCGTGTTGGGCGTCGAAGATGGGGAGCGTGCGGCATGAGTAAGCACACTCCGGGACCTTGGATCACAACCGGAAAATATAGTTCCCGATGGGAGGATGCTAACGACGACGAAGAAACGGTCCGCCGCGTCATCGAGGTAAAGAAGGCGCTGGAGCCCCGCCCGCCCGACGCAATGATAGTGTGCGAAGTGAACGAGCAGGGAGGGGTTGAGATCGCCAACGCCCACCTGATCGCCGCCGCACCGGAGCTGCTGGAGGCGCTGACCAACATGACCGCCCTCGCACATGCCTACGTTGGTGACGATCCCAAGGGCCTCGCGCTAGTAGCCAAGGCAACCGCCGCCATCTTCAAAGCGGAGGGTCGACAATGAACCCCCAGCACAAACCCACCACCCTCAAGCTGGAGCCCAACGTACCCACCGAACTAGCGTTGCACCACGTCAACGGGCTAGAAGTGCAAGGCAACTACGGTCCGCAAGTCCTGTTCACGCTCACCGGCTACCGCAAGCTGTATGTGCCGCTTGACGTGGGCAAGGAAATCCGCTCCCTGAGTCTAGCCCCCGGCCAGCCGTTCATCGTTACCAAGGTTCAGCGGGAAGGGAGTCGCTCTTTCAATTGGGTTGTCGAGCGCAAGCCCGCCGCGTCCGTCGAAGCATACGACCCGGCTATCCAATCCTTCACCCAAATCGAGCAAGCCTTAAAAACCGCCATCGCCGCCGCGTGCGCCGCTGAGAAGTTTGGGAAGGAGATCGGGTATGAGGTTCGGTTCTCTGAGGATTCGATAAAGTCTCTGGCGTGTACTGTGATGATCGGGATGGGGAGGGCGGCGTGACGGATCACTTACCCACCCTCGGCATGCTAGTGTTCTGTTTCGCTGTTTGCTCCAAAATCAAAAACAGCGAGATTCAGGTTGGGCCGTATTGTCGCCTTGTGGCGGCTCTGCTTCTGGCTATTTGCGGTGTGTGGGATTGGGAGCAAGGCTTTCATCGTTGGGCTGCGGTTTGCGCCGTTCTCGTAGTTGACCAGTTCATATCACTGGGGAGGGCCGCGTGAGGGTACTCCAGGTTCGCCGACGACGATATCTGGAGCTAACGAAGCTGGACTGTCAGGTGTTGCTCGTAGCACTTGACAGTTTCGCGATGGATTTAAGATCCGACATCGCCGCCGATAGTCCGTTTGATGCGGAGTACACGTTCAAGCATATCGCCAACCTGCGCGAAGCGGTGATGATATTGTGGCTACGGGCGCAAGGCGCAATCGCCCATGTCGAGCGTTTCAACCCCCTCCGAAGACGCCAGTAGCGGCGAGGCCAAAACAAAATGAAGTGGCGTATCCTCGCAATCGAGAAAGAGATCGGGTATGAGATCCGGTTTTCCGAGCAGTCTATTAAGTCGTTAGCCTGTACTGTGATGATCGGGAGGGCTGCGTAAATGCCTGATGATATTTCGGCCTCTGGCAGCATCCCGGCTTCGCCCGAACCGGAGAGCGTTCGACAGCCGACCGCTTGGGATCGTCACAGCCGTTTGAGTCTGGGTCTGGTCTTCGCGTCGAGCGTGGTGGTGATTTACGCACTGTTCGCCGATGAGCCCAAGCTTTGCGGCCTTGCCTATTTGCTGTTGAGCCTTGGGTTTTGGATGGACAAGCCGCAATCCTCGAATGTCGCCCGATCAGAGGAAGTCCAAGCCGAAACCCGTGGCAAGGCCAAACCATGAAAACCATTCTCGTACTCACGCTCACACCCTTCGTCATAGCCCAACCAAAATCCATAGCCTACACAGGCACAGAGTGCATAGCCTCCACAACCCCACACTGCGGAGGCTTCGCCGCGATCGCCATCCCCATCGCCCAAAGCGATACGTTTTCATGGACGAAGATCTTCCAAGGCGCACCGTCCAAATCCGGCCTACCAGCCTCCGTCACCACCACGGGCCTTGCAAAGCGCCTGTGGACCCTGCCCCTCGGAAACGTCAAGCTGAACGTGATGGGACTCGGAGCCGTGGGCGCATCGCAGACCGCTACCGCGACCACTGCCGCATTCAACGCGGGCGGGGGAGTGGACGTGTCGGGACTCTCGAAGCGATGGCCCTGGTTGCGTGCGTGGATCGGCGGGCTACAGGAGAAAGCAGGGAGTAGTCAAACGCGGGTTACGCTGGGGATTGGGGGTTCGTGGTAAATGCCTAACGATGATATTTCGGCCTCTGGCAGCATCCCGGCTTCGCCCGAACTTGAGAGCGTTCGACAGCCGAACGGTGTCGTTTTCGAAGAACTGACCCACCAAGTCACTCAACTCCACCGACTATTGGAAGATCCGCACCCTGGTTTGATCACGTGGTGTGAAGCCGTTGCGCATCGGTGGCACTCCATCAGCGTTCTGTGGCTAGAGCCATCGGAAGAACTTCGTCAGCATTCTCAGTCTATGAATGTCGCCCGCTCACAAGGTGTGAGCACCGTAGACCGTGGCAAGGCCAAACCATAAAATAAAATACCAGTTTGCCCTACCCTCCGAAAGGGCCTCAGCCCCCAATCTGTGGACAGCAGAGCGGGGGCTTTTTTGTGCCCCGTGATATTCTAAATCCGTCCTTGGGCGGGTGCTGTTCTGGTTGGACCTTTACAGTGCGCGGAGACGCCTAGCCGCTCAAGGCCAAAGAAAGGTCCAACAAAATGAACACCCCAACCCCTTCCGCTTCCGGCGCCCATACAAGAATCCAGTTAAAGCGCCCCGGCTTCGTTATCGTCATTCACGCCACGCTCGCCAGCTTCGACCCGACGACGGGCGACTTTACAGCATGGCTCGACACCGACCCGCAAGGCGCATCGGCCGGCCTTTATATCGTCGTTCCAGGCGGACCGCTCTACGCTGACTCGAACGGCCTCACGTGGGAGGTTGTTCGGTGAAAATAATCACCCCCGCCGATCACCACGCCGAGCGCATCGAGAGCATGGACCCGGCACACCGGCAGATTCACGTCCAGCCGGTTTCCGCGCCGCTGTACGTCATCACGGCCATGTTTAACCCGCTCCGGTTCTACTCGCGCTACCGGCTTTATCACTCGTTCGCCAAACACTGCGCGGACGCCGGCGCGATCCTGTACACCATCGAACTCGCCCTCCGCGATCGCCACCACGAAGTAACCCACTTCGGGAACCCGCGGCATATCCAGATCCGGGGTCAATCCGAAATCTGGTACAAGGAAAACCTGAACAACATCGCCATGCGGTACCTGCCGCAGGATGCGGAATACGTGGCGTTTGTCGATGCGGATTTCCACTTCACGCGCTCCGATTGGGCAACGGAAACCGTGCAGATGCTTCAGCACTATGAAGCCGTGCAAATGTTCAAAGTGCTGACCTACGAAACCTACGACCACGGAACCCACAACACGATGAAGGGTTTTGCCTACCTGCATACCAACCGGGAATCGGTCCCGCTCGAATATGGTCACCAGGGAGCGGTAGGGGGTGCATGGGCTTTCCGGCGAACCGCGCTGAAAAAACTGGGATGTTCGAATACTGGAGCGCCGCTGCTAGACCGCTGCATTCTGGGATCCGGCGATTGGCACATGGCGTTTGGTCTCGCGATGCGGGAAGACTACCACCCGGAGTTGCGACTCCCCGGCCTTGACAACTACGTCCAGACCATTCTCGATTGGAACAAACGTGCGGCTGTGCTCGATGGCAACATCGGCTATTGCGACATTCACGCGATTCACCACTGGCACGGACCCATGGCGCGAAGGGGATATACAACCCGGCCGCAGATTTTGATGAACAACCATTACAACCCGGCAACCGATGTTCGGTATGACGAAAATGGGGTGCTTCAGCTTGCGGACAACAAACCGCGATTCCGGGATGATATCCGGGCTTACTTCAAGCAACGGGATGAAGATAACATCGCTCTGAGCTGATCATGAATTGGCCTCGGGCAGTACTTCTTTTCACCCTTCCGCTATGGGCTCGACACGTTGCCGGTCAGTCGTTCACGCCGTTACTGTCGACGCCCTTTTCTTTTCCGGGGTCAACGTTTGTTCTGACGTTGGCCTTCCAGGACGCCGCGCCGTCGCTCAATGCAGCCGGATTCCAGTGGACTCTCACACTACCCGCCGGGTTCACAGCGGGCACCCCGACCGCTGGAGCCGCTTCCATAGCCGCGCAAAAGGCGGTGAGTTGCAACGGGCTCACGTGCCTCGCATTCGGAGTGAACGCCAACACATACGCATCGGGCGTCGTGGCGACCATTCCAATTACCATCGGTGCCACCGCCGCGCTTGGGAATGTGCTGATCGGGATTACTTCAGTGGTGGCCAACGTGGGGGGAGGGCAAGCCCCGATCCCTTCCCCCGCTTCAGTCATGCTCACGGTCAACGCCAACACGGGCACAACCCAGTGGTTTAAGGCTACCGTGGCCGCGACTTCCTGTACTGTGTCCAAAGTCGCTCAAACGCCGATCCGCATCAACTACGTGTGCATCGACGCCTATGGGTCCAACGCCGGATCGTACACCGCCAATATGACGACGGGGGGCGGGGGAACGTCCTGGTTTTACATCGGCATGAACTCATTGAGCGGTACCGTGGCCCTGACTACGACGCCAGTTCCGCCGAATACAAATCTCTCTTGCTTGATCCAGATGAACGCCACCCCCGGCCCCGTCACGATGCTGAACGGGGTTTCGGTACCAGCCAATTCTGCCGCTTATTCGTGTTCGGGCTATTCCACAACCGGCCAAGGCATGATAAGTTGGCCCTGAGGAGAAACACTATGAAACTACCCGATCCGCCGCCCGCCCCGAGCCCCTTCGCTGGATCTGATTCCTACGAGTGGGCTTTCAACGCCGCCTATTACAAAAGCCGCAGTCCGCAACTTCAGCCGTTCTTTTATGGACGCCCAGGAGGGCAAGCCGGCGAACAACTCAATCAGGCCGACCGCGACACGCTTTCAAACGAGCTTTACGAAAACGGCGTGCCGTTCGATGAGCAGATTGATTTCTGGGGCTGGGGTCCATACCAGACCATGTACATGCGAAAAGTCCGTTACGGCTACGACCGCGTTCCCGTGGGAACCGGAGCCACCAACCCGCCGCCTACCGTTGTGACGCCGGAAGACTTGCACGGGCCGGTTGTTCCGGGGTACTTACTGGTCAGTGTTGATATCGCTGATTTTCCGCCGCACAAATGACCTTTCGAGCCAAGCACGAAATCACGGGGCGGGGGTTGATCCTGGTTTTAAGGGCTCAAGCCGCGCCTCGACGCTCCTGGAATATAGCGCGTGGTCTGGCGCTGTTTTATGATTTACTGCTAGGGCGGTGAGCCTTTGACCCTCCAGCAGTTCTGGGATTCCCATTCCGCATCAGAACGGGCTAGACTCCATGTTTTTATAGAGGGTCTAGCCCAACCCGTTTCGCCCTCCGTTGAAAACGTTGTTCCCCCCAAGGCTCACGAGAATTGCGTTCATTGCGGTTCCCTTACTGGTGGATACTACTGCGCACATGGGGTTTGTTGGCCGTGTCATCAGGATCGGCAGTGTATAGGGTGTGGACAACGATGATTTGGCCTTTCCACGCATCCCGCTTCGCAAAACCTTGAACAGAACGACATTGCGGCTTGCTCCCGCGCCCGTCCGGTGATAGTCTTGAACCTGCTAGAGTTGCCGGGGTGGGGATCAATCCTCCGAAACCCACCCTGCCCCGGTTCCGAACAAACCCACGATGGGGCCGCCAATCGATGACCTGCGAGGCCGTTGCCAAGTCTGAAGTGACACAGGGTGTAAACGGTCGAAGGACGCGGCCCATAAAACAAACCTGTGAATGTCGCCCGCTCATAGGCCATCCAAGCCGCGATCCGTGGCAAGGCCAGAACAAAAGTACCATCGCATTCAAAAAATCACCGTGATACACTTCCCTCCGTGGGGCCAATAAGTCGAAACCCTGTAGGTCCGAAGAGCATGGGATTCGCAGGCCCCCATACGAATAGAGGGCAGGGACTAGCAACCGGAGGAGAACTCCGGTGAGCCATCCGCGCCGAAGGGTACGTGATGAATCCGGCAGGAGTCGGAACCTCTGGTTTGGTGAGCCAGGGACGCCCCTGAACACCCTGCCCTCTATTGGTATCGAAAACATAACCCAAAATGGTCACCCTCCGAATCACAAACCCCACCCGCAACTCAGTTTTAGCCACTTACGCCAATATCGCCAATACGCCGAACCTGAGGCGCATAGGCTTAATCGGAGCCCCACCGCCGCAACCAGGCGAAGGGCTTTTCTTCCCCGAATGCAACGCCATCCACACGGTAGAGATGTCGTTCCCGATCGATGTGGTGTTTGTCGACATGTTGACGAAGCGGGTGAAAAAGACCGTGCAACAAGCGCAGCCGGGGTGTCACTTCAACGCGCTGATACCCAAGGAACTGTGCGCGGTGATCGAGCTGCCATCGGGGACGGTGCAGAAAACGGGGACGCAGCCGGGGGATGTGGTTATGATACTGAGTTCAGGACATGCGAGCCAGAGCGATTTGAACTATGTGGCGGGGTTGTAATGCGCAGCATTTACGATGATCCATGGTGTACAACGTGTGGGAGTTATCATCGCCGTCTTGGCCCATGCCTCCCGAGAAATCCGCCGTTCTATCCAGAGCCAAAGGATGATGATTTAGCCTCAGGCAGCATCGCCGCTGCGCCCTCCCCTGAAAGCGTTCGGCCAGGAATGGCTGAGTGCTGCGAGAACTGCAAATACTGGCTGTACGTTCCACGAATGACGATGGATGTACCATCAGGCCCCCAAGGGATGTGCCGACGCTACGCGCCTCGTTCTGGGTCACATTGGCCTTTGACCTTCCATGGGGATTTTTGCGGAGAGTTCAAGCCCCTCCTGGTCGAACGCGAGCAAGGCGGGCAAGCCGAGAAGCCGAATGAGGCCAAAGTATGAAAACGACGATCTGCTGCTACTTTATAGCCCTAGGATTAATCTTCTACTTTGCCATGATCGGAGCTGTGTCCATCGAAAACCACCAACGCGAGTACACCATCTTAATCACCCGCACCCCACCCCCAGCGCAAATCATCGGACGCATCCAAGTAGGCTTGACCAAAGCCGAAGCCGAGGGAGCCGCGTTTCAGTTGAACGAACTGTTCAGCAAACAAAAGCTGGAGTGGAAAGCCGTGGCAGCGCTCCCCGAGGCCATCAAATGAGCCGCGTTGTCAAAGCGCTGACCCGTTCCTATCGTGGCGTGGATTCCTCGATATCCGCCCCGGAGTGGGAACAAGACCGCCACTGCGAGCCGCAATCCGTGAATGTCGTACGCTCAGAAGCCGACGCGCAGCGCGAGACGATAGAAGGCCAAAATATGAACACACCCCAACCCCGCATATTAGGAGAAGGCCGCATCACATTCGAAGCCTACGTAAAACAACACTTCCCGCAAGAAGTAGGCCGAACAGGCTGGGAGTGGAACAACCTGCCACCGACCTCCGTAAAACGATGGGCAGCCATTGAGCAAGCCGTAATCGACGCCTACCAGGGTGAACCCTCAAGAACCGCCGTGTTGCCCGTTCAAGAGCCTCACAAAGCCGAATAAGCGAGCAACCCCAAAGCCAACGCCGCCACCCCGAGCATCACAGGATCGGCAGTGGAGGGATCCCCAAAGACGGAAAGGTCTAACTCTCCGCTGGTATCCGGCCCGCCGCCGCTTCCCCCGCCCGCCAGCGCATCGGCCAACGTGGTATCGGTTGTCACGCCCAAGGAAGCAGCGAGCTTGTTGGCGTAAAGCGTTGGATCGTTGCCGGGTTGCGAGGCCGGGGCGTAAATGTCCATCATTTGCTGAATCGTCAAGCCGCGATTCGCGTAGTTCTGAATCTGCTTGAGCAGCGCGTTGTAGCCGTCGTCGTACGTCGGAAACGCCGCAAAGCCCCCAGCTCCCGGAGTTGCGCCCGCCTGCCCCACGTAAATCAGGTTACCGGGATTGTTGTTCCGATACGCGAGAGTTCCGGGGTAATAGCCTTCCACTTGCTGGATGGTGTTGGCAATGGTCGTTACTGGACTGCCGATTGCACCGAGGCCGCGCCGCACGTACATCTGCCGCTGATTATAGCGCCTTTCGCGAAGCCGTCTTTTCCAAGAGTGCATTGCCCATCCTGGTCGAACGATAGCAAGGCCACGGCGAAGGACGCAAGCCGCCTGAGGCCAAACCATCGTCTATTGAATAATCGGAAACCCCACCGCTGCCCCACCTGAAGCAGGCGCTAAAGCCCCTATTGTCGCAAACCCGGTTCCGCCCACCGTGAGCGCTCCGGGAAACCCGAGAGCCCTCAGAAGCGCCCCGCCGCCCGCCGTGTTGTTCGGTGCGAAGTTGTTGCCGGCCGAATTGACGAAGGGATTCGCCGTCAGGATTTGATCGTTTGCCCCCGCCGTGATCAGATTGAGGTTGGCCGTCGTATTGCCGCCGTAGGCGTTGTAGTTCATGAAAGCGCCGATCTGCGCGTTGGTGCAAGAGCAACTCATCCCATAGCGGCCGTTTCCGTAAAAGACGCTGTTTAGGACGATGACCGATTGAGCGCCGATCTGAGATTTAAGGCCATCCTCCCCGTTGTTCACGGCGACCGAATTGAGAATGATAGCGGTGCCCTGTGCGGATCCGATGTTGAATCCATCGACGGTACTACTCCCCGTGTTGTTCGCCGCAATACAGACATTGCAGGTGCCCCTGGGGTTGCCAAGATTAAAGATGCCGGATGCCGTGGTGGTAGTGTTGCTGTACGCCACGCAGACGATGCAACTCGACTGAGCGTTATTATTCCAAAAGAACGCGTTTCCGGCACCGGACTGAGTGGTCACCGAACAGTTGAAGCAAAAGTTATCGATGTCAAAAAAGCCAATGCCGTAGGTGCCCGAGCAGCCCTTGACCGAGATGTTAGCCGCAGAATTGCCGGGACCGTCGATTGCCAGACCTATGGAACTCGATTGACCATTACAGTCGATAATCACGTTTCGGAGCTGTGCTCCTCGATTCGCGCCGCCGCCGATATCCAAAAAGATGCTGCCCGCCGTTTCCTGGAAAGTGACCTGTAAATTATCCCCGCGCGTCGATCCGTACCCGCTGATCACCGGCAGCAGGTTAGTGGACCCCGCCGAGGGTGTAAAGGAAAACGTGCTCGAAAACGTAATCGTCGCGGTCGCTTTGATCCATGCCTGATTTCCTGCCACCAGTTGCATGTTCGTGTTAAGTTGCCCATGGGTGAGCAGCGCCCCGCCTATGTTCATCGTCATGCCGGTGCTGGCTGCTATCGAAGCATCGAGAGTGATACTGGTAGAGTTGACAAACGTCGCCCGCCGCCACTGCGCCGTGATCCCCCCCGTGCCTCCGGAAAAGAAAACGATGTTGCCGGTAACCGCCGCAGAAAAGTTACCCGTGGCACTAGTTACAGTCGTCGTGCCGTTCGCCACCGCGTCCGTTGTCGAAATGTTGACCGTCGCGCTTTGGCAAGAGGAACAGGCCGCCGCGTTCTTGTTGTTGAACTGACTCATGTCAGTCCCGGAGCCCGTGGAGTCGAAGCCGCCGCCATTGGTGTCCGAGCCTACGCTGGGGCGCATTTCCCAGACGGTGGTTGCTGGGATGGTTCCGAAGACTGGAAGGGTGAGTAGGGCGAGGATTACAAGGATGGTCAGAAATCGGGTTTTCATTTTGTTTTGGCCTCCATCGGCAGTGCGTGCGTCACACCCTGAACGATCCCGACAGCCGAACGCTGTTTGGCGCGAAGGGCACAAGCCATTCCTGGTCGAACGCTGTCCAGGGAGGCCGCAGCATGTACGCTGCCTGAGGCTAAAACAGGAATTACGAAGCAGTACATTGAAGCACCAGACTTGCCTTCGTGGCCGACGCGACCGTGTTGATATTGACGCCGAAGATGTCGTTGGCAGTAACGCTGGTGGTCCATGCGGTCAACGTAGTCGAGTGGACGGCCGTACCGCTCGAGATGGCAGGGAGCGCCGCCGCCGTGATCGTGTTGGCAATTGTCGGAATTGCCGTGCCCGTGGCAATTTTCCACACGTCGAACGTGATCGTACCCGTGTCAACCGTGATGTTCCACGCCGCGATGGTGCAGGCGAATGGCACGGTGAAATAAGTTGTCTGCCCCGCCGTCAACGCCGATCCGCCGCCATCGAATCCGCCGCCGATGGATCGTATATTCTGGTTTGCTGTTCCGCCGCTGGGGGGCGTCTGCCAGGTGGGATCAGCTCCGGTATTTGCTCCAAGAAACTGCCCCGTGGTACCCACTGCCGTAAAGTTCACCCCTTGCCCGGTGCTGCCGACGCCCACGCCGTGATTCGTAGGCGTGCCAGTCAAACACGTTGCGCACGTGGCCGCCGCAACCGCGGCTTGCACAAATGCCGTGTCCGCCACTTCGGTTGTGTTGGTCCCCGGCGCAGCCGTCTTATAGAGCCAGCGGGTTCCGATCATTTGAACATCCCGCAACGTTCCCGTTCCGCCAGCCTCCGCGCCGATCTGCGCCACGTTTGAAGACCATTGCCCATAGATGATTCGTTCATAGTTGGCCGCACCCGCCACGTACTTTGTGAACTGAGGATTGTAGACCGCGCAAATCACCTGCCCGACGCTGTTGAAGGTGTTATCGTCCCGGCATCGCCCGACGCCCCGCGCGTCGAACCATGAGTAATAGGGGTTTGTGATGGTGCCAGTGCGCCCGGTTCTTAAATCCTCCGCGTAGTACGTTACGAAAGTCGAAATGGTTGCCGTGGCATCGAGAAACGGCTGGACCCCGTAGAAGTACCACATATTATTTGCTGTGGTGTTCGGGTCCATATTCGATTGGACAAACTGCCCATAGAGGTCAAGCGAGTGCGCGGAATTAGTCGCCCCGATGGTTTGCGCGATCGCATAGGCGTTCCCGGCCCCTGTGGAAACGGAGTTCAGTTGCATCGCATAGGAAAGCGTGGGACTCGATGCCGCGAAGATTCCCGCCGTGCCGAGCGCCCCCGCCTGAAACGCAGCATGGGCCGAGCTGGAGCTGGTTGCCTCCAGGTTGGTGGGACTCATAAAGTTCGTAACTGCCGTGGGCAGGGTAGACCGTGCAGGTCCGAACCGAACCAACGCATTAGCCGCCGCCGCGTCGAACGCGCTTTGCACAATGCCGCACAGCACCGTTGGAGACTGGTAAACCGTCACCTGCCCCGCGATCGCGCCGCCGCACGTGGTGACCGATCCGGGAGCACTGGACCCGGCCCGCGCAATGGTCGAGTTCAAGTAGCCGTACAGGTTCCCCTTCACCCGCCCGGTGCCCGTCACGCTCGAAAGAGTTACCCGCATCCACGGGTAGTAACCGGCGAACCCCGTAAACGCGCTTGTGATCGCCGTGTTGGGGTTGATGCCGCTCGATCCCGGCAGCGCCGTACTTGATAGCACCGTGCCGGCAAAGGTTCCCCAGGTTCCCGGCGAACCGTTGTTATCCGGTGCGCTTTGGACAACCAAGGAAAGAACTGAATATCCCGTGCTTTCGTAGACCAGGAGCCAGCTTGCTATTCCAGGGGAGTTCGGCGAAGCGTTGGGAGCGCCGCAGGTGAGATTTGAAGTGGAGCCCGTTGCCGTGAAGTTGAAGGGTATTACGCAGTCGGGTACTACTTTGGTTGATTGGGCGAAAAGTGGAGGCAGACAGAGCAGTGAGAGAGCGAACAGAAGCTTTTTGAACATGGTTCATTGTATTCGATATTTTGGCCTCAGGCTGCTTGTCGCTTCGCCGGGGCCTTGCCATCGTTCGACCAGGAAGGGCTTGAACTTCTACCAAGCGAGCAAGCCGCAATGTCGCTCTGTTCAGGCCGATCCGGGGCCGCAACCCGTGGCAAGGCCAAAACATCAAAAACGTCAGGCACTTAGGTATCAGGAGGCCGCTACAAATCGCTCACAGCGCGTCGTGTGAGATGCGTTCCACGTCTTTTAAGGCCGCAACCTGCTTTTTCTGCGTTCGAGTCATACCTTGAGCCCTTTCAAGCCAGGAAACCAACTGGGGAGGAATCGGGGCCACCGTCGAACAGTTCAAGGTAATTTCTACCAACTCCCCGAACACGTAGAACAAAGCAACCGCCGTGCCCAGCTCGAAGCCCACATTGAACCCGGAAAGGTCTTTTGCCGTCGCATAGACGACGTGTACCGCGCCGCACAGCAAAAGGGTGACGGATACCCGCCGAAGTGTCTCCCGGAGCCCGGAGCGATGCGTAAGGAGGCAGGAAAGGAGGTCAAAACCACAGAGGATGACAAGAAGCTTCACTGCTGCCGGCAGGCCGATCCAAAAGACCAGCATCCAAGCGAGGCACCACTTAACAAAGGCCAACGCCCAATGATCGCTCACAAGGCGCGGAGGTTCAACGAAGCGTTGGCGTACAACTGGCATGTCTGAGAGATGCGGTTAGGGGCCATAGTGTTACGGTTCCGTCCTTTTGCGTGAGCCGCTGGGTTCGTCGTCGTGGGCTTTGTGGTCCTGCCCGTCGGCGTTTTCTTCTTTCAACTCCGCGCGCCCCTCCACGTTGCCTTGTGCGCGGGAAGCGCTTGCGGTTGCCTGCGTCAGCTTTTCAACCAGGCCGTTGGTGTTGTGCTCCGTCCGTGTCGCAACTTCGAGAGTCTTTTTAGAATGACCCGAAGACTTATAGGAGAACCACGCCGCCGCCACTGCTCCGAAGGCAGCGGCGATGCCTGGAATGGTGTGGATCAATTCGATCTGTACGGCGTCGGTCAAAAGGCTTTACTGCTCCCATCCCATAGTTGGCCACTGCCACCCGAGCAATGCTCCGAACACGAAGTTGCCCGCGCCAACTGGTACAGACGCAACCGTCTGAGCCTTGATTTGAATAAGTTCCTGGTCGTTATGCTGAAACGCGACAGGCCATGGATCACCCGGAACCAATGAGCCGCGCTGCATTCCAACCGAAGCATAGTCCTTCTCCGCGTATCCAACGCCGGGGATCGGTACGGCTGTAGGAGAATCGACGTCCACTCTGTAAAGCACCTGCCCGGGGAGTGCGGAACCCCCGCCGCCAGCGTATCCGAGCACCAAGCCACAAATGAGGCAACTGTACCCGCGTTTGAGTTGATAGCTGGCAACAATCACCTGGTTAGCCGCGCCGTACGCTGGAGCGACCGCAAAACCTTCGGCATCGACTGGCGTGGCATTGTGCGGGATTGGAGTACCCCAGACCGTCTTGCGTGTCGTAGCGACATCTAAAAGCGCCTGGAGAAGCTCTGTGAGGTCTTGCGCGGTGGTTTCAACGGCTGGCATATGGGTTTCCTCCGTAAACGACGTGAGTAGAAACCTGTGGCACGAAGCGGCCCCAAGTCTTCGTGATGGGATTCCAGAACTTGGGGGGCTGTTTGTGGCGTCTCACGTACCGCCGCGCCGCGATGGCCTTACGTTTGAAGAAATCGGTCATAACTTCGGTACCCGCCGCTCTGCGATCCGCTTGCCGACGTTTGCAAGGAAAGGCAAGCCGTCAGAGAGCAGCTTTTGAACGTTGGGCGGTTGCTTTGCTGCCCACTCTGCTACTGCTTTTGTTCGTTCTTCCGGGTCCAGGTAGCGAGCTGCGTTTTGACATACTTCGTAGAATTGGGCGAGGTCGGCGAGGGGGTTGGCTTTCATTTTGTTTTGGCCTCGTTCCGCGTTTCGGCTTGGACTACCACTGGTCGCTCGACACGTTGCCGGTAGTCTGCGACATTCCGCGCCATCGCCGCATTGCAATCATTCGCCGCATCCGTGGCTCTGGCTACCGTTGATGAAAGGTCTACATCGGCCTGCCCTTCCGACGTCCCGACCTTGGATGTCGAGTTCGAAGAGGTCACGGCCCACACGATCAAGACGAGGCCAATAAAAAATAAAACATACTCTTGCCACATCACGCTTTGACCCCTTCCCCTGTTGGAACCATGACCAAGAAAGTAAGTTGCACCGCCTTATTCAACTGAGGCTCTTCTTCACTTCCCGGCCCCAACTGATTCCAGAACTCAACCATAAGTTGCCCTGGAGGAACAATCGGATACGGCACCGGGAGGAGGCGCGGAGTCACCGGAGACACGAACCCGTTGGTTGATCCAGCGTATGGAGGATTGGCATTCGCCGGCTGTAACCAGTCGTTCAGAAAGTAAGCCTCTGGAACCGGCTTCGTGAAGAGCTGGTGATCAATTGCCAAGTCTGTAATCTGGCAAACGTAGCCCGAGGGCGCCGGGGGACTAATCGGGTTCGCGGGAGCGCCCCCGGCAAAGCTCACAGTCGAGTGTAACCACCCGAGCAGGAAAGAACCGACCGGCAGAGTCAACAGATATTCGAGATAGCCGCCCGCCGCAACACCCGCCGCCTCCGTTGTCGCATCGGGCGCATGGTAGAACCGGGGAGCGTAGCAGCCGAGCCGAGCGAACACGTCTGTACGCTCCGTGAAACGCGCCATCCAGTCGCCCCAGTAGTCTGTGAAGAGCGGGGAGAGTCTTAGCGGGTTCTCTGTGATTGTGGGAACGCAGACGCCTGATGTGTTCATAAGCGCTCCGTGATCGGCTGGAGAATGTCTTTCATTGTTTTGGCCTCCGGTCCTCCATCGTGACTTCGAGCAGCTAATGAGCGTCCGACCAGGACAGGCTCTAATAACTCGATCTGTCGAAGCGCCTTGCGTAGCGCGGGACTGTCTGCAATCAAAAACAACTCACAGCCGCATGTCAAGCAGGTATGTGTCATCTCGACCACTTCACCGCTGTCGTCACGCTTCCACGAACTTAGGACGGCTACAATCCAGCTACCGCCGCGGTCAAAGCAGCGAATGCAATGAACGTCCTCACCCAAGATTGATTCTGCGAGGTCGAGAGCCATTCCTGGTCGAACGCTTTCAGGGGAGGGCGCAGCGGTAGTGCCGCCTGAGGCCAACCTATCGACAATGGAGCGCCAGAACTTCAAGCCAGATAAACCTTCATCCCTTTCAATCCTAGAACAATGTTGACAGCCGGTGGAGCCGCCGCCGCTGATCGCAGGAAGTATGCCGCATTCTGCGTGCCGATCACCGGGAACGTGTGATTCAAATGCAACACCATCGTTATGATCGTGCTTCCGGTGATCAGAAGCACGCCCAGCATTTCAACATCGTAAGGAAATGGGCTGACCGGAACCCCATCGACGCGCGAATCCCAGAACGTTTGTTGCGCCGCGCCGTTTCTCGAATAGGCGATAGTCGCGCCGATGTTGGCATGGATATTGTTATCGACGATGATCGTCTGAACGAACAGGTAGAAATCCCCGCCGAACTGGACCAGGAAAGAAAAGTCATTCACGTTGATCGAGTCGACGCCCACATCCACGCTCTGAATCCACGGAGCCGAAATAGACCACACCGGAGCCGCCGAGGGAGTACCTGAGACAACGGCCGCATAGTTATCAGCGGTCGAGGACGGTTGCACAAACGCCGGATTCTGACCGATGATGACGCCGAACCGGATCGTGTCATCAGCCGCCGTGTAGATGCCGGAAGTGTGGGAGCCGGAATTTTCAACAGCACTGAACGAAGGGAGCGCCACATCAGCCGACACCACCACGCCGCCCGCGATCAGATCGGCAACCATGACGCCATTGGACACTTGCCGCATCAGGTGCAAGCGGTCGTGGGAGTCCACTACATTGCCGAGAATGCCTTGAGTTTGGAAGTCATCCTGGAACGGAGCCGCCGCCCCGATGGGGAGTTCCCCAGCCCACACCCCGCCTGAAAGCACATCGAACAGGCATTGTGTGCCCTTGAAGTAGACGACGACACAATCACCGTTTGAGAGCACGCCGCCGCTCAGATACCCGTTGACGGATTCGCCGGCGGCCGACAACACCGTGAACAACTTGGTCACCAGGTCGAACGTGGTAACCGTGATCGGTGCCGTGGTGTTGCTGCCCGTCGAGAAAAACCAGACCGTGGAACCCGAGCCCGGATAGTAGGCGTACGACGACAGGAACAGAAGCGGGATGCCCGCCAGGTGCTTCGTATGAGTCGCGAAGTCATCGGTACTTTCATAGACCGCTATATCCGCGATGTTGGTGGCCGTCGTCAATTCCTGCGTGCAGGCAAACGTTACCCCGCCGAAGACGATCGGCCCGCAGTTCGAACGGCACAGATTCCCCTGCCCTACCTGTGCGACCGTTGCGGCCGTGGCGTCGATGAGTTGGGGCGTGGGCATTTAAGTTGCCTGTGGATACACTTTCATGCCCTTCAGCCCAAGCACAATGTTAGTCGTCGGAGTGGCAGGCGGTGCCGCGGCAGACCGCAGGAAATACGCGAGAGGCTTCGTCCCAGCCGCATCCCGTACGGTGAACAGGACGCCCAACGATGCAATCTGAGCCGCACTGAATGCGAACAGCCCTTGAGATCCAATCGCCAGAGCATTCGGCGGATTAGTCGCGAGGTCGTAAAACAGATTGATTGCGCCCCATCCCGCCCCGGTGTTGATCGAACGTCTAATCTGAATCGTCGCGTGATCCGGCCAGTTGAGCCAGAGCGCCCACAGCGTCGTGCCGTCGACGGCGAGTTGACCGACCGCTAAATCGGTGAAGTTCGTAGTTGCACCGCTGTCGATATCGGTGAAGGTGAAAACCGGAGCGGGCAGGGGGCCGCCGAGATACACTCGCATCGTGAAGGTGTTTGCGCCCAACGGGGTATCGTACGCAGCCAGCGCTACTTGATTCTGCCAGAACACCGGCCGCCCGTAGCTGGGGCGATAGTTTGCAACCGAGGGAGAAATCGCCACCGGAACACTAGGAACATTCCCCGGCCCCGCCGTGATCTGATAGGCGTAATCGGCCGCAAACGCAACACCCGTGATGAGCTGCTGCCGCTGGACGAAGCCGTAAGTTATCCCGGAGCCCGCATCGTAGAGCAAAGAAGGAATGGACCAGCCTACTTGTGTCGCATCGTCGCCCGCGGCAAAACTTGAAAAGGCGCTCCAGACGCCCGCCGACAAGACCGAGAAACCCAGATCGGCCTCACTCACATTCGGGGCAACCACCAATGGATACACGATGAGAATATCAAGGCCCGTTGAGCGTACAACCCAATCGCAATCCTCCATCCCAAGACCCGCTACCGTGAGATCGGGAATGCTTCCAGCCGTGAAGGTATCGGTGAGGGCGCTAAAGGTGATCCACGAAAGAGTGATCGGGGCCACGCTAGTTGTGTTGTATGAAATCGTGATCGTGTGCCCGTCAGGATTGAGGCGCGCCGTCATTCTGCAAATGCCGGTGTAAGCTGGCGAGTTGGCCGCGTCTTGCTGTGCCCACGTCGCGCCGCCGTCGACGCTCTTGAATACCACCACGAGGGCAGATCCATCGGTAGTCAGCAAAACGACATAGAGCGCATTGTTGGCAACGAAAGGCCCCTTGAAGAAAGCATCGTGCAAGCCAATCGGCAAAACGTTGAGCTGTGCGCTTTCCTGGGGCGAGCTGTCGACTAATGCTGGGGGTAGGGTGACATCCGGCATTGGTTCTCTTACGTCCAGAGGTACTTGAAATCGAACAGCAACAACTGGCTTGCCGGAACGTAAATCTCGGGGTACACGAACCCCGGCAAGGCCGCGTTCATGAACGGAAACAGAAGCGCGATCGGCACGTAGTCGTTCGAGTAGCCTTTGCCGAACGCATCCCTCATCCTGAAGCCCAAATCGGCGAGCGACATGGGGAGCCCGCCCGTGGTCGAGTCGGAATCGGCGTACGCGCCCATTTGAAACACGAAATCCGCGTCTTTTTCAACGATGAACGGCTGGTTGAGAATCGGCCCGCTGGTAATCGTCACGTTGGGGACGATCAGGCTATTGGTGTAGGGTCGCGCGGTCCATTTCTCGGGATAAGTGGGTTGCCAGATGTCGCCCGGCTTGTAAATCTTCGTGCCGACGAACACGATAACCGCACTGGGGGTTTTGGTCGCCGGGTTCAGCGTTTGCAAATCGACCGTGATAACCGACTGGGGCGGAAATATGATGTTGGGCGTGATCGGCGAAATCAGTGCTTGATTGGGATTCGCGCCCGTGGGCGTCGGGGTTCCCGCGTAGGAGTTGCCGGGCGCAAGCGAGTTCGCGGGCGTGAAGATCCTTTGGATCAGCCGCCCGTCAGGTCGCATGAAGCGCAAGGACATTTGACCGTCGAAGGCCCCGCCCGCTACGTTGTTCGTCCAGACTGCGATGCCGTAGAGTCTGAAGGGTGCGTCGTCGTCGGTTTGGAGGTTCAGCCCTTCCTGGATCGAGCCAGCCGGGTTTACTGTGGTTACCGGGAATACGTAGTGCTGCATGCGCTCGATGATCATTTTGTTTTGGCCTCCGGTCTTCCATCGAGGCTTCGAGCAGCTTCGGAGCGTCCGACCACGGGTTGGATGTTTCCATTACCCGAGCGGATTGGTCGAGGATGTCTCCCGGCTTTCATCGAGAGGCGCAGCGTATTCGAAAATGCCGTTCCTGGTCGAACGCTCTCAAGGAGGGGCGCAGTATTCAAGCCGCCTGAGGCCAACACATTGTCATCGGCGGAATAGTGGGGAATCGCCTTACTCACGTGCACAACTCCTCACCATAGACCTTTACGCCGCGCAAGGAAAACTGAACACTCACAGTCGAAGGAGTCAGCAAAGCGTTATCGACTGAAACCACCGCGCCCCGTGGAATATAAATCTCAGGCCAGTGCGGAGCCATCCGGCCCCCGCCATTCGATAACACCATCTCCGCACCCGGCCCCGCGATATTCGGTTGTAGCCCAACACGCGGAATCTGTCTTGCCAGCGGAACAATCGCATTGTCGTAGAACGTCAAGAACCATTCTCCGGGAATGGGAGCGGGGCCACCTTTGCTCATGATCATTCCCGAAGTGCCGCGCCACAAGAAAGAGGCGTCGTCATCCGTCCGAAGGGCGAACTGTTGAAACACATTGTTGGGCGTCTGGGGTTGCAGATTCACAGCCCACGGGGGAGCCGTCGCGAGAGTGCCGTTGACGAACTCGAAAAAGTATTCGTACTCTTCAAACCAGATCGCCGGATGCCATGGCTTGCAGAATCGCCGCGACTGTGGGCGAAACTCCGGGATGTCGCCTTGTTTCGTGTCGCACTTGACGCGCTTCCAGCCTTTGAATCCGACGATCACAACGGCGGTTTCGGTTGCGCTTTGGTTCCAAATGTCGACGTAGGGTTGAGAGCCTTTGCGGAACGGCAGAACGGCGGGGCCTACCGGCCCGTTGATGTCGTTCAACGTTACCCAGTCGGACGTGATGAATTGCCCGTCACCGTCGACCAGGCGGAACTTGAGGTCTTGCGGGTTGAGCGTGCCCGTGGTGCCTACGATGGGTTGTGCGAAGATTTCACGCGCCAGATAATCCGCGTCATTGTCGACTTGAAGTTGATTTTTTAGCGACTGGATTCCCGGAGCGATGGTTACCGTGATTGGGTCGAAGTCGAACTCTACATCACACCAGCCGGGGAGCTGGGGCGTGAAGCCTGCCCACTTGGGGGCGTACATGTTTCCTGACCAGGGGTTGACGGATAAGCCGTTGGGGGTCATTTTGTTTTGGCCTCGGTCAGCATCCCGGCTTGGGCCACCTTGTAACGCTCGACAGCCGCCTTGAACTCTTCAAACACAGAACGCTTCCCGCCATCATGGGTGCAGCAACTGAGCCCGACGACGAGAGCGAAGAACAACCACGTTGGAGAAAGGCGCGTCATTGGGGGATTAGTATGCACCCTTCAAAAAAGAGTTGGATGGTCGACTGCGCTTGCTGCGTTCCCACTTCGAGCCGCACGATTTCGCCCTTGGGAATAAACACCCCGCCTTTGGAGGGCGTCTTACCCTGCCCGCCCATCAGCAAACGCCCATTGCGGCCCGTGCCGCCCATATTCCATAAATCCACAGGGACTTGCGAGAGAAACCGGCCCGTGGGCCACTGGATACGGACATAGGTGTAAGGCAGCGAGACTATTGAACTGATCCCATGCACCAGAAAATCGTACGCGGGCGGAAAGCCTTGCTCCAGTCCGGGAACCGCGAGATACGCGCCCGTTCCGTTGACGATGGTGTACTGAAAGACCGGAGTGCAAGGAAGCTGCAAGAACTTTCCGGCATCGCATTCGTAGGGAGTGCAGGCCCGGAGCTTCGCCGCTGTTAGTTTGCCGTCGTTCATTGGATCGCCGGAGCCGCCTTTTTCTTTGCCACACGAACAGGCGCAAACCGCCGCCGCAATCGCCGATAGGCCCGGAATGGTTCGTAGTTGCGCTCTGCCTGATCTGCCGCTTCGAGCGCTGGGAGTAAATCGCGCTCCACTCGATCCAGCACGCGCCGGATTCGCTTGGTGGGTTCGCAGCAATCGCGATCCTGAAGAACTTTTGCAATCCCGTGCGTCAGAATATCAACCCACACTTCAGCGCGGTCTCGTTCTTCCCGTGCCGCAGCTTCCTTTTCGTCATCCCGCCGCTTCATAACGGATCCCTCCCGCCTTGATCAACCGCTTTTCACATTCCCAGTCCTCGATACCGAGAGTGACCAGGTACGCGGGCTTATCGGTCTGCCCCGCCGCGTCGGATATTTCGCGGTCGCATCGCTCTACTTCACGGTTATCGCCCACGCGTCCATATCGCGGAAACGTGAAACACCTTGGGCAAACAGTGTGCGTGTGAAGCGAATATTCTTCACCACATCTGCAAACCACGTCTAAAGCGCTTGCGCAGTGTGTTGCGCGACTGGTTTTATCGTTCATTTTCGATTAGCCCAGACGAGTATACCAGCCGCCGCGACAACCGCAAGCAGGCCCCCAACTCCCGACAACGGGTTGGAATCCTGCCCCAGTCCCGAAAGGCCCGCACGCCACGCCGCGAGCCGCGCCCGTTCAGAGGCTACCGTTTCATGTGGCGCGGGAGTATTCATCACGACCGGAGCCGCCAGCGGAATCGGAGCCGGGGCGTTACACGGGCAGGGAGGAACCAGACCGCGAACTTCAACACCCGCCTCTGTGTAATTCGGGTATGCGGCAACCAGCGCTTTCCAGTTGCGTCGTGGAAGCCGGGGACGTGGCCACGGCCGGCCATCTCTTCGGATCGGGAAACCGTAAGACCCGGTGAGAATATCGACCGGGGTTAAAGCGTAGGGCACTCCCGGAGTCGGAAGTACGGAGAGCGGATCGTACCCAGAGCCAACCGGGAACGGAAAGGTGCCAGCGGGAATAGTGCCACCGTCGCCGGGGCTGTTTGGATCATAGAAGCCTTGACCCGCAAACGCCGGATCGGAGCAACAATCCGCGACCAGGCCGCCCATGACTCGATTTCCCCCGACAACGATATCATTGACTCGCGACTGTTCGGCCGTACGCCGCGCCAGCTCGTTCGCCACGTATGCCGGGGTACGCAAGCCTGAGTAGTCGTTTGTGAATGGCGTATAGCCCATGGTTTTTATTTTGGCCTCGTCGGATCATCCCGGCCCGGATTACATGTGAGCGCTCGACAGCCGATCAATCCGCCTTCGGAGGTAGACGAAGCAATCTTGGATGTCGAGCGCACCCAGCCACCATCGAAGCGCGAACGCCCGACGAGGCCAACCCAAAAACAAATTAAAGAGCGACGTGGAAAACGCAACCAACGATAACCACGCCGCCCCTGCCACCCGGAGACACAGACAAGAACCGGGCGACTATTGCTCTTAAGTCTACTGGACCGGCAAGTCAGAAATGCCGTCAAGCAGAATGCGCATGTACAGGCCCGCAGGACCCGTCATGGTCGGAGGCGCAACCGTTCCACCCGCGCCCAGGTTGTTCGACCCGTTGAAAAACAGGTTCAAGCTGAAGCGCGTATTCGGCGGAATGTACTTGGACCAGCTTCCGAACGACCGCTGGTAGACAGGAGCAGGCACGCCGTTGTTCACGATGTCCAACCCGCTGTTGGTGGTTGAGCCGGCGATTCCAGCCCCGGCCGGGAAGTCTCGGATGTAGCCTTCGTGGAAGATCTTGTCCGAGATTTTGAACTCAAGGAAGCAGGAATCCTCAACCAACTGGATATCGGCGAAGGTCATGCGCGGTGAGTACTGAATGCAGATCGAGCCGAGCAGCAGGCAACGAGGCGGGGGGAATTCGTTGGGCTTCTGCATGTTGGTTTGCAACTTCGTGTTGGCCGCGTTGCCGACCAGGAATTGATTCTGCTGCCCGATTGCGGTGGCGAAGCAGAAGTACACGGGTTGCAGAACTTGACTGCCGCCCGAAAGCGTCTGGACGGTATCCCAGTAGCGAGCCGGTTCGCGGTCGACCATGTCGGCTACGAACGCGTTGGTGTTGCGACCGATAATCTGGTTCGCCCCAACAGTGAAGCGCGTATTCGGAGGAGGTGCTGGTGTCATAGTGTGTTGTTCCTTTTCCTTTTCCTTTTCGGGGACTTAGTACGACGCGCCCCCTCCAATGTCATACGGACTGAAGCCGTTCATTCCCCTTCCCGGCCCCGCCATCGGCGGAGGCGCAATTGCGGGAGCGCCCCAACCGCTGGGGATTCGAATGTCGGCCGAGGCAATCGGATCGAGCAGGATCTGAGGCGACACGTACGACTGCGCCTGATAATCCCCCATCCCCAGGTTGGCCACGTAGGAGCCGAACGGGGTGTAATCGTTCAGTGCCCGCAGGATCACCTGGATAACCGTGCCGATCAGGATGCCGTGAGCCGCGTTCCTGTTTTTCATGACCTTATCGGCCAGGAACCAGAGCACACCGCCCGCCGCCACATTGCCGGCGTACCCGATCACTCCACTGTTGTTCGAGCCGAGCACCAATTGAGCGCCCAGTTTCGAGCCCAACGCGCCGACTACCGCGAAGGTGCCGGTGGTGACCAGGCCGCCCACGGAGCCGACCGTGCCCGTGTTGCGTTTGTAGCGCCGCACTTTCGTGTGAGCGTGCCCGCCGTAGGATTTCCGCGCGTGCCCGGTGTTCTTTTTGTAGCTTTTCTTCGACCCCGGCCGCTTTGTGTAAGACTTCTTTTTTGTTTTTGCCATACTTCCCTTTCTAGCGCCGGGGTTGCCGGTGCTCAGACTGTACGCGAGAATTTCACCACCTGCGTTCGAGCGGGTAGCGTGGTGCGAGCTTTTCCGCTTATAGCTCTTCCTGGAAGGAGAGCCGAACGCGCGCCCGCGATTGCCTACGACACGCGTGATTTCTGTGGTTCTTGCCATTTTCGTTTCAAACCCTCCTTCTTTTTTCTTTGGCCTCGCCCAGCGTTGCGGCTAGGACTGCCACTGAAGGCTCGACAGGTTACCGCTACCTCGTTGGACTGAACGGCCGCTTGATGCGAACCCGCACGCCAGCGCCGGTAAACGCCACGTTCGTGAGGGTTACGTTGTTCGCCGTCTTGGTCGTCACGAGCGTAGCCGCCGTGTTTCCGGCTGCGAGCAGATTTTCAAACTCCACTTCGGGATAACCCAAGGTGAGATCCGCCGCCGAGATATTCATGTTGTGGACGATGACGGTTGTGAGTGTCGCGCCGTCGCCCGTGATGATCGCGGACATCTGCTGATGCGCCCGCATGACTTGCGCAGTAGGAGGGGTGGCCCCGCCCGCCGATGGGTTCTCGTAATTGATGGTGTTGGCGCCGCCCGCGATCGGTCCGTGAGTTTCGAGCCAGGCGCGAAGCTGTTCATGTGTTGGTTTGAACATGGTGTTTTCTCCCTTACTTTCTGATTTCCAAAATGTCACGCCCGCCTTTGCGGACAACTCGAACCGATTTCACCTTGGTCCACTTGCGCGGGGGGTTCGACCGGATCATCTCTTTCAACCGCTTGCGCTTTGCCGCCGCGCCCGCTTTGGTGTAGGTGTTTGCGCCGCGCCGTTTTGCGGTTTTGCGCTTTGCTTTCCGGGGCGCATTCTTCCGCTTGCCCTTTTTCATGAACTTCTTCCGCCACGCGGGCGAGCCGAATTTTAACGCCATGTTATTTTGGCCTCGTTCTGTATCCCGCTTTGGACGGGCTCTGATTTCTCGACAGCCGAACTTTCTGTTTGCAGCAGCACAATCGCTGCGACCGTAAACGCCAACGCTGCAATCTGCCGCGCGGATAACGTCTCTTTGAAGAAGAGTACGGCCACCAGTAACGCCAGTGATAGTGAAATCGCCTGCCATGCGATTGAGATCGACGCGAATGTCTCCATGCGAAGCGCGAACCACACCGGACATGCGGTCAAGGCATAGCAGAGCACGCCCGCGATGAACTTCGGCGAGCCCAATGTCAGCGCCGTCTTCAGAAAGACATCGCCTAGTATTCCCATGGAGCAACTGAGCGCGATTAGACAAAAGACGATCATCGGTCAATCCCCTCTGCCGGAATTTCGTACCCGCCGCCTTGGATGCTCAACAGCTTGTTGCGAACGTCGTAGCCCACCAGCGGCAAGCGTGAGCCCTTCTTTCCGAAGGCGTAAAACATCTCGACCGTCTGCCGTTCGCCGCCGAACTTGTGCTTGTAGTTCGCCGTGCCGCCATCCTCAGGCATCAGGTGATCTTTGCGCGTGAAATAAACCACGTTGACCAAGGAACCGAGGATTTCGTGTTCATGTGGGTTCTTGATCCCGAACGATTCGAGCGTAACCCCCTGATCCCCGCCGACGATGTACAGCTGCTTGCCTTTTTCGTCTTGCGCCAGCAATGCCCCTTTGAAGTGTTCGAGCTTCACCGTCCGATCCCCGGTGATCGAGAAGATTTCCAACTCTTTGAGCTTCCCGATGCCGCTGAGAACCTTGTGCCGGTGTACGTTGGTTTTGAACGTGAACTCTTTTTCCGGTTGCCGGCCGTGGAAGATTTCGTACCGCGCCGCCGCCGCATCCTCCGGGTTCTTGCGCGTTCCGAAGTTCACCACGAAGCGCTCGACCTTGCCGTTGCCCCGCGTGCCCGCACCTGTACGCATTGCGCACCGCCCCTTGTTTGCACGCCCCGAGGGTCCGTAGCGTTGCCGCCTGATTGCCCAGCTTTTCGACGTGTACGCGGAGCGGATGTTCTCAGGCGTGGCGTTGATCGTGTCCATGGCCGCGCCCGCGTCCCCTTCGAAGTCCCCGCGCATAACCTTGATGGCGTTGCCGTAGGCTTCCATCTGAGACTTCCGCGAGAGCTTCGATGGGTTGTACTGCTGGACGCGCCGGCCGATGCCGTGTTTCTTGTGATAGGCCGCGATCTTGCCGTTACACGACTTGCAGGCCCACGCGAGATTACGCCGCGTGCCGTTGTTCTCGTTCCCGTCGACGTGATGCACGCCGACGTTCCGCCGCGACTCGCAGTACCGGCACTGCTTTGGACCCAACGGCCGCACGTCCAGTTGATTCGCGCGGTACCGCTTTGCCCGATCGGTGATTTTTGAAACCGGCTTGCGAAAGGCATTCGACTTCAACGCAAACCGCCGGACCGCATCGCCCGCATGTTGTAGCACCGATCCGACTCCAGGCAGGGTAGAAAAGGCGAGGTTACGACGTTTTGAAGTTGAGGAGCTTCGTTTTGTGAGTCGTTTCGCCATCTACCAGCCTGCCGGAATCCGAATCTGCGCCGAACAATTAGGGGCCACCAGAAGTTGGGGGTTTACAAAAGACTGCGCCTGATAATCGCCGAGGCCCCCGCCCGCCGTCGACTTCGACCACAGGTAATAAGCGCCGCCCGCGAGCGCCAATAAACCGACAACGCCGATGCCGCCCACCGCGACTTTTTTCGACGCCCGCCGCTTGACCGCTTTCCCGACTCGCGCCGTGTCCTGAAACAAGGAAACCGCGAGATAGGAGCCGACGCCCGCAACGATGAACTCACCCGCGCCCCAGGTTGTGGGGTCCAAGGAGTCAAAAAGACCCATGCCGTGATCGTGCCCGCCGCAGGTTCCGCCGCAGTCGCAAGCGCCGCCGCCGCATCCCAAACCTTTTAGGCCGTTCTGAATATAGGGCATTATCGTTTCACCAGCATTGGAATCACATAGAGCGCCGCAGCGCCGACACCTAGCGCCCAAACCCACGCCGGAACGCCGCCAGGGGAGGAAAGCGAGATCCCCGCCCCGGAACATCCAGAACATGGGGACGTGTCCGGGTAATTCAATAGCGGCAGACAGTACCACGGGCATTCGGCCGCCGCCAGCTCCGCGAGTTGCTTCGTGTAGAGAGCCCCGCCAGGTTTCGCGGTGCAATCTCCAGACACGGGGTCAAATGTTCCCCCGGCCGCAAAACAGTTTGTAGCTGAATCCGGGGCCGGATCGGGAGTTGACCAAGGCCATAGCTGACCCATGCCGCGTACGTACATCAACGCCGCCCGCCTTTGAGAAGAATCAGCGCCAGAATCCCAACTGCCGCATAGCCGAATACCGGGGACATCGGGGCACACGCGAAGTTGGTTGACGAATCGCCCGTAGTCCCGACAAATGGAAACGAGCTCGACATGCAAAACGATCCAGCGGTAAACGTCTCGTTCGATTCGCACACGCTGCTTGCCGGGTTGAATGTGTAGCCGGGATCGCAGGCTTGACCGAGCCCTTTAACGTACATTTGTTTTGGCCTCCATCGGCGTAGAGTGCGCCACACCTTGAATAGTCCCGACAGCCGAACTCTGGTTGGCGCGATCGCACATCGCCATTCCTGGTCGAACGAGATCCCGGGAGGGCGAAGCGTTCAGGCCGCCTGAGGCTAAAGCAAAAACACCGGACATTTAGGAATCACCCCCAAATGCGGAATAAAGTAGAATGCCACCTACAAGCAACCCCGCCCATGTTAAAGCCGACGAGCTACCCGAAGACGTTCCATCCGCGCTGATCATCGAGCCATCAGGAGCCGAGCACTTGGAGCCGACGTAGCCCCAGGTGGAAAAAGGAACCTTCACCACATCCCCCACGCCGCGTCGGCTCATTGATCCACCAGGAACGTACATTAGTACCGCCCTCCAGCTCGCCGGAAGTCCGCAAGCCCGTAGCCGCCGAAGCCGCGCCCGCCGCGAACGAACACCGGACGGGGCAGAAATCCCGAAATACCCTTCGCGCCCAGCGCCGCAACAAACGCCGCCGCCGTCATGGTAGGGTTTTGCGTTGCATCCGACGGACGCCCCGGAGGAAAGAACGCCGCATTGAACGTCACGGGATCAAGTGCCGGTTTCCCGATCTGCGTCCAGTAGTAAGACCACTCATCCGCGTTCAGATTCCCCGTTCCACCCGCCGCCTGCAATTGCTGTAACGCAGTCGGACCAGACGCCGCAGGGGGTGCTGGATACACCGGGGGAGTTGTGCCCGTGGTCGCAACCGGAGCCGGTATCAACGTCGTGGTGCCCGTGAAGTACTTGTACGCCACATAAGCCGCGCCGCCGAGCAGCACGTACGTCAAAACGTTTGAGGAGCCCGCCATCAGTGCCGCCCTCCCAGGAAGAACACAGCGCCAACGCCCGCCGCGATCAAAGCCCACGTTGGAAAGCTGGAACCGCCCACACTCACGCTGCTACTCAGGAATGAACCCCCGGAGCCAGAACCAGCACCGGCACCCGCGCCGCTGCCAGCTCCAGCACCCGCCCCAACGGAGAAAGAAAGAGAGCCCGCAGTTACGCCCCCCACTTTCCAGGATTCGGCCCACGTGCCCACCTGCCCCGCCCCGAATGTTCCGGTAAGCGTGAGTGAGCCGTTGGATCCTATCGTCCCCATTGGCGAGGTACCCAAGGAAGAGCCGTTTTGAGTTGCCGAGGCCGTTACCTGCGCATTGGGCGGACCCGTCACAACGATCTGCCATCCGTCACCTACGGCAAATGATGAATTGGACCCGCCCGAACTGTTGACCAGGCGAACCGTGGGAGTGACCGCCGAGCCGCCGCCTGTGTCCCTCACTGCCGGTGTTGGCCCCCAACCAGTGATCGGAGCATTGCCGGGGAGCTGGGGAGCCGCCGCGCCATATTTCGCGTAGAGCATCGCCGCCAACTGTTGCACGGTGTAGTTCGACCAGTACGCACCGCTCAAGTCCTGATGACCGCCAGCAGGACACGCGAACACCTGCCCGGAGATCGGATCAGCGTAATTGGCCCCAGGATGATTCGAACAGAACACCGCCGCATCGCCGATGTTGATGGGGACGCCGGCAAGCGCCGCCGCCGCCGAGTTGGGACCGAGTACCGCGATATCCGCCGCTACTGCTTCATTCTGCGCCGCGATGAAATCGGGGTTGTTCAGGATCGAGCATGGATCTGACGCCGGATCGGTGCCGATGGGAGCACAGCACCGCGCGAGCCCGCCATTCCAGTAATTGGGGGACGTGCAGGTATCGGCCGTCGAGCCCGTCGCGCCGAACCCGCGCCGACGAAAGATCGGCATCGGCAGAGGAACACGCCCAGGAGCCGCGCCGCGAGAGACGTACATCAGTCGCCCCCCATCAGAACCGCCGCTGCGACCAGGCCGCCCGCTACAAGCAACGGCGTGGGGATTCCTGATACCGCCGAAGTAAACGATTGGCTTGAGACACCAGCGCCCGAGCCCGCATCAGTCGCGACTGGATCAGGTTGCACAAACGGATCGTTTGCGATGGGGTCACGCATCCCGATAAACCAGTTCCAGCAATCCGTGCCCGAGCCCGCCGCGCCCCACTTCGTATATGTTCCATCCGCGTTCCACCCTCCAGGTGATGCTTTCCACGTGCAGGCTCCGCGCTGCCGATCCGTGATGCACCGTTGGCCGGCCGCTTGAAGCTGGGGATTTCCGCACGCCTGTTGTAAAGCCGCCCAAGTTGTGTCAAACGTATTGAGCGCCGCCGCCTGCATCGAGGCGTAACGGATTGGCGAGCCTGTGTAGGCGTTCACGTTCTGGGAGAGCAGATCATCGCACTTATTGGCGATTTGAGTTGCTGCGATGCAGGTCTGACCGCAACCCTTGAAGGCGTTAGCAATCGCGATCCCTACACCGATCAACGCTGCGATCGCCGCGCCGATCACGGGAACCACCGCCGCGCTCAATCCCAACACTGTCGCATCTGCCGCTATTCCGCCGGCCGCCACGGTCGAAGAGATCGCAAGACTACTCATGATGCTCGCCGTGGTCGCCGTCAACGTACCGGCGATAGTCGCGGCGGTCGCCACATTTGGCGGAACTACTTGCCCTAAGCCCCGTGAGGACACGTACATCATTTCCGCCCCGTTAACGATGGAAGAATGAGAACCAGTAGCAGCGCGCCACCGATCAAAGGCAGGTTGTTCATGATCGACGTAGTGAGCGCCGATGAATTAATCGGGTTTAGATTGCCCGCGCCACTCAGCAACCCCGTGGCGGGGTTATAAACCAAGTTTGTGCCGGAAACAACGTAAGGCCCTCCAGTGGCAGTACGGATCAAGGAAACAGACGACGTGCCAACCGCGCTGATCAATTGCGCAATCTGCGCAGGTGTCAAGCCAACTTGCGCCGGAGTTACTGGAGTGTTGAGAGGAAGATTCGGCGCGGGCGTCGCCGTTCCGATGTTTGTGGTGGGTGGCGTCGTCCCGAGCAAAAACGAAAAGGGATCTAGCGCCCCGCCGCCCGTCGTCGTGCCGTCGTCGTAGCACGTATCCGCATTCGATGGATCGGGACACACCCACGCGCCCATGCCGCGCCGTCGACCGCGAGCAACCGCGCCCAGTCCGATGTAGCCGTGCAGCCCTTGAAAGTTCGGAATCTTCACATCAGCCGGCCGCCCGTCGAGCGTCCACGCCTGAAAGCGGTTGATGCGATCGCGCGGAACCATCCAGCCAGGTGCTTTGCCGTGCGACGTGTCGAGCGGAACGATTCGCCCGTTCAGATTCGCGCACAAGAACACGTGCGACCATCGCCGGGGATCGTCGAGATCCGCTGCGACCGTCGTAATGTAGACAGGCACGCCGAGTATAGTGAGCATCGCCGCGCCCAGCATCGTGAACCCGTCGCAATCTTCAGACGGCTTATCCATTCTGACGAGGACTGCCGGCGCTATCAGAAGATCCTGCGAACCCGTTTCGCCCACCTGGAGCATCGTGCCTTCGTCGCTTCTGAACTTGACGCAGTGCTTGATGTACCAGAACACGCCCCACAGAATTGCGGCCGGGTCGGAGCTACCACGCGCGAAACGTTTCTTTGCGTACGCCGCGCACTGCTGGACGCGCTCATCTTGAACCGACTCCGCGATTAGCTTGCACATCTGCTCGACGGTCTGCCGGGTTGCACCATCGGTATTGTCGGCCGCTTTCGTTCGGGCAACCGCGACTGATGGGAACGAAGAGGCGGGTACGTAGGAGCGTGTGGCGGGCATCTGCAAGTAGGGTCCATTGTGCACACGTGCTGTATTTTCTGTCCAACGAATGTTACTGTACGGTAGTAATACGCCGCCTTTGCAGAAACAAATGAAAACGAGGGTGTTTTGATGGCTACAACAACCGAAATCGATCAGATCCACACCGTTCCGCCGCCCCAACCCGCCGCTGAACCGCCCAAAAGACCGCGCGGAAGGCCGCGTAAGGTCGTTACTGAGCCGATAGACGACGATGAGCCCGAAGAAATCGCCGCCGCGCCGGGGAAGTCTGATTTTTGGATTGAACTATCGAATCTCACCGATGATGACTGGACCCGGCACATTGCCTACCTCTACCGTCTGAGCCCCAGCATTGACCGCCGTTCGTCCGGCCGCCCAATGAATCTTCGGAAGTACGTCACGAAGTTTGACCTTGACGACGTGATGCACGAACACGGTTCCGGTGCCTACCGCGTAGACCTCACACGCATCGATGTCGCCAGCGGCAAATCGTTCCGCATCGCCCAACACAAGTTCGACATCATGAATATGGATTACCCCCCACGCGTTCCCGCTGGTGACTGGATCGACGATCCGGCTAACCAGGCGTGGAAGTGGGCGATTCCAAAGTTGGAAGCCGCCGCCGCACAATCGAACGGGAACGGAGGCCCGAGCCTCACCGCCATATCCGACATGATGGAAAAGGCCGATGAACGCGCGTTGCGAATGGTGGAGGTTATGACGCCAAAGGGAACCGGGAATCTTGAAACTGTGCTCGCGACGATGGTTCAGATGAACTCACCAGAGCGATTGATTGCTCTAGTTCAAGCAATCGCGCCCAAGCAAGACAACTCCCTCATGACGATGTTAATGGAGGATCGCAAGCAGGCCCGCGAAGAATTGGCGGTATTGCGCGAGAAGCTTCTGGCGCCCGCCGCGCCGCAGAAGTCCATCATCGAGCAGTTTATTGAGATCCGCCCACAGATCAAAGAACTAGTTGACGCCTTTGCAACGAAGACCGGCAAAACCGACGTGTGGGCCTCACTCGCCGAAAAAGGCATCGAACAATTGCCCGATCTGATCCAGTTGGGCCATGACTTCGTAAAGCGTGGCGACAAGCCCGCCCCGCCGGCGTTTCAACCGCGCCCCCAGATTTCCGCGCCGCCAACCGCCGCAACTCCCAACGCCCAACCGGCCGCGCCCGCCGACATGCCCATCAAGTCCGTCGACCAGATGACGGAAGATGAGAAACGGCAATATGTCGACCACCTTTGGAACAAGTACGGACCCCACCTGCTGGGAATCTCTTCGAAGCTGGTTGAAGAGTACAAGGTGCAGGACCAAGGATATTCGTTCCGCGACTGGTATTGCGAAATGTACGGCAAGCTGCGATGAACGAATATCC
>Ga0247668_1000066_pt1 | contig 38768 bp, 99 predicted proteins | sample CNK09_metaG_FD_182737 | JGI IMG/M metagenome (GOLD analysis project Ga0247668, IMG submission 182737) | Soil microbial communities from Purdue University Martell Research Forest, Indiana, United States - CNK09 | ecosystem: Environmental > Terrestrial > Soil > Temperate forest > Bulk soil...
ATTCCTCGGCTTCACCAGCGGCGGCTTCCATCGCGTCCCGCTCCGCGGCGGCGACCTGGGACAGCGCCGCGCGCCGCGCGCCCACCGTCGTCATGTCCTTGATCGCCTTGGAGATCACGTCGTGCGCGATCAGCACCTCGCCCTTGGTCAGGTCCGCGAGCCCGCTGATGTCCCTGTGGACCAGCGCTGACACCAGGTCAGCCTGAGCCTGGTCGTGGAACCCGGACCGCTTTAGCAGCTGGTCCAGGTCGTCGTACCCGGGTGGCGCGGCAGGCTCCGGGCGGGTCCTCACCTGCGACCGGTCCCCCGTCTTGGCTTCCCTGACGGCGCTGGTGACCTTGGGGTCGTTAAGAGCGGCGCGTTCCACGTCGTAGTCGGCGTCACCGTTCTGATCGCTGGCCATCTGCTGATTCAGCTCGGCCAGCTTGCCCTTGGTGTCGTCGACGACCTCAGCGGCGAACACCTGGCCCGGACCCGTTCCACCAGGCGGGACCGGGCCAGGTGCGGCACCCACCCCGGCACCTTCAGCGTTACCATCCCCTATCCCGGCGATGTCGAAACCGTAGATAACTTCGGGGGCTCCGATCCCGGCAGCGCGGGCGACGGCACGCCATTGAAGCATATCGCGGCGGTACTGCTGCCACGGCAGCGGCTTCCCGTCGTGGGACCGGGCGAACAGCTGCCCGTCCTTCTTCGTGACCAGCCCGGCCATCAGGGCGTCGTCCAGGGTGAAGGTCCCCTTGTAGGGGATCTTGTAGTCCTCGTCCTTGCGGGTGATGATGCAGGTGCACGAGTCGTCGGCCCGCTCGAACGTGTACCGGTGGCCCCGCTTGCGGATCAGGGCGAGCAGGAGCTGCCCCCGCAACCCCGGCGTACCGTTAGGCAGGACGTAGATACCACGGGTAGCCTGCGTCCACGTCAGTTCCAGTTCCTGCCCGAGCATCATCGTGACCAGGACGTTCTGCGGGGAGCCCTGGAGGGCGCGGGGGACCATGGACGACTGGGCGACGACCTTCGCGATGGCCCACGCCTGGGCCATGTTCTGTAGCGGGCCGTCAAGCATCACCTCGGACAGGTCGATGGCGCGTGGCTCAGCCAGGGCGGGAGAGTTCACCGGTGCGGTTTCCCTTCGTGACATACCGGACAGGATGCACCGTTAGCGTACCACCAGCGTCCTAACTGGTAGCACCCTGTCCCCAGGTTGACCGCACCATGATACTGTGAGGGAGCGACATTTCCAGGAGGAACCGTGGGCTTCAAAACCCGCGACAAAGACCGCAACAAAACGGTAGGCCACGGAACGAGGCAGCCCAGAGATGGAACAGGCAAGCCAGCTACTGTCGCGCATATCCGCCGCGTGGCCCGAGGTCAAGGCGAGACTAACAAGCACCTCGCCAAAATTGCCAAAGCCCGGCGCGGAAGGAAAGACCGATGACGCTCCTGCTACCTGACGTGTCAGAATTCCAGACCGGGCCCACCGCCCCCAACTGGGTCGGCATCAAGAAACAGAACGGCGGCGCGGGCATCTGCCGGGTCGGCTACGGCAGCCACCACCTCGACCACATGTTCGTCACGAACTACACGTCGCTGAAAACCAACCACTTCTCCTTCATCGGCCTGTACCACTACCTCATCGCCTCCCAGGACGCCGCCACCCAGGCCGCCCAGTTCTGCGCCTGGGTCGGCCCCCCGTCCGCGATCGCGCCCGGCACCGTGTTCATGTGCGACCTGGAAGAAGGCGGCGGGAACCAGGCCGGCCGCGCGAACTCGTGGCTCGACCACGTCGACAAGTTCTACAACCTGGACTCCAAGCCGCTGAACGTCCGGTCGTGGCTGTACTCCGGGCAAAGTTTCGCTGTCGCCGCTGGCCTGTCACCCATCTTCAACTCCGCGCGCCGCACCTGGGTCGCCTCCTACAAGGCCACCGAGGCGGGTCTGCTCCCGCACACCCTGTGGCAGTCCACCAACGGGAAAGTCGGCGCGAACATCACCAACTGGGCCGGTTGCGGCAAATGCGACACGTCCCAGTACAACGGGACCCTCGCGCAGCTCGCCGCGACCGGGTGGGACACGCCCGCACCACCCGTCGACCACAGGTTCCACGGCGAGTACGTCACCGCGGGAATGTTCTCCCTCGCCGCGATCGCGGACAAGCTGGGCTACCCCACCAACACGGTGCTGCGGATGACCGCCGTGCACTACGGCATGTTCCCCGGGCAGCTCGGCCCGTGGCTCAACGACGTGCTGACCGGCGCGAAGCCGTACACCACCCCGGTCCCCGCCGGGACCAAGCTGTGGTGCGACTAGGTCATGGCGGAGCTGCGGTGCCGGTGCGGCAAGACGATCACCCGGCGTGAGAAAAAACTGAACGCCGGGCTGTGCGACGAATGTTTCACCAAGGCGCTCCGGGCGACGGCCAGAGAGATAGCGAAACGCCGACCGGGGGGGAAATGAGCGCGTGCACGTGGTCGTGGGATAAACCCAAGCACGTCCACCACGCCTGCAAGCTGGAAAGAAACCACAGCGGCAGGCACGTGTGCAAATGGTGCGGGGCGACGTACCCGTGAGCCAGGACAGGCTCAACGGGATCCTGGCCGCCGCCGCGGAAGCGGCACGTGCTCACCCGGACTGGCGGGACGGGGACCAGCTCGTCGTCATCCTCGCCGACGAGAGCACCGTGCTGCACTCGTGGGGGTTCGGCATGGGTGAGCTGGTACAGCTCCTGGAATTCCACGCCGGTAAGCTGCGGCAGGCGGAACAGTGAGCCGGGTCCGGATGACGCGGACGCAGCGACGCGCCGCGGCGCACCTCGGCGCGTTGAAGAAAGACGACTACACCGGCTGGTGGTGCTGCTGGGTGTGCGCCCGCCCCATGGACCCCGTGCTGTACGACAACGGGTTCGCGTCCCACCCCGACTGCGACCCCGCTGAGGTATCTGAGCGGATACCTCCCGAGAAAGAACCCGCCTGGCTGAGGGTACAGTAGGCGCATGGATGAGCGCCCGTTCAAAAGCGTCGACGAGATCGCTGATTCCCTCGGCATCGTGCACACCCCCGCCTGGCACGAGTCGATGCGGGACCGCATGGTCCCGATGATCGCAGCGGCGTTGAAGAAAACCCCGCTGCTGGGGCTGGAGCTGCGGGCGTGGGACTTCATGGTCGTCCCGATGACCAACGCGATCACCGTCGGGGTCGCCATCGCGATCCGCGGGGTCGACCTCGCCGGTCCCGGTAAGGAGATCATGCAGTTCCGGCCTTTCACCTCATGGAAACCCGAGCAGAAAGAAGTCGACACGATCGTCGCCGCGACCATCGAAGGGCTCCGCGAGGCCCGCGCTAACCAGGCCCGGCAAGTCAACGGGCAATGAAACCGCGGCTGCTCGATCTCTTCGCCGGGGCGGGCGGCGCAGCACGCGGATACCAGCTCGCCGGTTTCGACGTGACCGGCGTGGACATAAAACCGCAGCCCCGTTACGCCGGAGACAGTTTCGTTCAGGCCGACGCGATGACGTTCCCCCTGGCCGGGTACGACGCGTACCACGCGTCACCCCCCTGCCAGGATCACATCGCCCGTAAAGCCGCCCGCCCCCACGGGACCGGGTGGATGCTCGCCGCCACCCGGCAGCGGCTCACCGCCACCGGCAGGCCGTGGGTCATCGAGAACGTCCCCGGAGCGCCGATGCGCGCCGACTACACCCTGTGCGGTTGCATGTTCGGTCTCGACGTGCGGCGGGAACGGTGGTTCGAGACGTCCTGGCACGGGTTCACGCTCCGACCGCCCTGCGACCATCACCGGCCCGCCGTCTCCGTGTACGGGCACGGCGGGAAACGCAGCCACATGCGCGGCGGCGACCCCGGCGCGTATGTCGACCTGGACGAAACCCGCAAAGCCATGGGTATCACGTGGATGACCACCAGCGAGCTGTCCCAGGCGATCCCCCCCGACTACACGCACCTGATCGGCGCGGAACTCTTCACCCTGGTACGGGACACCGGCGACCCGTGCCCGGCGTGCGCCGGGGCGGACCTCGGGTCGCACGGCGGGAAGATGCTCTGCCCCGCCTGCGGGTACCTCCAGCCCTGCTGTCAGCCGTTACCGGCAACCACCCCGTCGACCGTGCGGCGCGTCACCTCGAACAGGTACATCCCCTCGGCCGGGTGATGGTAAGACGCCGAGCAGTACGCTTCGTCCCCCACCCACCGCAGCGGAAGGGTCCTGTCCGCGCCGTAATACTGATCCGCGACCCCCTGGCATACGCCCCGCGCCCGGGTCAGCGTGCTGAACACCCCGTACGTTTCCCGGTACGGACCCTTGATGCTCTCAGCCTGCCACACGTTCACGAGATCTCCTCCAGCACCACCCGGACCGCGAAGTACACGTTCGCGTGCCCGATCTCCGGTTCCAGCTGGCTGATGATGCTGCGGGCCTTCTCCCGGTAGTAATCCAGGTGCTCCTCCCCGCGGGCGCAGCGGGGCTTGTCGTTGCACAGCTCATCGTGCATCAGGTAAGCGAGGTTTTCGACGTAAGCATCCATCACGTTGCCTCGATAAGGTTTTCCAGGGAGGCCAGTTCGCCGCGGGTAATCTCGATCGCCCGGTGGTGCTCGAACTGGCTGAACCTGTACAGGCTCATCTCGTAAGCCTGGAGCTGCCCTTTGAGGCGCTCCCGCATGAGCATGTCACGCAGCCGGGGGTTTGACGGCATTTTATCTTCCGCCCACCTCATGCTCCGCTGCGTCCACTCCCGTTCGCTCATCTCCGGGCGCTCATACATCGCGATCAGCTTCACGACATGATCCCACACCGGCGAATCCTCACCCTCATCCAGCGCCATCTGCGGCAGCGGTGCCAGGTCAGGGTTGTCGTCACGGAACCTCTCTATCTTCCTGCGCATATCCATGGAATCTTCCTCTCTGGTTACTTCGTGCTACACTCCAGGACCAAGTCGCCGCGGCCGGAGCCGCCGAACGTTGGCGCGGCCGGAGCCGGTGTGCTATCACACCTGCATCCGACCGAGGGGTCTCCTGCGTGAGAGAACTATCCGCTGCGTGTACGGAGCTAGCCGACCAGCTCGCCGTGTTCGACGACAACGACGTGACCTCCGACCGCGCGGACGCGGGACTGCTCACCTCCACGCTGCTCGTGGTCGACCAGGACGCCGAACCCGGAACGGGCAGGCGCAGCGTACCCGCCACCCGCACGCCCGGTAACACGCAGGCGCTGAACGCGGAAATGGACGCGCACGAGCTGGTCCGCAGGCTCGAAGCATCGCTGCGGCTGGTTGTCACGGGGCATACGGGGAGGATGCGGGGAGGATCTGATTCCTCAACCCGGGCGGCGATCGCCGCGATAGAAAAACTCGGGGAAGCTGTCTCACCAGCGGCACGGCAACTAGCCGCGCGGCTGCTGGACCGGGCTACGACCGCGATCGGTCAGCTCCCGGCAGTCGATGAGATCCCCCGGTGGGAAAAAATCCGGCCAGGCCCCGGCGGTCTCCCGCCGACGTGCCCGAACTGCCGGACGTACTCGCTGCGCGTGTCCCTGTCAGCGGGCGTCGTGGTGTGCGTGTTCCCCGGCTGCGCCGACATGGACGGCCGGAAACCACCACAGGCACGCATGGACCTATCCAAGATCGACGGCCGCCCCGTCCTGGTGTGGCGGGACGGCCTCGTACAGTAGGGGCAAGCCGGGAATCGAACCCGGTCCACCAGATTGATACTGGCCGCTCACCGTGGCGTACTTGCCCGCGCTCACCGACGCCGATCTCCTTTCTTCCCCCAGTGCGTCTTCTTGCTGTCCATGTCCGGGTACTTGTACCAGCGCAGCGTCCCGTTCTCGCTGCGTTTCTTGTGCGGGCACGCGATCGGACCCCAGCCGCCCATCTCCATGTTGCAGGCCGGGCAGCGTAGGATCACGCAGTACCCGAACCGGCAGGGCGTGTGCAGCAGCTCCGCGTCGTCAGGGACGTGGCCGGGGACGTGGTACTTCTGGCAGGTCTTGTCGTCCTTGAGTTTCATGGCTGCTCGACCTTACCCAGTCCCCTCGCCCACCAGCCGACACACCGGCCCGTCGTGTAGTCCAGGTACCAGTCCCGGTTACACCGGGGACACCCACCGTACATCACGGTGTTCTTAATGTACGTCCTGAGCATGGGGAGAGCGACGCGACAGTTCGGGCACAGCCCTACCTGGAGGGCGAGCCCCCACAGGATCCAGTTAGCCTCACCGAGCGTCATCCACTCCGTGTCAGTGCTGGCCACGGCGGTGGCCTCGCCTCAGCTCCCGTGCTATCCGGGCGTTCGTGAGTCGCAGCTCACGCTCTATCCGGGCGGTGAACTTCGCCATCTCCTTCTTGACCTGCGCGGGTGTCAGCCCTGACGCTTCCAGGGCGATCCTCATCCTGCGCGGGTCGTTCCGGTATGACATGGGTATCCTCCGGGGAATGGGTACTTCTGATCTGACGATACGGGAGCTGGCGGACCTGCTCGACCCCCCGGTCACCGCCGAGCAGGTCTTCCACCTCGTGCGTTACATCGGCCTGGAACCATGCGGGTGGCGTCGGTCAGGACGCCGCGGCAGGCCCACCGCCCTGTACAACTCCAAGATAATCATGGAGGCGCACACCGCACTGGTCCCGGTCACTCAGCGGGCGCGGGACCGCGGATCAGCAGCTCCGCGGCCACCGCGTTGTTGACCCGCGTGATGGTCTTCTTCTGGCTGTCACCCAGGCAGTCGTTCCACGATGCCATCTCCACGATGGCAGACAGATCATCGAGGACGTCGTCGGGAAGATCCGATGTCCAGCTCATCCTTTACCCCGGGCCTTGCCCTTGTTCGGGTCGTACTTGCCGGCGAACGGCCAGCCGCCGCCGCTCTGCTTCTTCGCCGCGGCTCTCTGCTTCCTCGCCTCTTCCCTCTCCTCCTTCTGCCGTTTCACCACCGCCGCCTGTTCCTGCTGAAGCTGCTTCAGGTGCCTGGCGTTCTTCACCTTGACCCGCTTACCAGCGACGACAAAATTCTTGACGGTACAGTCAGGGACCGGCGGGCACCTCTTCTCCGGGTGGAACATCCCGCCGGGTTTACTCGCCTGCGCCGACCAGCTGTTACTGCTGCTGAACCACGGCAACAGCCCTCAGCTCCCTTCCCTACTTCGTAGCCCAGACCCACCCTCTGCCCTTACACATGGTGCATCCCTTCCTGGGCTTGCGCTTTCCGTTCTCGCAGAGCGAGCACATAGCCTTATGCTCACCCTTTATTTTCCCCTTCGTATGGTTGACCCCGCGGGGGTTGCGGACCAGGCCACGTTGCCGCGCGAACCGCAGCGCTTTAGCGTGCGCCTTGACGTTCATGCACTTCCACCCGGTGACGAACCGGGTCATCGGCAGGCCGCACACGCCGCAGCGTTTACTCATTTCGTTTTACCGTGACATTTCTTGCACTTGCAGCAGAAACCGTACGGGTACCGCCGGCTAGGCGGCTGGCAGTGCGGGCCGCAGTCCGGTGTATTACCAGGCATCTCATCTCACCTCGGCTGCCATGACACGGGTGTCTTCTGGGTGGCGTGGTGATGACGCGGGGTGGTGCACCTCTCGACCTTCACTTTCACGATCCGGTTCCCCTGCGGAACGTAAGAGTAGTGGGAGAACACCCACGTGTGGCCCTTGAGCTGGGCCCCTTTCTTGTCGCCCTTCCTAGCCATCACTTCTTCACCCACACTTTGCCGTTCATGTTCCGGCACAACCTGCACCGGTTCTTCCCCCCGCCGCACGTGATGCAGTCGATCAGGTACGCGCCTCTCACCCTGCGGTTACCCGCACTGCGATCGTACGGCTTAGCCTTCGGTTTCTTCTCTTGGGGTTCTTTCGGCGGCATCCCCCTACCTCCCGTTCCTGTTCTTCAGCTGGCTCTTACGCAGCTTAGCTGCGCGCCTCCGCTCGGCACGTTCTTCTTGCTGCCGCTTCTTACGTTCCCGTTCAGCCCGGGCCTGCTCCTGCTTCGTCGCCCGCAGCGTGGCAGCGTTGGTGTGCTGCTGACGTTCCACCTCGGCGCGTTCACGCCGGGCCTCACGGTCACGCTCAGCCTGTTCACGGGCCTCACGTCGCTGCTTGGCCTGGCGTTCCTTCTGCTCCCGCTGCTCCCGCTCCTGCTTCTCCTTCGCCTTCCGGTTTCGTTCTTTTATCTCCTCAGCCCGGTCCACCAGATCCTGGCGTTCCTGTTCCTTCTTCTTCTCCCGCGCCAGGATCCTGACGGCCTTGTCTCCCGCCGCCGCGGCGACCTCGGCTGCCTTGTCGCGGCCGGTCGGGGTGAGGCGGACCCAGGGATTAACCTTCTTTTTCCTGATAGGCATCGTCTTCTCCTAACCCCAGAAACCCCTGGCTTTACGTTCGGCTTTCTTCTGCTCCTTCTTTTCCCGCCGTTTGTCACCCTTCTTGATCGCCTTGGCGTTGAACTTCGCCGACTTCCCGGCGCTCGGCGGGTTGAGAGCCAGCAGCCTGGCCCGGCGGATGTCAGCCGCTTCCTGCTTCTTCCGTTCCTTCTCCTCCTTGATCTCCTTCTTGCGGGCCTTCGCTTGCCGGGCCTGCACCTCGGAAGCGGTGCCCCGGCCGTGCGGCCTGCCAGCCTTGACTTTCCGGTTGACAGTATCGCCGATGGACCCCTTGGGGGGACCGAACAGCGGCATCACCGTTCCCCTTTCTTCTTTTTCTTCTCGATCTTCTTCTTAATATCGTCCTCGGTCCCTTTCGGGTGGACCTCGGCTGCCTTAGCTCTCAGCGCAGCCCGTAGCTTCTTCTCGGCGTCTTTTTTCTTACGCGCTTCGTCGTTATCGTTCACGACGGGTATCCTAATGACTCGCTACCGCTCCCCGCAGCGCCCGCCCCGTGCGGGCGGGCACCACGGCCAGCAGTCAGTCATCCTCTCGGCTAGTGCACCCCGGTGGCGGGGCCGCCCAGGTACAGATTCCAGATAGCGAACGCGATCAGCGCGATGCTGATCGGCGTGGCCAGCGCCATGAGGAGGCCCAGGACGGGGCCGTGCCGCTCCGGCTTGTGGTCAGTTTCCTGGAGGTAGGCGTACCGCTTGGTGTAGTTCGGCCCGTACACCACCCGCCACCAGCGTTTGATGTTGTCGCCGTCGTTCAGGTGGTTCTCCATGGAGATCAACTGGATCGTGGCCTGCGCTGGTTTGATGACCTTCTTCATGCCCAGCCCGGCGAGAGCACCGCAGAGGGTGGATTCCCACGCACCCTTACCGATCCACTCACCCGCGACCCCGCCGATGCTCGCGCCCCACCCGTTGATGTCCACGCCCAGGCCGTGCGGCAGGAACCACGCGAAGAATCCGATGCTGATCACGGCGACCGGGATAGCTACCAGTATCCCTTCCAGGAACACCACGGGGATCTTCCAGTTCGGAACCCGGATGTAATCCTTCTTGCCCAGCCCGATGGTGATCGAGCTGACCAGCAGCGCTGCGATGAGACCGATGAGGAAGTGGCGGAAATCATGCCGTGCTACCACGTACCATTCCGGGACCGTCTGCCCGGGGAACAGGTGAACGTGCCAGCCCAGCGAGTTGAGCCAGTTCTGGATACGGATGGGCGCATTGTCGTACAGGTCTTTCCACGCCCAGTACGTGTTCCAGTTGCTCGTCTTCGCGCCGTGGGCGGGGGGGTCCTTGAACCCCCACGCCCGCTGGACCGTCAGGAAGTAGATCGAGCTGCCGATGAGCGCGGCCACGAAAGTGAGCACGAAGCCACGGACGACCAGCTCTCCCTTCTCCTTCTTGCTCAGCTTGTACTTGCTGAGTGTCAGCTGGTGCGGGTCCAGCGCTTTCCTGGTGCGGCGCAGGAACTTCCCCAGCAGCCCCGGCTCCGGGTCCGGCTCCGGGCGTAGCGGTGTCACCGTCATGGCGACGGCGACGTCTTAGGTGTCGCCGGCGAGGTCACGCCGGGGATGGACGGCTGCCCGTGCACCCCGGTAGCGCCCTTGTTCAGCGCGAACAGCACGACACCGGAGAACCATGCGTCCCGAGCCGGGCCCGGGTGCCGGGCTCCCAGCGTGAAGGTTTTCAGCCCGAACGTGACGATGTCGGAGCCGCTCGTACCGGGGAACGTCTCCTTCAGGACAGTCTTCAGCGACGCGTACGGGTGCTTGGCGGTCCAGTCATTGTCGAAGTTCGCCTTCAGCTTGGCTGTCGCCTTGACCACCGCCGGGTTCGTGGCGAGAGACGCGGCGGCCGACTTCGTCGCGTCGGACGCGTTGCCCGACGACGAGCAAGCCGTCCCCGTGAGCGCCAGTGCCGCAGCGACCGCAGCAGCTGCCAGGATAGATCTGGGTTTCATGATGGATGCACCTTTCTTTGCCGTGGAACGTAGCCGTTCCCCGCGCACCCTCCCCGCTGCGAACGGGGAGGGGTCACGGCCAGCGGCTACGCGCTGGCATTCAGGCGGGTTGACCCCCCTTAAAGCACCGACACATGCTTTACGCAGGAGGGTCACCGGATCCATCAAACCGGCATCCCGCCTGAAGTTTTACCCGAGGAAACGCGGCATGCCGCTGGCGGAGAGCAGGTGAACGATCATCCCTCCGGGCGTGAAGAACCTGGTCTCCAGCGGCGCGGTCATACCGGAATCACCGGACGTGTTGGAACTACCGGTCGGGTTAAGCATGGTGGGTCACCTTTCCTAGATGCTGCTGATCTGGTGCTTGTTGGGGAACGGCGAGGAGCAGAACCCCATCTGGGAGGGCACCTTGGCCAGGAACGGGTCGAGTGTCTCGACGGCGGGCATGGCACCATCCTCACCGTTCGGGTTACTGAACCAGGGCATTGCGTCTCCCTACTGGGTGGCGTACAGCTCGACGGGATACGGGTTGAAGAACCGCGAACGCGGCCCCACGGGGGTCATGCTGACGCTGACCGCCCCGTACTCGACGGGCTTGATACTCGTTACCGAGTTCCCGAACATTTTTGCGTCCTTTCTGTGGGCGCATAGTGTACGTCGGAACGTGTCCCCGAGCAGGGGAGCGTGGCCGTTCCCCGAAAACGCCCCGCACAAGGCGGGGCGTCACGGCCAGCGGCCACGCCGCTGGGTTTACTACGGTTCCGGTCTCCCGGTTGGCGGGTCCGCGAACATGGGCAGCTCCTCCCAGTTCTGGGTGCCCTGGGGGCAGTCCGCGTCGTAGAACCTGCCGTTATATATCAAGACACAGTGCTGCGTGTCGATCCAGGCCGCGAAACTACCTGGTATCAGCTCCGCCGCGCGGAACGCCCACGCCTCACAGTGTCCGTTGTTGATATCCCACACCGTAGGGTCGTACCGCACCCTCTTCCGGTAGTAGAACCCCGCACGGCGCATCCTCTCCAGGATTTCCTGTGTCACCTGGTCCAGGACACGCCTGATTTCCTCGTCGTGCATGTACTCTTTTCCTTGGTGCGGGCCCGGGTCAGGAATCCAGGCCCCGCGAGACGGTCACGGTGTGTACCACGCCGTTTTCCTCGATGAAGAACTCGAAGCCGGTCGTCGTACTGTGTCCCAGTTCCGCCATGACCGACGGGTCCGTCAGGCCCCGGTTATACCGGGCCATCAGTGTCCTGCCGATCTTCTCGGTAGCCGCGGCCCGCGCGTCGTCCGCGCGTCTCGCTGCGTCTTTCCGGGCACCGGCTATGGGTCCGTCTTCGGGCACGTCACCACTTCCTTCGTAGGTGCTTACGGAGTAGACGCTGAGCGGGACCCCACCGGGACCCGCCCAGCACGGCACACACCCAGCAACGGCCGGGTGTCATGCCCCTTCGTTCTTTCCCTCTGACCATGTAACCTGGCCTGTTCCTCCTCGTTCCTCTCCTTCTCTTTCCTGAGTATCTTCGAGATCATCTGCTCCGAGATGCCCAGCTCGGCTGCCACCCCGCGGCTGGTCCACCCGAACCGGCCGGTCAGCGTGACGATCAGCCCGCCACGCGTGGCAGCGATCTCCGTTTCGAGGAGTTTCACCGCGCGGCCCGCGGTCCCGGTGGCGTGCAGGGCGCGGACACACGCAGCCTCAGCCGCTTCGTCCGCGTCGTAGAGGTCAGCCACGACCCTGGCTGTGCAGGTAGTCAGCCCAGGCAGACAGCGCCCGCTCCTCAGCTAGCTCCAGCCTGCGGATAATATCCGGGGGACGTTTCCTCAGCCGCGCCGCCCGGAGCGCCGCGGATGCCTGGCTGAGTCTCTTGTCCAGCCGTCTCTCGACCGGGTCTTTCCTGCTCATGGCAGCCACATCCGGTCGGGACCTTTGTGCTGCTCCCACCACGCGTCGGTCTGGAACCAGAACACGCCCGCCTTCCACCCGAACAGGTAACCGGGCGGCGCGACCTGACGGTTCAGCCATTCCTCCGCGTCGATCGCCCACCGGAACGCGAGCAGGTCCTTCATCTCCTCGGTGACACGCTCATCGTCGAATAGTTCCTGCGTGGCTACCCTGGCGATGTCGACACCCGGGTAGTCAGCGTCGCGGGCGTCCCACCCGTACACGTACGAGAACAGGATCACCCGGGCGGCGGGATGTTTCGTGGCACCCTCGATCCACACGCCGGTTTTCACTTCTTCCCCTTCTTCTTCTTCCCGCGGGCGAAGCATTTTCTCGTCCGCTCCGCCCGTTCAGCTTTGATCAGCTTCGTCAGGCACCGGCCGCACGTGGTGATCTCCCACGGCAGCAGCAGCCTGCTGCACCTACTACACCTCGGCATTTTCACCATGTCACAGGTCCTTCACGCCGACGACCCGGAGCGTGTCCTGGTCGATGATCCGCCCGCACCTGCCGCAGCAGTACAGCCTGCCTTTCCACGCCCCGCCGATGACCGGTTCCAGCTGGTCACCTATCCAGTTGGACGCGTAGAACCCTTCCAGTGCGGGTTCGTTGCCGCACAAGCACAGCAGGTCGTAACCGTCGGGTTTGGTGAGACGCTCAAGCGCCGGCCAGTCCCGCTCGCATTCAGCGATGGCCTCATCGACACGCGCCCGGAACTCCGGTTCGGTGTCGTACCGCTGGCACAGCTCGAAGTACTCCGCCCGGGCTTTCTCCATCTCAGCCACGGACGGGACGGAGGCCAGCTCACGCAGCGCCCTGATCAGGTCTGGAACGTCCATCACAGCCTCCTCTCCCACACGTGGCGGCACGTGTCGCACGCCCAGTACTCGGTGCGTCCCACCTTGCTGCGCCGTCGTGTCTGCCTGCCCGAGCAGGCCGGGCAGCGCATAACAGTTCCTCGGCGCGGAGCTGGTATTCCCCCCCGTAGAGGGAATCCCCGGGTCCGTGCGCGACCTGCATCTGCCAGATGAGGGTGGCGAGGTGCTCCGCGCACGACGCCCACGCCTTCCGCCAGTCATCGGACCGGCCGTCAGGGACCTTCACGTAGAAACTGATGTGGTTCGGGCACCGCAGATCAGGCCGCAGCACCCCGCCTTTCGTGTACTGGAGCGCGCAGTAGTGGTCCTTGTCCGGCGGCCCGTAGTACAGATCTTCCATAACCTGATGCGCCTCTTCTTCACGCAGGAGCAGTCGTACACCTTCCCGTCAGGGTTCCGGTTCTCCCGGGTACCCTTACAGATCGGGCATTTCCTGCGCCTGACCCTGATCTTCCTGACCTTCACGGTTCCTCCTTTCCCTGATCGTTCCCCTTGGCACCCGGCGGTGGCCGGGTACCGCGGCCAGCGATCAGCTGGAAGATGGCGCTCCCCCCGTGGTGGTAGCCGCGGGGACGGTCGGCGTCGATGTCGACGCCGGTGCCGGTGTTGTCGGTGCCGGTGTCGTAGGCGGCGGTGCCGTCGTTGACGGTGGTGTCGCCGGCGCTGACGACGTCGGGGGTTTCACGGTCGGGGTCGCCGACGGTGTCACCCGGATGGTTGGTTTCGGTGTGGCACGCCACGTCGAGGACGGCGTGACCCTGGCGGGTGTGGCTGTCGTCGTGCGTACCGGGCTGCTGGCCGGGCTCCTCGTGAACGACGAGGGGTCCAGCGACGGCGACCCGTCACGCAGCGACGGTGACATGAGCTGGTTCCTTTTCACGACGGGAGACCCGTGGTGGGTGATGACCTTGCCGACCCCGTGCCGGATAGCGGGGGTCAGGGAACTGATCACCGCTATCCCAGCCAGGATGAACACGACCAACGCCACCAGCCCGGCGGTACCCAGATGGTCCCGCGCCCTGTCCCACCATCCCCGGCGGGACGGCGGGGGGCGCGGCAGCGTGTTCGGCTGCGTATCCTCCTCCATGCACCTTCCTTTCCCTGCCGGTCCCTGACCGGCAACACGGAGCACGGGACCGTCAGGCCCCGTGCACCATGTTGAATATCAGGAGATCCTTCTCACCGCAACAGCCCCAGCTCGCGCGCCCGGATGATCGCTGCGTGCCGCGAGTTCACGCCCAGCTTGCGGTACACCGCGGCTACCTGCGACCTGATGGTGTTCGGGGAACGGTAAACCTTAGCGGCGATCTCCGGGTACGTCATGTGCGTCACCATCATGCTCAGCACCCGCAGCTCCGCGACACTCAGCCCGTAATCCCGGGCGGGCACGAGGGGACCCAGCAGCTCCTCGAACATCCGTTTCACCTCGGCGTACCCGTCGTAAAACCGGCCGTTCTCCTCGTGGTACGCGCCCCACGAAGCGCCGTCTTTCAGTACCTGGAACGCGTCCCGCATCAGGTGCATCGCGGCCATGAAACGTTCCCGCTCACCTGCGGAGCTGTTCATTCGTTCTCCTCCGGGTCGCACGACCAGCAGCAGCACCAGCAGGACACCCGGTCGTGATCCGGTTCGTCCCGCTGACGCTGCTCATGCACGTCCTGCTTCTCACCGCCCAGGCACACGGCCTACTCCTTCTTCTTACGTCCTGGCTTCTTCCTGCACTTCTTGTGGCAGCCCCGGCCATGATCGTTGCAGTGCCTGACTTTCCTTCGTACGCCGGGGATGATCGGCGGGTCGCAGCACCGGAACCCGTGGCACACGCACATGGGTTTCTTCTCGCAGTACACCATCACTTGCCCCACAGCTGCTTGTGGAACCGGCGGATGCACACGGGGCAGATCTGGATCTTCCACGCGCTCATCACCGCGCCGCAGTTCTGGCAGCGACCCCGCTTCTTCTTTTTCCTCTTGACCTTCACGGCCCCTCCTTCACAGCGGGATGTGACCGACCGGCCAGCCATCCTCACGTATTCTCCCGGCCTGCAACAGGACCAGGTGCTCCAGGGTGCCCGGTTCGTACCGGTGCACCGGACTGGTGGCCCGGATGATCTGACGGCCGACACGCCGCGCGTACCTGGCCCGCCGCACCGCAGCGCGGCACGCCGCGCGGATGACGTGCTCTTTCAGCGGGGTCGTCACGTACGCGTCCTCGACCTGATGCCAGGCGACGTCCTCGTCCCCGTTGAAGCAGATCTCGCCCCACAGTTCATGCCGGGCCGAACTCATCCCCGACAGTTTCACGATGTGCGTCCCGTCCGGGTAGAAAGCCACGGACACGCCGTCTTGCAGGTGAACATCAACCCAGACGTTACCCACGGGACTGCGAATGGTGGTCGTCGCCGTGCCGGACGAGCGCCCGCGCGCTGCCGAACGTACGCCCGCACTCATCGCACAGCGGACGGAACGCTTCCGGGATCACCGGCTTCGCCGTGTAACCGCCGGCGAGCGAGAAACGCCACGCTTTCACCGCGAACGACCGGAACTTCACCTGCACCGACAGGTCGGGCAGCACCCGCACCGGAATGTGCACGACCCCGCACGACGCGTGGAATCTGAGCGCGCCCATCGCGCGGCCAGCCGCGAGTCTCATGTCTAGTTTGCCTATCATGTCCTATCCTTTGAGTTGTGGCGGTTAAATCAGCGGGCACGCAGATGGGCCGGGGCGGGTACCGGTGGAAGCAGCTCTGCCTCGCCGTGTACGCCACGTACGGCCCCGTCTGCTGGATCTGCGAGCATCCCATACCGGGCGGGGTGAACGGCGGGCAGGTCGACCACGTCATCGCCGTCTGCGAACGACCTGACCTGGCTTACGTCCTGGACAACCTCCGCCCCATCCACGGGGGGAAACAGCGGTGCCCGTCGTGCGGGCACCGCTGCAACCAGGTCCGCCAGGCACGCCCCGTGGACTACGCCCGGCGGAAGGTACAAACCCCGGTCCCCGGTTTCACACCAGGACCAGCGGCTCCTGATCGACGGCGTCCAGGGCGCGCGTGGTGAGCCTGGCCGCGATCTCCGCTTGCCACGCCACGTTCAGCTTGTCCCACCCGCGCGGGTTGGGAGCGAGCGGAGCGAACCCGTAGCATGCGGCACGGAAAGGCCCGATGTCCAGCGCTACCCGCCCACGGCAGTAATCCCCGTACTCCTGCCCGAGGATGCAGTCGACGTTCGACTCAATGTTCAGCCGCACCCGGTGGACCCGAAGGAACCAGCGAGGCCGGGTCCTGTCCATCAGCCGAGCGCCGCGCGCAGCGGTGAATTCTGCGATCATCTTCTTGCGGTACTCCTTCTCTTGCCGTGCGTACCGGCTGGCACGCAACACCGCCACCCGCCGGGCGGGTGGCGATGCAACGCGTCCCGGTCCTTACTCGTACACGTCGTCGAACACGGTGAACAGTGCGTGGAGCATCATCACGAGGTACGTGACCAGCAAGACCAGCAGGACCGGGATGCGCCACCGGTCCAGCTCACTGGTCTGCGCGTACAGCACCGCGAACCCGGTGATGGCGGTTACCGCGCCGTGGAACGATCGCGGGGCGTGCCGCAAGGTCCGCAGGCCGCCGGTCACGTTGTTCCGGCACCGCACGGGCCACCGGTAGTTATCGTGGCGCATCTATCTCCTCCATGACTGGTTGTCTTTGCACTTACCGCGGGGTTTCATCCCGGCTCCACCGGGATCGTCGCCGGGCCTGCCGCCGTACCCTTCGCCCCGTCCGCGGTCCTGCTCAGCTTCGGACAGGAACTGGTACAGGGCGGCGTTCATCTCGTAGGTGGCTGTCACGTGTTCCTTCTCCGGGATCCGCGGCGAGCCGGACGGCCACTTGGTTGTCCCGTCGGACCACCAGCCCTCGACGGGTTCGATCTCCTCGGGGATAGACCCAAGGTCTTCCACCACGATCACGGTCCCGTACGGGGGGCCGGTGTCGTAGTCGTACTCGGTGAACAGGTACAGAGACCCGAACTTCTCCCTGATCCCGATGAAACCACCGTTCCCGTCGTACACCCCGTACGGGAGGTTCCGGGAGCGGATACGGTACAGGTTCCCCTTGACCAGGGTGAACCCCGCGTTACGCGGCGTGGTATCAGCCGCGGCGCGTTCCAGTTTCTGCTGCGCCGCGCGGATCCTGTCGTCCTGTGTCACGGAACCTCCTCCCCAGCGTGGCGGAGCACATGTTGCTCCCGCACGTGTGGTCGTTGTTGCGGCACTTCACGCAGAGGCATTCGCACCGTTTCACTGCTGTTCTCCTTCGTATCTGCCCACGACCCGGTCCCGGTGGGTCCACCCGTTCACGTGACCGTGGTTGTTGGATATCTGCACCCGCCTGCCGTCGATCGCGGTGACTTTATGCAGGTACACGTGGCCGCGCACCCGGGCGAGCACGATGTCACCGACGGCGATCTCATCGTCGCCGGTGACCCGCACGATCGTCACTTTCTGCCGGTCCATGATCAGCGGTTCCATGGAATGACCGCGCGGGTGGATCGTGACCCGCTCCGCGCCGAAACGGAGCTGGTTGTAAGCCCACGTCTCGCTCATCAGTAATCTCCTGTTGCGCGAAACGGCGCTCACGCCGAGCCGAGCGCCGTTTCGCTTTCTTCTTATGCCGCGGGCAATCGCACCACCACCAGCGGTAGGTACGACCCCACACGCGGGCGGCGAGCGGCTGACGGCGGGCCATCAGTGTCGTTTCTGTCGCCTGCCGTCCACGGTCTTACCGCGGTACCGGCGGGGCATCCCTTTCGGCGGGGTCCCGCGCAGCGGTTTACCCTGACCTTCGGAGCCGGACCCGTACCCGGACGTCGCTTTGCGGACCCGGTGCTTGTGTTTCAGGTGGTCCCCGGACATCTCGTACGGGTGCTCGAACTGAACGTCAGGTGTCACCGCTACTATCACTGGCATTGCGCGCACTCCTTTCATGGTCGCTGAGAGCCTGCCGCGCCTGCCGGACCAGCATGTGCCGTCGCAGGCCCGTGCCGAACGGGCGCACCGCGGTGAGCGCGAGACCCGGTACGAGCATCCAGAACCCGTACCATTCTGCCTGAATCAGGTGACCGATCCCGAACCCGGTCAGCAGCGCCGCTGCCGTAGTCCAGAACGTCCGGCGTTCAGACCAGTCCAGCACCGGGTCGATTTTCACGGCGGTATCATCCTCCTGCTGATCGCGCGGGCGATCTTCTCCGAACCCTCAGCTGAGGGTTCGATGTACATCGTGTAATCCTCCGGCTCCGTGCACACCGTGCGCAAGTCCAGGACCGGAAGGCCGTGGAGGAACGCGAACCGCAGGATGATGTCGTTGAAGATCGCGAGCGCCGCCTTGATCGGCTCCGCTTCCCCGGGCGGGAAGTCACAGTCGTAGATCGTGCAGACCGTGACCGGCACGCCGAGCCGCAGCAGCGGGGTCACCGCGTCCACGTAGGTCGAAGCGAACACCTCAGCCATGAACCACAGCTCAGCCAGCGCCTCCCGCATCGTGTACGTGACCGGGTCGCGCAACATGAACGAATGCCGGTTCGCGTCGTTCCCCCCGATCGACACCACCAGCGCGGTAGCATCACCAGGGATCTGCGCGACCTGGAACCGGAACGTGTCCGTGGTCGCCCCGTCACGGGCGAGCAGGGACACCCTCCACCGGTCCCCCAGCATCCTGCCCAGATGCTGCGCGACGTCAGGGTTCTGGCCGACGTAATGCTCGGGGTCCAGGACGGAATCCCCCAGCAGCACGACGTGACCGCCGGCCCCGGAAACGAAAGGCGCAGGCACGCCGCGGCGACGCCTCTTGCGGGGCCTCATCGCGTTTCCCGGTGCGCCTTGGCCTGGTGCGCGGCCAGCGCCTTAGCGGGCTGGCCTTTGCCGGGATGGTAGTAGATCCGCCTGTCACAGATGGGGCATCGGACGGCAGTACTAGCCCGGGACCTGCTAGGCATAACGTTCCCCTTTCTAGTTTCTCGTGCTGGTCAGCCCAGTCACGCAGATGCCACGCCAGCTGCGCCGCATCGTCGCCGCGGCAGTCTTGCTCGACGTGGTCGGCGATCTCGTACGCCATGCCCGCGGCGTGCCCGGCGTCCGCATGCTCCAGGTCATCAGCGGACCCGGCGTACCCGGCGTCACGCAGCCACCCGACGAGCATGGAACGTCGCGAAACGTCCACCGCTGCGGTAATCTCAGATTCCCCCCCGTTCGCGAATTCCCCCCCGGTGCGGGATTCACCCAATGCCATGCACCCGCTTGTAATGGTCGTTCAGGACCTTCTGGCCCGTGGTCTTCTTCGGCTGGTACGCCATCTTCCGCCTGCACAGCTCGCACTGGACGACGGGCAGCCTGCCGACCGTGACTTCCTGCTTCGTGTCGTCCTTGACCCGCGGCTGATGCTGTTTCTTCGGCCGTCCTGACATCGTTTCCTCTTTCTCCCAACCTGGGTTGTCCCAGGCCGGAGCCCCGCACGACCGTCACGCTGTGGTCGTGCGGGACCCTGGCCCGCCCAGCCCTTTCTAGGCGGTGCCGCTCCCGAGGAGCGCGAGCTGATCCTGGGTGATGATCAGCTCACGCGGCCAGTTACCGGGGACCTCCTGCACGACGGCAGGCTGCCCGGTCAGCAGCTGCATGGTCCGCACGAAAGCGGCCAGGTGAATGGCGCACGCACCTTTCGCGTCGTCCGGCTTCCCCATCGGGAAGACCACGAACCTGGCGTACTTCTTGCAGACCGCGACGGGGCACTTGGTCCCGGCGTACTCGCCGGACGCCCGCAGCGGGTAGATGGCTACTTCTTCGTCACTCACTCGTCATCGTTTCCCTTGAAACGGCGGAAACCACGCGCGGCGGACGGGTTGATACCAGCTCGCCGGGCCTGGGATGCCCGCTCGGCCATGTCAGCGCGCTTTTTCGCGAGCTGCGTCTCGTCGGAGTACTGGACAGGTGTCACGTACCCGTCGTGGAGCCGGACCGTTGTCGGTTCCAGTTTCCCGCCGGTGTCCAGCGGGCGGATGACCTGCTCGACGATTTTCTCGTCGGACGGGTAGTGCATCCGCTGGTCCCCGATACTGAATGAGACTTCCCCGCGGTTCACGCGGATCCGCATGGCCTGCGGATACCTCCTGCGGATAGCCCAGGCGAGAGCACACTGGTACTGGTCGCCAGGGACCGCCCGCGCGTAGTCTTCCGCCCCGACAGGGATGCGGTCATTCGGCGCGGGTAGCGTCGTCACCCCATCAAAATCGGGGTGGGTTTTCTTGGACATGGTGCTGTGTTTCTCCTCATACGTTGTACTGAGGTTTCTTGCAGGTCCGGGTTGCCCCGGGCCAGGGCCCCGCGCGACCGGACCTGGTGACGAGTCTGGTGGTCGCGCGGGACGCTGGCCCGCTCATCCTCGGCGGGGTCAATCTCTGTCGTACATTTCCTGCTGGCTGACGCTTGCGTGACGCGGCACGAGCCCGCCGCGCTGCCGGATACGCCACGAACGCAGCGCACTGGTGACCGCGCCGGGACGCCTCAGTTCCGCCTGGCAGTCCTCGTAGCTCGCGTGCACGTACCGGGCGGGATCAGCGAGGACCATTTCCTCGTCCTGTTCCTCGCTGATCTCACCACCGCAGGTGAGGCACTTGCGTGTCATGCGTTCTTCTGGACCTTCTTCCCGCCGCCGAGCACGTTCCCCGACACGTACAGGTGGTGCTTGTTCGCCCGGGGGCACACCATCCGTTCGGGGTTCTCGTACTTCAGCAGCCGCGCACCGCAGACACCGCAGTTCTTGCCGGGCATGGTTACCTCTTTCCCTTCTTATGCTGGCCCTTACGGCCGAGCATCTTCCCGTTGAGGTACAGGTAATGCCGTGAGGCACGGGGGCAGATCAGGCGGGGCGGGTTGTGATACACCAGCATCCGCTTGCCGCATATGGGGCAGGGCCGTGCTCTCAGCATGGCCGGCACCCGCACATCGGGACGATGAAATCATCGCCGTCCGGCGACGGTTCCGCCGACACGAAAACTGCCCCCGAGAACCGGGGGCAGACGTGTTGTACCAGCGGGATGCCGCCGACAGAGCCGGACGGCTGGAATTCGGTCATGTCTGCACCTCCCAGAGCAGGTTGTACAGTTCGGGACCCAGAGACCTCCTGACCATATCTGGGTCGATGGTTCTCCTTATAGTGTACCCTCCTTGTCTGACGTGGAAGTGCCGGGAGAAGGTATTAGCTCTCGGTAGCATTGAGCTTACGATCTGGACAGTCCAGATGTCGTTTTCCTTCATGAACCCCTCCCGCACTTCAGCGGGTACCGGGTCACGGGCACCAACCTCGTACCCGTTCCGCGACGCCCACTTACGCATCGCGGCACGCCCGGCTTCGCGGTGACGGGCCAGAGCCTTCTCAGCCTCCTCCACGAACGCAGCCCGGATTTTACCGGGGATCTTCCCGCGGGGCTTCACGTCGTAACCGTTCTTCGCCCCCCAGGCGCGCAGCATGTCCCGCCCCGCCTGGCTGTCCAGGTGCTCCGGCCGCAGACGAGGATCCTCATCCGGGTCCGGGTTGACACGGAACAACTGCGCGCCCGGCCTGATATCGGGCAGCGTGTTCGCCCGCTCACCTTTAATCAGAGACCGGGCACGCCGGGTGTAACCCGGCTGTCCCGGTTTCAGCGGCAGCGGCGTGATCGTGGACAGTGTTTCCGGTACGTTCTCGCTCATCAGGGGCCTCCTTTCCCCTACCGGCGGTTACGGCACGTACAGGTGATGCGGTTCGATGTTCAGCGAGTACGTCCCGTGGAACACCGGCATGGACCCGGCCAGCTCGCCGTTATGCCAGTAGGTGTGCACCGCGAGACGCTCCCACACCGAACCAGCGGTCAGCAGGCCCACCGGGGCCCCGGGCGGGGCCTGGGAGTACCACTCCTCCAGCTTGAACGACCGCAGGGTCCGTATCACCTTGGTTCCCGCCTCACGGAACCGCAGCATCAGCAGATCCTTCGGGTACGTTTCCCGGTCGACGGTGGCCGCTTTGCTGACCGGCCCGGCCGCCACCACAGCGGTCTCGTTGAACACCGCGTGGAAATCATCGCCGAGCACCCGCTCACCGGTGAACCAGCTGCTGAACAGATCAGGGAAACACGCCCCGTGACCCGTCACCCACGCCGCTGAGAACCCGTTGGGCTGCTCCGCGAAGAACACGTCGTCGCTGAGCGGTTCCATCGCCAGCAGGAACGTCTGCCCGCTGAGGGTGATCATCCGGGCGAGGATGTCCCGGACGTCCGGGACGTCGTCGTCGTACATCACTTCTTGGCTTTCGGCCGCTTCGGCGGCCATTCCACGCCACGTCGGCCAGCGGCTTTCTTCGCCGCTTTCCTGCCCCACTCCTTCTCGATCACGGCGAGGGGCAGCAGGGCCCTCGGCGGCTGCGCCGGGATGTTGCTGCGCTGGAGAGCGGCACGGACCCGTTCCTGCGCCTCCTTTTCCTGCCTCCGCACCGCCGCCTGGACTTGCTTCTCACCGGTCCGGAGCATCTGCGTACCCAGGTCTCGCAGCGCCTCACCCGCGGCGAGGTTCATCGCGATGACAGGATCGTTGACGTCGTGGGGTTCTTTCTTCGCGATGCCGGTCCCGGTGACGAGCGGCCCGATCGGCGTGTCGCAGAGCAGGGTCGCGCACGCCGCGGCACCGTACCTGTCGGTGATCAGGGTGACGTTGACGAGGAGCTGCCGTTTCGGCTCGTACTTACTGCGCATCAGTTTCCTTCCGGTTTGTGCGTTGCCTCCTGGCAAGCGGAACGCCCGCATTCCCCCCGCTTGGGGAAATGCGGGCGATCCGGCTGGCAGGATTCACCGGCCCTGGCGGTCTTTCTTTCTCCGCTCGTGTTTTTCCTGGATGTCCAGGTCATCCCAGGCGACGCCCTTGACGACCGCCATCACGAGGGCGATCACCGTGATCCAGATACCCCACAGGATGCACAACGCGGATACTGTCACGGCGACCTCGCCGTGGTGGCCGCCCAGCGCCGTCGAAACACCGACCGCGAGGGTCAGCCCGAACAGGGAAAAACCGGCGCAAACGGGGATGAAGTTCCCCGGGATCTTGTAGTCACGGGGACGTCGTGGCAGCGCCGGTTTCGGCATCCCGTCCAGGATGGCGTCCAGGTCGGCCAGGCTTTCCGCCTGGAGGATCCGCCCGGTCATGGTGGCCATCTGTTCCTCGTTGATGAACCCCCGCGCGCACAACGCGGGCAGGTGATCGACGTACCGATCCCTGTCCGCGCTGGACGTGCGAGTCACCTCGTCGGTCACATTTCTCCTTCCCTACCGGGGCAGCGCCCCGGCGAACGCCGCGATGCGCGGCAGGTTGACGTACAGCGCGTTGTTCGACGCGGCGAACTTCGTCACGTACGGCTGGTACGGGATCTCGAACCCCGCCGCCGCGCCGATCACGAACACGCGGCTGTTCAGCGGGGCTGACGAGCCGGACGACCGTGCCACGGTCATACCGCCGAGCTGCACGACACCAGCCATCGGGACCGGATACGGGGCCGGGGTGAACCCGGGACAGTACACCACCAGGTCGAAAACCTCCTGGTTGACGATCGCGATGTCCCCGGCCGGGTACACCTCCCCGCGAGTCCGGAACGGCCGGATGACACCACCGCCGATACCGGACTGCGGGAAATGACGCCCCAGCCCCGAGAACCGCGCGTGATACAGGTCCATCCACGACGACTTGTCGAACGGCATGTTCTCGCCGCCGAACCAGTGTATGTTGTCGGGGAGCGTGACCGGTTTCATGTAACTTTCACCGACCATCAGCTCGACGACCTGCGCTGCGGTGGCACCGTCACCGACCACGGCGATTTTCTTGTCGGCCAGCTCACGGACCGGCCTGCGGAGGAAGTCGTACCCCGACATGATCGCCTTGCCTTGCGGCACGGTTTTCGGGACCAGCCCGCCCGCGAAGATGATCCGGCGGGCCCGGCCCAGCGCAACCCCGCCCGGCGTGTACACGACACCAGCCAGGTCGTACAGCACCTCCGAGCCGCTGTACGGCTCCGCGTACTCGTTCAGCGTCGCCCGGACAGCCCGGGCCATCGAGAACGAATCCGGGTACTCTGACATGGTCGCGTCCCGGGCTTGGAACTGCGAGTTCGGGATGTAATTCAGGTCATCGGTCGGGGACATCGGCCGGATACGGGTCGGGCCGGGTGACGCGGTCGACGCGACACTCGACCAGTTGGACGAGTTCATGTCGAATTTGGTCAGTTCCGCGAAAATCCCGCCGAGCGTCCGGGATTTATTCACCACGATCACGGGAGGGAGCCCCATCTTTCGGCGGGTCGCCGCGAACGCGGCCATAGCCGGGCCGCCTCCGATTCCGACTTCCCGGTCAGCTACGCTATTCGGTAGCGTCATCGCCCTTGCATCTCCTTTCGCATGGGCATTGCGTGCCTCCTGGCAAGCAGAAACACGCCCGCCCCCCTGGGGCCGGGGGGCGGGCGCGATCTGTCCGGCAGGATTCACCAGACCTGATACGGGGTGGTTACCTGGTACCGCCGCCTCCTGACGGAAGGGACAGCTTCACGCAGGAACCGGCCCTCATCAGCCTCGATGAGGATCTTCTGGGCGTACAGCACTTCCTGCCGGTGGTGAACCCCCGGCAGGCCCACGCAGAACTCCAGGTCACCACGGATGCTGAGCTGGGTGATGTTCTGCACGGAGCTGTGCGTGTGGATCCGGTAACGGCCTCCCCGGCTCCCGGTCACGTCGAAATACCCGAGTGGGTACTCGCGGCGCTGCGCCGTCGTCAAGCCGGCCAGCAGCAGCCGCTCAGCCCGCCTGACGTTGAAGACGTGATCGACGACCCGGGGTGCTGGCGGGACTGGAGGGGACCTGCGCCAGAAAAGCCACCACCGGTCAGCCACCGACGAACCTCGGTATCGAGACGATCTCGGCGGCGTCCGGGTCGAACGCGGTGATCTGCTCACCGGTCATGCTCGTACCCGGGTCCGAACGGGCCATGAGCCCGCCCTTGGCGGCCTCCTCGTCGTAGATTTCCCGGGCGGCGGCCACGCTGGCGTCATCCCCGGCGGTCCACTCGGCGATGACCTCACTGTCGCCGTCGCCGATCCTGCGGATTACTCCGGTACTCATCAGGGAAAATACCCTTCTCGTGATGTACCCTTGCCTCCTGGCAAGGAGAACCCGCCCGCGCTGGTCACTCAGCGCGGGCGGGCTCCTCCTGGCAGGATCTAGGTGCGGTTGAGGTACGTCCGCTCAAACGCGTCCGCGATCGCGGCGAAATCCTCCTCCGGCCGCGGAGCATGCGAATCCCCGTCGAGGCCCTGGTCGTTCCAGTGCGTCGCAGTGGTCCTCGTACCCTGCGGGGTGATCAGGAACGGGTTATTCGTGTCGAACCCGTAGCACCGCATGACCTCTTCGCAGAGGAACTCCGACTCCTGGCTCCCGAACATCTCCCGGCGCATGACCCCGGTCCCGATGATCTCGGACGTGACGGGACAGCCGTTTTCCTTCGCGACGACGGACAGCACGCCCAGGCAGCAGTAATCGTCGTCCGGCCCGGGTTCCGCGCCGACCACCCTGTGCAGGTTCCCGACGCCTTTCTTGAACCGATCGGACCGCAGCGCCGCAACACCGAGGCGCATAAGCTCCTCGTTGATTTCAGGCGCGGTAACTTCGGTCATTCCCTTGTTTCTCCTTTTTCCTACCTGACGGGGGATCCGTCAGGATTGTGCGCGACGCCTACCGTCGCCGCGAATCGGGGGTGCAGCTGGACCAGCCGGTCGCAGATCTCGCACCCGGCGAGGATCCCGGGGTGCCCGTGGTCCTGGCACCACCGGGAATCCTCGTCGTAACTGACATGCCACGGTTCGGGGTACCCTTCGCCTGCGCTGAACGAGTAACGGATCGCGTCGAACGTCCGCCGCTCCGCGCGGGTGAGAGGTATCTGCACGTGCCGTCATCCTCCGTAATGTGACTGGTCCCGTTGCCAGGACGTGTCTTCCAGCGTGTTCGCACGCGCCGCCTCGTAATGCTCCGGGTGCGCCGGGACACTGATCGCGTGCCGGGCACGGGTGACGGTCGTCCAGATCTCCCGCCCCGGGGTGATCATGCCGTGGCAACCCGCGCATTCCAGCGGGCTGCGGTGATCAAACGGCTCGTGAACCTCCCCCGTTTCGGGGTCGTAGCCGTACACGCTGTGCGGGTCACGGCCCTTATCCACGCATCACTTCCCTTCCACGATGCGACGCAGCCGGTCCAGGTCGTACTTCGGGACGCTATCCAGCGCCGCGTCTATCTGCTTGTCGGAGCAGGCCAGGACATAATGAAGGTGCATCTGGCAGAAGTCGTCCGGTAGCGGCATCGACTTCTGGCTGTCCGTCTTATGGCTCACCCGCGTCATCCTCCTTCCGGCCTACCTCCTGCCACCACCGCTCGTACCGTTTGATGGTGGTCTGATCGTCCAGGCCCGCCGCGTTACCCGCGGACCACATGTCGAGCCCGTTACGGCGGGCCTGGTAATACGCCTGGCGGCGGGCCAGGACATCAGCCCGTTTCATGCTCAGCTTCTCGACGGCCACTGTTTCAGCCTCCGCTGGGCGCGTCCGGGTACGGACTCTGCCCGCACACCGGGGCGATCTGCCCGCCACCGTCAACCAGTGCTATTTTCTTCAGCTCCTCCTCACAACTCCACGGGACCGGGCGTGGCGGCGGGACGTGCGGGTGCGGGCTGATCGCTATCGCCACCCATACCACGGTGACGGCAAACAGCAGCAGCGACACCCAGAACACGACGACGAAAAGAGGATGCGCCCGTACTACGGGTGCATCCTCCTCCCCGGTCATGCCGCCGGGGTGAGCACCTGCTGGTGCGCCACCGCCGTGCACGCGCACGTCACCTCGCCGTCGGGGTTCTCCGACGTGCTAGGGACGAAATGCTTCCACGTCCGATGGCACCGGGCGCACGTTCCCGAACCGCAGAAATCCGCACACCCACGGGTGCGCGGCCACCACTGGCGCTGTCTTGACGTTCTTGGTACTCATGGCGCTCTCCCTTCCTGAACCCTTGCCTCCTGGCAAGGAGAGCACGCCCGGACCCGTGCGGGCCTGGGCGTGCTCCTCCTGGCAGGATGGCTACTCGACGGGGACGCTGGCCTGCTGCTTCGCGGTGGCGGTCCACTTGGCGTACGTGCCGGCGACGTCCTTGAACGTCTTCGACTGCGTCCGCGCGCTGCCATCTTCGGGGGCTTCCGTCGCGGTGATCGCGAGGTCCAGCATGATCACGATCTTGCCGGTGTCCACGCCCGCGCTGAGCGCGTCCCGCAACGAGGTGAGCAGGATGTTCATCGGGTTCGGCCCCGTCCTCTTGGGACCCTTGTCGTCCGCCATTACGGCTTTCTCCTTTTTCGTTCCCGGCTGTACGGTCTAGTGGCCGGAGATGGGGTGCGTAGTCCCGGTGCCCGGGATGATGTGCGGGTTGCTGGGCCGCTGGGTGGCGCAGAACGCGTCCCACTTCGGCACCGGTTGCAGCGCGCTGTAGTCGCGGCTGGTGGTGACGAACCCGACACCCATGATGCACATCACCGTGGGGTTGGGGAACCCGTCCACGTTGAGGTACGTGACGATGTAGTCGGGGTTGGCCTGCGCCACGTCACCCTGGTCCTTGAGCTGCGGGCTGCACGCGGCGACGGCGGCGGCGGTCACCACAACCGTGGCGACTCCGGCCCACGTCCTCCTCTTGCGCATGGTTCTCCTTTCTGCGTTGCCTCCGTGGCAAGCAGAGGGGACACGCACCAGGGCACCGGGGTGCGTGTCCCCTCCTCCTGCCAGGAACCAGCTACTTTCTCCGCGTCAGCCATTTGAAGCACTGCTCGCAGTAGCTGCTGCCCTTCTTCCGCCGCCGTAGACGGCACCGGATGCAGTAATGAAACAGCGGCATGATTTTCCCCTCCTCTCAGGCGAGTGGCTTGTCGTCGGGCGTGAGATGCGAGAACCCGTCGTTCTTCAGCTGGTACGCGGAGATCATGTCGCACAGCGCGGGGTGTTCCTGCAACGCCTTGCTGATGTTGTCCAGCAGGTCCTCGGGGTCCAGGTCCTTGTCGAAGTAGATCCGCACGTCGACGTGCTGGACTGTCTGATCAGTGTGAATCGGGGGGATAGGCATGGTTCGCCTCTCTGTCAGCCGCCGACGCTGATGGCGGCGCGGGACAGCTCCGCCGGCTTGAACCAGATCGTGCCGTTCAGCCCGGCGACGAGCACGCCGTAACGGGGTTCTCCGGGCAGTCCCGCGACGGTGAACTTGTACACGGTGACACTCTCGATGCAGCCGAGCAGTGTCTGCGTGGATGTCTTCGGGTTCGCGCCCAGCTCACCGGTCCCGACGACGTCACCGGACGGGGACGTGACGGACACTTGCGCGCCCGCACCGGGGTCCTTCCCGGAAGGACTGTCGCAGAAAGAACTGTCCCCGGCCCACGTGGTGACGGTCAGGGTTCCGTGCATCGCGGCGGAGGGCCCGCTGCTCAGCGTGGTCAGCGCGACAGCGGCGGCACCGCCCGCGATGACGAGCGCGCCGGCTATCCAGGGCCACCGGGGACGGCGGCGGGGCGGGGGTCTGGTTTCGGGGTTTTCCTGCTTGGTCTCAGTCATGATTCCTCATCCCATTCTGGCTGCCTCTCTGGCAGGCGAGCCGCGCAGGTCCAGTATGGACCTGCGCGACCCCCATGGCAGGATTCAGCTGCTAAGAGCCCGGCTGGCTAAAAGCTGCTTTCTGGTTCGAGCAGCGGGACCGTGTCCGCCGCGGGCACCCGGAAACTGTCCGTTCCCCGCCGCACGTACACGCGGCCACCGTGGTACGCCGAGTCGGTGTCCCCGGCGGCGGTGAGGAACTCGATGTACTTCTCCCGGATCCCCTCCGTCGGGTCCTCGTCGGTGGTGACGACGAACGACGCGTCGGGTACGGTCACCCGCCACGGTGTCCCCGTCACCACCCGGTTGTACTCGGCGAAACCGACCGCGCGGAACGTCTCGTTCAGGCGGTCCAGCTGGACGCGGCTACCGGCGTACGCGAGGAGACGACCGCGGATGTTCCGCAGCTCCGTCGCCCGGTCGGCGTCCGTGTCTTTCGTGTCGGTGCGGAGCGTCAGCTTCTCCCGGTACCGGTCGTACTCGAACACCGGGGAGACCGTGACCTGCGCGGTGTACCAGTACTCCATGCACCAGCCGCACTGGTTCCGGTACGCCTCCATCTCGTCCCGCAGGAGGTTCAGCGTCGTCGCGTAGACCTCCTGGGACACACCTTCGTCGAGGTTCAGGACGGCGACGGCGGTCTTACCTTCTGGCATTTCTGCCTCCATCGTGTGATTCTGCTTACCAGTCCCTCTGGCAAGCGCACGCACCCCCGGGTTCCACGACGGGGAACCCGGGGGTGATGCGCCTGGCAGGGTTACGGATCCCCGCCTAGAGCGGTCATGTCTCCCATCTCGGGGTATTCCAGCCTGATGTAGATGACCAGCTCCGCTACGACCTCGGTCATCTCCTTCTTCGCGCCTGTCGGCGTGGCCGCCGCGTTACGGCGTTCCTGGATGTCCAGCAGGCGTCCCCGGATACTGCGGAGCCGTTCTACCCGCTCATTCTGAGCGAGCGACATCAGGATCGGGAGTGCCGTGGAACTCGGCGAACAACCACTCCGCCCACTTCGTGACGCCAGCTTCCGCGACGTCGGGCGAGACGTCGTGGGCGCGTACCAGGTCCACGCCGACCGAGGTGAGCAGCACCCCGGTCAGCTCCTCGGCGTCGTCGGCTGCCCGCGCCGCGCCGGCCAGGACCCGCTTCCAGTCCTCCGGGGTACGACCCCCGGGCGCGTCGCTGAAATCCTGCGCCGTGTGCGGCAGCGGCTGCCCTTCCTGCCACGGTTCCGGCGTGACCCATTCGCCGGGCAGCTCGCCGTCACCGCCGGTGAACACGACGACCGGGATGCCTTCGGGCAGCCCGGTTCCCTCGGGGTTTTCTGTCCCTTCGGGGCGTTCGCTTGCTTCGGACATGCGTCCTCCTTCTTGGTTTTCCCGTGCCGGACGGCACGAAAAAAGGCCCCCCACCCAAGCGTTCTGGGTGGGGGGCCTTTTAACGCGTCCCCGTGCAAAGCAGCACGACCCCCGGATAACCGGTGCGCCCGTGGAAGCCGGGGGCCGCACGTTCAGGCAAGCTGCGGGCGGCGGCCGTCGACCGGGTGACGTGTCCACATCCGGGTCCCGTCGAACATCCCGCTGCCTTTCCCGTCGAGACGTTCCACCATATGCCACGCCACGATACCCAGCGGCCCGTCGGGGGTCCCCTGGAACGAGTAGTCCACGACGGTCACACGGCCGGGACGCAGGTCGTAATCCCACACTTCCAGGCCCTCCGTGATCTCCACGGGATCCTGGTCTGCGGTGCGCCTCCCGGCGATGAACGGGAGGCACCCGTCGTGTCCCGGCAGGACCTGCCGGTCGGGGTTCGCCTTGCATCCGGCGCACGCACGCAGCGACGGCTGCCGTTCCGGGAGCCACCTCTCGATTTCTGCCATCACAATTCTCCTCTCGTTAATGCGGGGAGTGCGGCACCCGGCCCGGTGGAGATCGGACCGGTTGACAATCCCGGGTGCCGCACCGTGGAGCTGCCCGGATTCGAACCGTGGTGCGGACCTTTCCCGTAGAACCCCAAACGCGGGGGTCTCCCATGTGAGACCCCACTTCGACTACAGGAAAGGGCCGCCTGCCTACCAGCCCCGGGTGCCGGATTACGCGCCGGCCCGCGACGTTCCCTATCCCTCCCCGATGGCTGGCATCTTCACGTGCCGGTACCAGATTTCCCTGGCACGGGTCGTGTCGGGGAATTCCAGGTCGGCGATCGAGTTGACCAGCTCGTCGTGGGACCACCCGTCGGTCCCGGTCAGCAACGTCATACTGCGCAGGCCCAGCGCGGCGTTGTACAGTCTTGCCAGGTCCCCGTCGCTCATCGCGTCGAGGCGCGTCACGCGCGCGTCATGCGCGATGATGTACCCTTTCGCCTCGTCGGGGTCCGCGTCGTCGGCTAGCTTGTCGTCAGGCAGCGGGGGCATCATCGTCCTCCTTACCAGCGGGCAGCGTGTAGTCGGCGGGCAGGACCGTGAAATCCGTGCCGAGCCGCTCGATCATCTCCTCACGCCGCCGGTCCTCGTCGTCCTGGCCGGTGACGGGCGTCATCACGATGGCGATCATGTTGTACGGGAGTTCCATCACATATCCCTTCCTCCTCTTCTGCGGGGAAGCACGCCGATCCGGCATACCGGGAACCGCCCGGGGCGCATGGGACACCCCAGGCGGTTCCCCGCCTGCCGTTCGGGGACTACAGCTTCTTACCGGCGGGATGCCGGGCCACGGCAGCGTCGATCTGCGCGTCGTCAGTGATGACGATCTCATCGACGATCGCGCCCGCCGGGCGGTCCCACTGACCGGGGACACGGGCGATGACCGTCACGCGGTTCTCGTCTTCCTGCCCGTCGCGGGGAATGTGGTACCGGACGATGACGACGTTCATGACGAGAAACTCGTCCCGTCCGGGCAGACCAGGGAACTGCTGGTCCCGCCCGTGATCCACACGATGATCGCCGGGTGGTTGTGCGTGCTGCACTCCTGCCTGGTAGCGGCCATGGAAGCGTACTTCCAGTGGAACCAGCGGGGGAGGTGGCGGATGGCTTGGTGCTGCGCCGACGTCGTGGACGCGGACGCCGCTGGGCTCGTCGTCAGCGCGACGACGGGAACGCCACCGCCAGCCAGGACTACGGCGGCGATGGCGAGGTGTCGGAACTTCATGATGGAATCCTCCTCTGGCACACCCGTGTGGCATACCGGGCCCAGCCCGTCCCCCCCGCCGGGGGTTCGGGCTGCGCCCCGCGTGTCACCGCGGTGCGGGCTCAGCTGTCGCTGTCGCCGTTGGACCGGGACTTCGCGAACCGGAAGATCACGACGTTCCCGGTGCGGTCCAGCGTGGACGTCGACACGCCCCTGGCCAGGGAGAACCGGTGGATCTGGTCCACCAGGATCTCAGCGGCGGCGTCGGTGGCGCATGTCACCTTTCGCAGCGTCTTGCTGTCGACCGTCGAGAAGTACGCGACGGCGTAGTCCAGCGACGCGAGCAGCGCGGCGGGGATGTCGACGGTCCGGGAGTCGGCCGCCTCGTTCTCGCCGAGACCCGCCCACGGGTCGGGGGTTTCGGTCTGGTGGATAATGGTGTCGGTCATTTGGGGGTCCTTCCCCTTGATGGATTCGTGGCACGCCGATGCGGCATACCTGGCCGCCGCTCATCCTCACGGATCGTGGGGCGCGGGATGAGCGGCGGGCAGCTACGCCACAGCAGCAGGGGGTGGGCGGGGAACGACCGCTAACCTTCGCTTTCCGGCCGGTAAGCGACCGGGATGGTTTACAGCGTGAAGTTCCCCGCCCACGATCAGAACGTCTCGCCGGACTCCAGGAGCCCGTGGGACCCCTCACGGGTTTCCGGCTGACGCTTCGGAAACTCGGCGTCGTACGCCTTGTTGAATTCCCGCGCGGCGAACTGTTTCACGTACAGCCACCACGACGCGCGGGTGAGCGGACGCTGTTTCGGGATCCACATCCGCAGGTCCTCGTTGAGGAGGGCCATGAACTCTTCGTACGTGATGTTCTCCGGCTGCGTCTGCCACGCGGGGTCGTTCAGCGCGGCACGCCGCGCGGCGTCCAGTGTCGCGGTGACGGATTCCCGTTCCGGGCGCTGACCTTCGTTGTTTGCGGACATGACGTACCTCCTCACTTCTTCGGGGACGGCGGTTCCGACATGATCTCGGCCAGCTCGTCGCGTTGTTCGATACCGGGCCGCACATCCGCGTAACGGATGAGCGGCCCGGCGTTGTCTTTATCACTAGGCCGCATGTCACGGTAACGCGCCCGGTAAGAGCGTGTCACCAGCAGATCCGGGGTTCCCCTACCCACGGCGACGCTTCCCGGTACGCGCCGGGCACGTGCAGTTCCCGGGCATCTGGGTGCATCCCTCGCAGTACGTGATACGCCGGACCGGGCCACTGCCAAACGGGCTGACGAACGTGGGACCGCCGCATCTGCGGCACTTCGGGCCCTTCTTCTTACTGGCCCTCACCACACGATCCCCGCCGAGCAGGGCCGCCACGGGTAGTGGCGTCCGGGACACTTCCCGCACGCCGGGATTTCCTCCTGGACCTGCGTTTCCCGGTCCGGGAACTTCCGGCGGGCGGACACCACGTAAACATGGCAGTCCTCCGCGATCATGTCCACGGTCCCGTCGTGGTTATCTCTCACCGCGACGAGCCCGTGGACATCCGCGTAGCACCCGGCCAGCTCGTTGACCAGCCGCTGCTCCGCGCTCACGCGGCCGAGCCGATGCTCATCACCACGCACCGAGCGCGGAGCAGGCCGGGGTTCAGCACCCGCCTGTGATGCCCGCACAGGTACAGCGCGCCGCGCCGCGCCAGTATCTTGAACTTCGCTGGCGCGGGACACTCCTTGTTGTCGCATGTTTCTATCACGATGGTATGCATGACTGTTCACCTCCTGTCGGTGATCTCAAAGGGTGCCCGGGCCTGTCGTTCCTGCCGCAGCCTCATACTGGTGACAAGCACGACAGGCCCGGGCGGGGTTACGCCCCACGGGGCCTGACGGTTTACTACGGTCCAATCCGTCGATGCGGCAGACCCCGGGATATCCCCACCCGCCCCTGTGTGGGCGGGGATATCCCGGCCTGTGCCGTAACGGGAAAAACCGGGACTTCTACCGGTCGGCGCGTAGCACGTCACCCGGGTACAACGTGAGAACCTCACCGTTCTCCAGGTTCAGGAACCGGTGCTTACGCTGTAGCTGGTACACGCCCGCGTTCATCGGCGTCTTCGACAGCGCGCCATACTCGGACAGGATGAACGACAGCTCCCGTGTCACCGGGAACGCCGCGTCGGGGTAGCAGTCGAACCTCAGCAGGTCCGTCGCGTACACCCCAGCGGGGTCGCTGGCCGTGTTCGTGCACGTGTCGTCGTCGAAGCTGGACGCCAGCGCGAGCACGGCGAAATGGAAGTCGTCCCACCGGAGGGGGACCCGTTCCCCGCCCCGGACGATCTGCGCTCTGAGCGGCATGACCGGGGTTCCTCAGCAGGACAGGTCGGTGCCGCCCAACGTCGCGCAATCCGCGGACGTTGAACCGGCGGGACTGGTCACGGTGTTCGCGAAGTTCGCGAACGCGACGCCGCCGATCAGCATCCCCAGCAGGGACAGCGCGGCGAAGATGCCCACGACGACAGCGATGAAATGCGTACGCGACGCCGTCTTCACGGCAGCGTCGCGGGTTTCCTGCGCGTACCGCAGCATCGTCTCGTCGTACCCGCTGCGCGGGGTCGTGCCGGTCAGGGTTTCCATGGCTTTCTCCTACAGACTCATTCAGCACCGGCACGTTACCGGCAGACATCACGGGGATGTTTCGTCCGGGCAGGAGAAAAATCGGGATTCCTTACTGAACGACAAAACGCCGGGCACCGCATGCACGCGGGGCCCGGCGTTCCGTCAGGGTTCTAGTACTCGTCGTCGTTCTGCACGTGGGTGCATCCCAGCCGCACCCACCATCCGTGGTCGTTGCGCCAGCGGCGGCGGATTTTCTCTTCGGTGCCGCAGTTACGGCACGTCCGCTCGTTCTCCGGCAGCGGCTGGTACACCGCCTTAGCGCGCCGGGATTCCGTTATGTACACGACGTTGTCCGGCATGACTACGCTCCGAGACACAGATCGTCGTGCGGGGGACATTCGACCACGGAGTAGTGATACCCGTAACCGTTCCCGGTCCCGGTCTCGTGGTCCAGCCACGGCGTGTGACGCGGGAGCGCCACGGCCAGCACTGCGAGCACAGCCACCATCACAGCGGCCAGCAGCAATCCGGGGTTCCTCATGACACACGCTCCCTCACGGGGCACAGAACGGGGACGTGCAGCAGGATCCCGCCGCACACCGGACACGGGATACCAGCCGCGAACGCCAGCGCGGCAGCCAGATCCGGCTGCCGCTCCGCGAGGAGGATCCGCACGTACAGGCGGTTCTCACGCGCCCGGCGTTCCTGCGGGGTCATCACGACAGCTCGCAGAGGTCCGCGGTGCACCCGTACCCGTCGTGCCCGCACGGGGCCGCCGGTTCGGGATACTCGATCATGACCACGTCGTCGCGGTCGTTGTACCGCACCTGGATCGTCGTGCCAGCGGGATGCTGCGGCCGGTTAATCACCTTGCCATCCCACCGGGACGTGACGTCGTTGATACGGAAATCCTTGTCGGCGTTCCACGCGGCGAGAACCTCATCCTCCGATGAGTATTCACGCCCGTAAGCCGGCTCGACTTGCAGGTAGGTTGTCACGATCCCCTCCAATCCGGGGGTTCGGGGTTCCGCACGATGCGGCACACCCGGGGAGTCCCGTACCGTCACCGGTTCGGGGTTCCCCGCGCTTGCCGTAGCGGCTCAGGATCCGGGGTTCTTGCCGAGCGGCACCATCACGGGCTGCCCGTCCTGGCAATCCGGGGTTCCGCACGTCTCGCACAGGTCCCGGCCGTACGGGTATTCCGCCGACGGGGGTTCGTACAGCAGACGCTGTATCGGCACCCATTTACCGCACTTGTTGCAGTGCTCCCACTGAACGCCGTTCTTGTCCAGCACTCCGCTCATGATGACCTCCGGAAAAATCGGGATTCCTACCGCGCCAGACAATCCCTGGCGCGTTCCATGTATTCCTCCGCGACGGCGTACCGGCCGTGACGGATGGCGTGCAACCCGTCGGTCAGCAGATCCACCTGCTGACCGACGGTACGCCTGAGTTTGCCCAGTTCAGTGGACAGATCGTCGATCGTGTGAGACATCGTGATCTCACGATCCGACAGGTCACCGCTCACAGTTTCACCGGCCGGTCCTGGAAACGCCAATGCGGAATCTCCACGCCGCGCCGTTCCAGAACGCGGGTGATCTCACGGACTTTCATCGCGGATTCCTCCGCTTGCCGGACACGCATACGCCCGGTCGTCCGGGACAACGCGAACGTTTCCATCCGCAGGATGCGGATAAGTTCAGCGGAATCCATCGCGTTGAACATGGCCACCGTCGTGGTGACATGCTCTTCCGCGTTCACGACACGCTGGCACGCGGCGCGGTAACACGTCTCCGCGTTCTCTTCCGCGCGGACACGCACCGCGTCGGCGCGTTCCACCGCACGGTCGTACTCGTCACGAGCCGCAGCGAACGCCACGTCACGATCCTGACGTGCCGCAGCCAGCGGGTCGGATTCCCGCAACTCACGCGCCGCACGCTCCGCGCGCACCGCGTCGTTGTTCTCCGAGATCACGGCGGGTAGCGTGATCTTACCCAGATCCTTACGCCCGTTCGCGCACCCCGTATGGTGCGTGAATCCGGGTATCGCTCCGCATATCTCGCACTCCGAACCGGGCGTATGCGCAAGCGCGCACCGGATGCCGAAGTGTGAGAACGTCGCGCGTAGCTGCCGCGCGGTACGACTGTCTGCGTCGTAGCGTGCCAGCAACGCACCGAACGCGGCGAGGTTTGCCGGATCGGCGTCGTCAATCTGCTGCTGCGCCCCTAGCGTGCCAGGGCGATATTCCGTTTGTGCCATGCCGTTCACCTCCCATGGGTGAGTTTCCGTTTGAATCCGGACATGAAAATACGGCCGTCGCCGGCACTGGGTACCCATGGGCGGGTACGCGTTGCCGGCGACGGCCGTATCGGCACGTCGGGCGATGGGTGACCTAGCCGGCCGTCACGTCTGTGACGGCCGGCCAGCAGATACCGGCTACTCGGCCGGCGAGGTGACGGCCGGCGAGGTGACGGCCGGCCGGCGCGACTTCCGCACCATGCGCTTGATGTCCTCACCCTTGACTCGGAAGTTCGCCGCCATCTGGGTACTGTCCAGCGCGGTGAGCGTCTGGAACGCGTCGGCCAGGTCGTACACGTAGTCCAGCAACTTGTCGGTCGGCTTGCCGTCGTCGGTGACGTACGTCTCGGCGGCCGTGATCATGGACTCGGCCGACGCGTTCAGCAGGTTGTACGTCGCGTTGTCGCCCTTCGGCTCGTTGCTACGCGTCGCCTTACGCTCATCCGCCTTACGCGCGCGGACACGAGCGGAGACGAGCAGCTTGATATCGGCGAACGGCATGCCGTCCGGGATACCGGCCAGGTCTGCGTCGGTGACGTCCTTCACTTCGTTGCGGACGACGTCGATGGGGGTGAGATTGGTCGTTGCCATGATGACTCCCTAGTCACGTAGGCGGGTAGCTGAAAACACGTCGGGATTGACGGCCAGCACTGGGCATCACATCCGAGCGGATGTGATGCCCAGAACGGGGATTCAATCGTCATAACGGTCGGTGACGAGTTCGGGTGAGGTGACCAGCAGAGAGATATCGGGCGCGGACAGGTCGACGCGGTTGCCGTTCCAATTCCAGCGTCGGGCAATCGCCGGTAGTGGCGCGGTAATGGGACGCTCCCCAACCATGCCGACCAACATGAGGTGACGAGCCCAAACGCCATCCTTACGGCATCGGGCGCGGTACGTGCGATAGTCCTTAGTCATGCCATACAGGCCCATCTCATCGTTCATGGCCGTGATGGCGTCGTGACGGCTGACTAGCTCGTCAATCTCTGCGTCGGTCAGCGCTTCCAACTCTGCGTCGGTCAGCGTGTCCGCGTTCATGGTGGCAGTCATGACGCGTGCACCTCGCAACGCATGTCAGCGATGCCATACTGGCGGAGCGTTGCACATGCGCAGAGTGCACGCATGTTGCACGCCGTGACGAATATCCGCGCATAGCGTTCCTTGCTTGCCATCCCTACTCCCTTCCCTTGCTCCGAAAAACGATCTACTCTCAGTCTATCAAACGCCAAAAAACGCACGTTTGCCCAGGTCAGAGCGTTGCGCCCAGGTCAGGCCCGTGACAGAGAGTGACATTATGGGGCTGGCCTAGGCTAGTGTGACGGATGTTACTTACTCTCCGCTATTACCGTAGGCTACGGCTTACGATGTAACTCTTGTGACTGAGAGAGACCTATGTCCTAGTTTCACGTATCCGTGAAAGATGTGTCCCTCATCACACACATGGTCAACCCATGGTCACAGAGCACACGTACCCACTCGCCTATGGTCGACCACCCCCATGCCGCCTACCGCACAACCCGTCCGCAGGCCGCACAGAGAGCTACCCTCGGTCACTACCCACCTCCCCGCCTACCCACCTCTGACCTGGCACGATGCCACCGAGACCACGCACCGTGACCGGTCACCCTCCGCCACCCGACTCCCCCGCAGCGTCACTGACCACCCCCAGTGACGACCGGTCACCCTCCGCCACTCGCACAGCCACCGCCGGCCATGGTCGACCACTCGAAACGAGCCCCTGACCTGCGACGATGCGGCCTCGTAAACCCCCAGGTCAGAGGCCGAATGCGATAGTTAGCGCCGCTAACGAAATCCCCTCGAATGCTTTTTCGATTTTTTGGGTGCACCTCTGGCCCGAC
>Ga0247668_1000067_pt1 | contig 38721 bp, 43 predicted proteins | sample CNK09_metaG_FD_182737 | JGI IMG/M metagenome (GOLD analysis project Ga0247668, IMG submission 182737) | Soil microbial communities from Purdue University Martell Research Forest, Indiana, United States - CNK09 | ecosystem: Environmental > Terrestrial > Soil > Temperate forest > Bulk soil...
GGGGCCGCTTTCAGTGACCCGCTCTGCAGCTGGTCGCTTCGTATCGATACCCAGCCGGTTCAAGCCCGCGCGCACCGTAGCCCAGGTGCTCCCATGTCGCTCGGCAATCTTGCTGATCGACAGCCCCGACTCAAAATCAGCCCGCAGTTTCTCTTCGTCAAACCTCTTCGTTCGCTGTGGCACTTCGTTCACCTCCTCGGTTACGTTCGCCTTCGCCGGTTCCGCGACGGCCGCGACTGGCGCCGTTCCCCGGAAATGAGGCGTGCACAGATACCGGCCATTCACAATTCGCGTAGCAGGTGTTTCCACTCCGGTCGCCTTGCACTCGACACATGGCGTCACTTTTGATCCCCCGATCTCACATGAACCAATCGCCCACACCGGCTGCAGTGATACTCCGAGACGCGCCCCTGTCCCGGAAAGGTCGTAACGCGTCCACAGCCGTCGTACGGACACGTCGCCTCCAGCACCTGCCCTACCCAATGCGCCGGCGTGGACTCCGGAAGATAAACATCCGCGCGCTCCTGCGCAAACGTTGGATGGAGCGCCCACCAGCTCATGCGACACCTGCCCGCTTCATCGCATCCTGCCCGCACGGATCGCAATACCCGTGTGACATCGGCCGCGTGAAGTCGTAGCGTGCATTGCATTCCGGACAGCGCGTCTCGCCGCGGCCAAGGATTTCCATGGCCCGCTCGCTTCGCCGACCGCGTTCTTCCGGTGTCAACCGTTTCAAGAGCGAGTCGTTAAACTCGAAGCGATGCCCGTTCGGACAAGTCAAGGCCAGCAGCACGCGACAAACGCAGCACTGGCTGACACAGATCAAGCTGGCTGGCGACTTCACCGCGGCTGTGGACTCCGCGTTCACCTGGCTCGTCCTCGTCCTGCCTGATAGCCGTTGCCGAAGGACCGCACGTCGTTTCCTGCCGGCACCGGGATCAATGCTCCTGGCTGCTCACCACGCGCCGCCGCCGTCTGCGCTTCCACCCAGCGCACCAGCTCCGCCCGTGGCACCAGCACGCGCGCGCCGATCCGGACCGAAGGAATCGCCCCGCCGCTGACGAGTTCATACGTCTTCGTCCGCCCGATCCCGAGCAGCTCCCCGGCTTCCTTGATACTCAGCAGCAGCGCTTCGCTCATACCTCGGGCCTTATGTCTTCCAGTTGCGTAACCGACAGCCAGTAGCCCTTCGCATACGCCTTGATCACGTTGCCCTGAGGGTTCGTAAACGCAAGGACCCCGCTGTCGTAGCACAGCTCATGGCAGATCACTTCCTCGGTGGGTGATGGCGTATCGGCTCCGCCAACCACTGCATCCAACGTGACTAAAAACCGTTTCCTCATTGGTGATCTCCTTATTCGCTTGCTCGATCGATCGCCGGTATCGCCAACCACTCCGGACTCAGCCCCGCAATTTCCTCGGGACTCAAACTGCGCCGCACATGAAACGCCAGCCCCTTCACTTCGATCCGCGACGGCTCAACTCCGACGCCGTTCAACTGCCGCCACGCCACCTCGATCACCGCGCACCGCTCGTCCAAATTCCACCGGATCGCCGGCTTCGGCTTTCCCGTCAAACTCAACCGACTGACTGAGGCGTGCCACACGGGCCGCCCTTCGAATGCGTCTAGTCACTTGTTCACCGTCAAAATGATCGACAGCCGCCCGACGATCCGCCGGTACTTCGGTAACGCCGTCTCATACGCGCGCGCACACGGATTCTGGTAAGCGAAAAGCTGCGCCTCTGTCATCGGTTCACCATCGGGATCACCGCACCAGCGAGCAGCGCGAGAATGAACGCGCCGATCAGAAACAGCACCACGCGAAGTGGAGTCCCTCGCCTCACGCTGCTGGCCTCTTCCAGTCGTCAAACAACGGGCCGAACGTCTCCCAGGCAATCGCTTCAATCGTTTCGTCGTCCATGACGAGGCCAAAGCTCTGCGGATCCGGAGGGTGGACTTCGCGTGCAGCTGGCAGTGAGGCGAGCCGTGCAGTTACTGGAGAAGGTGCTTGCAGCCCCCGCGACTCCAACGGCTCTAGTGGTCTGCTTGGAGTGATGCCCCGATCCCCGACCACGGTACCGGCCTCCGTCGCAACCCCACCGCCAGCATCTTGTGAAAAATCGCTCATGCCGCCCTTCGCAACTGCGGCTTCTGAATCGCGCGCAGCGTCTTATCCGCATCCGCACACCGCGCCGCGACCAGCGCCTTCACTTCACGCACCAGCATGCGGACTTCACCTGCCATCCGCGCCTGCCGTGCCTCCGCCTCAGCCAACCGCCGATTCATCCGAACTAACGTCGCCTTTCTCATGCCGCTACCTCCTGGGGGGATTGAGTTCGACGCCGGCTCGTCTCGGATGCCGCCAACAGTTCGTTGCACGCATCCAGCAAGGGCCGTGACATCGTGTTCCCTTCCAGTAATTGCGACAACCGCGGCGCCGGATTTTTCCCACCCGTCTTTTCAACGTAGTGGCGACATACGTCCGCCTGACTGATTCCCGCCTTCTCCAGGCGTTGTTTCAGCGAGCGCATCTCGCCAACAAAACGCTTGCGTTCTGCGCGTCGCTTTGCTATCGTCTGTCTGTCTGTTCTGTCCACGCCATGGACAATACATGTATCAGGCATGGCCTGTCAAGAGGTTTTTGTGAACGATCCAAAAAAGAGTCCCGTGCCGGAAACGCCGGAGCAGTTCAATAAGCGAGCCGAAGAACTCCGGCGGCGAGAAAAGTGGTCAAAATCCAAGCTCGCTAAGCGCCTCGGCGTGGGAGAGCGAACCCTCTACAAGTACCAGGATGGCAGCATCACCCCGAGTCCCAATAGCATCCAGCGCTTACTCGATCTGATGGAGGATCCCGACGCGCCGCTCCCCGCTGAAGCGGGAGCACAGAATCTTCTGGATCAGGTCAACGAGCGCTTCAACCGTATCGAGAACCAAAACTTCGAACTCGCAAAGCAACTTGCCGAACTCCGCGGCATGCTGATGGCGCTGAGAGGTAAACCATGAAGAGAGCCACATTCACAATCGCCTTTTTCTGTTTGCTGATCCTCGGATTCAGCGTTCTATACGTGCCATGGAAGGCAGAGTTGCCAGCGGGCCACGGCGCCGCGACGGGACGAGTCGCCTATAAGGGCCACGCTTGGCTCTGGCACCCTCCAGTCCCCGGTGAGAACGCACCTGCAGCTTTGCCGGCCGATTTCTTCGAGCGCAGCTCCCACAGTGATCCCCTGGCCGAGTACCTTCGCGTCGACTGGCCAGCGCTGTTCGTGCAATGCTTGGCGGTCCTTCTCTTTTCGGTCGCTCTGATCTCCGCCACTCACTATGTCCAAACGCCGCGGAAATCGTGAAGGCTCGATATACCAGGATGCAAGCCGCAGGTGGCGCGCGGAACTCTGGCTGGGATATCGCAACGGCAAACCCTGGCGCAAAAAGTTTAGCGGCCGCACTCGTGAAGACGTCGCGAAAAAGCTGAACAAGGAACTCGCCGACACCCACCGCTCCGAGGCGCCCGAGCGACTCACCCTCTCCGACTTCCTGGACACCTGGCTCCGCGACGTCGCCAAGAATCGCGTTCGCCCATCGACCTACTCCGGATACAAAGACAAGATCGAAACCCACCTGAAACCGGGACTCGGCCGCGAGCGCTTACGTACACTCCACCCCGCCGTGCTGCAGCGCTTCTTCAACGAACGCCAGCGCTCAGGACTTTCAGCGACCAGCGTCCGCGATATCCGTTCGGTCCTTCGCAACGCGCTGCGCACCGCGGTCACCTGGAAAATGATCTCGACCAATCCAGTCGCCGATACGGATCCGCCACGCCGGCGCGAACGCGCTCCGACGATCTTGGATGAAGCACAGTCCAAACGCTTCCTGCGTCACTGCGCGAAGCACCGTCTCGGGGATCTCTTCAAGCTAACGCTCTACACTGGCATGAGCCGCGGCGAAGTAACGGGACTCCCTTGGTCCGCCGTCGATCTCGACAAAGGCACGCTCGCGATCGAGCAAGCACTACAGCGCGTCGACGGCGAAGACTCTGGAGACGGGAAGAAGAAAAAGAGCCGGCTGGAAATTGTGGAGGTGAAGGCCGCGAGTCGGATCCGCGTGTTGGAGTTGTCGCGTCCGATGGTCGCCGCGCTCGAAGATCAGCGACGCCGGCAGCTGCGCGAGCGGAACACGTCGAAGTACTGGAAGGAATCGGGCCTGGTCTTTACGACGCCGATAGGGACACCGCTTGAGCCGCGCAACCTCGGCCGCGAACTACATGCGCTGTTGAAAACGGCCGGCCTGCCGCAGATCCGCTTTCACGATCTCCGCCACTCGGCCGCGAGTCTGCTGCTGGCCGAAGGCGTTCACCCTCGCGCGGTCCAGGAGCTGCTGGGTCACTCAGATTTTCGGGTAACGATGAACGTGTACTCGCATGTAATCCGGCGCGTGAAGCGCGACACCGCCGAGACGATGTCGCGCATTCTGTCCGGTCCCGTCAGGAGCAATTCTGGGAGCAGCGCCCGTGAGAAGCCACGGATGCGCGCGATACCCGGCGGACGCAAATAGTTGATTCGCGGACGCCGTGGTATCCTACGACTGAGCCGCCCCTGATTCGTAAAGCGGGGGTTGTCGGTTCAATTCCGATCTTCGGCTCCATCTTATCAATCACTTACCGTCAGCAAGATCTCCCTCGGGAGCAGCGTTGGGAGCAGTTGGGTCAGCTCCTTCGCCGTTCGACGCTCCTGCTGCCGTTTCCGCCTCCGCGCTGGCCACCGTAGTCGATTCTCCAGCGTTGCCTTGCTGAGTCTCGATCGCCGGCGGTTTTTCTTCCGTCAACGCCGGGGGATTCGGATCCGCAGGTACGCGGATTAGCTCGGCGCCCTTCTCCTCCTCGGCCGGCATCTCCAGACCGCTCGCCGCCCACACCGCATCGATGCCAGTTCCTTCTTCGCGCGACTCCGATTCGTCATAGATGCGACGCACTTCATCGCTCGGCGTTGCCGGAAACCGTCCTGTGAGCTGAACGTGGGGAGCGTCGGGAAACGTCCGCCAGTTCGCGCCGCACACCAGACCTTCACGCGCCATCGCCGCTTCGATCGCCGCCCACATCGGATCGTTTGCGTTCCAGCGAATCCGCGACTGGCGGTCGTGACCAATCGGTGCGACGTCGACGGCTAGTCCAAATTCATGCCAGCCGTAACCAGGCGCAGCGTTAGTTACCTTCGGCCCAGGTGTGGTGCGACCTTTCGCGTAAAGCTCGGCTTGTTCTTCGTGCGTGCGCAGTCCCGCACAAACCACCACGTCGATATCGTCAGCCTCCAGCGCCAAGGCTGCCGCCTTCACCTTCGCCGCTAACAACGGATGAATCCCTAACAGCTTTCCAAATTCTCGAATCATTGTTTCTCTCCTCCTCCAGTTGTGACTTCTCCCGCTTTCCACTCGTCCCCGTCCACCTCCACCGGCAACGCACTGCCCGGCGGTCCCAAATACTTCTTGTCGAGCAGATACTTGTGATCGAGCTTCTTTCTGCGGCCCGACAGGTACGACTGCGCGAGTTCGATGTTGCGCCCGTGTGTCACCAGCACTCGATGCCCGCCGCGGCGCTTCAACTCGTCCAGGTGCTTGTCGAGTTTCGGTAAAAACTTCTTCGCCCATGCATGAAACGATTCCCCACCTGGCGTGGCGACGTTCGGCTGCCGATGCGCCAGGTGTTTCAGAATCGGCATGACGTCGCGGACCTTCTGCCCTTCATGCGCGCCCGGATCCCACGTCCGCAGATCCCGGTCCGGATGAACTTGCGCGCCGGTGATGTGCGAAATGATCTTCGCCGTCTCCGCCGCGTGCTGAAGGTCCGAGTGATAAATGGAATCGACGGGAAACTTCGAGAGGTGCGCGCCGATCCGCAAGGCTTGCTTCTGGCCCTTGTCCGTAAGCGGCAATTGCAGGTGACCGCGCACACGTTCACCATCCGCCTTGTTGAGCTCCGTAGCTCCGTGGCGGACTAACCAAAGTGTAGGTTTCAATTTCCCCTCATCGCGCGGACCGCCGCGTCCAGTTCACCGCGCAGCTTCACCTGCTCCTCCGGAAGATAGTGAGGCAGCGTTTTCCCCTTCGCCTGCAGAAACGCCAGCAGCTTGCGCTTCTCCTCCGAAGTCGCGTACTTCCACTCCCGCAGCGACTCATCCAATGGCAACCGCCGGAACTCGCGCACCAGGGGATCCACCTGGCTATCGCGCTCGATTCGAGTCTTGTCCGCCGGCGTGATCTGTCCGCCGCGCAGTGCGTCCACCACCGCTTGTTTGTTTCCGCCGGCAAACTCGCGCCGCAGTCCGCTCATGACGTCGCGATGCTCCGACTCGGCCTGCGTTCGCCCACCACCCGGAATGTGCTTCGCTATGTAGCTGCGCATCTCGTTCTCGAGCGGCGATCGCGTCATGTAGCCTGGCGCCGGCGTGATGCCGAAGAAGCCCGCAGCCGATTTCCCGATCGACTCACCGGATCGCCGTCGCTGTTGAAAGTTGCGGATCGAGAACGGTAGGAACTGCTCGCCCACGTACTTCATTTCCTGCAGCACCTGCTTCACCACCGGATCGTCCGCGTGCCGGATCTCGGTACCGTAGTAGTCCTGATTGTTCAGCATCGCCACCACGGCGGCCGCCAGCGGGTGAAGCTTGTGGCCGATCGTTCCAATCACATCGCGCTTCACCGCGAAGACGTCCTTCATGTAGGTGGCCAGCTGCACGCGCTCCGGACGTCCTTGCTCGTCCACCTTCCCCGTTCGTGGAAAGAAATAATCGCGCGGATCCTTCGGCACCTCGCCCGTCGATACGTAGTTCAGTACCGCGCCCGCCCAGCCCGCGACAATCGGCAACGCCATCACGTACGCGGCGCGTGGACCAAGTCTCACCGGACGGTGACGCACCGCATCGTTCGACATCTTCACCATGTCCATCGCGCCGCCGCCGATCTCGCGGATCGATCCGAGATTCCAGCCCAGCGATCGCACCGACGCCATGCCCAGGTCCTTCACCGCCTTGTTCCAGAACAAATTGTCGTAGACGAACTGGCCCATGCGATTGTCGACGGAGTCCCACGCCTCGCCGAGCCGCTGACGGATCACATCGCGCGGCGCGTCCGGACCCAGCCGCTCGACCTCCATCTCCGCCATCTTCGCGAACACGCCCAGCTTGAGCCGCGGAATCAGGTGCTCCATCAATGGCGCTGCCACCTTTTGCAGTGCTGCCGGAAACGCCTTCAGTCCCGCCTTGCCCCACTCGCCGTTCTTCCACGCTTCGAAAAACTGCTGCGCCGCGGTCCCCTTGAAAAACTCATCCATCCGGACGCGGCCGCCGCCCGTCACAACGGCGTCCGCCAGCTTCGTCATCTCCGCGTAGCGTCCAGGTGACAGATACTCCTTCAGCAGCCGGTTGCCTTTCAGATAAGTCACAATCGGGGATCCCACCAGCGACGCTGCGCGAGCTGCCGGCGCAGCAGCCTTTCCAAACTCTCCGCCGGCGACACGTTGGAATGCCAGTGCCAGATCGGACGTCGTCGCGTCGAGCGCCGCGAACATCGCGTGGAACGCCGACACGCCCAGCTGCGCCTGGTTCAGTACGTTGCTCGCCGTGCGCCATGCTTGATACACCGCGTTGCGTCCCAGCCCGGGCGACAGGTAATTGTTGACGACGCGCGCCACGTCCTTCGGCATCCAGTAGCGGCCGCGAATGATCAATCCGCCGGCGTCCACCGTGCCGCTGCCGGTTCCAATCACCAGCGACGGTTTGATTTTCCGTAACGGCTGCAGTTCCGGATGCGCATCGATCACCGCTTCCAGTGCTGCCTTTGCCTTCGGTGCGACGCGCTCCAACAATTCCGGTGTGTGAACGTACGCGTGGATCAGATTCGCTTCCTGCTCCGCGCGACGCTGGACGTACTCGCGAAAACCTTGATCCACGTTCTCGCCGGCAAAGCGCTGGTCCGCAAGATTGCGCAGCTCCTGCGCGACGCCCGGCGTTTTGTTCAACTCGGTGTGTAGCCGATACCGCCGCCCGATCTCGTGGCCGATCTCATGCGTCAGCACACTCTCCGGACCGCCGAACCGTGTCTCCACGATGCCCGGTTTCGACAGTCCCCACGCACCGCGTTCTCCCTTGATCGTTGACGTGCGATCATGGCGGATCTTCAGGTCCTTGGCAAACTGGTTCAACTGATCCATCAGCCGCTCGTCAAACGCTTCCTTGACGTTCACCTTCGAGCCGCCGTAGACGGTCGTGATCGCATCATCGACGGTGGCCCAGTCTTGCGGACCCTTCTTGAAGATCTCGACATAGCGGGCCAGGTGCCGGTCGTTTAACTCCTGCATGATCCGGTGCGCGGCCAGGTACTTATCCATTTCAAAAAGTTTGATCGCAGTCAGCCGTATCGGATTCGATGACACGGGACGCAGGCCTGCCTCAATGCCCTCGCGCGTGGTGGGAATCGAGCGCTCCTTCAAGAACGCCTTCGATCCTTCCAGCGGCGCGGCCTTCCCGAGCAGTCCCTTCAGGATCTCCGCGGCCTTGCTCGGCTTCTCCCAAATGTGCGGGAAATAATTCTGGATCCACCGCTCCAGCTTGCCCGTGCCCAGATCCTGGATTGCTTGCCGGCGTCGATCGAGTTCGCGACGCAACACGTCCGCCAGCCGTTGATCCGCTTCGGTGAGCTGTTGCGCACCCTGCTCCATGCGATCGATGAAGTCCATGTTGGCGTTGATGCCGCGCTGATCCATGCGCCGGATCTCCGAGTCCATCGCCTGCAGGAACTGCTCCTTCACGCGCGCGATCTCCGCCGCGTTCTCGCGGATGGTTCCCTTGGCGACGTCCGCCGCCTTCACGCTTTCGAACGTTCGCCGCATCTCGTCGCCGATCGCCGCCGCGATTCTTTGCTTGTCCATCCCCGGCAACGTCTGCTGCTGATCCGCCACGCGCTTCGGCACTCGCGCCGCCGCGGCGTCTTCCCCATGCTCCGCGGCCGCCCGCATCGCATCACCTGCAGGACCCGGCAGCCGCAGACTCTCGCGGACCGGCGCAGCTTCGGCCGGTGGTGGACCTTGAATTGTGTTCAGGGTTCGCTCGCGCTCTGTCTGGTTCTTGCGATCGATCTCCGACCGCGAGTAGTCCTTCACCACCTGATCCACAATTTTTTCAAGTTGCTCGACGCGGCGCTGAATCTCAGGTGGATAGTTGCCGTCCGGATAATCGCGAACGTAGCCGCTCCACTCTTTGTCGAACTTGGGCAGATCCTTCATGCCGTAAACGACCTGGCCGGCCTTCACTCGCATCGCCTCGCCGCGCTCGAAGAAATCGGCCGGTAAACTATCCGGCGCGATCTCCAGCAGCTTCAACTTCGATTGCGTCTCACGCACAATGCGGCCGGCATCGCGCACAGCATCTTCCATGCCGGGGATCTTCAGGCCGAGCTGCTCAGGTTGGGATTGGGAAAGTAACTCGAAGAGACTTGCTTGCGGGGTAGGGGAACTGCGTCGTACTCGAGCCGCATCGCCGAACAGCGACGGGCCTGGGTCAACCCACGGTTTTTCTACGTCGCCTTCGGCGCCTTCTGCCGCTGGTTCGCCGCCAGATACTGCTTCACCTGCGCCGCCACCAGGTGCTTGTCCTTGGGTAAGAGTCTTGGAAACCTCGTCGCGGATGGCGTCGTAGGCAGACTGTTTAACGGCTTTTGCGTTGTCTCCATTTGCTAACCTTTCCGCGGCCGCGTTCAGCGCCCGCCCAATCGGTCCTTCGTACGCGCTCAGGCGATTATACAGTTCTTCGGCTTGCGCCGCACTCTGAGAAATTTCCGCGTTCTTATCCGTCGCGATCACGTTGCCGGCGCGGCCCAGTTCCTCAGCACGCCCTTCCTTCGCGACGAAACCAAACAGCCGGCGTTCGCGCGCCAGGCGTTCCTTCACGTACGCGGAGATCTCCGCTTTCTCTAACGCGAGATTCCGCGTTTGATCTTCCATGCCGAACAACGTGGATTGCGTCGACGTGTGCTCGCCGGCGCCCTTCGTGAATCGCGCCAGCTCCTGCACCGTGTCGTCAGAAACTTTCTTGCCCTTCTCCTCGGCGTCCTCGATCAGCTTGACGATCGACCACTGCTGCGCGGGATCCGACGTCGTGTCACCGATCGCCACCGCGCGATTCAACGGAATGTCACGCGCCACCACTCGATCGAACAGTGGAGCGTCGAGCCTGGCCAGTGCGAGTCCCTTGTTCGCCGTCGCCTCGCCCAGCGAGATTCCCTCCGCCTCCAACTCCTCGCGCGTGAATCCGGAGTCGCGGAAAAACTTCGCTGCGTCGATCGGTGTGCCGCGGCCCTCGGCGATATTCTGCAACGCGCCGATCGCCCGCGCTGTCGGCGCGTCCGGTGCTTCGAGCTTCATCACGTTCATCACGGGCTGTCCGGTTCGCCGCGCGAGCTCGAGCCGGTGGTGTCCGTTGATGACGTACGTGCGCCCGTCCGCCGGATCGTCCCACACCGAGATCACGCCGCCGAGGTTCGGATTGAATTTCTTCTGCTCCTTCAGCAGATTCCCTACGCCCTCGGCGCCGGTGTCGAGTTTGAACTGGAAGCGCTCCGGATCCACCGCAATGTCTTGCGTGCGCATCGGACCCACCTGGCCGTCGCCGGCGCGAAGGTTCACTTGCGCGCGCGTGTCGGGCTCCACTGGCTTCTCTTCGAAGAAGTCCGCCGGTAATGTGGCGGGTGGTGCAGCCGGTGGTGTTTCTTCTGGTAGTGCTGGCAGTGCCTCCGGTACTGCAGGAGCAGCTTCCGGAGGCATGGCAGCAGCGCGACGCACCGCCGGGGATGGGGATTGGGGGGTGGCCGGTGCTTCGCGAACTTGTGATGGACGTGTACCTGGCGCCTGCACTTCAGCAGGAGGTGGTGCGCCGACAGGACGTGGCGCGCGCAAACTATCGCGAATCTCTTTCGCGTACTTCGGAACGAACGGACCGAACAGCACAGCCGCCTCGCCGACTGCCCCGCCAAGATCACCAGATCCCGCCGTTTCTCCAACGCCGGCGGCGAGAGGTCCATACATTGGCACAGCCGCCGCTGCGAGGTGCCCCAGTGCTTCCGTGCGATGTCCCGCGTCGATCTCTTCGCTCGCACGGCGCACCTGGTCAGCCTGCGGCTCGTACAACATTTTTCCTGATCGATAAGCGAAAAGAGCACTCTGGCCTGCGGCGCCTCCTCCAGCACCCGTATAAACTCCAATTTCCTCGGGAGTCTCCGGCGGCATCGCGCCCGCGCCCACCGTTTGAGCAGCGAACGTTCCAATGCCGAGACCAGCGCGCCCAGCGCCCTTTCCAATACCCTCTATGAAGCCTGTATCGGGCTTGCTCTCGACGTTCATCACGTCGCCGATCTTTTTGAGGTATGGCGTCAGGACGTCCGCGGCCTCGCCGAGTCCCATCTCGTCAACAATCGATCCGGGTGTTAACGGGGGTTTCGGCTTGCGCTTTGGCACATCAGAGGTGCCAGCTTTGGATTCAAAATCGAAACTGGCAGGGAGCGTCTTCGGCGCTTCGTCAAAGAAGTGCGCCGGCAGTGTCGCTGGTGCTCCCAATCATCGCACCCACTGTTTTCCATCGAACGTATACTCGTGGCCCATGTACGTCTTCTTCTGGCCCTTCGCCGGTCCGGCCGCCGCGGTTGACTTCGACGCCGCGCGATCGCCGGCTGGATACTCCATGTGTGCCGGCGAGCCACCAGCCGCCGCGATCTCCGCTTCGTATGCATCCTGGATCTGCTGCTTCGCGTCGCGCAGATCGTCAGGACTCATTGCCTCAGTGCGCGCTCGCTTCTCCAACTGCTGCAGCGCCGTTTGCTTCCTCGTCTCGATCGCCGCCGACTGACCAGGCGTTGCGCGTTGCGGACGCTCCGGACGATTGTCCACGTTGTACGCCGGCACCAGCAGCTTGCGCGCTTTATAGCCACGCACAAATTGCTGCTCCTCCTGGTTCTTCGGACCGCCGCGGCCCATGATCTCGCTGTAACGTCGATCGTCCACAATCGCCGGATCCGGCTTGTCTTCCTTTTCCGGCTTCAGCGTCTTCACGCGTGCCGACATATCCAGCGTTGTGCCCGGCTTCGTGTACTTACCCGTCGCGGGATTGTAGTTCAACGTCGCCGGCGTGTCATCGTCCAGCACCACCTGCACGCGTTGCAGGTTCGGCTCCTTCGGCTCCGGACGCTCGTCGATGCGCCGGTTCTGGATGTCTTCTATTTCCCGGTTGTGCCGCTGACGTTCGATCTCCATCTCGCGGCGCATCGCTTCCGTTGCGTCGATGCCGGCAAGTTTCACCTGCTCGTCGCGCCGGCCCTTACCCATCGCCTCCTGATGCGCGGCCTCCTGCGTCGCGCGCAGGTACGGAACGTCCAGCGAGTTTGCGTACTCCTTGACGCCGTGCAGTCCACCGCTGAGTCCGGAAAACGCCGAGTTCAGCGCCTGCAGGATCTTCCCGCCGCGCCCTGGTGCGATCACCTTTCCGTCCGCGTCCTCGTACGCGCCTGCTCCCAGGTCCGGACGTCGCTTCGGCATCCGCGGAGCCTTCGCCAGTTGCGCGCGCACTTGAGCGAGATAGTCATCCATGCGTGGCACGCCCTGCTGCTGTGCCGACGGAGGTGCACCTGGTGCCGCTGCCGCAGGAGCTGCCTGGCCACCGCCAAAAGGATCCCCCACCGGATCGGGCGAAGGACCATTGTCGTAATCGGGAGACTCTTCGCGCTTCGGCGCCAGAGCGTTCAACGCTGAAACGATTCCCGCCTGTGGCGCAACTGGCGGCCGCTGCGCCGGCGCAGAATCCTTGGGAGGATTCATCAGCATGGCGGCCAGGCGCCGTTTGCGTTGCTCGGGAGTTTCTTCGCCCTCTACCGGCTCGTCGACTTCGGATTCGGGATCCAGCAAGCTATACATAGCCTCTCCTCACATCGCGTACATCGGCGTGTAGTTCAACGTGCTGCTGTTCGGCGGCCCGCCGGCAGTCATCAGCGAGTTGGGTTTCTTCTTAAACGGGTTGTACACATTCGACTGGAACGGATTCGACTGCTGCTGGGTCTGCTGCTGCGGCGTGCCCGGTCCACCCGACATTGCGCGCTGCTGGCCACCCGTGCCCGGCATGCTCAGACCTTCGTCATATCCTGGATCCCCACCGTCCCATCCCGGATCGCCACCCCAGTCCGGCGGATTCCAAATCGGACCGCCGCTGAAAATCGGAAGGCCACCATTGCCCGCCGGTCCGCCCGCACCATTCTGCGCACCGAGAAAGAACGATTGCACCGTCGACGGCTGCTTGACCAGGTTGCCGATGTTCGTTGTCTCCTGTCCCGAGTAGCCGAGATTGCCGCCCAGCTCCTGGCCCATGATCCCTTCCAGATAACCCGTGTCACCCGTGAGGATCTGCCCCAGTCCCTGCGCGCCCGCCTGCTGGCCTTGGAACCGCGCCTGCTGGCCGGCCACCGTTCCTTGCGCGCGATTGTTCACCACCGCCTGCGTCTGGTTCGCGCGGTTCGCCGCGATGTCCTTCGTTGCATCGATGCGATTTTGCACGCCGGTGTTCAGCGCGTTCAGCCGATTGCCGAGAATCGCGTTCGTCCCCGTGATCGCCTGCTGCTGGATGTCCTTCGATGCCCCAACGTTCTGCTGCTGGATATCGCGCGACGCTCCCGTACGCTGCTGCGCCAACGTATTCGCGCGGCCGGCTTCCGTGTTGGAAATGTCCAGCTCGCCCTTCAACGCCGCGGCCGCTGCATCCTCGCCGCCCTCACGCGCCATCTGTGCCACGGTCGCATTCATCCCCGCGCCTGGTCCGCCACCGTACGCCGCCGCGCGCCGCGACAGCGCATCCGCCGCACCTTGTTGCGATCGCCCAAACTGGTCGCCGGCCAGCGTCAGCATCTTCGACTGTTGCTCCGGAGAGAGATCGATCTTCGATTTCTCCGCATCGCTGTAGTAGAGGCTGTTCGGGTCCTGATACTTCAGGCTGTTCGGATCCGAATAGAACTGGCCCGCGCGCTCCTCCGGCGTCATGTACTCGCCGGCCTTCTCCTGGTCGGAGAGATAAAGCTGCTTCTGCTCCGGCTGCGAATACCCGAGCGCGTTCTTCTCGGCATCGTTGATGAACATCTGGCCTTGCTCGTCTTTGGTGAAGCCCGCGTGCTGGCTCAGGTTGTTATACGCGTCGAGCGCGCCCTGGTGCGAGTCGCTGCGCTGCTGCCGCGCCCCATTCACCATCGGATCGTAACGATCCTGCATCGTTCCCTGCAGCGCGCGGATCCGCGCGATCTGGTCCGCCGTCAGTCCGCGGTTGAACGCCGTGTTGCTCGCGTTGAGCGCACCCGCTCCGAGGCTTCCCAGCGTCCCCAGCAGTGCGAGAATCGGATCTTGCGTTGCACCCATGCCTAGCCGCCTTTCTTCGACGCCTTCAGTTCCAGCGTCTCCAGATCGATCTCCGCGCCCAGCTCCTGCTCCAGCCGCGCCTTCAGTTGCTGGAACGTGCTGCTCTTGCGACCCAGCTCCGCCGTCAGCGCCTCGCTCGCGCGCAGCAGATTCACCTCAGCGATCGCCACCTCGCGATGCGCCATCAGTAAATCGATCTTCTGCGCTTCCTTCAGCGCCTTCACTTCTTCCGGTTCGCGACGTTTCACATCACCCTCCACGCGCCATTGATGCGCTGCAAGAATGTTCCAGTGCCGGGATTCAACGGCACCGTGGCTGACGCGGCTGAACCTGCCGCCGCTCCGTCCGTGATGCTATTCGCGTTGGTGCAGTAGATCAGGCTTCCGTTTGTCGCCGCCGGCAGATTGGCAAAGGCGCACCCTGCAAACAGAACTTCACCGGGGTTCGCTCCATTCGCCTTTAGCGTCATCAACGTCTGGTTCGCCCCGATCAGCGTCTGCTGGGTGTTTTTATTGAACAGAATCGCGTACGACCCAGAAGCGTCCTGCACCAGAATATTGCCCGTGCTGAAGCTCGAAATGCCGCCGCGAAACGTCCCTGGCGCAGCATCATTGCCGTAAAAGAACAAGGACCCCGTATTCGAGTTCGACGTCTCGACCCGCACAACTTCCGTTGCGCCGCCAGTGCCGTAGACGTGCAGCCTCGCCGCCGGAGTGCCGATACCGATCGACGCATTTCCTGACCCGTCGCTGTTGATCGCGCCCGTCAAGTTCCCACTGTAGTTGATGTCGCGCACCCACAGCTCCGCCCAGCGATCCACGCTCGTTCCCAGCCGCCACGTATTTGCCAGGCCCGCGATGACGTCTCCGTAAAAGACCCAGGAACGAGACGCGCCGCTGCCAAGAATCGCCGCCATCGGCACGCCGTGCTTATCGTCAACTTCCAGAATCTCCCCGCCGCCGCCGTTCATGAATATGCTCCACGAGTCGCCGGCGAACGTCGGATTCCATGCACTGCTGAACAGCGCCCGAAACGGCTTGGCTTGCGATCCAATGAACTGCACCGAAGCCGCATCCGCCAAAATGTTCCCCGCAAACGTCTGGTCCGCGGACCACGTCTGCGCGACGCTCAATCCTCCCAGCGTCGTATCCGCATCGGGAAGCCCGTAGGTGCGCGTCGTCGCTGACGCGATCCCCGCGGCGCTGAACTTCGCTTTCTTGCTCGCGTCCGCCGCGTTCTTAATCAGCGGCGACGCATCGGAAAACGGGAGCAGCGAGTTGATCGCCTTCGTCGTCGCGTTGTGATAATCCGCCACGCGGCGCAGCGCGGCCGCCAGCACGGGATTCTGCTGCTGGATCGCCGGCAGCTCCGGCAGCGAGATTTGATTGATGCCCGCCATTTAGTTCGGCCTCGATCCGTCCGGACGCGCGTACACTCGCACGCGATCGATCACCGCCGCTTGTCCCGCCGCGAACTGGTTCTGTCCAAATTCCAGGTGGATGAGTGCTGCGCGGACCGGGAATCCGCCGATGGCTGTGTACTCGCGCTGCGGCGCCGTTGCGAGCGCATTCTGCACGTAGTAGCGGGCCAGCGGCAGCACACCCGCGCCTGGTCCGCCAAGAGTAATCGACGTCGGACTGTTCACCACAGCGATCGGAAACGTCAGCGCCTGGCCCGGAATGATGATGGCCATAGGCGACTGCAGGTCCGTGAAGAGATCGCCGGCCAGCCAGGTCACCGCGTTACCGTTTGTTGAAATGTCACCCATGCGGCCGTTGAAGAAGACGGACGTCGCCGCGCCGCTCCCACCGATCAGGTAGTACTTGATGTTCAGCGTACCGATCCCCGTGGCTTCAAACGCCACACCTCCGAACATGTTGCTCGCGCGCATCTCTGGCGCGATCGCACCCGTCCGATAGAACCACGAGAAATTAACGTTGCCCGCTCCACCAGCGTCATAGTTCGCCGTTGGATCAAAGGTCCTCACGTAGCGGCCGCCGGCGCCGGAAATGCCCGCGGCCGTCGCGATCAGCGGCACATTGCCGTCCACCTGGATCGACGTCCACATGTCGGAGTTCGTCGCAGGAATCCACGTGTCCCACTTTGGATCCGCGTCGTCCTGGTAGTCCATCACCATGATGCGGTCGGGAGAATTTTGCCCCGGCCCTGGCACCAGGCAATAGATGCGCTTGTTGAACGCATCCACACGCACCTCCGCGCCCGCGTTGAATTTCGCCGAGTTCAGCGCCTTCCACGTGGGCCGGATGTTCTTCGACAACTCGGTGGCTGCGCCGTCGAACTTATACAATCCCTTTTCATTCAGGATGTACGCCGAGCTGACCACGCCCATGTCGTCCGTCTCGTAGTCGACGCCGGAAAGGGAAATGCTTCCCAGGTTCGGCACGATCCGCCGCGGAGGCGCCCAGTTCGCCGGCACGTCGCCGTTGTCTTCCACCGCCCAGATTGCCCGGTCCTTCGTGATGTAAAGGGGCCCATACTTGTCTGCCCAGCAGTTTGTGATTGCTTGGCCGTCGTCGCGATTGACAATGATGAACCCCGTCGACGCGTTGACGCTCTCCGGCGCATCCGGATCCGAAATGTAGAGCGCCGATCGGTTCCCCGGATCGCCCCACGTCACCAGCCGCGACCCATAGGTGACTGCGCCGGCGCGTGGAATATTTTGAATCACCGAAGGCGACGCACTGGCCGATGCCGTCACATCCCAGTAGTTCGCGTAGTTGCTCGCGTTCAATAGCGGCGAGCTGGCCAGCGTGAAGTCATCGATGTTGATCGTGCCGGTGGTGCTGGTGTTGTCCGCGATCGTCGTCACGATGAAGTACGTCAGCAGGCCTGCGCCCGTCATGCAAAGATGCCGCTTCACGCAATCCGTGTTGCTATAGCCGGCCACCGCGAAGTCCGTTCCATAGCGAGGAACGTTGGTAACGTTGATCGTTTGATTTCCCGCCGTGACGTTGATCGACGCAAACGCAATGAGATTGGTGAAGGGAAACGCCGGCGAGACGTTGCAGAACGATCGAAAGCCCGACGCGGTTTCGAACAGCACCGCCACGCGATGCACGCCCAGCGAACAGTTTCCGCCGGCGCCGAGCGCCAGCGTCGCAACCGGCACCGTGCCGGCCGGATGTCCCAGGCACATCCTCGAGACTCGGCCGCTCGCCGGCGTCCAGATATACGGAGACGTCGGCGCAGCGCCCACGCCGTACTGTCCGTTCGACAACGTGATGAACGCGTTGGCACCGTACTGCGCGAGACGGAAGTGAACCGCACCGCCGCAGTCGCCGATCAGCGTTGCCGGCGCACCGCCTCCCAGCGACGCATAGAGAACGTTCGACGCCAGAAACACATAGTAGGATGCCGCCGGCGCCGGCTGCCGGAAGATCTCGAAGTGACTGACGCCGTTTCCGCCCAGCGCCCCGGGCCCCATGTCGTACAGGCGACTCGCCCCAGGACGCATCGTCACCGCGCCAGGTGGGTACGCACAGTTCTGTGTTGCGATCGCGTAGTCTGCGGGCACCTGCGACGGTAGCCCTGGCAGCGTCATCAGCCCACGGAAGCCGCCAATCGGAATTGGTTCAAAGTTCGCGAGCGACACGACTGCCTCTTTCTTACAGCAATCCGGTGATGCGTCGCAGACCGAAGGTCACCACGCCGTTCGCGAAACCGCCGAGTGTTCCCGAGAACTTGATCCCCAGGCTCGCCCCGCGCGGAATCACCAGTGCCGCCGCCGAAGACGACAGAGCGCCGACAACGTTGGTATCCGCGGCGCCCACCAGCGACATCGTTGCCGCCAGCATCGCCGTGCCGGCCGCCACCGCGGTCCCGTTCGCGCAGTTGACCAGCGTCGCTGCAAAGTTCGCGCCGCCCGCTGCGGAGAAGCGCATCACCGGAGGCTGCACCAGCTGCCAGTTTTCGTTGTACGCCGTGAAGAGAATCTGGCTGGTGCCGGTGAGTCCGTTGAAGCTGACGTGATCCACGCCGGCATTCGCCGCGTATACGACGGTCCCACCAGGATCCTTCTTCAGCCCATCGAGAAAGTCCGCCCACTCTTCCGGCGTGCGCGGCGCTGCGTGGCCTTTCCATTTCAGATCGACGCCCAACTTGAGAATGCGCCCGGCCTTCTTCGTCTTCGACATGCTCTTTTCCTCCGCTGTTGAATTACCGCGAGTAACGCCGCGGCCTGCGCACCACACCCTGCTGCAACCTCGTCCGGCGGTTCAGCGCCGCACTCAATCGCTTCTGATACCGCGCATCGTTCTTGAGCGCCAACGTGTCGCGCCCCGTGGGATCCGCCGCCAGCGCCGCAATCCCGAACACGATGCACCAGTAAAAATCGTCGTACCCGATCGCTCCGTTCGCCGCGGGGTAGGGAAGATCCGCCTCGACGTGGACCAGGATCAAAAGATTCTGGTTCGCCCCGTTCACCGCCAGGACATTCGACGTCCCGTTCTGAGCCGCGGACCACCACCACTCCCCGAGAAACGACGGCAGCACGGGTGGAGGTGGCGGCAGCGTGCGCTTTCTCACCGGCAGCCATACATCGTTCGCCGTCAGACGCTGCCACATACCCTTCGGCTCGTAGAGATTGCCGATCGCCGACGTGTCGATCGTCGTCTGGTTCGCCACGTAGTTCAGAGTTTGGAAAAACTCATTCCACGGGATCCCCTCATTCGAAAACGCCGTTTCCAGATCCGAGTACACCTGCGCCGCAAACGGCATCAGAAACGCCGTCGTGTATTGCAGCTGCCCCTGGTCGAGCAGCAGCGCCGCCGCATCCGTGCAGGCCTGCGCGAACGTCCGGCCGGCGATTGTACTCATACTCTGTGCTCCGCTACGTTTCCCTTCAGCACGTCCTCGATCCGGACATCACCGAGTCCTTGCTGCATCAGCGTCCGCTTCCAGTACGCCAGCTTCATCGGCCCCTGGTTCGCCTGGAAATACACCTCGTCCAGCTGCCCGCTCGATCCGTCCAGCACCACGTTGTACTGATACTGCACAATCGTTGGACCCGCGATTGACTCGCCGTCCGGATCGCGCTCGGTCCAGTCCGCGGTCCCCGCGCTGCTCCGCTCGTTCGGTCCCAGCGCCAGCATCTCGGGACAGAACTTGCATCCTCGATACGCCAGTTCGAACTTCGGATACCACGGCTGCCCGTTCGTTAATTTGCCGTCCTTGTGCAGCGCGAATTGGATTTCACGTTGCACGCACCAATCGTTGTCCTGATCCAGCGACATGATCAGCTGCGTCAGCACCGTGCCGTCTTCGTCCGGATGCCACACGCCGTCCGGCGACTGCGCCCAGTAGTTCTGCCCGAGGCCCCAGGTCCCGCTCTCCCCATCGCACGCCGTGACAAAGCTCCCGCCGTTGATAAAGGAAAGGTTCACCCGTGGCGCGGTCGGCATCAACAGGAACGCCGTCGCCGGAATCAGTTTCATTTATTAGCTCCGCTGCATGTGGTCGTACTTCGATCGCACCTGCGACGCCATGGTGAGCAGCGACAGCGGCGCCAGGCGCAGCGTCTGAAGCGTCGGCTGCGTCTTGTCGTAGCCAGGACTCGCCGGACGAATCACCATGCCAAAGAGGATCCACGGCCCTTCGTTGAACTTCGGAAACAACTCGGGCACCATGTCGTAGTCCGAGAACGCGAACAGTCCGTCCGGTACCGGCGCGCTGAGCTGGGTATTGATCCGCGTCACGGTCGGAAGCTGCGCGTAGACGGCCGCGAGCGACTGGCGCAGCTGCTCCGCCGTCGTCGCGCTCTGGATCAGCGCATTGTAAGTATCCGGAGTCGTCGCCGACAGAAGATCCAGTATCGGTTCGTTCATTTACTTCACCTCCGCCACGAACGCGTCCAGGCCCTTCACGTAACGCCCCAGCACCAGCCGGCTCTCACAGCTGCCCGGCGACAGATGTAGAGTCCCGCTCAACATCGATCCCGCGAACGCGCCGGCGGGTGGCGGCGCTTCGCCCTCGAAGTAGTCCTGCGCTTGGTGGAAGATCGGAATCGCCGAGACAATCCCCGTCAGCACCGAGCTCGACACCTTGACCACTCCGCCGGCTCCGAGAACCGCGGCAAGACTCGCCGCTTCTTCCAGCCACTTCGCGGCGCGAACTTTCTTGTTGTGTCGCCGCGCCTCCTGCGTCGTTACATCGTTCAGCGCGGGATTGATCGTCGCGAATTTTCCCACCGCGGCTTGCGTCACAAACGCGGTCGCGATATCGATCGGCGCCGGCGCGGTCCGCGCCAGGCACACGTCGACGCTGTAGACGGCCACGCCCTTCACCTTGGATCCGAACGCAGCCTTGAACGCTTCCAGCGGCTGCGGACTAAACGACGCGGTCACCTGCCCGTGTGCCGGCGCAATCGCGAGCAACATCACCGCCACGAGCACAGCAAGTCCTCGACTCGCCTGGACGGCCTTCGCCACGTCACCAAGGTTTCCCGTCGCGCCCGCTTGCGTCACCATCACCGTATCCGGTGCGCCGGCATCCTTGGCGAACAGCCCGAGCAGCGACAACGCAACGCTGATGGCCACCTGCCGCGGCGCCGCGCCGTTCGCGTATAGATTCAGTGCGCCCACCAGCAACCCTGCGATGGTCGTACGATAGTGAGAAAAGAAGTCCTTCACCGTTCACCTCCGTTTTGATTTACCCTCTACCGCCTCCGGCGCGCGTCCTCCAGGATCGTCGCCCGGATATCCCTCAAGTCGCTTCCGTTCTGCTTCAACTCCGACAGCACCCGCTCTGACAGCTGGCGAAACTCCTCACGCGTCACGCGGTCCTGCAGGTCGCGTTCGATGATAGACACCCGCGCATTCAGCGCGGCCACTGCAGTCGCCGCGCCGAGCGCCGAGCTGACCAGGATGGTGACGAGTTTCCCCGCGATCGGTCCATTCCCATTGCCGTTACCGAAGCCGTTTCCTTCAGCCATTCAGCACGATCCTCCGGTGAGAATTCCATTCGTGTAAATCAACGTCCCACACGGCAGCGTGACAGTCTTGTTGATACCGACCGGCCCTGCCTCGACGATTCCGTTCTGTTGTACAAAGACCTTCCCCTCATCAGCTGCGCTAAGACCGCCGCCGAGACGAAGCTGATGTGGCTTGTTGCAGGAGATTCCGTATCCGAACAACTGGCAACCAGGCTGTTGCACACCAACCGAGAATGCGGAAAGTCCGTATCCAAACATGGCGTGGCCATCGGTCGTAAGAACCGCTCCGTTGCCAGATGCTCCACCGTTCGCCGTGTTGCCGCCACCCACCAGCGTGCTTCGATTCGCGGTCGTGATGAACTTTCCCGCCACGCCACCGATCGCGACGACGCCGTACCCCGAGAACGATTTACCGTTGCCGGCGTTCGGTCCAAGGAAGTACGAGGCGTCCCAAAACGACTGAACACTGACGCAGCTTAGGCGATCCGTCCACCCGTTCGTGAACCACTGGCCGCTGGTAGTGTCACACTGAGGAACCAAGCGACCAGTCAGGTCAGCATCCGCAACGTTGATCGTGTAGGAGGTCTGCGTGCTAGGCACGCACTCGATCACGTGCAGACGCACATCGTCGTTCTCATTGACCTTGCTCATCGCGATGCACGTCTTGACCACGCGGCTACTTTTCGGTAGCGGATAAGAGACGGTTATTTGACCCGCCACGGTGTTGTCCGTGATGTTCGTTTGCAGAATCACCGAGGTGATCGTCTCGCCAGCCATCTCGAAAGAAAGCTGGTCGTCCGGTGTGTTCCGGATATCGTCTTCAGTCCGATAGAAAACGCCCACGGCATGATGGCCAACTGTGACGAGGCCCGGCCCTCCGAGACTAAGCGAGCACGGTCCTGCAAAACATGGAGGACTTACACCCGTGTTGTGCAGATTGCCCGTAAAGGGTATGTGGCGGAATTGAGAAGCAGAAGTACTCCAGGTGCTATAAGAATTGACCGATGGGTTGCCGGGGGTAAGGTCCATCACGTCTGACTTGAACGGCCCCACCTGCGCGCCTCCGCGCTGCTGCCCATAAAACCAGATTGTACAGACGCTGCCCTCAACGCAGTCTGGCTGCGTAACGCTACCGATCACGGCTTGGAATGCCGACACGTATGCAACTGACCCACCCTTTGTCGTGGCTGCCATACACAACCCGTTTGGAGACGAGATGACGAGGCTGCCGCGCTGCAACGGCACCGAAGGGTTTTGCTCGAACTGACAATCACAATACCCGGAGTAGCACACGCTGATGGGATGCGACGAGGTAGCTGCAGCCTGAGTGATCCCGAACACGACTGGGCTTTGATCCCCTAACAGCGGACGAACCCACAATCCCTCCGTGATCTTCACTGGGACGTGGGCGGCCACGCCCTCGTACGGACTGACGGTCCCCACGAGCGTGCTGGTCTGACCGAAAGCGGCGACCGTTAGAACTAGAAAAACTAGTAGGCGAGGCATCCCCATTTGATCGTGTCTCCGTTTGCGGTAGAAGCATTGAGTGCAAATGTCGCAGTTGTGGTGTTACCGCCGTTTTGCCAGATCGGATTGGCAGCCGTCGTAGTGATGTTGCCAGCCCAGCAGGACCATCCATTTGGTGCAGTCAATCCTGTAGCCCCGTTGAGTGTCACAGTCGCGGTGCATGCACCAGCGGCTCCAGTATTGAAAGAACCAGCCGTCGCTCCACCGACCGTCGTACCTGCTGAACATCCAGACACGGTGAATTTCGTGCCGCCCGACATATAGCCTGCGGCGCGCAGATCGCCGCTGGTGTCTGCGCTCCCGGTTCCCACCGCGATGTGCTTGGAAGCGGGGGACACTTCCGAAAACCCTACACCGATGGTTCCACCCGACGCGCCACCTGCATCAGAAAATCCCAGGAACAAGGTACGATCTACGATAAAACCGCCTGTTGTGGTGGCTGCCCGTTGCGCGCCTGCCGTGGCCGCCGTGAGAATATCGGTGCTAGCCATATACAAGCCGCGCCCTGTATTGATACCCATCTGCAACCCGGCGTTGTTCACCGTTCCTGCGTTCGTCAGTACGGACATCGCGCTGCCGTTGTAAACCATCGCGCTTCCCATTGGCTGCGCGTTGCTACCGTCCCAAACGAAATACTGTGACGTGGTGTACGATGCCTGCGCGGTGATCGTGGTGACGTTCGAGAACCCAGTCGGCCACACGTGGGTACGATTGCCGGCACCATCTTGCGTAATAACGAAGCCAAGCTGTTGCCCGGCACCGCATCCGCTCAACGTCGACGACGTGACGTTACCTGTCAGAGTGATCGTGAACAGCGTAGGGGCCGTGGTCTGCGTACACGCATAGGTAGGTGTCGCTGAGAACGTCACGGCGATCACGGAAGGTGCTGATCCAGAGCTAATCGTTGTTACAGGACTGCCTCTCTGCGCACTGGAATACGGGTTGACAACGTTCCAATAGCACACCAGCCAGAAGACCAGAAAACCGGTAAGCCATTTCGTTGAGGTTTTCATTTTGTGGTCACCTGAAAGATGCCAACCGCACCGGCAACCGCTTTTGTGAAAGGAGTTGTCGTCGCCGTGGAAAACCAGCACGATAACCCCGTCGAGAATTGGATCGGACCTTGCCCCCAACCTGCATTATTTGGAGCTGCGCCCAGCGCAAAAGTAACAATAGGCGTCACAGCGCCATCAACAGGTACAGTGAGCGAATCCGCGCACTGCACAAGAAGATTGGCGGCCGACGTGTTGTTGATCGCCACGACGTCATACAGGTTCCCCGCGCCGGTGACGATGGCCGCGTGCGACGCTTCCAGCGCCGCCGACTTGTAATAGGTCTTAGCGATCGTAGAGGAAGACGATGGCACGACGTTGACCGAGACAGTCCCCGCAATGCTCACGTTCGATCCCGGATCCACGGACGGAAAACAGGAGCTAAGCACCACGGTCGGGCTCGCGCCGCCATTCAGCGTCGTCAGTTCAACAAACCAGAACTTAAACGCGCCCTTCGCCGTGATCGCGTCTCCGGACTGCGTTCCAGACGTGTTCGTGAACGCACCCCACTTCACCAGCGGCTCCGTCCCTGTCGGCGGATTATGATTCGATGCCGTGATGCGCACCGATACGTTCGCCGGCGTTCCCGTCGTGTTATACGTCGCGCTGAGGGAAACCAGCCCCGAGCCAGGTGGCTGGAACAAAACGCGCCGCGTACCGACGTCCGCCGTGGTCAAGGTAACGTCCGGAATGCAACCCGGACCCGTGCCCACCTGCGCGATCGCCGGCGCCGCACTGATCAGCAACAGCAGCAACCCGCGCTTCACTTCTTCACCGCCTTCTTCACGCCCGCCGCAGCCGCGTCGATATCGCCCGACACCAGCTGCTTCTGGCAGAACCGGCAAATCAGCGCTGACGGTTTGATCCACTCCGCGCAGTACGGACACTCCACGCGATCGTCTGCCTGCGCTTCCGCTTGGCCCTTCTGATGTGCCACAGCGCCGGCCGTTCCACCCGTCATTCCGCCCTTCGAATCGAGGATGTCATGCAGCTTCAGGCCAAACTCCTCGGCCCACGCCATCTCCGCCTGCGCGTAGAAGGGACGTCCGCCCGGCTGGCCGCTGACGCCTTTGCGATACTCGAGCTCCGCCTGAGAAATCACCCAGGCCGCCCATTGCTTGCGCTGCGCCTGCGCCGTGAGGATCTCGCCTTGCGTCGGCTGCTCGCCCGCGATCCGGACCACGCCGTAACGTCCCCACTTCCGCGCCAGGTCATCGGCGCGTTCGTGGCCCAGGATCACGCGATCGAGCCACTGCGTCGTAGGCGTTTGCCCCGCGGCCTGATCCTGCGCGTTCGGATCCGGCTCGCGAAACCGCAGATCTTCGATGATCAACATCGAGTAGCCGTCGAGCTTGCCGCCCGGCATCACAATAAACGCTCCGGACGTCTTGGCCGTCTTTCCGAATCGCTCCTTGACAGCCTCCGGCGTCAGGTGCTCGCCATTGTTCGGCTGCAGCCAGGTCTGCCCAATCGGCGGCATCATGTACTCGCGGCCGTTTTCGTAGTCGCGCGCCGTGCAAGGCGGACACGTCAAAGGATTGTCGCTGCCCACGTAAATCAAACGTCCTTCCATTGCTTCCTCCTATTGCACTTCTTGCCGGTTTAAGCCTGCCTTGTTCAAACCAGGATCCGTCGTCGCCATCGATCCGATGTCGCGCGTCTTCCCGCCGGCGCCGGAATGTGGATTGAGCCAGTACGGCCCCATCGCTTCCTGCGCCATCTCTTCATACAAGTCGTGACGCTCGGCCAGCCTCTGCAGCATCCGATTGCACTTCGCCAGCCAGGCTGTCTTTCTTCCCGCTTCCGTAGCGTAGAGATCCACGGATGCGCGATACTTCAGGATCTGCCGCTCGACCATCCGCGGTGTCATCGGCGGCGCTTCGAACGGAATCAGCCGCCGCAACACCTCCGACTGACGCATCAGCCACGTGAACCGATGAAAGAAGGGAACGGGGAATCCCGGCCCAAACTCCACCGCCTCGTAATCGCCACGCACCGGAATGTTCTGGAACTGTTGAATCGTGATTGGCAATCCGTGTTCGTGCCACTTCACCGCGCGATCACCGCGGCCCTGCGCTTCGTACCACTCCGCCGGCCGCCACGCTTCTAAGACCCAGCCGTCTTCCATCCCCTCGGGCATTTCATACTTCAACTGCGCAATCTCGCCCGTGAAGTGGTCCACTACTTTGCCCTCGCCGTCGAGCTGCTCCACGTCCATGAAGCCGGCAATCTCAAATCGCGACTTAGCCCACACCATGCGAAAATGCGGCTCGCCCCAAAAGTTGCGGCCGCCCGCTCGCAAGCACGCGTTTTGAATGAGAGGATCCGCCAGCACCAGAAACCGCTCGGGCGATCGCGCAGCAGTCAGCACGATCTCGCCGCTCGGCAATTGCAAGTACATCGATCCTCCAAAGGAAAAGGCCCCGCGGCAAGGAGTAAACCCGCGGGGCCCCTCTTCAACTACGGCGAACCGTAGAAGCTCTTACGCTCCGACGTAACCGGCGATCACCGCCAGGTTCTTGACGATGCCCATCTCGGTCACATCCGTGCAGTACAGCTGGCTCTGCTCGGTGAGTGCGAACCACACCTGCGCGATCGGTGCGCCGTTGGCGCCGACAATCGGCCACATGATGTCGGACCCCTCGCCCATCGGCTGGTGGAAGCCGATCGACTTCATCTGCGCCCATCCGAACTTGCCGCGCTGCAGCCACTGCAGCTTGGTCGGATCCGCGTTCGTCTCGCACATCGCCTTACGGCCGGCCATGCGCAGATTGTTGAACAGCAGATCCGTGTCATCTTCGGGACCGCCCTTGATGATCTCGGTGACCGCAAAGGCCAGCTGCTCGTACGCGTGCTCCTGTTGCGGCGCGATGTACGGCGTCAGCGTCTTCATCGACGCCCCCGGCTTGCGGATCTTGATCAGGTTGAGCGACTGGCGGATGAAGTCCAGCGACAACGCGGCGCCGCCGGCATCGACGGAGCGCACCTGGCAGTACGGCAAGTTGCGCGGCTGCCCCTGCAGGAATCCGGTCGCGGAATCGTTCACGAACGTCGGCAACCCGGCGAAGCCCGCCTGGCCGCTGCCCGCCGTCACGATCTTGTCTCCGATCACCGCACCCGGAATCGCTTGCGTGAACGTGACGTTCTGGCCCGGATAATCCACGCCGGCATCCTGCACCACCGCGGCGCCCGCCTGGCGGAGAACCGCAAGGCCGGTGTCCCACACGTCGTACAGTCCGTTATCCTCGAGCAGCTGCGCGCCCCAAGGATTTCCGGCCTGTCCCGTCGCGCCGCCCTTCACGCTATACGTCGGCGCGTTCACCACCGTGTTCAGGATCGCCAGCACCTGCGACGCGTCCACCTGCAGCCGCCGGTCCTTCGCCGCCTTCATCTCGATCATCGCTTGCGCGATCTCGTGACGGGACAAACGTTCCAGCGCCTTCTGATCGCCCTTGCAGGCTTCGATGGCCTTGGTGGTCATTTCCCGCGCGTGCTGGAAACCCACCGTGGTCACCGTGAACTGTTTGAACAGCGTGCCGGTGCCGCGGAAGAACGATCCGCCGTTCAGGTCCACCTGGCCCGATACGCCGCCGCGGCCCGCCTTGAAGACGATGCGCATCGCGCGATCGGAGACTTTCTGGATCTCGATGCCGGCGCCACTCTTGCCCGGCTGGATCCACGTACAGAACGCATCCTCCACGCCCCACAGCGTGGGCATGTCGGGGAGCACGCGTTCCAAAAACATCGCTTGCACCTGTGCTACGTTGGCTACACCCATCGTCGTTTCCTTCTGCCCTTAAAGGGCTATGAAGCAGCCAGCATTTGTTCGTTCGCGTAGTTGTAAAGAGCCTCGCCGCGATGTCCCAGCTTCGCGCCTTCGTTCAGCAACTGCGCCATCGTCTTCTTGCCTTGCAACTCGCCCGATGGTGTGCCGCCCGATGGCTCGACCCGCTTTTGCGCATCCGCTTCTCTTTGGCGCTTGGCCTCTTCCTGCTTCATCACCTGCAGGCCAAACTCCTGAAAAACTTTCTGCGCTGCTTTCTCCAGCGTGCCGTTCGCTGATGCTCGGTTCGTATACGCCGCCACCAGCGCCGCGCGATGATCATCCGAGTAATTGCCGCGCGCGCCCTGCCACAATGCCTTCTCGCGCTCGGCAAACACTTTGTCCTTCCGGATCTCGTCGCGGACAGCCTGTAGCACCGCTTGTTCCACGCGCCCCTTCAACTCCTCGGTCGCAAATGCAAACTTGCTCATGAGAGGGTCCAGTTTCGCCTTCATCGCCGTCCCCAGTTCGGTCCTCACACCGCCCTGGAACGTTTGAAAGGTCCGCTGTTCGAGGGCTTGCTCACGTTCTGCAAGCGCCTTCTCCCGCGGATCCTCCTGCCGCGATTCGGCACGGGTAGTCGCACGCGGCGCGGTCTGCTGCACCAGCGTTTCGAGCTGCGCCGCCAGATCTTCCTGGCCGGCCTCTCGCAACGCCGTCGCGGCCTTGCTGATCGCCGGAGCGTAGATCGTGTTGTGCAGCCCCGAGTGCGCCGCCGTTAACACCTGATCCCACTTGTCCGGAAATGCCTGGCCCCACAACCGCGCGAATCCAACAGGATCGTTCTGCATCTGCTCGCGCCATTCCTGCGCGTGCTGTGCCTGCTGGACTACAAATTGAGCGTCTTCCGGTGTAGTGCCCACCAAGGCCGTGAGAGCTTCGTACGCCGGTTTCAGCGTCTCCAGCTCCTTCGACTTTCCGAAGATCTCTTTCCACCGCGGATGATCACGAAACTCCGCCGGCGCTTCCGGATCCTGTCCCTCCGCAACTTTCGACGCGTCTTCCTGCGTCTGTTGCTGCTGAGTTTCAGTCCCCGCTTCGGTCCTCTTGGTTGCGTCTGCTACCGTCTCCGTCCCAGGCTGTCCGCCTTCCTGGGTAGTTCCGGACTCGTCCGCCTTGTTAATAAAGGCGTCGTACGGAGAAACGTATGCTGCTGTCGAAGATGCCGACGTTTGGGTTGACGACTCCCGGGCCGTGTCGACCGTGCCTGCTGCTGCGCCCGTGCTTGGCGCTGGCGTTGCCGCCACTGTTTCTACTGCCATCTGTTGCTCTCCTTAACCACAACTACAAAACTTGCTGCGCTAACTCCGGACCCGGCGCCGATCCCGCAACGGCAGCCATCGCTGCCACGTGCGCTTGATGATCGACGGCTTTCTTGCCGGCGTGCTCCTGCACCTGCGCCTTCGCATGCGCGTCTTCCTTCGCCGCGTTCACCGCAATCTTCGGCTGGACCTTTCCTTGCTCCGCCGCCACGTCGCGCTGCACATGCGCCTGCACCGTCTGCTGCAATTGCTGCTGCTGCGCTTGTTGCTGTTGCTGCTGCAACGCGTTCTGCGCCGCGCGCCCGTAAAGGATCACGTTCTGGTAGCCCTGCTGCGTTGCGGGATTCGAGGCGGCCGCCTGGCCCTGCGGCGAGCGCGCCCACTCCTTCACCACCTGCGCCACCATCCCAAGATCGTCCAGGTATGAATCCGGCTGACGGCTCGCCGCGGGCTGCCCACCCTGCGGATCCGGCTGCGGTACTTCCTTCAGCAGCTCCTGAATCGTGATGAGCACCGCATTGCGTTCATCGCGGCCTGGCACGCTGAGGTCCGGAATCGCAAACAACTCCGCCAGCAGCTCGAGGTTCATCGGATCGGCCATCCACTGTTGAATCGCGGGATTCGCCGTGCCCATCAGCATCTCGATCGCCTTGCGCCGCGCGTCGATCGTCGTCGGGATCGTGTCCGTTGCTTCGGCGTATGCGCTTACGCTGCCCTGTGCGGACGCCATCTTGATCGTCTTCACCTGGTAGTCCACGTCGCGTCGACCCGCCGGTACCGGAAAGCTGATCTGATCCTCGGTGCGAAAGCGCACGAACTCTTTCACGCGCAATAAATCCATCTGCGCCCAGAACCGTTTCGCCTGCTGGTAGGGAATACCCAACCGCTGCAGCGCCTGGCTGCGCGCTTGCGATTGACCGCTCGCCGTCTTGATGTTCACATCCGTCGCGCCGGCCAGCACCGGCTCCGCACCGGTCAGCATCGGCGCCAGGCTCGTCGCCATCGACAGCGTCTTATCCACCGCGGCCGAACTTTCTTTCACTTCGATCTGCAGCACGTTGCCGGCAATGCTTTCGCCCGGATCCAGGTGGATCGGCGTGTACTGTGCCGGCCGCATCCGCTTGTTGATCGCCTCTTCGGAGATCTTGTTCGACTTGTAAAACACCGGAGCGAACGCCGCGTACTCCTGCGCCTCCGCATGCAGGTTGATCCCCGTGTTCGCCAGATCGTTGATGTCCAGATACGACTCACACAGCGCCGGCGTGAACATTCCATCTCCCGTCGTCGCGTGACACAGATCCAGGTGCTCGTCCATGCGCTCATTCGTCGCATCGACAAACGTATCGCCGTACATCTCCACCCGCACGCCGTCCGGAAACATCTCCTGCAACCGCTGCACGATTGTCTTGCCGCCTTCGCTCTCGCGCTTGTCGAGCAACGTGTAATAGCGCTCGGGACGCAGCCACCAGCGACCGTATGTCACCATCGACTGGAAGCCTTGCCGCGCCGCGCCGCCGTCAATCTGGCCGCGCGACGGTGAATCGGCAGGCGTATTCGACATCTCTCGAGCCCGGAATCCGTAGCCGTCGCCTTCCAGCGTTCCGTAGCCAGGCACGATCTTCTCCGCCAGCTCCGGATGCGCCGCGCGTGCCGACGATACTTCCACCTCGATCTCGATGCCCACCCAGGGGCATTCCTTGAGCGTGCAGCAGTATGCCGGCAGCCGAGTTTCCAAGATGCCGAAGAGGTCCAGTTTCTCGGTCCCCTTCGGCACCTTGCGCGTGCCCAACGTAACCGGCATCGACGCGGTGATGGCCGGCTTCATCGTGTCGGGAGTCAAAGGCTCGCCGCACTCAGGACACACGCCGAAGAGATTGCTCTGCTCCGTCGAAAACGCCCCGCAGGATTTGCACTCGTAACCCGCAGGCCGCAACTCTGCGTCTTGCATCGCCACGTTCGGCTGTTCATCGAAACCGTAACGCTGCCCGTCGCGCAAGTGACGCGCGTATCCGAGCACCACGCCATCCGTGCACAACAGCCAGTTCAAGCGCACCCACGATTGCAAGTCCTCACCCGACTGCGCGCGGTAAATGAACTCGCGGATGTCCGCGGCGCAGCGGCTGGTGCTGACGTCTTGCGGATTGTTCGGATCGACGGGAAGAAAAGCGGTCGGTGGTACGCCGTTGGCAGCCAGCGCCGCAATGATCACCATCACCGTCGCTTGATACATATTCAGCACAAACTCGAACCGCGGATCCTCGTCTTCATCGCCGCCCTTCACTTGCTGTGTTACCGGCGACGTCGCCACCCACGCGTTCTGAGACTCCGAAAACCAGCCGTAATGAAGGCCCTTCCAATAGGCTCGCCCGCGCGCCGCTTTCCGGATCGCCCGCCGGTAGTCCATCATCGACTCCTGCGAGATCTGCTCCACGATCGACTTCAACGCCCGCTGGATGTCTTCCGGAACTTTGCTGCCCGCGGCCTTTTGTTCCTCGGCCATCTATCCCCGCACCCGCGACTTGTCCTGGATCATCACCGCCGTCTGGTGGTCCAGCTCCTCCAGCTGCCGGCGACGCTCGTGAATGCTGAGGCGCTTGCGCTCCCGCAGGCGATTCGCCCGCAGCACTGGCGCCTCTTCGTTGAGGAAGCGATTGACGGCACCCGTAACAGGCTCACGCTCTGTTGGCACTTCCGATGTGCCATCCGCCGCGGCCGTCAGCTCTCGCCATTCCTCACGCACTGCTGCGCGTACTTCCAGGCGGATCGCGGCGATCACGTCCCGGAAGTACGCATCGAGCCAGGTGCGCAGCAGTCGAGTGACCACGGTTAGAGAACCTCCAGCACCGGGAACACTTGATACGTCGGATTCGGCGAGCAGGATCCGTTCGGCGTATACGTCGCCTGATACTGAACCGCCACCGACGCCTTCGAGCGAAAGGTAACCACCTCGCGGCCGGACGTCCAGGGGATGTTGCCGATCGTTCCGTTCGTGGTGATCGTGTACAACGCCGAGTTGACCGTTTGCGTGCCGGCCGCGTTCGGATCCTGATACACCAGCGCCAGCTGGATCGTGTCATTGCCGGCGCACGATGCGCCCACCACCGTCTGCGTCACATACGCCGAGAAGCGATAGGTGGTGGCGACGGCCGGCGTAACCATCGTCGTCGCGGAAATGGTGGCCGTCGTCGCCGCGGATGCCGTGTTATAGACTTCCGAACTCGTTCCGTTTCCCACCACCGTCAACCCGCCCACCTTGACCGGCGTGAAGCTGGGACCGATTGCGTACTGCAGCGTCCCCGCCGAATTGAAAATGTTCAGCACGTTATCCGTGGGGGTCGCGGCCGCGAACAACGTCATCGGCGCCACCCCGGGATCCGCGCTCTGGTAAATGTGGCTGACGACGTCCGCCGTATTCAGATATCCGGTGTAGCTCCACGCTACGCTGCCGCTGCCGGTCATCGCCGTAGGATTCAAGCGCAACGCGTTGACCGCCGGGCCCACCCACTTGTATGTGCCGGCGGACGTGCAGGTCTGCGCAGCGACCGCCGCGGCTCCGGAAAAACCCGTCTGCAATGCGAACGTACCGCCGAGGCCTCCCGCCGATTCCGGCTGAATCGTGCAGGTGGACACCGTTCCCGATGGCACCCAGCTCAAGACGTGATAACCGATCCCCAGGCCTTGCTGGATCATCGCCCCGCCATTGGCTTGCGTGCCAGGTGTAACCGTGGTCGACGTGATCAACCCCGTCATGGTCACCGTGGGCTGATACTGCGCCAGGACTTTCGACGGCTGGTGCCACGCCACATAACCGATCAGCGCCACCGCGCTCAACAACAGCAATGAAAATGCTTTTCTCACGTTCTTCACCTCCAGGTGTGTACTTTGGCTTTCGCGCGATTTAGCGCATCGAACCGGCGATGCATCATCGCCAGTGTGTTCAGGTCCACGTCCGGCTTCTCACTCTTCACTTCCGCCACTTTCGCTTCCCACTCCCGCTCCGCCGGCATCTCGCCCGGCGCCAGATACGACTTCAGCCCGTAACGTGCGCAGTCCCCCGGATCGTCCCCGTCGCGCTTCGCCACGTCTTCCACTTTCTTTTCGTCGCGCGTCAACGTCGGCAAACACTCGATCAGTTTCGGACACGCGCTCGAGATCCACCAGGTCTGCCGTTCGAGCATCGTGTACATCAGCCGCCAGCCGCCGATGCGCTCGTCATCCGCCTTGATCGGTAAGGGCAGGGAAGTGCCGATGCGATCCTCCGGATCCTTCAAGCGATCGGCCTTCACCGCGGCCGCGATCACCTCGCCCATCTCCTGCGCGATCGTCTTTTGCGATGCCCGCTTCTTCGACGGCCCGAACGCATCCCACGAAAGAAAAAACGCGTCGATCTGCTCGCCGCCGGACCGCGCCACAATCTCCGCCGCGATCGTCGGCTCGCTCAAATGATTGGTGGAGTACTCGCGATAGGTGTACACTCGCCCATCCGGCGCCCGCGTGTGCCAGTGAATGCAGAACGGATGCTCGAATCCCCAGTCCATCGAGATCCACTTCGGCCACCACTTCTCGATGCCGATCAACTCCGCGCGGATCACATTGCGCTGCTCGCTGAACAGATCGAAGTATTGCCCCGCAAACTCGTCCCACGATCCCTCGGCGTATGCCTTGCGCATCTTCGCCGGCAGCGTGGCCAGGTTGTCCGCGTAATACGTCTTCGGCAGGTGGGGATTGTCGGACGACTTCGCCGGAATGAACGCAAACTCATGCTCGCGGCCGGCCAGCTCCGCCGGCATCTGCAGCAGGATAAACAGCGCCTTCACCCAAGCGTGTCCGATGCCGCCCGGATTTGCGCCCGCCGCAAAGGGAAACACGAAGCCTTCCGGGAATCCCACCCAGCGCAACCGCTTGCGCAGTTCGTCAAACACCTTCTTGGGATTCTTGGTCAGCTCCTCGACGCCGATCGCCGCGAACTCCGAAGAGTCGTACTTGCCCGGATCGTCCAGGTTGCGCAGCAGGATCATGCCGCCGCCCAGGTCCGGAGACAGTTTGAAGCGCAGGCCTTCGGCCTTGGTTTCTTTCAGCGATCCCAGCCAGCGCGGGAACTCTTTATCGATTTTGGAAATCTGCCGGTCCTTCAGCGTCGGGTAATCTTCACAGAACAGACCCACCTGCACGCCGCGCAGCCCGTAGACCCGATACGCCGCGATCAGGAAAACCACCAGCCACCAGCGCAGGATGTAGGATTTACCGCCGCCCGCGGCGCCGCCAAACAGCGTAAAGCGATGCGTCTTGACCGCCTCAAGGAACTCCCGCTGCTTCGGGCTAGGATTCACCAGCTCCGACAGCTTGAAGTTTCTCGCGCTCATGTGTTGGTGTTTTACAGATCAGCGATCAAGTTCACCATGCCGCCGGCTTCCACCGGCTCCCGCGTAATCAGCCGCCGCGCCTTCAACGCCAGTTCCAGATACGCGCGCCGCTCACTCCACGAAATGAAGTCCTTCGAATCCGAGATCGTTCCTTCGAACGTGGCGATCTTCGTCTCCATCGCGTCCAGCCCCTCGCGGATCTTCTTCACCAGCAGCTGGTCCGGACACGCCTCCTCCATCAACTGCAGGAACGCCACCTGCACCGCGTTACTCTGCATCGGCTTGCCCGACAGCGCCGATTGCTCGCTGTATCCGGCCTCCCGCGCCGCGTCCGTATCGTTCAACCCGCGAGCCTTCCCCTGGAGAAACTTCTTCTGTTTCGCCGTCAGTCCGGACGACTTCCTTTTCCGCTTAGGCTTCCCTACTTTTTTACGACCAGTTCCCACATGCCCCCAACAATGCAAAAGGCCCCGGTATCCCGACCGGGGCCTTCCTCGAAACTTTGTTCAGTTTCGCATCCTAACATGGGAAATCAGCCACTTTCCCCGCCACTGTTCACTTTTGCTCACATTCCGCGAAAACCGCGTGGTTCACGCCGAAACATTCCCCTTGACAAACGTTCTCACTCCGTCGAAGTCATCCAGGCTCGCCACAACCAGCAGCCGGATACCAAACCGACACACAGCACAGAACAGCTCGTACCGCTGTGGTCCATTCGTGGCGCTGATCGAGCTAATCTCCACCACCCACTCCAGCGATTCACACCGCGGACAAGCTATGTCAGCACACATCACTACTTCCCTTCGGACTCCGACGCGAAAATCGGCAACGTCCGCCGCGCCGCCTCGGCATGCACCGGACACGCGATTGGATGCCCGCCGTTCTCGCCGCAAACGCACACCGGCTCTGCCACCTCGCCTGGCTCCTCCTCCGGACGCGGTCCGCCCACCTGCTCCGCCATGCTTTCCAGCACTCGCTGGCGTTGCTCCTCGGTCACCTCGTTAAAGCTTTTCATTCTTGCCCTCCTCCCACCGCTTGACCACTTCCCACGCCGACACGCCAAGCGCCGCGGCCCAGCGCTTGATCGTGTCCACGGTCGGATCCGTCTTGCCGCTTTCCACCCGTGAAATGTAGCACCGCATCAGGTCGCTGCGTCTCTCGACATCGCCCTGGCTCAAGTGCTGCTCCTCGCGAATCAGCCGCAACGCGGCGCCGATACTCACTACTTGCCGCCTTTCTTTTTCTTGTTTGCGTTCGCCGCGCCCTTCGCCTTGCCCTTCGGCTTCGCCGCCTCGCGCAGCGGCTTCTCGATCGCCGCGACGTTGACGCCCCACCGCTTGGCGCCCGCGTCCAGCTTCTTCCGTCCGCCATGCAAGTACTGAACATCGCCCACGTACGTCAGCACCACCATCAGCCGCGCGCGATCGTCGGGACTCAGCGCCGCCACGCGCTTCAGTTGATTCTCGCCGTGATTGTTCTTCCACTCCCAGCCCATCAGCTTGTAGATCTGCTCCGACGTGTCCCAGCTCCGGTTCTCCAGCCACGTCGCGAGCGCCGCCATGTTGTCCGCCGGCTTCGTTGCGTTCGCCTTCACCTTCGCCGCAATCGCCTCAACGATGGCGTAATTGATCGAGCGTTCCAGCTTCTGTTTCTTCGACTGCTCCCGCTGCTTCGCCTGCCACGAGTCCACCGCAGCCTTCGGCTTCTTCGTCGTCACGTACGCCACCTGGCCGGCCTTCGCCCCGTCGATGATCAGGCATTTCTTCACCGTCGGATCCGACTTCGCCGCCTTGGCTTCCATGAATCGCGCATCGCCGCCGCCGTACTCGCTGACGTAAACCACGCCCGTCTTCCCGCGATTCGAATGCTCCGTCGTTACCTGGATCAGCTCCGGCGCCGCGGCCAGCTTCTGTTTCACGTCCGCCTCGATTTTCCCGTTGAAGCAGGTCCGGTCCGTGCACGTATCGGTTTTCTTCACCTCCGGAAAGAGCAACGGCTGATTGCCCACCCGCTTCGGACACGCGTCGCACGATCCGACCGCCGGCACCAGCTTGTCATCCGACTTCGAAAACGCGGCCTTGTGCAGATCCAGCAGGAACTCGCGCTCGATGTAGTTGCGCAGCTCGCCCACGCCGCGCTCCAACACCCAGCGGTCAATCGACTCCTGATCCTTCGGCTGCAGCCGGCAGATCTCCATCGCCTTCGCTTCAGTGATCGTTCCGTCAAAACACTTCGCGTCCATCTTCGGCGACAGCCCCACGCCCAAGCGCAGCAACCGCGCGACGCGCGACGGCTCGCGGCCCACGCGCTCCGCAATCTGTTCGGCCGTCATGTTGCGCGTGCGTGCCAGCTCGACGTATCCGCGCGCCTGTTCGAGAAAATGCACGTCCTTGCGTTGATCGTTTTCCACGATCTGTGTCTCGAGTACTTCTTCGTCGCTCAGTTCCACCACGTCGACGTTGATCGTCTTCAGCTTCGCGGCCAGGTGCGCGCGCCACCGCCGTTCGCCGGCGACAATCTCCAGTTGATCCATCCGCGGCCGAACGATCACGCGCTGGATTAGCCCCTTGGCTTTAATCGAGGCCGCCAGGTCCGCATCGGCCTTCTTGTCGAATGTTTTCCGTGGATTGGTTTTCGACGCTACCACCAGGTCCACCGGCACGTTGTTGTGCGCCCCTACGCCATACGCCGCGATCGCGCTTTTGCTCATTCACCACTCTCCTTGTGTTTTTTTCCCCCGCTCCCACTTCTCATTGCTTGCCTTCCAGATTGCAAACCGAGCAAGGCACCAGCCCGTGTGACGCCTCCGGATCCTCACAGCAGCAACTGTCTTCGTCGCACTGATCGACTACCCACCCGTCGCCGCCGCACTCGTAGCACTCCCGCTCCAAGTCTTCGGTTTCGTCCAGCAGTCCTTCAATCGGTGTGTCCATCACTGTTCGGTTTTCCTTCCACGCTCGGTAAAATAGCTCCCCACCGGCCACAGACCCTCGGCCAGCAGCGCGGCGCCCACCACTCGCCGGATCGTGTTCTCGTGTTGCCGGTAGCTCGCGTTCCCCAGGTTCAACGCAGCCTTCGCCTCGCGCACCGTGAAATCGTCCACAAACCGGTGATGGAACAATCGCGCCTCTACGCAGTCATCGCCGAAGGTTTTCCGCAGCGCCTTGCGTCCGACAATCGCAAAGTCCGCCGCGTACTCAGCCAGCCTGGCGCTGCGGTCCGGACGCCACAACGAACGGCAGCTCCCCGCCGGATCGATCACCCCAATCTTTGCTTCGAGGATCGCCTTGCATTCCAGAAACCGCGTATGGCAGTTATCGAAAACTTTCTCCGGCGACACTTCGAGTCCGGCGCCAATCTGGCTCATGATCGCGCCTCATTTGAAGAAGGCGGAGTGATCGCCGCTGGCGCAGCGGCTCCGCCCTCGACGCGACCAGCCGCGGAGCAAGCACCCTTTTGCGCCGCCGCGGCTGCATCCGGCTCATGCCGGAATCCCGACACACGTTGAGCAAACGCCAATAGAACCGGGCAGTAGACGTGTAACTCTGGCTTGCGCAGGAGCGTATCAGCCCACGCCAAAATCTCCTCGTGCCCAGTCGCCACAATCACCAAGTGCCCCAAAATGCGTAATCCGGCGTGATGTTGAACCTGGTCGATCGTTGGTTTTTCGCCGGGCCGCTTTACTTCAATCCACAATGTGCCGCCACCTGGAAGCGCAACAATCAGATCCACCTGGCCCTTCGCCCGCTGCCGCGCTGCACTGTTCCGCGCCGCCCGCGCCGTCGCCAACGCGTCCCACTTTTGCGAGCGATTCTCCACCACCATCGCGCCGGCGGCTTCCAGCAGATCCACAATCCGCTGCTGGATATCGCACTCCTTCTCCAGCCGCACCTTGGTTTGCGTTCGTCGCCTCATGCTTCAACTGGCTCCGCGTTCACTTCCGGGCGCTGAATCAGTCCCGCGTCATAGTTGCGTACGAAGAACTCGGCGTCCTTCTTCCACTTGCGCGGGATCTCCGACTCGCAGGTTACGCCGAACGCCGCGGCCATCGGGCAGTTCGTCCACTCGTGGCACGCCCAGTGTTCCGGCTTCAACGCCTCTTCCAATCGCCCGCCGGCACTCAAAAGAGGAAGGAGCTTGGTTTCGCAGAATCCTTCCACGTCACGCGCGATCCGAGCCTTGATGTCCGCCAGTCGAATCGTGCAGCCGCTCGCGTCGAGCGTCGTCGCCTGCGGCGCTTCGATCTTCTCCAACGCCGTGCAGCCGCGCGCGTCGAGCGTCGTCGCCTGCGGCGCTTCGATCTTCTCCAACGCCGTGCA
>Ga0247668_1000068_pt1 | contig 38681 bp, 56 predicted proteins | sample CNK09_metaG_FD_182737 | JGI IMG/M metagenome (GOLD analysis project Ga0247668, IMG submission 182737) | Soil microbial communities from Purdue University Martell Research Forest, Indiana, United States - CNK09 | ecosystem: Environmental > Terrestrial > Soil > Temperate forest > Bulk soil...
GCTCGTTCCCGGTCTTGGTGGTTGAGCCGCGGATAGAGCTGCTCGACCCTGCGCATCTCCCTGGTCAGATCGACGATGATGTTCTCCACGCTGTCTCCTAGAATTTCGCGAGGCGGGAGTCGGCCCCATGCCCCCGACTCCCGCCATTCCGCCAGGTCCCGTTCCGGCGGAACTCAGGCAGAATCTCCAAGGTTCATGTCGTTGATTGCCGCAATGACCCTTTTCAGGTTGAAGGCCGCATCGATCTGAATCTCTTGCTGCAGGAGCGTTGTCTTTACCATTTCGCGGTTCGTGATTTCTTGCGGCTGATATTCCTCATCGAAAAGCGGCTCAGATTTGTTTCCGTAGTCCGATTCCTTCTTTTTGTCGGTGGCGGTTTTTTTAATGATGAAGTTCTTGGTCTCTTTGGTTTCCCGAACTTCGTAGCGTTCAATCGTGATTTTGATCATCGGTCTGTCCTCACAATTCTCCAGTTGCGGCGTTGCGCACGTCCTCGGCGTTGGAGGATTTCTCTTCAGCTCCAGCCCACTGCGCGGATCCGGGCTCGCCAGTTCGCGCGGGAGCGCCGGTCGCTTCCGCAAATTCCCGAGCGCAATCGCCGGCGGGGTCGCGAGGCGCGGGATTGGTAACTTCGCCGGCCATGGCATAGAGAACGATTTCGGTGCGTTGGCGCCAGCGCGCATACTCGCGGGAGGATTGGTCGGGACGAAAAGAGCAGTTGCCGGGCACGCAGCCGCGGTGAACGGTCTGCGCCAGGGGCCAACCGCAAACCATGCACCGACCCTCGGCGGCCGAGCGGAGCATTTCAACGAGGACCGGAAAGACCATGACCTGCAGCGCATCGTTCAGCGGCAGGAATTTGTAGTTGAAAGCCTTGAGGGTTTCAGCTGGAGCCAAGTCCGGCATTCGGTGATCGCCTGCGTGCCCTGGCACCAGCACACAGCGCCAGCCGTCGTCTCGTCGGAACAGGCACCTCACTGCAGGGTTGATACGGTACGGCCGGCTGGCCGGCAGCACTCCAGGCTGTGCGGTACTCAATGCAGAATTGATTTGCTTGGCTACCTGTCCGTAGTCGTAACGCTCGCCGGTCCAGGAACAGCCGAGCGCGCTCATAATCATTGCCTCACTCACGTGTGGCGCCGTCGCCGTCTCCTCGCGGCTCTCCGCGCAGGTTTCGCACTCCGGACCAGATACCTCTTCGAAGGCGGCGACATTATGGGCAGTGCAAAGATTGATCGAATAGGTGCTCCCCAGTCCGAACGCATCTCGCACGGCGGCCCACCTCGGAGATTTTCCTGGCTTTCTAGGGCGAGCGTTCCGAACTGCTCTCTCGACAAGAGCCTTATCCGGATAAGGGACGGCCGTCCGCGCCGGTGTCACATTTTCTGCATTCGCAGGAGTTCGCCACCGCTCCTCGATTTCGTTCACAACCTCCGCGTCTTCGGACCCCAGAGCGCCATCGTGGACTACTTGCAGCGATAGGACTAGCGCGAGCAAGCGATTCACATCCCGACGCGCGACCACCTCGAACGTCTGTTCGTTTCCTGTTTCTTCCATCACCCCTCCGAAAAACCACAGGACACTAAGAACTGTGGTGAAAAAATCCCGCCGATAAACCGGCTGCATTCAACGCCTTACAGGCCGCTTTTTTCGCTCTCTGAGCGAGTGCCACTTGGTGCCATGCGGTTTCACGGCTTTTGCCGCCATAAAACGCTCAATAGACTCAGAATCGAACCTGCCAAAAAGCAGAGGCTCCCCGCGATGTACAGCCCCACGGTGATCACCTCTCGCTTCACGCCGGCACCTCCGCGGCTTCCGGAAGTTCAAGCTGAACGTGCCGCCCAGGTTCGTAGTTTGCCCAGAGAACTTCGGTGCGAGGACTCGCGCCATCCGCCAGGTGCTCGCATTCGACGCGATTCCAATCCCGGTACAGCTCGCGGTCGTAGAGATCGCACGCGTATCCGGAAAGCAGCACCCGGCCCTTCAGCGAACGGAGAACGTCGGCCAGTAGGCGATGGTCGTCGTCGGACATTTCGCATTCGTATGCAGCATTTCCGCGCACCATGTTTCTGGTCGAATGCGGATAGGGAGGGTCCAGGTAAAAGAATGCGTCGCGGCCGTCGTGCTGTTGAATCACCTCAAGCGCGTGGCGGTTTTCGATCACCACGCCCTTCAGCCGCTCGGTGAATTCCTTGATGCAGTCCGGAAAGTGCATCCAATCCTGCGCCGGGGTTGTGCCGGAACGGTTCGAATTGCAGCGGAAACCCGTCGAGTACTTGCCGTTGGTCGACGCGGACCCGAAGCCAGCGAACGAACGGAACATGGTAAGGCGGACCGCTTCGAGTTCCGGCATCTTCGAGATCGCGTCATGGGTAGCGCTTTCGAATTCAGTCCTGGCGAATGGAGTCAGACGGAGCAGCTTCTCCAGAGCGACCGATTTCTCTGGATCCCGGAGGACGCGGAACACGCGGACAACCTCGTCCCACCGATCGTTGTAAATCTCGGCATATGACCGCGGCTTCCGCAGAAGGACCGAGGCGGCGCCGGCATAGGGCTCGACGTAGGTGCGGTGTTCCGGGAAGTGCTCGATGATCCATGGCGCGAGCAGGAACTTCCCTCCGTGGTATCTAAGCGCTGGCCGACGCGGCTTCTTAGAAAAGAGAGTCACGTCAGCAGCCTCCGAGTAAGAACTGCAAACGCGACCGCAGCCTGCAGCGCCACGACGCCATTTCCGATCGCGCGAAGCTGATCGGCGCGGGATTCGTCCACCACCACGGCATCCCCATCAACCAGGCCGCGAAAGCCGGGTTCAACCGCCGGCGTGAGCCAGGGTTCTCCGAGGAGGATGGCTGGCCATCGGGGATCGCTCGGCCCTGGAGCGAATGGACCAGGCCCGAAAGTGTCGGATTCCCACCCGCATATTTCTTGTGTTGTTCCGAATCCCCCGCTGTCGCCGTCGGCCACTGCGAGACCGCAACGGTCAGATCCGAGTAGCCCTCCGGCCTCGAGCGTGACGGTCCCCCGCAATTGTTCGCGTTGTCTTCCGTCGGAGTCGGCCAGGTCCGCGCCTGCCCCTCGAGCAAGAGTTCGTCCTTGCGATCCCCACTCCGGGAGGAATTTCCTCCTCCCATTCCCTTCGGCGTCTGCCACGTAGTCGACTGCAGGGTTAGCGGAATTCCCGCACCGTTCCCATTGATCCCGCGTTTCTTCAGTTCCGCGATCCGCAAGTGCCACGACTCCGGAGTCTCGCCGTCGTTCGCTATGCACGCCGACGGCGTCGCCCATGAACGCGTTACTCCAGTCAGCGAGTCGCCAGCATGGCTGTTCGGATTCGCATGATTCCCGCAGGACTCGCCGTCCTCCGCACGCGTCGACGGCCAGGATGAAGACTCGCTTTCGGAGATGGGTGGCTCCCACGTCGGCCGCGGAAAGAGAACACCACTCCGCATCGAACCCGAGTCGGGCAAGGTCTCCGAATACGCGATTGATTCCTCGTCCAATAACGAGGCCTGGCACATTCTCAAGGAATACGAGGGACGGTCGGACGGCGTCGACGATGTCCGCGATGGCTGGCCAGATCCATCGGTCGTCGGACTCGCCTTGCTGCTTTCCGGCGGCGCTCCATGGCTGGCACGGGAAGCCCGCAGTGAGGCAGTCCACTGCTCCACGCCACTCCCCTCGCGGGAAATCCTCAAGAGGTCCGCACCAAATAGGTGCTGGCTCCAGCGCCTGGTCAGCCATCCGCGCCAGGAGAATTCCCTGAGCGAAGGCTTCCCGCTCGACGTAACCCACAGTCCGCGCTTCGGGCAGAGCGACGCGAACTCCCTCATCGAGCATCGCCGTTCCGGAGCAAAGGCTGAGGACATGGAAGGCGGGATTAGCCACACGTCGCCTCCCAATGCCACGTTTTCCGCATTCCTAGCCGATTTAAGCGCAGGGAGAGCAAAAGGGCGCGGAAGCGCGGAAAGCACTGATTCCGCACGGGTTGCGCGCCTTTTCGGGAGATTTGCGGTTTCATCGCGCCCCCAAAACCACAGGACAGAGAGAACTGTGGGCTCGCTTTTCGCCTGCTAACCGCCAGATTCTTTGGCACTTCTACCCTCACCTTTTTTCGACCGCTATGAGTGCCACTCAGTGCCACTTTCATGCAGCCGCCGTTTTTTCCGGGACCGGCGCGTCGGCCAGCAATTCGATCAGCTTGTCCGCTTGCGCTTCGCGCCATTTCTTTCGCGCGGACTCCCGAGCATTAACCCTCTGGCCGGCGGCGGCGGCGTAGGCGGCGGCGTAGGCGGCGGCGTAGGCGGCGGCGTAGGCGGCGGCGTAGGCGGCGGCGTAGGCGGCGGCGTAGGCGGCGGCGGCGGCGTAGGCGGCGGCGGCGTCGGCTCTGAGCTTCTCCCAATCCGGCCGGAGGGTTTTGTCCTTGATCACCGACTTGTAAGCGTCCGCCACATCCTGAATCGCCTTCTTCGAGCGCGCGGTCTTCGCGAACTGCAGGACGCCCCACTTTTTGTCGACCAGCATCCACACGGCGAACTTCGGCCACACCTCGGACAGGTCGGCACCCGGCTCGATCGCCGACAGGAACCGCTCCGGCCACTTTTGCGCCAGGCCGTTCGAGAGCGATTCGAAGATTCCGTCCTCGAGTCGCGCCAGGATCCGCGGAATGCCGAGCTGCGTTTCATACTCGGCATGGTTGCCACTGTGAATCGTGCAGCCGACCGCGCAGCCCTTGCCGTCTTCCCAATAGGTGCCGTGGATGATCTCGTCGGCTTTGCGGTGCGCCTTCACCCGCCCGAGATACTGGTCCTTGATTCCCTGCTGCCCGTGAAACGCGATCAATTTGCTTTCCATGTCTCTCCCCCGAACGTCCGAAATTCAATGTGACAGCCCTCTGGAACCATGCTCTCTATCGCGTCGGCGATCGGACCGCCGTCCGCCGGGATGAACTCCACCAGGACTCCATCCGCCCAGAGATTCTTGACCTCTCCGCAGATCTCTCCGGTGAGATCGTTCACAAACACGACTTGGTCGACGCGCTGCTGCATCACTTTCTGGCCTTCGGCGCCGACGTCTTCTCCGCCACCCGCGCAATGTGGTCCTTCGACAAATGCGCGTACCGCATGGTCATCTTGATATCGCTGTGACCCATCAGGCTCATCACCGTCGGCAAAGGCGAGCCGTTCATCACCAGGCGCGAAGCGTAGGTATGCCGCAGATCGTGCCAAACGAATCCCCTCAGCCCGGCCTTCTGACAGGCTGTCCCGAACCACGTCCGCCAGTCGCGCTTTGCCGCGCGCTTCTTGTTCGCCGCCGGAATAACCCGCTCCTGGTTCCCGGAGATTTCCCTGAGCCGGTCGAGCGCGGCCATGGCGCTTTTGTTGATCCACACCACCCGCGGCCCGGTCTTGCCGGTCACGTTCGCCCGCCCCGACTCGCCGCCGGCGTGAACGTCGACGTCGCTCCATTTCAGGTGCCACGCCTCGCCACGGCGCATCCCGGTGTGCACCGCGAACAGATACTCGGCCTCCTGCTCGTCGGACAATTCCCGCAGCAGCCTCGCCTCTTGCTCGTCGGTGAAATACTTCGTGCGGCCGGCCTTCTCCGCGAACCGCTTCACCTTGCCGTCGCCGCAGGGATTGCTCTGGCAGCGTCCAATCGCGACGCCATGAGCAAACACGCTGCTGATGAATGAGCGGTAGCGGTTGCAGGTCGAGTCCTTGAGACCAGAGGCCTTGAGCTCGCCCAGGACCGCATCGATTTTCTCGGACGTCATGCGGTCGTATCGGAGAGTGCCGATGTGCCGCAGTAGCCTGCCCAGGCGATTCCGGTCCGTCGCAATGGTCAGCGGAGCCAGGCGAATCGTTTTCTTTTTGATCGCGTCCTCGGCCAGCCGTTTGAAACTCCACACTCGCTCCTCTCGCGTCGGGACGTATTTGTTGTTCTTCACCTGCGCCCTTCGCAGGTTCAGCATCTCGAGCGCGGCCGCGAACGAGCCCGCCTTTTCCTTGCGGCGCTTGCCGTTCTGGTCCAGGAATGAAATCCACTTCACTCCCGGAACGCCGCGCTCGATGATGCCGGGCACTCGGTCCATCAGACGCTCAGGTGAATCGGCTCAACGGACAGGCTGAACTGCTGAAACGGACCGCTCTTGGCATTCCAGTCCTTGAAGCCCATCGAACCGCTCGCCTGGACCTTGACCAATTTTTCAGGGTCAAACGTTCCGAGCGACTGCGAGACAAGGCCGCCAACCAGCTGCACGGTCTGCTGTTCGCCGGCGTCGCTTAGCTTCACGGCCGACACCTGCCGCTCGATCTCGACCACCACATCTTTTGCTTTACCGCTTGCTGCAACGCTCCACGACATTCGTTTCTCCTTTTGTGCCTTCCCGTATTTACTGCGGAAGATATTTTTCGAGCCGCCACGCTGCGCGAACCCGTCGTCGGTGTTCTGTGCTCCGCCGTGATGTTCGAGGCGACCCCGAGCACATAATCCAAGTCCCTCGCGAACGAACCGTCCTCGTTCTGCACCTTCACCCGCTGGAAACCCTGCTGCGCCTTGATGATGAAGTTTTCGGGATCCAGCCAGGTTCCGAAGGGGAACGGCGCAATCTCCGGATACTTGGCAGATGCCCACACCCGTATCCGTCCCTGTGGATCGGAAGCGTTCTGAAGCAAGTCGACTCTCGTGGGGGAATCGATGTGAAGAAAGACCTCTTCAGGAATGAGGTCGTCGAACTTCTCGTTAATGAGATCCGCGAGCCCCTGCAGCGTCGAACAGCCTATGGGGTTCGCCACGGGCGGAGCGATCAGATGCAGAGACTTGTCCGAATAATCCAAGGCGCCGAACTTTTGGAAGTTCGGTGCCGAGAGACTGAGAATCCTATCGATAGCTTCTTTGATCATGTGTTCCTTTCCCTTCTGAAATTGAAAAGCGAGGCCCTAATTCGTTTTGTCGCCGCTGGCCGCAGCCTTCGCGTCGAACATCCTGATTTGCTGCGGGTCGTGCGGGACGGCAACCATGGCGGTGCCGCGGCGCTGCAGGTAGACCGTGCCCTTCACCGCTTCCACCGGAACCGTCTTGGATTTGCAGGAGAACGTGACCTGCGCCCCAGAGCGGTCCTGAAACGGCGTGATCGTGAATTCGAGCGTCAGCTTGCGCTTGGCCTCGGGATCAGTGTTGACGTCCCCGATGTTGGCCAAGACCGCCGACCATTCCCGCTGAAAGACTTCCTCGATCGCGCCGCCGCACAGATTGCTGAGTGTTACGTCTTCTTTTTCGTGCATGCCTTTTCTCCTTCTTCGCCGCGTCAGATTCGCGCGGGCTGAGGTTTGTGCGGGGTCGCGTAGCGTTCGCTGCGGATCTCGCGGAAGTGTTCGTAGATTTCGTCGAGCGACAGCTTTGTCCGGCGGCGGTTTGCGAGCTGGCTGATTCGAATCGCCCTCGCCGGATGCGGAGAGGTCTTGCCGCTGAGCCACTGGTAAACCGCCTCTTCCTGAATCGCCAATTTCTTCGCCAATTTCATCACTCCATAACCGCGAATGAATTGTTCGAACTTCGACGCCCTAGCTTTTCGAGGCAAAGGCACCTCCGACGTTGGCTTTCCAAACGATCGACGTGCGCCCGCTTGGTCCTCTCCTCCTTTCGGCAGTTGGCAGAACCAGGTTCTTCTCCTGCAGAGGCTTGAAGCGCGGGCTTACCGAAACCAGCTCGGCGCCCAGGAGCTTCGCGACTTCGTGCGACGTGAGGCCGCGCGGGTGATTGCGGAGAGCCTCGAGGACCTTGCCCTCGAGTTCGGCGACAGGAACGGAGCGAGCAGCGGCTTTGCTGGTGTCGGGATCGCGACGCCTGGCGCGCGCAGGATGGACCGGACTGACGAACTGAAACGCTTGCTGTAGTTGCTGATCCATCTCCGGCCCCTTTCCCCGACTACTTACTGACCGCAACCGCGAACGCGCAGAAAAAGACAAGCGCGATGAACGCGAACCAATATCCGATTTGCTTCAGTTTCTCGAGGCGCTCCCGGCGGTACTCCGCTGCGTAAGCGTTGACGAGCTGTTGCTGGATTCCAGCCATCGTTCCCTCCTCAGTCGAAAGACAACTTGATCGCTTGCGCCGCAGCCGCGCCGATCGCCGCGCCGGCCAGCGTGCACAGGATGACCACGGCCAGCGCCACGAGGACCCCACTGATGGACCGCGGCCACATCAGCGGCTCATCCGGTTGCGGTTCGCCCAATACATCGCGAGCAGCGAAAGCGCGAGCACGCCGCCCAGACCCCAGAACAGGTATTTCAGAAATCCGAGATTCACTAACGCGGTGTCATGCATGGGCTGGCTCCTTCTGAACTTCTGGCTGCGGGGAGAACTTGCGAATGGCGCGCTCTTCGGCATGCGCCGCGACGTCGGCCAGGCGCAGAGCGATTTTCTGCGCGACGCGGTCCTTCACGATTTGCTCGATGATCGGTTCCAGCCGGTCGATGTCGCGGGTCACGACGTCGGCGATTTCGCGCTCGGCGGGACTGCCGTCGCGCGGGATGCTGTGCATCAGGACTTCGAACACCAGTTCGCGCTCTGCCTGGGTCATGACGGCCACCTCTGAACGAAGTGGATGGCCGTCCGGTAAAGTTCCTGCGCGGTCCATGAAAGCCACCGGACCTCGAGCAGTTCGTTTCCGGTGTCGTTCTGCTTCACGAGTTCGCTATGGAGTCCGGCGAGATAGATCGCGATCCACGTCCAAGCGACCAACGCCGTGAAGGCCGGCACCCACGCCGCGTGGGTAATTGCGGCGGCGCGGAATCGAACGATGCTAACGGCGTAGGCGTAATGAAAGAGGCCCTGAACGAGCCAGAGAATCCCAAGTGCGGCCCGAAGGCGATTTGATAGACCGTCCTCGACGTGAACCAGGCTGGCGAGAAGGCACACGCCGCACGCAACGAAAAGCGAAGCCTGAAGTTCTAGAAAATCGAGGCCGGGAGATTCGCGGCGAACCGTGTCAAATAATCCGAGGGTGATGATCACCGCGACGGTGATGAGCGTCCAGCAACTCGAATGCGCTAGGGTCCGGAGCGTCAAGACTGCCAGCGCGATGATCATCGGAATCGCGGTCGAGTAGTAGACCTTGGCGTAACCGTCAGCCGAGTACGCCAGCCGCTGCGATGCGATCCAGCAGCAGAATGTGAAGAACACCTGCGCGCCCAGGTAGACCAAAAGTCCGCCCGGCAGAATGCTGTCGGGAAGGCGCAATGCCCCGCGAATTACCAGACAGAGCGAGATGAGGGAGGCGAAAACGAGTAGGTCGCGCATGTGTTATCCTCGGGCGAAACTCGGGCGAACGTTCCCAAGGAAGGAGGCGCTCAATGCCATACCCACCGATCCCACCGCACGGCGGTAACGGCGGCTTTCTAGGCGATTAAGCCGGCGAAGTGAACCGGGACGGTCACCCTCCTTTAGCGATTCCGCCCCGGCCGCCATCTCTGGCCTCGCCGCCAGAGAACCCGGTGTGCCACAGTGGGCGCACACTGTATGACACTGTGTTCCTTGCAAGAGGCGGGTGAGCTGCTCCATCATGCCGGCATCGATAAGGCGGAACACAATCCGCAGGAGCAGCCGAATGACATCGCTTTCGTTTTCGCAATATGGGTCGAATCGCTCGCGTTCGCGGTTCAGCCGTTCCAGCATCCAGCCTGGGAACTTGATCGACTTCCTAACCATCCATTCGCCCATTGCCGCCCCTCTCATTTCCCCACTTGACAACTTCCCCGCTTGCAACCAGACTCCCCGGCGCTCTGCTCTCATCTCAGGGGGATCCAGGTGATGCACTCGGCACCAAAGGAAATTCCTGTCGAATTTCTGTTCGACAGTTCCAAGAACGTGCTGCAGGAATACGAACTCTCGCGATTGAATCTGGCCGCGAATTTGAAAAAGGAGTTGCGAGCGGCGATGGAAGGAGTCATCGACAGCCTGGTCGAAGCGCGCTTCGCGCGCTGGCTGCTGGAGCACAAAGAGGAGTTATGCAGCACGGTTGGAACCCTCCATGCCGCTGAGGAAATTCTCGATTTTGGAAGTGATCCGCTTGCTGAGGGGGAAACCAAGTTCGGCGCGGCGGACCGTCTCCAGGCTGATGCCGCCGATTAGATTTGCGAGTGATTCGTAACTGAGTTCTCGGCTAGGGGTAAGCCGAAAAGCTTCCAGCCGCTTCGCCAGGTCCGGTCGGACGTTGCGTGCGACTTCCCGTTGAGGTGTTCTCTTTTTCGCTTTCGCCGGCATCGTTCCCCGATGCGGCGCGTCAGATATACGATTATGTTAAGTAATCGCGATATAACTTATAGGACGCACCGTCAAGAGGAAGATACGCGAAATGTGGAAAAGCTGTCAATAGAATTTTTGGAGAATTTAGAGAAACTGTGCAAAACAGGGTGTTCCGCACAAAACAAAGGACTTAGCAGTCACTTTAGTAGCCGTTGGCGATAAATTCTGCGGCCGTCCCTTAATTCGCCCGTGCACTCGAAGAAGCCGACTCCGTGCAACTGGATAGAGTTCGCGCCTAGAAGTTCGCGCGCCTCCATCTCAAAATCTTTCTCAAAGCCATGTGCGCAGACTAGCCGAATGGGTACTGACGTTTTCTCGGTCTCTGTTGTTTCGTTTTCCACGTCGGGCATCCTACCGCAAAGCGGCGATTATTTGCAATGACCGCTTCCGCAGACTGCCGCGCCGCCTGCCAGCGCCCCGATCAGCAGCCACTTCCCGGCCCGCTTGGTCCGGCTCCAGAACGTTCCACCCTTCAATTCGGTCCGCAAAGAGGTGTTCTCGTTCTTCAGGGCGTCGATCTGGGTGTCTGCGAGCTTCATCTGGGCAATCCGCGACGAGAGGTCGGCCTGGCAGCTGGTTACTTTGACGGAATCCTCCCGGCACTTCTCAACTGCATCCCTCAGAGCTGGTAGGTCTGCTTGCGGAATCGACGCGATCGCGTCGGGGCGGGGATTCTGGGCGGTAGCTGGCGGAACGGTGATCGTGAGGGGCTGAGGCATTGCCGGGAACTGTTTGGGAAGCCACGCCGCGATTTGCTGCGGCGTCTGGATCTGCGCAGCCAGCTTCTGCATGGCGTCGAGCTGCTTCGCCGTTTCCGCATCCCTGAGGCGGTCGGCATCTTCGTGCTGCTTGCGCGATTGCTCGGCTTGGTCGTAAACCTGTTTTGCCGCGGCCACTTCGGACAAGGCCCGGATCCGGTCGTCGTGCTCCTGGAGCCAGGTCGTGAAACCGAAAGCCGCGCCCGCGACCGCCAGAACGCCGGCGAGGATTTCGAGCTTCGCGCGAATCGATAAGAGCGTGATCCCCTCCTTCAAGGTGCTCATTTGTCCTCGCGATCTTTGTTTTTCTTCCGCAGCCAATAGAACTTCCGGCTGAGACCCTTCTGCTCCGGGCTCTGCGACTTCTTAAAATCCTTGACCCATTGATTCTTCGCGATACACCCCGGGCAAAAGGACGGCGCCATCAACCTTCGGGTGAAGAGACTGCCGATCAGAATCCCTAAAAATCCGGCCGTCGAAATGCAGGGCCATTGCTCACGAATCCAGTGCAGAGCCGTTGACATCAGTCTTTACCTTTCAGAGCTGCATCAAGAAACATCTTGCCCAACTGTCGACGCCTCTCATGGTCGTCTTCGTAAACCAGCCTAGCGACCACATCAGTAAGGAACCTGAAGTCGGCGATTTCCTTTTCCCGCCTTACGCGAGCGCCAAGACCGTTTAGGTCCAACTTCCCTCTTCGCACATTGGCAACCAAGACTCCGGCGAGGTAGATCGCGATGGCAATCTTCCAGAGAAGGTCAAGAGACATTTTTCATTGCGCCAAAGGCTGACAAACAACCGTTCCCGAGGTGATCGTCCCGCTCACCGGGATCACACGGAACGCATTGATAGCGGCGGTCTGCGTATAAGTTTGCCCGAACTTCTGAAAGTTGGCCGTGTCCGTGGCGTTGTAGCTCAAAAGGTCCCAGGTCATGAACTTGCGCGCCGTGGAGTTGAAAAAGTTGTACAGCCTGGCCGTGCCGTTTATCGTCGGAGCGGCACTCGGCGTGCCAGCGACGAGCGAAAAGCCCGTCGCGCTCTGATTGGTCTGTCCTGCCAGGCTAAGCGCTGCCTGGGTAATGCCGTCGTAAAATCGGCCATAAACATAATGCCCGCTGGTCGTGTCGTAGCTTGATCCGCCGTCCGTCGAAACCTGGATAAGCAGGTCCACCGCCGACGAAAGCACAACGTCCGAAAGCCTTATCTCATAGTCCCGATAGCTCGAACTCAAGCAGCTTGTGAACACCAGAGACGACGAGGTGGAAGCGGTCGCCGTTACCGGGACCGGCGGCGCTGCCGTGCAGTTTTGCGCGTTGCCACCGGTGTCAACTCCGAGAGGATAATTCCCAGCGCTGCACTTTGTCGGAGTCGAAGCCAGCGCCGTTGCAGTTGCTGCAAGGCCAGATGTGTTTTGATTGAGAGTCGGAAAATCGCCGGCAACCGCAATCGACGGCGCTCCGGTGCCCGTCGTATTTTTTACGATGCCCGTGGCAAGGCCTGCCATGCTCACGCCGTTTATCTTTCCGACGCCAGGATTCGGATACGTTCCCGTCAAATCGCCGCCGGCTGATCCGCTTGGAGTCCCTCCAGATGAGTTCTTCGCTGCCAGGGATGGCTCGCCATAGCTTTCATCGGCAGTGAACGAAAACGGCCCGGCCGTCGTGGCGACGATCGTGCCGATGACCGTCCCTGATTTAAATGGTCCGCCGCCGGGCCCTTTCTGCGCCGTGAAGGTGTACTGCGTTCCGGCGGCATAGTGATGCGCAGTAGCCGACCCGGACAGGGTGATGTCGAACACCGCGGTCGGGCTCGCAGCATTCTCTCTGATCACGACATAGTTGCAGTCCCGATCGACGGTGATGTTTGCCGCGACGTTGGTGACGGCTATCGTCACGACGCCCTGATTGATTTGCGCCCCTACATCGACCGCTCCGAACAACAGCGCGAATGCAAGAACGTGGAATAGACGTTTCATTTGCTTCTCCTTTTTCAACGAACAAAATTCCGTTGACTACGTACTTTGGAAAGTGGCAGAGTTGCTACCCCCGCAACGGAGAGGTTTCAATGTTTCAGTCGCTATGCATCCTGCTTCTGTTTCAACAAGCGCCGCAGGCAAAGCTCAGCGAGCCATACGGCAAGGCAGCGTTTCTTGCGCTAAAGGCGATAGAGCGCGACACCTCTGAAATGGGCAACAAGTCCACAAAAGAAGCGATTGACTTGGCTGACGCCGAAGCCGTTTCGGACGCTGAAAAGGCCGTGACGAAAGCTTTAAATCGCATTTTGATAGACCGCGAGCTTAACAACAACGAACGAAGTCTCTTTGCGCTTGAATACCAAAACGCGGTAAAGGACATCGTGCGATGGTCTCGCCCAAAGGAGGACCACCAGAGCGATTTCGACCGCCTCCGCGATAAGTTTGACAAACAGACGAAAGAAATTGCGGGTCGAGAAAGAGCATGTTTTTCGCCGTTCGAAGAATCGCTTCGTTCGAGGGAATCGAAGGTTCCTGAAACATGTAAATCGATTGGCAAGCCCTGACGCCATGAAAAGAAAGAGCTTCAGCGATCTTGACCTATTGGACTACGTGCTGCTCTTCGCATTTGTGGTGCTTCTGACGATCGTATTCATGCACAAAGCAGGGCCTAAAACTGAACAACGCGATGTCGAACTCCGACTGCAGCGGCAACCGATCCTCCGTCAGGTCGTATTCCCAAGAGAACAATTTGCCAATGGCCATCGGTGTTCGCGGACATCGTGAAGCTGACGGTATATCCGGTCACAGTCGTCGCGATCTCATACCCGCTCGCCTGATTGATTGATCCGGCGATCGAAGTGAAGGGCGAACTTACCGTCAGCGTGCTGGCGTTCGTATAGCCCGCACCCACACCCAGCAGAAATTCGTTAGGCACAAGTGTCGTCAGGGATCCCGAGGTGATCGGCGACCCCGTATTATTTGAAGTCGTCAGTACGTTGTCATTCCCGAAAATCTGGGCGTTCGACAACTCAACCATCGAGCCGATATTCAAGCCACAGGTGACGGTGTCCGCGCCGCCGGAAGTTGCTTTGCCAACGAACACATGTATCCCGGCGAATGCCGCTTTATAGAAATTGTTGAAAACGACCAACTGAAAATTCGTTCCCAGCGAATCGGTGCAATATTCCCCATTCGCGAAGTCGTTCGTAAATCCAGAAGCGACAGCCAGCACACTGCCGGAGGTAACGTTCGAAGTGTAGGCGAGGGACGTCGACCCGGTGCCAGCCTTGGTCTGCAGGACGGAGACTGAATTAAGGCTGGTAACAACCTTTAGCGTGACCGCTTTCGTGGTCGTATTCGTTCCGTCGGTAACCTGGAACGTGATTGAGCTGTTGCTGCTGGCAGTCGGCGTTCCGGTGATCGCCCCGGTGCTCGAGTTCAATGAGAGGCCTGATTGCAAAGCGCCGGATGTGATCGACCAGGTGTATGAGCCTGCTCCTCCGGTGGCGAGCATTGTGTAGTTGTAGGCTGCGGTCAGGCCGCCAGTTGGAAGGACGGAAGGACTCTGGATCGTGATCGAGCTCGGCTTTAACGCGATGATCAGGATTCGACCGACGTCATTGGTGGTGTTGCTGAAGCTCTCGGTGTAACTTCCATTCGCTCCGGCAAGTTTGAATTCTGCGCCCTCGCAATCATGCCCGGATTCATGCCCAATCATCGTGGAGTCGGAGTCCGGTTTGAACGACCCGCCGTCGCGAAACCCTCCGATATACCCGTAAATGAAATCGTTGTTTGCTGTCGTTGTGATGCTGCTGCTGGTGACCGTGCCCGGCGTGCCAGTGAATGCGCTGACCGCCGATGCGTCAACCGTCGCCGAGTAGAGAGGAAGGATTTCGACGCACGAAATATTGTTGTAGCTCGATCCAGAAACCGAAAATGTGACGGTGTTCGATCCGCTCGACGAGAAGGTGCCGATATAAGCCGCAATCCCGACGTTGCCGGTCGTGTTCGAAGTATCGATCAGGACTTGCGAGTAAGACGTGCTGCGCGTATCGCTCACTGCCGGGGTGCTGGTGCTGTTGTACCAACTTTCGGCGACGATAGTGATGTTTCCGCTGGTGACGTTCTGCGGAAAAACACAAGTCGTTCCGTCGCCATGCCCAGCACCGGTCTGGACCACTGGGATAAACGGAAGCTGCGCAAATGCGGCAGCCGGAAGGCCCAGCAGAATCAAAATCGCCAGAAGCCTCAGTTTCATTTGTCGCTCCATCTTTATAGCGTCCGATTGATGATGATCACGACATACTTCGCGGTGCCGCCAGCCGTGGTTATATTCGCGTCGATTGATTGTCCGGACGTCTCCGTCGGCGTTCCGTTAAGGGTGCCCGAGGCCCCGCCTTGAGTTTGCGAGCAGGTCAAGGCGCCGCTGAGAATTGAGGTGGATGAACCCCCGGAAATGATTGGGGTCACGGTTGGCGATCCGGCGTCGGAATAGCAATTGACCCCGGTGATCGTCAAAGTCGATCCCGTTTTATTGACGCAAACGTCCGGTGTGTCGTTGTCGTTCGCCAGCGCCGCCGATGCAGAGCCTGGGTCGCCGATTATGATCTCGCACGGCCTGACCTTCGCATCGCTTGCCAACCGCGCATCGGCCAGCGTGCCGCTTCCGAGGTCTGAGGCGCTTCCCGTAGTCGCGACCGTGGCTAGTGTCGTCCCTCCGCTCTTGGTGCAGGTGATCGCATTCGATCCGGAGGTTGTGCAGTCGCCACTGATTTCAGCGGCGGTCATCGCCGATGAATTGCCGCGCACGAGGCCTGTAAGAGTGCTGGCTGTGCCAGTCCCGCCATGGGTTATTCCAAGCACTCCGCGGACTTGGTTCGAGAGATCAATCTGCGTGCCGGCGGCGAGACATATTCCGGCAGTCAGAATCACTATGGCGAGCAAGCGCCGTACCGTTTTTGTGTCCATTGTTCCTCGTTTTATTTCCAATAATCTGCGATGAAACCATCCGACCCGCCGGCAGCGACCGCCAGCGTGATCGCCGCTCCGGAACGCGTAAAATCGTTTCCTCCGCCTTCAAACTGTCGGATTCCGTTGCGATAGAGCTTGACGACCGTGTAACCCGTCGCCGTGCTAGGCGTATTCGCCAACGTTCCCGAAGTGCCCGAAAAAGAAACAGGTTCGCCTTCGACAGGCGAAGCGGCCGATACGAACGTCGAACCACCGGTCAGCCCGACGATATTTGTGCCGTCTGAAAAGATTTCGACAAGTCCGGCAGTGGCAAGAAGAGAAAGGGTCGTACCCGGCGCTCCTGTTACCTGGATGATGATCGTGTGGCCGCCGGTGGTAGCGTTCTGAAAAATGACACTCCTAGAAATTGCTGGCAGGTTGATGTGCCGGTCAGCCGTAAGTGCTCCGGTGATTTTGATGCATCCGGCGCTCGCAAGCTGCGCTTGCGTCAACGTCATGTCTGCGTCGGAATTCGCGATGGACACTACGGCATTGTCGGAGTTGTCGAACTTGTCCATCCCGTCGTTCATCGTCACTTCTTTTTGGTTCTGTGCGGCTGCGACGTGGACGATTCCTAATTGCGGCGTTGCCATGTTTCCCCCTAGATCGTTGCGGTTTTCGCGAAGCCGCGGCCGATTTCCCCGGATAGCTGAAAGATTTTCATGGTCACGGCCGCCTGCGCGGATCCGAAGTCCGTGGTTTGCTGTGCAGCCGAATACGTTGCCGTCGGTGAACTCAATCCAGAAATCGTGCGAACTACCGTCGAGCCGTTGAGGATATCGACTTCATAGGCCTCGGAATCTTCAGCGAGAGGAACCGTGCCGCTGAAATTAAGCCAGTCGCCGCCGATGCGCGTCCGGCGCTGCCAGGTAATCGTCAGATTCAGCGAACCATCGCGCGCGCCTCGGACATCGGTCGGCGCGTATGGCCGCAGATCGTTTCCCGTATCCGTGAATTGCTGCGACGTCGCGAGGGACGGGTCCTGGCCGTTTGTCACGCCCCGGTAGTAGCGAAGCTTGTCGACATCGGACAAAGGGCTCGCTTTGCGCTTCATGCCGGAATGCAGGTCGATGACTAGGTCGCCGACGCCATGCGTCGCGCAGTTAACCTCAGTGCCTCGCCGACCGCGCAAAAGGGTAGAGAGCGTCAGGGTGCCATCCGTCTCGACGTGGTCGTCGCGAAACTGAACAACTTCCCATCCACTGCTAGAACCGACCAATAAGGCGTTGCTGCCGTTCAGAACGTTCAGGTCGGTGTCGCCGGCCAGCGTTCCTTTGACCATCTGCACGTTCATGGTGTTGTCGCGATCCCATGTCCACGGCGATCGCGGAGATCCCAGCGCGTTGGTCGTATAGCCGAAGCTGACGGCCTGGTCGTCGGTGTCCTCGAGGCCGAAGCTGGTATCGTCCGAAGATTTGAACAGAACCCCACTGGTCCAGTTAGCGGCGCCTGAACTCATTGCGTAGTAATAGCCGGTGCCGACCGGGTTCGAATCCTGGTCTCGTAGGAGCGGGATGTCGAAAATCCACAACAGCGTTGGAGGCGCGACATCGGAAGGCGGACGGCCGCCGCCACCTCCTCCCAGCCCACCCTTTACGCTAGAAAGATAATTGCGGGCGTTGTCACCGACTCCGTTTATGGCCACGACAAAACCTTGGCCGATGCTGGTGTCCACGACTCGAATCTGAAAGGTCATCCCCTCATAGACAAATTGGAGAACGTCCGTCGGATCGAGAACCATGTACTTCGATTTCCAGAGGTTCACGGCATACGCGTTGCGTTCCAGCCAGCGAAGGTACAGGGCTTTTTCCGCGACCTGCCTGGCGAAATCCGCTTTCATCGTTAGCGGAAGCGTGATGATTTCCTGATTCCTGGTCGAGACAATACGCGAGTTCCGGCCCTTGATCTGCTTTCCCTGCTGGTAATCCAGGTCCTCATCGTTATAGAGAACCGTGACATCGCGCGGCAGATCCTGCTCCTGACCCTCGGTCTCGACTAGCTTCGCTTTGTCGGCTTCCATGCCCAGGTCTTCCTCGGGAATGGTTTCGACGGAAGCGAGCCCTCGTGGGACGCATTTCAGCTTTCCGTCCGATTCGCAAATGTCGAAGAAGAAGGCCTGCATCAAGGTCTGGAGGATCTGCGCGGCCGGCGTCGGCCTGGTGATCAGATACCCGCAACACAAATTTGTCGGTTTGAGGTTTTCAGAAGTCAGCAGCGAGACGTCCACAAGCGAGGCGTCAATTCCCGCTCGTTTGCACACGTCGAGCACAATGTCGCCGACCGGGATGCATACGTTTGGCGCGACCACCGGCGTCGCCTTGAAAGAAACGGCGACCGCAATCCACCCACCCGGGACGCTCTGTCCGAATGTCGCCGTGTAATCGCCAGGCGACGGTGCAACGTAGAATTCCGTGAGCACTGGACCCACGCCGCCGAGGATTTCACCAGGGCTGCCGATCGGCGTGAATCCCGCGCCGGCGCTTAGGCTTCCCGGTGCCGTCGAAAATGCGGCTGCGAATACAAACTCGCCGGGTTCGGTGGTTACCAGCGGGCCACTACTGATCGTCCCGCCGCTGACGCTGGTGTCTGAACTGTTCGCGCTTCCATCGACCAGGCTGGTGGAAGGAATTCCGGCAACCTCGATAATCCACCAGGCATTTGAAATGAGAGTGTCGACGGTGATGGTCGTCGGGCCCGAATGGCTTTCGGTGAAGGCATAATTGATGCCGAGTGCCGCGTACGATAAGCCATCCCTGACAGTGGCGCTTCCCCCGGACGCCCAAGAAAGATGGAATGCGTCATCGTCGATGCTGGAGGCCCCAAGACCATAGCTCCACATGACCAAAATCAACAGGCTGTTTGCGCTTACGTTGATTTCGAACGACGTCTCGGAAGTTCCATTGCTGTCGACGAAGTGGCTTTGGAGGATTCTGGACATTTAGACGATCGGGTCGGGGAAAGTAACTTCAGCGCGAAAGTTGGGAAGCCGGTTTCCAAAATTGGCCAATGGGAAGTTCTCCCACACGGCGTAGATCAGTGGGCGAAAGGCCGGAGTGATGTCCACACCTTCGGCGGCCTGGATTGTGGGATCCGGAAGCTGGGTTTGAGTCCCAGGATAGATCGTCGGCGGTACGTAATAATCGGCGAGAGGAGCCCAGTGGTCACTTCCTGCCGGCGAGTGGCCTACGTTTGGCAAGGTCGCTGCATAGATTTGGCCCCAATAGTCGACTGTGGCCCCTGGTTGATACGTGACAGCACTGTCCCACGATGGGTAATCCGAAGTGAGTTCCCAATAGAGCGAGTTTCCAGGCGGCGTCTTATCGTTGCTCGGCAGAATGGCTTGATAGTTCGTGCTGACGCCGCCGCTGACATACGAAACGATGTCGTCGGTGTTGTAGGTTACGGCCGGATCCCAGGGCGGAACTTCCCCGAGTGGGATGAAATTGCCTGGGTCCGCACCAGGCGCGGCATAGATGATTTTGCTGTCGCCCCAAATTCGGCGAATCGTGCCAGGGCCTTCGCCGAAAGCGACGGCAAAGCTGCCGTAGTACACGTAAATGAAAGAACCGCCTCCGCCGCCAGAGCCGCCGCCCGGCTCCTTTTGATTGATGAAGGTGATCTTCGGAGCCCAGATGACCTGGCCGGCAAATCTGTTGTTCGAATATCCGAATGGGATCGGCGCGCCATTCGCAGAGGACGAGACCTGCAGATCCTGCAGCGGCATCTGCAGCTTTTGCCGATTGGGAAAGGCAATCTGTCCGATAGCCCCGCCGACGGCGAGGCCGACGCTCGCGCCGGCGACGATGTCCGTTACCCATGCGCCGACCGCAAATGCTCCGAGGCCACCGGTCGCGACAGAGATGGCCGCGCCGGCCACCGCGGCGCCTACTGCCAATGCGATTTTTGCCATCTATGCGACTCCAGGGAAGGCAAACACGCCGGCAATCCTGCGCAGCCAGCGTATGTCCACAAGGTGTTCCACCACTTTGCGCTGCACGCTTTCGCTGTTGTAGCTATGAATCACGCCCAGCGTGCCGCCCTGCAAATCTGAAACGATGGCAACGTGAGTGATCGGAGTGAGTTTTTCGTTGCGGGTGAATGCCCTGCGGAACGTGGTCTCGGGAGGAATGCGCATCGTCACGATATCGCCAGGGATGATCTGATCGAGACTGGTTGGCGTGGTCAGGCGTTTGACGATGAGCCGCTTTTTACATTCTTCCTGCAGCTCGTCGCCGAACGGTTGGTTGGCGTAATCCTTGTAAAGAAGAGGGTGAAACGGGTTGCCGTCTTTATCGCAGAGACTCAGATCCGTTCCGACGCAGAGCACTACTCCAATGCAATCGATTCCCTTCCCTATCCGGCGCCCGCGCTGGCCGAACGGAGTGTCCAGATATTTTCGGGCAGCCTGAACCACGTCCTGGGCATTAGGCATTCGGATAACTGAGAATCGCGTCCATTCCAGGAATAAACGGTTCGCCGCGGAAGTTCACGATATTGCTGAATTTGTTCTGGCAGTCGCCGCCGGGGCCTACCAAATGGTTGCAACCCGGTTCGATAGAAAATTGATCGCCATGCGCCGGCGGAGTAGGCATCGGCAAGAAAAGTATCAGCGTCGTTCCATCCCACGATTTAATCTCGAAGGACCGTCCGCTCAAAACGCCCGAGGTGAACTGCAGAAATCCATCGTTGAACCACCCTACGTCTCCCACCAGCCCGGCTACGGGAACGATGGTTGCCGCGTCGCCCACACTGTCAACTGACCCGGTCTGGCGCACATCGTTCAAATCGAACATGCAGAGGTACTTGGAATTCATGTCGATTCCGTTCAGCCCGCTACCGAAAACCGCGCGACAGACCGGCCCATAGGTCCCCCCGAGGGTAGTGGTCAGCTTCTGCACCAATCCGCGCAGCTCGGCGGTGAACATTCCGTTGACCATCTTCACGATGCCAACCGTTGCTCTGCGAATCATCAGATCGCCCATGGTCAGGTCGGCCCAATTGACGATGCGGATCTCGACGTCGCAATCGTCATAGAGTCCCGCGCGCAGGTCGTCTTCGTTGATGGATTCAGAATCGAGGAAGGCAGTGACTTCGATGTTGTCGACGGAGAGGTCCGATTTGTTGGAGGCTGCGGTATTCGTGAAACCGGTTGAGCCCAGGTAGGTAACGCCGTTATAGGTGATGTCCGCGTCGAAATTCGTGAATCCCATCACCGCGCCATCCTTGCGCGTTACCTTCCAGAGATAGGCCAGGGTGGTCGGATTGCCTTCGAGATGGGCGGCGAGTTCCGGCGAGATGGTTTTCATTTAGTAGTTCGGGGGCAGCACTTCAATGAGATTGACGGAATTCAGGCTCACGATCGGATTGCCGTCGCGAGTGTTCGATTCTTCGACTTGCATCTGCAAATCGTCCATGTCGAAGCGCACCGGGTAGTGATACTGGAAATCAACCAGCGTTCCAGCACCGAGCCCGCTCACAATTCCCGTGGTGTAATCCACGTCGACGATCGCGCCGGTCCCATTCACCTTGACCGTGTCCTCTAGAGCGTTGCCCTCGTAGTCCACAACGTCCGAGGTGATCGGCTTGGTGATTGGCTGGATATAGGATCGACCGGCGATGGTTCTGGTGATTCCGAGCATCACATTGCCGTCGACTTCCAGGAGCGGCTGCGCGGTCGCCTTGAAATCTTTGTGATCCTTTAGCCGGAAGCCGTCAGCTTTGCCACCTACGACGGTAAAGAAAGCGTTCAGGAGGTCGGCGAACAGCTGGCGGTTTGCGAATTTTGCCGGTGTGATAAGCGAGACCGTCCATTTGCCGCGGGCCTTTGACCAGTTGCGATTGCGCTGCTCTTGGCCGGACAGCCCGAGATTCACCGTGGTGTTGAAGCCAGGGCCTCCGACCGCCCTATATGAGAGGGTCGTGGGGAATTGGACCTCGAGAAAAGCCATCTATGAATTCCTCGCATAGGCGATCGCGTTGACGCGATGCAGCTGCGCCATAATCTGAGGTCCGGAGCGCCGGAAAGAATCGGCATCATTGACGCCGTGCAGATGCATGTGAACGATGGAAGTGTGGTGAGTTGTGCCTCCCATGCTCAGCGATGGCGCGACTTGGCCCGCCTGCTTGGGCACGAAGAATTCCGGATGCTTTTCCCCGACGATGTAGGCCTTGCCGGGCGTAACATCTCCGCCATTAGCAAGGAACCCTCCGAAAAAGCTGCCGATCCCGCCAAACAGTCCGCCAATTGAGCCGCCGATCTTTGAAAGCACGCTGGTGATTGAACTGAAGACGGTTGAAAAGACACTTGATACTTTCGAGAAAATCCCGCTAAATGCTGCTTCAATGCCGCCGGTTGCGCTGGAACCGCCGTTCGCCTGCCCGGATCCGAATAGCCCGCCGACTTCTCCGTCCGCCATCTTCACGTAGAACGGATTGCTCGCGGATCCGTCAGCCTTGGCGCCGCCGAATCCCAGCTTTCCCAGGACGGTAGAGAACAACTTCTGGAAGCCAGCCTTGGCAACCGATTCCTCGAAGCCCTGAAACATCTGTTTAAAATTGGCCTTGCCGGTGACAACGAACTTGGCGAGGTTTGTCGATAGTTCATCTATCGCCTTCCCGATTGCCTGGAACAATTTCGCGCCGAAGTCCTGGCCTTCCAGCACGACTTGATTCATCGTCGCCCGGAATTTTGCGCTGAAGTTTCCAACCTTGAGCGCCGCGGCGTCCCACTGTTCGATATTCCTGCGCTGCGAATCGTAAATTGCAGAGTCCACCAGTAGCGTCGACCGGCCGTAATCCTGCAATCTCTCTCTCACCGTCAGGAGCTTCTCGGCTTCCAGATCATACGTTTGCAGGAGATCGTATCGTGCGGCTTCCTGGTCGATCGAATTCGAGAACGCCTCATCGGACTTCTGCTTTTCAAGTTCACGGATTCGGTTGACCTGGCCTTCATCGGCGGACGGGTTTGCATTCTTGAACTGCGTCACCTTTAGCTCGACCTGCGCAGCCCTCGCGGCAGCAGCTGTCTCGAAATATGCGGCCGAGATTGCCTGAAGCGCGGGGAGTTCGGCGTCGAAAGCGGTGGTCGCTTTCTTGACCTCGAGGTTCAGGTCGGCGTGAACCTTGGCGGCATACGCCACCCTGTCCGCCGCCAGTTCTTTATTCGCGAGCGCGTAGCCCTCTCCGAGCTGCTGAACCTCTGGATTCTCGTCGCCGAGTTTTGCAGCGAGCTGGTCGTGCGCATCCTTCAACACTTGGACCTTAGCGACCTGGTCAGCGAAATGTGAATTGACGAGCGCCGCTGCCAGTCCAGCAGTGCCATAGGCAGCCGCCAAGGCCTCGGCGGCCGTGGTTTCCGATTCGAGTTTTAGGTGTTGTTTGTCCAGTTCTGAGACGATTGCTTTGATGGCGGCGCCATATACCCCGGCCGCGGCGGCACCCTCGATCATGCCCTGGTTGGAATCAACGAATGACAACGCTGAAGCGCGGAGAGTGGGGTTCTTCTCTTTCGACGCCATGTCGCGTAGCTTGCCGTACTCGTCGGAACCCTTCTTGACCGCCTCGGCGATCAGCTGCTCCGCCTGGCTGCCGGCTTGGCCGATTTTCAACCACTCTTCGGTTTCCCGGGCCAATGCGGCGATGCGCTCCTTGATGCGCTCGAGGATGCTGTCTTCTTTCGCGGGCTTGGCGTCGACGTCGTTTCTACCGCCGCCGCGTTCATGTCCGGTCGTGAATGGCGCGCGAGGCCCGAAAAGATTCTCGATCAGATTGGAATTCTTCTGCCACGCCTTGCTGTTTTCCGAGATGAATTGCGCGTCGATGGCCTTCATCCGGTCGCGGCTTTCCTTGAATGCCGCAACTAATCCGGATGGGCTGGATGATGTCCCGACTGCCCAGATGCCCTTTCCGAGTTCTTCCAGCTGCGCCATCGCGTTGCCGATGCCGCGGCCGATGCTCCCAAATGCGGTCAGGAATGTATCGCCAAGCGCGATTGTGACCTTTGTGAGCCACACGACCCCGTCAATAAAAGCGTTCAAGCCCGAGGTTTTGTCTTTGAATCCGTCAACCAACTGGGAAGTGATGAGTTGCAGCGCCGGAAGCAATTCGCGCATGAGGTGAATTTCTAGTCCCTGGCCCACCGCCGTCAGGGTGTTCAGGCTTTGTTCGAACTTGTGGGCAGCCTCGGCAGTTTCGGTGTCCAGAACGATTCCAAGGGATCGAGCCGTGGCCAGGAAGTCGTCGATTCCGTCTTTGCCCTGATTCAATATCGGAATCAGCCCGGCGCCAGCCTTCCCGAAAAGCTGGATGGCGAGAGCGCCCTTAATCGGCCCGTCCTCCATGGCCGCAAACTTCTCCGCCACGTCGCGAAACACATCTTCAGTGCCGCGTAACTCGCCGTTCGAATCCCGGACGGAGATACGCATCCGCGAGAAGGCGTTTACCGTGCCAGGTGCAGCCGTTGCCGCCGCGAAGATGGCCTTATTGAGCTTCGTGAGGCCGTTCTCCATAACTCCGGCCTCAACCCCGGACTGCTTCGCGACGAAGGCCATGCCCGACAGCGTTTCGACGGTCACGCCCGTCGTCTGCGACATCACCAGCATTTTGGCTGCGGCCTCAGCCGTGTGAACGGTAAGCCCAATGGCTGCGGCTTCCACGGCGGCGAGTGCGCCAACGGCTATACCTCCGCCTATCGCCAGAAAGTTCATGCCGCCGCTCATCTTTGCGAGCGACTGCGTTGCGGATCCGCCAAGCGAGCCGATCTGGCCGAACACCTCGCCGATCACATGGCCGAACTCGCCAAATGGCGCGAGCATACTCCCGGCAATTTCGCCAAGTTTAGAGAATGACTCGTGGATTTCGCCGCCCGCATGTTTGGCTGCGGCCGACGCGCGAGTCATCCCCTCGATGAAGGCGGCTGTGTTCGCCTTTAGATCGACTACGATTGTTCCGAGTGTGTCTGCCATTGCTAGTTTGGCTTACCTGGTCCGCAACCGAAAAACTTGACCATCGACGTAAGCATTTCCGCCGTGGTCTTTGATTCCATCTCCTGCAGCTCTCGCTTCCGGCGCATCTCTAAATAATCGGGAACATATTCAATCGCCTCGGCGGCCGGCGTGCCTTCCCCGCGGAATGCATTTCTGATCGTTGAGGCGATGATCCCGGTTTGGTACTGCCTCCGGTTTTTTTCCTCGACGCGGCGCGCAAGCAGCGCCTCGAACTGCGCTTCTGTCAGCCGGCCGAACTCGTCATAGTCAAGGCCGAGGTCGTATCGGGCGATGGCCCAGAGGTCGATCCAATCGGCTCCGGCGTCGCGTTGTTCGCCGCCGGAATTGGAGGGTCCGGTTGTTTTAAGCCGGCCTCCGCTTTCCGTTTCACATCCTCCATGAATTCGCGCTTCTGCTTCGGCAGGTTCAGCAGGTAAGCGTCCCAGCACGCCTTGGTGATGACGTCCGAATTGCGCTCGTCCATGTAGGAACGGATTACCTCGAGCCCTTCGTCGGAGTTGTACTCTGGATGCCGCGCGATGATCCCAGCCCAAAACAGAGCGCTGATAAAAATCGGCTCACCTACATGCGACCAGGCCGCGAGCTCTGTCAGCTTGATTCCCATGGGGTATTTCTTGCAGACGGTTTTTTCCTGCAGTGCCGCCGCCGCGTTGAAGTCGTAACAGATATGGAATTCTTTCTTTTCCGTCACGCCACCGTCGTCTTGCACTTCCAACGTGAGCGACAATGCCTGAATGATTCGCTTCTTTAGTGCCGTTTCAGCCATTACGACAGCCTCCTAAGACAAAAAAGGGCGAGCCGACGAATCGACCCGCCCAAGATTTCCACCGAATGAAAACTGATTACGCGCCAGGCGTGAAAGTGACCGCTCCGGTGACCTGCAGCTTCACGGACTTGGTCGCAGCCTTGCCGAAATCGAGCGCAATGTCTTCGCTCTCGACGTAGGCGAGGAAGGTCCATGCGCCGCCACCAGCGCTCTCCGGCAACAGCACCTTCCACGGGCTTTTTACCTGATTGTTATAGTCGTCGAGGAGTGTCGCTTGGGTTGCATCACCCGGTAAATAGTTCACTTCGAAATCCCATGTGCCCGGGGTCTTCATCGTTGGCAGCATTTCCTCATCGGAACCGCTGTCCATGTTCGTGACGTTGTCAAAATTCGACTTCGCGCCGGTTCGGGTGATCTTCCGGACTTCTGCAAGAGTCGTGTAGCCTGTCGGTGCGTCGGGGTTCGTCCCGCGTTGTAGCTGCGTTCCCCGTGGACATACTGCGTTGCTCATGGTTTTCTCCTTTTAGTTTCGAAACTTTCCCAGGGGAACCCCCGGAAAAACTTGTTAGGTGCCGCTGTCCTGATACGTGATCTTGAAATCGACTGCCGTGCAGTAGACGGACGGCGCATCCTCAAACAGGTCCACTTCGCTCTCGCGCTGGGCATGTTCGATGATCGTTCCGTCGTCCAAGGCCCCGGTGAAAAGCTCGAGCTCTTGCCGCAGAACCCGGGCGACTTTCTTCGCGTTGGCATAGAGCTTGCCGTAGCAGTTAAATTGCATCCGCGAGTGTTGCAGCTGATCCGGGCCATCCATCGAGAATTCCCCGTCGCCGTGGATCTCGCGGTAGACGATGGCGGGAAGGTCGGAGGGGGCTTTGAGCTCAGGCAGCTGCCCTGCATAGGTGCGCGGCCCGACCAGTGCCGAAATCGGCCCGTTGGCGGTTAGAAAGCTCTGTATCCCTTCGACCAGCATCTATTGCAGCTTCAGCCCTTCATCTTCGAGCGTCTGGCGGAGATCAGCCTTGAACTTGTCCAGAACTTCCTGTTTTTTGGCCTCGAAAGAGGGCACAGCGAATGCGTATGCCGGTGGCGCTGGGACCTTGCCCGTAGTTCCACCTTTTTTGCGAAACCGGACCTTGGTGCCCTTTTCCATGAAAACGGCCCAAAACACCTTTCTAGGAACGCCTACAGCGACCGATCCTTCAAGATCCGACTTCACGCGCACCCTCATCGTTAAGGTTTTCGCGATTACGCCGAATAGATCAAAGCCGCCCTTGAAATGGTGAACACCTCGGACGACTCGAGCCTTCATCTCGGTCAACCAAATCTGCCCCGCAGCCCGCAGCGATCGCCTCATGATCTTGCGCGAAGCCTTGATAGGCAGGTGCTCAAGCTTGTCCTGGAGCTCGGAAAGGCCGCTGATTTTTACTTCGACGACTTTTGCCATTTAGGAAGCGACGTTGATCGCCGAGTCATTGCGTTCGCTGCACAGCAAGAACAAAATCTTTTGCTGCTCGTCAGGGTCCACGGCGGCTTCTATCTTGAAGACACGGTCACGAAACCAAATACGCATACTGGCTTTCACGCCGGAGAGATAGCGAATCGTTACGCGGTGCGTAACTTCTGAAGCCTCTTGCTGTGCGGTATAAACCGTTCGCCCAAAGGCAGTCGCGGAGAGGGCTTCGACAGCAGCCCATACCTCCGCGAATACCGTCACATCTTCGGGGTCCCATCCACCTGAGGTGTCTTTCGTCAGGTTTAGCTGAACGATCTTCACCCGCCAACGGAAGTTCGTTCCGTTGATGATGACGTCTGAATCGAGAGGCATTTAGGCTGCGGAGACGTCGCGATCGGCCTTTGCGACAACCTCGAACTCTTCGGCGTTTGTTCCACCAGACGCGATAGTGATGTTCGTCACGTCGTAGAATACGGCCAATGTGCTCGACAGGTCCGTCTCGTGGTTGATTGTGTGGGTGGTAAGCGTCGCCGTCAGTGCCGCTGTCGTCAGGTCGAGTTTCTTTCCGGTTACAGTGACGACCGGCGAACTCGACAGCGCGGTCACATTCTTTATGACAAGCTTCGCGCCGGCATAAAGAGTTTTGTCGATCGCGGCGACGTGGGCGTAGGTTCCAGCCGCTGCGCCGGTCATGCTGAAGGTTGCGAGAACCAGGTCATTTGGGTTGAAGGCATTCTGCTTCGAAAGCGTCTTCAGGTATTTCTTGAAGAATCCGTGCGCGCGAAGCGTCGGGGTCATGCCCGTCGGCCCGTTCAGAGAAGTCAGGTACGCGTCGAGGCCCGCGAAGCCGTACCCCTTCAGATGTGTGTCGATGGCTTTGATCATGTTGCTAATGCTGGGAATCGCCAAAAGGAAGCCATCCGGAGGCACAGGGTGATTTTCTGCGAGGATCCGCGCCGGCGGGAGCAAGTCCGCCTCGACGTCCATATCGTCCAAGCCGAGGATGAAAGTGCCGATGCCTCCGGCCCCGGTCAAAACGTTGTCTGATGCCAGCGCCATTCCAGCATTGAAACTATCGTTGAATTCGGGATCGCCAACGGACTCGCTGGCGAAACGTGCGAGTTTATCGAGGATCGTTGTCAAATCGCCTTGTGAAATCTGCCCCATAGCTATTTCTCCTTAACCTTCGGTTGGATTGAAGTCCTTAATTCGGTGTTCCCACAGCAGGTCCCTAAGATGACTCGGGAGTTCGGTCGGCTTGGCTCCCGGCGTGGTCAGAAGCGGATCGCGGAAGTCATAGAGGCCCTTGGTGTAGATCAGCAGCGGCGTTTTAAAGATGGCAGGAACCGCATCCGCATTGACGCCGTACCCTGCGATGAAATAAATCCGCACCGCATTCGGAATCCGCTGCGCGAGCGGCCAGCAATAGCTTCCTCGATTGACGTTCGGGTAGATGCGGCCTGGCTCCGAATTCGTATCGACCAAAAAATCCCCGGCCGGCGCAGGACCGATGCACTTCCAGCTGATTTCGCCGTCGTCGACTGTATCGCCAGGAGTTGTCGGCCAGGTCGGTTCGGTTTCCCCACTACTGCTTGGATCTCCGCCGCCTTCTTCCTCGCCTGTCGCAACTTCCTGAATGTTGCCGTTCGGATCGAGTATCTGAAAGCCGACGATGTAGACCGTGCTCGAGCTCCAGGAAGCGTCGACCTTCGGCACCATGGTCTGCAGCGTTCCAGTGAGGTCGAAATATTCGACTTTCGACACTTGCGCCAGCGGCGACCGGGAGATCTTGATCTCCAAAGGATGCCGGCCGGAATGGTGATGCCCTCGATGCGGAAAGTAGTCGAGCGCCTGGACGAACGACTTGTTCACCAGCGACCGCCCCAGGAACCCCTCGATCTTGTCCGTGGCAGCGGTCAGGTACATAGTGATCAAGTCGTCGTCGACAGTCGTGTCGATCTTCATGTGGTTCTTGGCCACCTGAAGCGGCACCGCCAGCGTCGCAGCCGGCGTTATGACTTTGAGTCCTGGCATTTACTTTTTCTTTTTCTTACCCGGGGTCTCCGCTTCTTCATGTACTTCTTCCTCGACCTGCGGCGGCGCGTCGATAAATTCGGCATGGCCGTGCTTTTCGAGATCGACCGCAAGCTTGTCGTCCACTTCGATTTCCTGCCCCTTGCAGCCGTTCAGGCCTGCATGCGTTACGTTTTCCAGTAGGCGAATCTTCATTTCTTCCCCTTTTTCTTCTTAGATTTGCTGGCTTCAGGGCTGGGATCATCGGCAACCACCGCGATCTCTTGGGGCGAAAGCGGTTTTGCCTCGTCGGAATATCGTTCTGCGCGACCGAGATTGATCAGATCTCGCGCGACAGCGAATTTCATTTCTTGAATCTCGCCCTTTTTCGGGCCATCTTTCATCACGATCAACATAAAGGGAGTGGGCGACCCAGGGGTGGTATGGATCGCCCGCGTCTGCTCCGTTTTTGGTTTGACTTTGTTTTTAAGTCGTGGCGGTGACTTGGGTCGCGCCGGCAAACCGTGCGCCGGTGAGGATTGCAACGGCGCTCGCGATGACGCTGTTCGAGCCGTTGGTCAGCACCAGTTGCACGTAGGGATTGCCGTCCGGCAGTTCACGCGCATCGATTTCGATGACGTAGATGATGCCGTCGTTCGCCGACGGCGTGTAACCCGCCGCCGCGACCGCAGTCCGTGCGCCGAGGACGTTCTGATCCGCGCCAGCCGTTTCCTGAACGTAAATCGAAAACGCCATCGCGGTGTTGCCAGCGACGTCGCTTCCGATTGCCGCGGTTGCCGTGCCGTACTGCACGATGATCTTCGTGAAGGCCGCAGCCGATACGCCGATCTGAAGCAGGATCGTCGCATGGCCATGGTTCTTCATGTTGAACGCTTGGCACTTTTTCCCGCCGGTAATATCGACGGCCGGCAAGATGTTTACAAAATGAGCTTGTTCCGCTAACACTGCACCTTGCATTTTGTGTTTCTCCTTTTCCTGAATTTTTGAAGGGCGGCGTCAAAGCGCACCGCCCAGGCCGAATTGTTTATGCGACCGATTACGGACGGGTCGCGAGAGTGATGAAGGGCGACTGCGTGTTGCTGCCGTTCTTCGGGGTCAAGGCCGAATTCCACCAGGGCTGGCCGTCGCAGCGGTAGATCATGCGGAACGTCATCTCATCGTTCAGGAAGCGGACATGCATGGACGAATCCTGCCGCACGCCGCCCTTGTCGATCATCACGTACTGGCTCAGATCGGCCAGAACGATGTCACCGGGCGTCCCGAGCGTCGCGTTGTGCTCGGTCGGAATTACCGGCCGGCCCAACAGCGTGCCGTACTGGTTGCCGTTATTCCCCGGAGGGAAGTACAGCAACTGGACGGCGGTGCCGCTGCCCAAGGTCAGAGGGAACAGCTTCGGTTCGACGTCCTGATTGATCAGCCAAACGGCGTTGGCTCGGCTGCGCGCAGGCAGGCGAGACCACATGTTCAGCACGTCGGTCGTGCTCACCGTCGCCGAGGAATCGGCGCTGTCCTTGGCGACCTGAATGACGCAGTTGGCGTTGATGAAGCCCAAAGGCTTCCCGACGCCGTCTCCGCTGAAGATCGCATCCTCGAGCTTGAATCCGATTTCTTCCGTGAAGGCCTCGGTGAAAACCGCTTCGAGCGCGGTCGAGTCCTGCAGGATTTCGTCGGTGGCATAGAAGACCGCCCCGAGCTTTTGCAGGTTCAATTCGATCTGGCGGAACTTCGGCTTGGATGCGGTCAGCGCGTCAGCTTCGTTCATCCAGTACCCGCGCACTCCGCCCCAACGGGATCCGTCGGCGCGGCTGGTCTCGTCGATGGCGTTAATCTTCAGGCCGTTGAAGTTGGCGCCGACCGGGATGTGCAGCACCCGGGAAGAAATCGACCCGGTTTCATACACGCGCTTCAGGACCGTGTTCGACAGGTCCTTCTGCACCAGATAACCGCCGTCCGATGGAACCGCCTCGGAGGCTCCGGAAGCCGCGGCAAAGAGCCGCGGATCGACGCGACGGCCGCCACTGCGCTCGGCCATCACGATCGCCATCAGCTGCTCGCCCAATGAGGCGAACTTGGTGGCATCTTTCGGGCCAGGCGCTCCGGCTGCCGCGGCCGCTCCGGCGTTTGAATCGCCGACGGGGTGCAGGCTGCGTTCCATTTCGAGAAGATGGGTTTCCCGCTTCAGATCCTCTTCGATCGAGGCAAGAAGAGCCACGTTCTTGTCATATGCGACCTTTTCCTCTTCGGTAAGGCCACGATCCTCGGCGCGCGCCTTATCGAGCTGGGCACGCATTTGCTTCGTCAAATCGGCCTTGCGTTGAAACAAGGCTTTTGTATTCGACATGTCCAATGCTCCTTTTTTGAATTAGTTACACGACGCCGCCGGCGGTCAGATGACTGAACGCAATTTGGCGCATTCCTGCCGTTGCCAGTTGCCCGACAGCGACTGAATTTCTATAGAAGTGCGAGTTCCCTTTCGCGAAGATCGTGGTCCGCTGAGGCGCTCATGCGCTTGGTCGATGCGACGACGCCGAAACGCGCAAGCGTTTCATCGAGAGTCGCGACTCCGTCGACCATTCCCTGCTTCAAGGCCAGCGAGGCCATGACCATGCGGCCTTGGCCATAGCCGTCCGCTACGGCGGTCTGCGCAACGCCGCGATTCTTGGCGACAGCCTTCACGAACATCGAATAGAAGTGATCGACGTCTGCCTGAAGGGCGGCCTTCGCCTCGTCGGAGAGCGGCTGATAGGGGTTGCCCTCGGTCTTGTACTTGCCGGCGCTGATCAGCGTGACCTTCACGCCTTCCTTTTCAAGCGCCTGCGACCAGTCCTCGTGCGCGCCCCACACGCCGATCGAGCCGACGGCGCCGCTAGGCGTGACTACGAGTTCGCTGGCCGCGGATGCCAGCCAATAGGCCGCGCTGGCCGCCATGGTGTTGGCCACAGCCACGATTTTCTTCTGCCCGCGCGCGGAGTGGATCTCGTCGGCGAGCTCCGGCACGCCGTCGACCGAGCCGCCCGGAGAATCCACGTCGAAGACAATCGCTTTCACGTTCGGGTCATTCAGCGCCTGGCGGAAGGTTGCAGTCAGCTTTTCGATAGAAGTTCCGCCCGGCCCGCTGATGTCCTGCACCATGTTCATGCGGTGAGCGACGACGCCGTAAATCGGAATGAGCGCGACCACGCCCGGAGTCTTCGGCGTGACGCGCGGACCGGCGCCGATGCGATCGCGAACTTCCTCGTCCGTCAGTTTGTTGCCGGCGCCCCAGAACTGCATCAAAGCATCGATCTGCCGCAGCTTGTCCGGGAGGATGGCCCACGGTTTTCCGTAAAATTCAGACCGGATGTGCTGATATTTATTCATTGGCGTTCACCTTTAGGCGTTAGCATCTTCCGTGCTTTCGCGAGAATCGATTGGATCCGCAGGCGGCGCGCTGCCAACCGGCGTAGACATGTTCGACGGGCGCATATAGGTATCTCCCCCGTTCTCTTTCGAAATCGGGTTGAGGTTCTCCGCACGGCGCACATCGTTCGGCGACATAAATCCGTTCTGGACTGCCACGGAATAGGCTTCATACCTGCTCTTCAAGTCGCCCCGGAGCAGCGCATCCATAAGAAACTCGGCGAAATACTCGTCCGAACCGATTTGCAGCGGCTTAATCAGGTCCACCTTGATGCGGCGCTCCCAGCGCACGACGCGCGGACGGATGCAGTCGGTCGCGAACTCGATGTTTTGCTGCTCGATGTTTGAGAACGTGGCCTTGGTCAGGTCACCGATCTTATGTGCCTGCATCCTGAAAAAGCGGGCGATCTCAGCTGTCGAAAAGACCCGCGCCTCGAGGAACTGCGAGTCCTTGTTGTTCAGTGAAATCGCTTGGTACTTGATTCCCTCTTCGAGAATCGCGATCTTGTGCCGGTTGTGCCCGGCGTGCGCTTCCTGGAAGGTTTCCTTTGCCCTCTTGTAGGCCTCTTGGCTCATCGTCTGCGGATGTTCCAGAACGCCGCGTGGCTGCGCATCGTTCTCGAGGAAGCGCGCCGCATAGTCTTGTTGCCCTAGGCCGACGCCGATGGCTTCGCGGGCCAGCGAAATTGTGCTCATCCCCGTCATGCCGTCGGACGAAAGCCCGCGCATGTGGAATATCTCTTCCTGCGCATAGATCTCCGGCTTACCGGTGTACCAATCGGTGACTCGATATTGCAGCCGGCCGTTAGACAGGCGCCGGACCTGAACGCGATCCGGATGAATCGGAATCAGTTGATCGACGGCGCCGGCGGGCCCCGATTGAATCAGCGAATAAGCGTTCCCGCGCAGCTCGAGGTGCCCCTGGCACATCTCGATCCATTCCATGGACGTCTGCCATTGATTCGGCTGATCATGGAGCACCTTATAGAGCGGATGCTCGGTCGCGCGAATCTTTCCGCCATCCGGAAGCCGCTTGTAAATGATTAGCGGCAGCGAAGCGATGGTTTCCGCGCAAACCCTGACGCAGGCATAGACCGCTGCAAGCCTGAGCGCGGTTTCCGGAGTGACGTTCTGCCCAGATGCCGAACCATAGCCCGTATATCCGCTGTAATAGCGGTCATCGAGCGGATTGACCGATGTTCCGCCACCCGCAGAAGCTTCGAGCGAGCTGCGAAACAGCCTAACGAGTCCCACTGGTTTCCTTTGGTCTGCCGCTCAAGATGTACGAGTACCAAATCAAAAACGCGCCGGCGATGATCAGCGCAGCCGGGCGATAGATCCAAAAGACTCCGGAAACCAGGAGCAAAAGGCCGATGAGCGCGATGACGTCTTCGCCGTCCGGCCGCCAGCCGACTTTCTTTTCCTCGACCGGTTCGGTCACAGCGTTAGCACGCCTCGGGTTTCATAAACTGATTTCGCCTTCGGCGGGCTTGCGATGGTTCGGCCGAGCGCCATGATCAGCGCGACCATGCCGTCGATTTTTGCCGCGTGCGCTTTCTTCACCGGCCGCTTGTTCCCGTTATTGTCTTCCTTCACGACCAGGTTCGAAGCCATCCACCGGAGCACTGGATTTCCGAGATGCGCGATCCGCTTCCCAGGAATCATCGTTTCGAGCAAGCGCTTCGTCGGCTCGGCGAACATGGCGACGGTCTGCGGGAACTTCACCAGCCGATCGACGTGGATGCCTTCCTTCTGGAGGTCGTTCGCGAATTGCGTGGCGTTCCAGGGATCGAAGGTGATTTCCTTGACGTCGTAGCGCTTACAGTCATCGAGGACTTGGGACTTGATCTCGTCATAGTCGATGACGTCGCCAGAGGTCAGCCGGAGGAATCCTTCCCGCGCCCAGACGTCATACGCCGCCTGGTGAGATCGCCACTTGTCCATCATTTCCTCGACGTTATCCTGCGGCAGCCAGAAATCCGGGATGCAGATGAAAGGCTCTTCTTCGGATTCGGGCGGGAAGAGTTTCATCGATGACGCGATGTCCTGTGTCGAAGAAAGGTCCAGGGCGACGATGCAGGGTCGGCGTTCTAGTTCCTGCAGCATCCGGTCGCGCAGGACTTTGGCGTCGATTCCCTTTAGCGAGAACCCGACGCACTGATTCCACTGCTCGATCTTGATCGCCGCGTGCTCCTGATTGGTCCAGACATTCAGATGCAGCCGCAGGAAACCGTTCAGGGATGATGGCTGCTGGTCGGCCTTGCGCGCGCCCTCCCGTAGGGTTTGCAACTTTACCGAAATATCGAGATTTGGATTGGCCTTGATCCAGTTCGCTTCATTGCGCCAATCGTCACCCTCATCGATACAGGCGATAAACGCGAACACGTCGTCGCCTTCCTTGATTCCCTCGAGGATCGCGACGCTGCGCTCCCGTTCTTCCCAGCAGATAGAGTCGCGGTCGTGGCCCGCGGTGGTGATCTTGAAGATCAGCGGCTGTCGGCGGGAACCGACCGCGGTCTCCATAACCTGCAGCAGCGCGCGAGACTTGTGAGCGTGGAGCTCGTCGACGATTACCTCGTGCGGATTGAGGCCGTCAAGAGTGTCGGAATCGGCGCCCAGCGGCTCCATCTTTGAATTCGTCGCCGGAACCGACATGTTGTTCCGCCAGGAATCGATTCTCTTTGCGAGCCCGGGCGAGGCCTTGCGCATCTTTTCGGCTTCTGCGAAAACCAGCTTAGCTTGGTCCTTCTTCGTCGCCACGCAATAGACTTCCGCGCCCTCTTCGCCGTCGGCGACCAGGCCGTAAAGCCCGACGCCAGAGCAAAGCGTAGATTTGCCGTTCTTGCGGGCGATTTCGATATAAGCGGACCGGAACCGGCGCGTCCCGTCGGCGCGCTTCCAGCCGTAGAGCACCCAAAGGATGAATTTTTGCCAGGGTTCGAGCTTGAATTCCTCTTTGGCGAATTCGCCCTTGCTGTGACGCAGCAAGGAAAAGAAATCGAGCACATCCTGGCCGGCGGACGGATCGAACCACAGCCCGCGGCGGTGAGCTTCCTTCAGGTCCCGCAAATGCCGTTTCGCGGCCAGGCGCACAAACTTCGAGCAGACCAGGTCGCCGCCAGCGGCCGCGCGCGCATAAATCTCGGCCGGGTGCGAAGTTACCGTGTTGCTTTTGCGTTCGATCTTCTTAGTCATTCGGAATGGCGGGCAATTCCTTTTGTAGCCAGGGAACCATCGAAATGACCTTGTCGAACACGGAATCCGAGAACCATCCGAGAATCCCGGCCATTGCTACCTGGGTTGCCAGTGTTGGCATGAGCTTTTCGAGATTTGCGATCGATGGGTTATTCCAGAGCAGAACGAAGGTAAGCGTGGTGAGGAAGAGGCGGCAAATCAGAGGCACCCAGCGCAGCGCGAAATAGCCACGGAGCGAGCCGACAGCGTTGAGCTTGCTCTTGATCACTAGATTCGCAGCCAGAAGAACGTGCAGCGATTGGCCGATGAAATAAAGAATCCAGACCGCCAGATAGCTCATGGTGCGATGTACCCCGTCAAAGTGGCTCCGAAAGCTGTCGCTGCTGATGGCCGAACGCAAATCGCGTTGGCTGCAGTCGGTACGAGCGGCGAGATCAGATCCACATCGATCAGCTGCGGCGAAGTAGTCGTGGCGTTCGTGCCCATCTGAAATTTGTGGGTCAATGCGGTTGTGCCGGTCCCGCAATTCGTACTCGTGCCAAAAACAACATCAAGCGTCTGAACGGTCGCGGCCTGGTTTGAAAGCGCGATGTCGGTGACGTAAGCCCGAAGCCCAGATGCAGGAGCCGCCTGGCACTGCGTGGTGACGGTTGCGGCCTGAACGAGGCAACTGAATTTTGTGACCGGTGCGGAGACGTTCGACTGACCGTAAACGGCATACGAGTAAAGCCCCAGAGTTACTACAGCCGCCAGGGCCAGCAATAACAGTCCGGAAAAACGTCTCATTGATACCCGATGGCTCCGCCCGTGACGCCTGCACCGGAGGCCGTCCACTTCACGCCGCTGGTGAATGCCATGCCGTAGAGCGGCTGAATCAGCTGAGAGTTCGCGGGAATCGAGAATGTCAGAACGTCATTGATCGGTGTGCCGGCGTTGTCCGTGACTGTGACTGTGAGGGATGCGCCGGTGGTGTTGTTCATCACGATGGCGACCACGCAGGTCGTCGCCGAGAAAACCACCGTGGCGGAAGTTGGAACCGCCGCAAGTGCCTGAGACGCGACCGTGTTGCCGCAAGCGGTCTTTGGAACGGTATTGACGGTGCCGCTTACTGGCTGAGTCGCTTGCCAAAACGTACCGCTGACCGGTTGAATCGCCTGGAAGAATGCTCCAGAGACAGGCTGCGTCACCGCGGAGCCGTCTACTTTCAGCGCCCCACCTGCGGAAACCGTTGCCAGGTTCGTGCCAGCGGAATCGACCAGCTTTGTTTTCTGCGAGCCGCTCGTCAGCGTTGCATCCAGCGCCAGCCCGTTGGTTGTTCCGATGTTCGCCGTGACCGTGCTGCCAGGCCCGCCGGACTGCTGTAGCTGGGCGCTGCCAACCAGGGCGACGCAGACAATCAAAACCAGAGCGGCCAAAAGCGGTCGCCCGAATCTGTTCAATATCATGGCTTGGGTCTCCTCAGATAAATTCAACGATCACGTCGAACGTGCATGGCCCAGGGTCATCTACTTTCAAATATGTGACGATGTCGCCTTCGCCGAACCGCGACATGCTCACGCCCTGGTGCGGGGCGATGAGTCCGTATCCGATTCCCTGCGCCATTCGATACCAGGCTGATGTGTTTCCTGGACATGAACTTCGAAGCAGGGCTTTCCCATTCTCAGTTCCGAGGATCGCGAAATAGGAACAAGCTGCGGGAGCAACGATCGCCGTATAGTCGTCGGTCGAGACAGTGAAGCGCCGAATCTTTGCTTGGCATTCAGACATTTAATTGACGACGTGCCTGGCATTGGTCTTTTTCTGAAAATAAAGATCGGCCGGATCCGGATTCTTGGGTTTTTCAACATGGAGTTTGCTCCGCGATGCCGGCGTCATTCCGAACTCGATCAGAAAAGACTTCTTCGTCTTCAAGGCCTCATTGGCGATGGCGACGGCAGGATTCTTTTCGGTGATGTAGGCGACGATCGTGCCTTCTTCCGCAGTTCCCTTCCGGCCCATGATCGGCGTCTTCAGCAGAATGCCGAACTGCTTGATCTCCTCATTCGCACGCATCCAAATGTCGAACGCGTAGCAATAGCCGGCCAGTGCTGATCGATCGACCGGCGTTAGGACGCCCATCTTCTTCAGGTGCGGCACCATCGCGTCCCATTCCTTCTTTGCCGCGTCGGACAGGCCGACTGGCATTTCAGGATCGCCCACTTCGATCTGTGGTTCGTTCAGGTTCTGCGGCCGCTTGCCAGGATTGCCGCGCAGGTCCTTCACCGCGGTCGGAAGTGGACGGCGACCTCTAGCCATTCGACGAGCCAGCATCATGCTGAGAGACGAGAGTCGCGAGAGTTGTGCGCGTGTCGACGCCTAAGACGGCGGCAACGTTCCGCGCCCAATTAGGATCGCCAGACCACTTCAGAGCGACTTCCATCACTGTCAGATCAAGGGTGTAAGTGTGTGAAGCACCTGAGAGCATCCGGCGAACTTTTTTATAGAGAGCGCCCCATCCATCGGTTGGCGTAGCATAAATCGTAATCTTCGCGCCGTGCGCGCCGTGCGTTTGCACGAATCCATGACCGACGTCGCCATCATCGGTGAGGTTGCCAGGATTATTTGCGCACAAAGTCGGCCCTGGCTTGCCAAAACCTTCGGCCTCTGCGATCGCTTTGCAGAATTTCTCGATCAGAACTGTCGAAACCATTAGATAACCGTCTTGGTTATTGATTCCATTGTACTTACGGGCGATTTCATGAATTTTTCAAATACGCGGCGGTGTATCGGGAGGTAAGAG
>Ga0247668_1000069_pt1 | contig 36949 bp, 52 predicted proteins | sample CNK09_metaG_FD_182737 | JGI IMG/M metagenome (GOLD analysis project Ga0247668, IMG submission 182737) | Soil microbial communities from Purdue University Martell Research Forest, Indiana, United States - CNK09 | ecosystem: Environmental > Terrestrial > Soil > Temperate forest > Bulk soil...
AGTTTATACTTCACTCCATCGATTTCGATAATTTTTCCATCCAGATCCAAGGGGTCAAGAGCATCTTTGCCACCACCAAGCTTCCGAGTATCCAAGGACTTTAACTTGCGGACGGCAGCAAAACGAAAGTCCTCAAACCAGTCGTTCTCGAACCAGAACACGTGCAGGTACCGGTACGCCGAGTCGCCACTGAGGGACGCGACGCTGCGGAAGTCGCGGATGGACCGCACCGTGCCGAGGGCGACAATCCAGTCTTTCCTTTGCAATTCAGGATGTTGAGCGCCCAATAAGAGCAACTCCGTTGCCGTGGCTGGACGTAGACCTCGGGCATCAAGTTCCTTGATCGCATCTTCGGATGAAATTGTGCGATTGAAATTCACTATCTCAATCTCTTTCGCTTTTGTAGGCTCAAAGGGAAATTTCTCAATATCATCATTAAACCAGTCATACTTCCCAGACTTCACAAGGGCAGAGATAGTATTTCCTCCCGCCTTGATTTTATATGCTTCCATTTTCGCAGAGCTGTTTGATCCCGGCATACGCATCCATGATGCGAGAATGCATCTTGATCAAATCAGACATTGTTCTTTTTGTTTCAAACGACTTCACTTTTCCCGTCACTTTTATTTCTCGCCCAACACGCTGCGTCTCAAGCCAGTGTAACCAGATCTCGGCCGGGATTTTCTTATGCTTCAAAAACACGCAGTAGGCATAGAAGGTCAACTGGCCGAAACTATCAACTCGATTTTGGGTCCATGGTTGCGTGGCGGTTTTGAGCTCATCGATGCGCTTTGATTTCGGATCAAAACCATCGAGCTTTGCTTTCAGCCGGATGTTCTCACATGGCACGATAATTTGATGCTCATGCTTTGCGAACTCCGGAAGGAATATCATCGCATGCGAGATACCGGGATCAGCTGAAATGCCGACCTCGAAATCCTTGGCGACTCTGCTTCCGAAATCCATGTACATCGTACTGCCGATATCTTGGCCCTCGATGTAGGAGCGCCGGAAGTCCTCCGGCCGCTCCTCGAACATCGAAAGCTGGGACCATGACAAATAGAATTCGGGTGTCTTGATCCATTCGGCGTACGGCATTTTTTTATTTCTTGAGTTTTTCATCGATGATTTTCAAGAGTTGGTGCTTCTGGGCGAGTGTGTAGATTTCCGAAGCATCGATTTTACCGCGCCATGAGGCGAGTATCTTCGGACTCTTTTCCTTTTCGACTAAATCCTTGGCATAGGCGAACGGGTCTTGCTCCTTGGCCGGTTTAACTGGTCGCTGTTGGGCCCTAGGGTCGTCCTGGACGCTCGATTTGGTCGCATCTGTGTCTTCATCTCCTGTCATGATGCCAAAGGCATTGCAGAAGGCATAGCGCTTGGCGAACGTGAGAGCCGCGGCGACCTTCTGTGGACCGGACATGATTGACGTTCCGCCGCCGGACGGAACCTCGAAATCTGACTCTTCTTGATGACCGCCGACGTGCTTCACTATGCAAATCGCTTTGAGTGAGTCTTTCGTGGATACAGTTTTGATCTGATAGCTAAACCCGTGCTTTCGGATGAGGTCTCGGGTCTGGGCGACGATTGAGTCGAGCGGTGCGTACTTGTAAGCCACGACACCGTTTCGGGTCTCACCGCCGGCTTTGGCCTTCTTGATAGTTGGGCATTCTGATTGGAATGCCGCCATTGAAGCATCAAAGGCTTTGCGAGCTTGCTTTGCTTCCCAACGGTCTTGGAGATCCATGAGCTTCTCCATCGTCTCGACCGGCACGCCTTGCGTGATGGCCTGAGCGATGAGGGTCTGCGGAAGTATCTCGCGCTGTTCGGGAACGACTGCGACTGCCTGCGTTGTTTTTTTCTTTCCCATTATCGTGTCACAGTTGCCGCGATTTCTTTTTCAAAGACGCGCACTCCCGGAATTTCCTTGCCTGCGAGAGCGTCTCGACGAACGCTCACCATATCGAGTTGCCAGTATTCATCTGGCACGAGATCTCGATCTATGACTTCGAAATCTTTAACTTTCCTGACTTGGAACGTGGAACCTTTATTGCCTTGGACGGTCGCATCCACGCGTTCGACTTTGTCCATTTTCTTCGCGGCGCTTTCCACCGTAATCTTGCCTTCCTCGACTTTCTTGGCGAGATCGAGCTCTTTGGCGCGAGCCTCGTCGTCGACTTTGCGTTTGTAGGTTAGAAGTTTCCCCTCAATCGTATGTTGAGCGGACTCAAATTGTTCTTCTATGGGCCGGAATAATTCCCGGGCCGACTTCAACGCTTCGTTCATCGGCTTGGTGATCGCTTCTTTGCGGTTTTTGATTAGCTTACCGAGCTCTTTCATCTTGCCGAGGACATCGATCGCTTGGACGTAATCCTCTTGGCTCTTAATGACGATGTCGTTCACCTTCGACTCCGCCTTCGAGAGCTGGCCTTTGATCACTGCTAACTCTTTCGTTTCAATTTTTGGCATTTCTTTTGATTAAATTTTATTCATCCGTCTGTCTGCAATGGCATTTCCTTTCCCGGACATCGTCGTGCTGACCTTCGACCACTGTCCCGGTTCCTAAACAATCCAGGCAGAGATCGGAACCATCGTCAGCATAGCCTTCAATTTCCTTTTCCCAATTCTGACCAAACATGTCTTTCGGATCTTTGCCGGTGATCTCAATGTATTGTTCTCGTGTCATTGGAGTGGAATGTTATGCGCTTTGCACTGATCAATTTGCCAACGTGCCCAATAGCCATGACTCTCGAGCGACCACTGCGACCACCGATTGCATTCAAGAACTTCTTCCTTGTGGATACTAGAGACCATCGCATAACAGATTACACCGAGCATCACCGCAACCAACACCGCATATCCGATTTTATTTCCCATGCTTTTTAATAATCAGGTGGACCATCTGGCGCGTAATGTTGAAGTACGCGGCGAGGTCAACGACTGACCACTTTTGCTCTCTGTGCAATTTGATCAGGTGACGATCGCGCTGCATCAGAATGACTTGTTTTTTATCGACATTTTTCATATTGAAAGGATATCATGCCCGATATTAAAGTGTCAAATGCTTTTTCTGTGGATAACTAATACTCTATATTATACGCCATTTACTTGATATATTATACTGTAAAACTGTATTGGTATCAATAATAACTTGGAATGATATCAACAGTGCTTTCGCCACATCTTTTGATAAAATCAAGATATGAGAAAGTTTCATCCGGTGCATTTCAGATGTCATGACTGTGAGATGATGATGTTTGTCGACCTCCCATTCAAAAAAATATGCACCGGCTGCGGCAGAGAATACGATTTCAGTTTTCTCAAACCTCCTGAACCTCGCATCTCGACTCCTCGAGACCCAAATGCTCCTCATCACCAACGCCATATCCCCGATCCTCCGATTGGTGCACTCCAAGATGAGATAAGAATTGTCCAAATAAAAAACCGCCACCTTCCGATGGTTCGGCGCCGAGCCCGAGTCGTGGTTATCCTCCGGGACGAGAAGCACTATACCTATTCCGAGATTGCCCGCGCCATTGAACGCAACCACGCCACTGTCATCAACCTGTATCGCAGAGCTCGTATCCTTATGATCGGGACCAACAAGACTTAGAGGCGTTCCAGTGAGATAACCCTCCCTTAGATATCATCGTAGCAGCAAGTTCGGCCTGGATCTCCGGGTCGTTTTTATTATCGGTCGGTAGTCCAGCGGCCTGAGCTTGGGAGAAAAATGTAGAATCTAAAAACTGAAATATACCCGAGGCAGTCGAAACCTTGTTTTTAGCGTCCGGATGAAACCCGCTCTCGCATTTTGCAATGCGGAGGAGTAGGTCCGGGTCGATATGGAGATCGTGGGCCTTGGAAATAATTATGCTCTGAATGTCATCCTTTGGTTCCAGAGCTACGAATACCGGACCAGGTCCAACAAATGCGTCGGACATCTGATCTTCTGGAACCGCAGACACGGCATCTTTTGGATGGAACGCCCACCACGCAAGCAACCACACGGCAATCACGATCACTATGTACGGCCAGTAAGTCCTAATAGATAAAGTATACCACCCTAGGCGGATAAGTTGTCCACCTAACTATCGAGACTGGTTCGTGGCTGAGACCGGAATGTTGTACTTGTTGAGAACTGCAACAAGCACTTTCAAACCGACCGCGATGCCAACAAGCAACAACGCGACGTTGAGGTTCGACTGTAACTGAGTCAGACCGGCGCCGGCGAGAGCTGAACCGATATCTCCTAACGAAAAGATTTGATTATTCATTTTGATTTTTACTTATCTAACCACATTAAGACCATCCCTATCACCATCAGCACCGCGCCGACGACCGAAACGGCTGGTACTCCCGACAAAACAATCGGACCCGCTACTATAAAAGTCAGACCAGTCCAAAGTAATTTTCCACTCATTTTATTGTGTAGTTAATGCTTTGTTTATTTGTGCCAACTTATCAGGCAATCTGGCAGCAAGGTAATCGGCCAATAGCTTGCCGGTCCAAAACGCCACTCCTGCCTCATCACTGTACCCTTCCAATGCTTGCAACTGCTGTACGTCTTTTTCGGTAAGCATGTTTATTTCAGCGATGTCGACACCGATGACTTCAAATACGCCACCGTTATCGAAATACGCCTTATTTAGATAATGACAGAAAACTTGCTGACCCTGCGGATCTTTGTGCTGGCACCACGATGATTTTGCTTTGATGGCCGGAACGCCATGACGAAGCACGATACTCTCCTTGCCAGCGAAGAGTGCATGCGCCCAATCGGTCTGTTTATTGAAAGCGGGATCTATCCACGACTCGTTCCATCCGTTCGACCAGCTCCCATCGATGCCGAGATGGATATAGCTGTGAGCGGTGATGGCCTGCGCGGCGCCGTCGATGGTTGCGTCGTAGAACTTATAGGTGAGGAGAAAGGTGCGAACACGACCACCATCGTTCACGGTGATGAGCTGAGTCATGTTCTGTTCGGTCTCCGGAGACGGGTCTGGGTACTTGGCCAGCTCGAGATAGCCGTTGTTGCGAAGGAAGTCTAACGGGGCATTGAGATACGCGCCACCGTTCGGAAGATGGACATGAGAATAGAGATCCTCGCGGCTGATTTCAACCTTGGCTGAATATGCAAAACCATAGCCGGTCGCTTGGCACGTGCATGAGGAGCTACCACCTTGGTCTCGATCAGCGATACCAAAGAGTTCAGGAACTGCTCCGACAGTGTCTTCTTTGACCTGCGACCAATCGAATGGCGGAATCGCTCCGGCCTGATGGTCTTTGACCTTGAGTTCGTCTGGGCGCTTTACTGCCCCATGTCCCGGCAATGGAAGAGTTTCATTATCGTTCATGGTTTTATTATACACCTTTCTTCGGGATACGTTCATCAATGATAGTTTTCAACATCACCAATTCTCGACTCAGGTGACCGAATTGAGTATTGAGCGTTCGGACTTCAATCTCGACCGTATGGCTATGATTGAGTGCCAGCTTGAGGGCGTCTTCGAGATTTTTCTGGAGACTGGCGAACCGGCGCTCGTAGTCCTCGTCCTTGAGCTGAGCACGCTGTTTGATGAGCGCCTCTATCTGGCTCGAGTTTACCTGCGGGTCTCGGAAATATCGATAGACCGAAAACACGATAGCTCCGAGTGCTAGAAATCCGAGTAATTGGTCCATTGTGAAGACAGGTATATTCATCTCTTCTTCATTGATTTTTCGCAGTTTTGTTGTACACTTTGCATATTCATCTTTGAGGTATATTATTATCGTATGTATCGATATAGACATCTTAGAAAAAGAACGGTCGACCATAGCTGGGCGATGTCAGGTCTCATGATCATCGGCATCATTCTGGTCGCCTTCATTTCTCCTATCATCTCAGTTGCTTGCATCATCGGATGGGGTACTGAACATTTCTGGAACTAGCCTTTCTGAACTGGCACCTTCACTGGCGTCTGTTTTTTTAATCTCAAAGTTTCATCGTTTGGACGAAGATTGAGTGGCTTTCTTATGGGGATGCTCACGCTTTTTCCACTCTCATCGGTAATCTCGATTTTCTTCCAAGGACCAGCCCCAGAAACTCCTTTCGATTTTAGGTATTCCTGAGCTTGTTCCTGCGTCATCCATCGAGACTTGGTAGATCCTTTGAACTCAGGAAGAATAATTGTCGGGCCCGAACTGATTTTTACCACGCCATTCTCGACGGTCGTTTTCGGCTCTGCAGGAGCGGGGAGTTGGAGACGGGCAGCTTGCGCAGTTTTCTGAGCATCCAAGTATGACTGGATTTTCTGAAATGCTTCGGGATTAGTCTGCTCGAGGTTATCAAGGACTTTGGTCTTGATGGCGTTCGGCATACCTTCAATGAAACGTTCAATCATCCCGCCGAACTGATAGCCGGCATAGCTTGAGATGAGACCGCCACCGAATAGATTGCCTACGACTGCGCCTCCGAGCTTTGCGCCAGTGGCCGCCATGCGTGAAAGGAATGATTGCGGAACTGATTTGCCGTGAAGAGCATCAAGATAATCGGCAGCACGATACTGACTACTCAACTCTTTATTAAACTCACGGATTGGAATGTCAGATGGCGCATTCTTCTCAAGGAGCGCTCGAGCTGAGTCGGCAAGCGCCTTATTTTTAATCGCTTCGTTGTTGGTAGCAATATCCCCGACTGGGCTGTATTTCGCATTAAGGTCGCGGGTGATTTTCTCATCTTGAAGGTTTTCAAGACCCATTCCACCCGGATATTGTGAAGTGAGTGGCTCTTCGGTCGCTTGGATATTTTTGATGATTGTGGCCTTTGTTTCAGCCGGAATAGAATTGTTGCTCGTAATACGATCGATAGCGCCTTGGACGAGATCCGAGACTGGAGCTTTAGGTGCACCGCCTTGGTCAGCCATCTGGAGCGATGGTCGGAGCATTTCATTGCTCATGGTCATGGTATCCTCGCGGAGCTTTGTGGCCGTATCGGCTGTGTCATAAACGGTGCGTCCTGTATCAGACTTAGTGATGTTATCCTCGAGACGAATGCCGTTGTCCACGAGAGTCTCGCCAACATTAGTGCCACGATCCGCAGCTGAGGTAAAGATATCAGTCGGCTTATTGAATGCTGCCTTTGGAATGGTCGTGGGCTTTTCCCAATCCGAAACTGCCTGATTATAGTAATGGTTCTGAATTGCGTCGATGAGCGGTGCGCCGACCTTGCCAGTGGCCGCAGTGACGGGTTCGGCAATCTTAGAAATAATACTCGGAGCTTCCGGGTTTACTTTGGAGTTGATTTCGTCGGCCGTGATAAGGAATGGCGCAATCTGCTGGAATGGATGATTGGCGATGTCCTGCGCAGCGCCGGTGAAATCACCTTGAGCGACTTTCTGCGCGGCGGATGGCACGAGGGACTGGAGCATCCCCTTGGCGATGGTGACCTGCTCGCTCGGGTTCGGGTCTGTAAGAACGCCAAGGAAGTCGCCAATCGCTCCGACGATAGGATTTCCTGTTGGACCAGTCGGAAGTCCCTTTTGAGCGGCGCGGGCCTGTGCTTCGGGTGTGAGAACGTTCTGAGGCTGATCAGTTACGAGACCTAATGCTTCTTTAGGAATTGCGCCGAAGACCTGTTTAGCCACACCAACAGGAAGATCCCAGAAGACCGTTTTGAGGAAATCCGGAACGACGTTGCCGACGGTCTTGGCCGCAATCTTTACGCCAGTTCCTGGATTGATGGCGTCTTGCGGGGTTGTATTAAAAAGCGGACCAGGGTTCTGGTCTTGGGTAGGAGCTGATACGCCGTAGTCTGATGGCTGGAGACTGTTGATGTTCACCGTCGAACCTGCTGGACGTATGACCGGGGCCGGAGCGCCAGTAGGGGGTGTACCGGCATTCACTGCTGGGTTCGGCTGACCCGCTGAGTAATCATTGGGTTGTAGTTGTGAAATGTTTGCCATTATTTGGTGGAATAGAGAGTGCCATCACCGCCAAGGACATAATTGCCGGCTGCGAGACCTGCACTGTTGCCATTGTTGAGCGTGATGATGTCGCCCGCTTTATTCCCAGCTGGAAGTTGGGGAGCAGTCTGGGTGATGTATGGGAACGTCGCGCTGAGAACGTCACTGACCTGTTTCTGGAAGGTGGCAATTTTCTGGAATGCGCCTTGGACGCTATCGGTTGCGCCCGGAAGACCTTCGACGTTGGCGGCGATTTCAGAGCCGTTGATACGAAGACCAGCGCCACCGGCGAGACCGCGCACCAAGTTGACCGCCGTTTCTCGGTAGTTATTAAAATTGTTGAGTTGATTGCCCCAGTTCGTTTGCAGGAGACTGTTCACTCGGCCGAGTGTCTGGCCCATGATTGTACCTCCGACGCCACTGCCGAGCGTCTTGGCTGCGAGTGCCTGCATCTGGTCGAGCTGACCCATCGCATTTTGAATGCCGTGAATGTTCGCTACGTCTGCGCCGGTGAGATATGGAATACCCGCTTTGGCGGCTTGGGCCTGTGCGGCGGTCTTAAAGCTCGCTGGGACACGGTCATCGTTCATATAAGCCACGCCAAGCGGACCAGCATCCACGAAAGGCTGGAGACTCGCTGGCAGCTGTTTGACCTTGGTCTGGGCATCTGGGCTAAACTGACCGCCTACGGTCGACGTAGAACCTGCTTTTCGACTTGAGAGCTGTTCTGCGACGGCTGCGACACCATCTTGCTGGGAAGCGAACTTTACATAGTTGCCACCGCCTTCGCTGGCCGGCTTAGCCGTACCTTTAGAAGTCCCTGGGTGGCTGTCTTGATAGGCCTGACTCCACGTAATGCCACCGAGATTATTATTCTTGGTTGCGACTGGAGAAGCTCCCATATTAGACTCCTGTTGCATGATACTGATGAGCATACCTGGGTCGACGCCGGTCTGGCCCGCAATTTGCATGATTTGAGAACCAGTGATAGTTGACTTCGGATTGAGCTTGCTGATGATTGCCTGCGCATCGGAAGCACTTTGCGGATTGCCAACAACCGAGGAAATCGCACCAACCTTAGAAGCATAGGATGGATCGGTCGCATAGGTCGAAAGGTCATAGCCGTTCACGACGGAAGATTGATTGCCATTGCCGGTACTGTTCCCGTTACCACCAAGCAATGGAGAACTGCCGTCTCCAGTGAGTGGGTGAATGTCGACAGTACCATCCGGTTTTGTACCAATAAAGAGTAACTGAGTTGGGTCGCTTGGATTTGGCATGATTTGCGTATCCTGATACGTCTTCTGTGCGCCGATATTTCCAGCTTTCGTATTGGCGATTTCTCCAGTGACTGGATTGCGCGTAGTGACATAGACATCACCAGTCTGCGGATTGACGTTTGTGGCGATATTCTGCGGAGCAGTTTCTTTGTAGATATTCAACGTATCGGTGAGCGCATTTCGGTTTGCGTCATAGAGGAACTGAGCCGCTTGGAGTTGCTGAGTGCGCGTACCCTGGAGCAAGGTGAGGTATTGAGTATAGAAAGTCTTCTGACGAAGATTTGCGAGAGAAGTCGGGGTGAGACCGTTGGCGACATCGCCGAGTTCGCGGGTCGTTGCGGCTGTGATAGACGGTAATCCACCGCCGACATTGCGATCGACAATACCTTCCTGTTCGCCAGTCTGACTTTGAGTGATACCGAGGAGTTTTTTCTTGACATCGATTTCTTCCGGACTGAGTTCGGTATTGGCGGCAACAGCTTGAGCGAGCTGAGGAGAATTTGAAAGATAGCCCTGCAACTTCTTGAGGAGATCATTCTGCCCGAGCTGGTCGCCGGCGCTTCCGGTGATATCAGCCATCGTGCCGGTCTTAGAGAGGCCTTTAGCAACATCGCCCGCATCGATGGTGAGCGAGTCGGTCGGAGCCGGTGGTTTGATGTTGGAACCTAAATTGCCCGGATGAGTGCCGGTCGGAATTAAATCAGCATTGAGACCAGATTTGAATAATGCGGCGCCGGCCATAGGATCAACATAGCCGGTGGACTTGTTGAAAATATCAGTCAGACCCGAGTCAGGGTTTTGAGCCTTGAAATAGTCTTGTGGATTTGGGGCGATGTCTGCCATTATTTTGTTCCCGAGATGCCTGCCCGAATAATGATCGGGAAGAGAACCTCTGGATAGTTAGCTCCGCTCACCGTGTCCAGTTTGATCTGGAGTTGGAACGAGTCGCAGAGGTCGAAGTTTACGCCATCGTCTTCGATAACCGCGTACTCGGAATTTGCTGCCGTGATGGTTCCGACTTTGGTGAAAGTGTCAGCCGAAGGAACTGTCGTGCCCGGAATGTATCGGCCGTACTGCTTCACCCAGACGGTGTAACCACAATTTGCAGGGAGCGTCTTATGATATATTTTAATCTTTTTAATGCTTCCCTTGAACTCCAAGTTATCATCAATGGGGATGAGGTCGCTGGTATAGATGCCGGTCGATGGCGCGGACTGAGAGGATGAGATGCCAGTCGTACTCATCTTATAGACATTGCCCGAGCTGGTATCGATCCAGCAGATGATCATGACTGAGCCAAAGACACGGACCGATAGATACGTCCATGAGGTCGGTGCACCGTTCATCAGACGGAGGTTTGAGGTGTATTTCGGGACATTCAAAATTCGCGTGCCGTAGGTATAGAGGCCGATATTATCAAGACCGAAATACATGATGTTGCCATAAACCTCAAAGGTGCGATCCAGAACGCCTGCGGTGGCCGCTAGGCGCTGTTGGAACTGTAATTGAGGGGTGTAGCCAGGGATAGCCGTTGAAATGCGCATGACGGTCTCTGCAGAGGTCTGACCGATGTTCAGGGTAACGATGTTCGCCACGCCATTCACCATGCGGATGCCGTTCAAACCGACGTCACCGAGATCTTGTGAGTCTTCCACCGTGACTGCCGCGCCGTCCCAAAGAAGATAACGGGAGCGTTGGCCGTCATTCGTGGCCTTGATACCGATCAGGACAAACTGGCCCGCCTCTTGGACTGAGACGATATTGAAACCAGCGCCAAAACTGAGAACGCCTTCGGTGAAGGTTGAATTGTCATACCAGCCGATCTTCGTATAGACACCACCATCGCCATGCGTAAAGAAAATCTTGGCGAGGCCTTTGTGGTTGAGGAAATGTCCGTAGCGTTCAGTAGTCGTGCCCAATGTTCCGATCGTAGTAGCGGAAGGAGACCCAGAAAGGTTGCCCCAGCGCTTGAAGAGATGGCGATCGCTGAAAAAGAGACCATCTTTATATTCTTCAAGAGGATAGTTGCCAGAAAGACCGGCGTTGTTGAAATCTCGAGAGTAGGTCGGTGAAGCAGCTAAGGCCGATGTTTCCCAGAGAGCATTGTTGACCACGGCGGAGATCGTCTCCTCACCGTGCAGATAGTATTTTCCGTTTGAGGAGAGATAGGTATTAAAAACTTTTACGGCGGTTGCTCCGGCATCTTGGCTTGGCAATGCCATATCCTGCAAAGCCGGAAAGACCGGCCGGATACTGTTCCGGTTAGAATATACGTCAACGTCGGTTGCGGCTTGATAGGTTTGAATCGTAAGATCTTCGTAGAGATCTCGAGCCAGACCACCCTTTACACCGGGAATGACAATGACGCGATCGCGTTGGTAAATTTTATTGAGCGGATTTTGGTTGTTTGCCATGGTAGTATTTTATAATTTTATTGGAATGCTTCATAGTAGATGCGGCATCGATAGTTCGCTCCCGCCGAAGAATATCCGGAAGACAATGCAATGGCGAGGTTGATCGTAAAACTGGCATCATCCACCGCGCTCACCGAGAGCGTGAATTTCACACCATTGTTGCTGAGCTGATCACCCGTGGTCGGATTAGTGGTACTGGTGGCAATGGCGATCAAGGCATCGATGTTTTGGACATTTCCATCATCAGCCGTCATATTATGTCCAGCCGTTGCCACAGTTGAAAATATACAAAAGTCCGCAAGCTGAGTCGTTCCAAAGAATGTGACGATGCCCTTCCTGCCCGCTAGACCACCAAGGCCGCCATTCGCGGCTTGAAGATAATAATAGAGTTTGATCAGCCGTGGTCGAAAGCCAACCGTGACCTGATCTGTGGTATTGCCCGCGCTCGGGTTGGTAGAGAGATAGCTTCCAAGTGTGGCGGGAATGCCCTCCATGTATTTGGCTTGAGTCATGATGCAGAGCGTGGTTGTAGTCACGGCCTGTCCGATTAGGCGTCCGAATGTTCCGGGTGTGGTACTGATCACGCCAGCCGTGTTGGTGGTGAAATAATATGCTCCGACCGTTAGACCCGTAAATCCAGTCACGATACCTCTGTTCAGAACATAGACTGATCCATTCACGCCACTGCCAAGATTTTGAGCGGCATCGATAAAGCCCACAAAGTCCATAGCGGCTTCACCGGCAGATGTGGCATCGGTTCGATAAACCTTGCCGTCGGATGCTTTCAAGTAGACCGCCTTAGGAACGGATGATGCATCGATCGCTTCGCCGGTCACAAAAGTCTGATGAGCCGCATCGGTAATCCCCAAGAGAGACGCGCTCGTGTGCTTATGGCCCGGATCTATCGACTGCGGTGACATCAATTTGAAATTGCCTCCCTTGGGAACGATAGAGCGGTATTGGACGTCAGTATCGCTTCGCTTTATTTCTTCTTGGAGTCTGGAAATTTCAAGAGACGTATTCGATTTGAATGCCTCAAAATCTGCTCTCAATTTTTCAATTTCTGGGTCCATTAGGATTTGTTTTGCAGGTTCCAGATATTCGATACGTTTTTCGAAACATCGGTCCAGACGTTAGATATGTTTTTGCTGACGAAACTCCATATATTTCTGATCAAGTTTCCGTTGATAAAGAGCCAATCTTTAAGTTGGAGAGTTTCAGAGAAGGTTCGACCTAGCGTTCTAAACTGGCTAAAGGTATCGGTGAGGGAGAGTGTATCTACTAAAGTCCGCGCTCCCATTCGAATGGTTGAGTCAACCAGAGAAAGTGTGTCGGACAGTACCTTCGTGGTGGTCCGAATAATTGTGTCAGAGAGACTCAAGACTTCCGTAGTGAGATTTGAGCTTATAATCTTGGTCTTAGCTATCGTATCGGTTAAAGACAGGGTTTCGGGTAGAGATCGGTTTATGGTTCGAAGGATGGAGTCTGACAAGGAGAGAGTCTCGCTGAGGGTCTGACTGTAACTATTTACGAATGGATAGGAAAAACCAGCACCAGAATTATACAAAGACGTTACCTCGCCAGATGTCAGGACCCTGCTCCAAAGACCAACCTCGTCGATTGTGCCATAGAAGAAATGGTCAGGTCCGTACATGCGTGCACCGATTAAGAAATCGGCGGTGTTGTCATAGATTGAACTCGCTGCCTGGCTTCCATAGGTCACGCTCGAGGACGATCCATTGATATAGATAGTGATGACCTTAGTGGCCACCGCCATCGTGATAACGACGTGATAAAGAGTATTGAGATGAATAGTATTGTCTCCGGTTGACCCATAGGTCGCAGTGGAACCAGCAGCATCAGAGGCATAGTACGCTTGGATAGCGCCAGCAGTCGTAGAACCGGGAATGATTTCAAATTCGTAACCGAAACCCGAAGCATTTCCAAATTTGGTGAGTATTGCCTGTGCTCCGGTGGACTGCGGGTCTGAGGTCATGTACATCCAGAAAGAGATACTGATATCCCCCGTGATAGATAGCGCGGCATCGTCAGCTCGTCGCAATCTCTGGCTTGAACCGCCAGCGAATACAGCGCCATTGTTTATGATGGCGTGGACGTTCGAATACGTCACCGTGTTCACATTGGTGAGATTTTCAACACCAAGAGCATCGGCGGCATCTCCGCTTGACTCGTCCAGTTTCCAGTACGCGACCAAGTTTGTTGTTAGCGACATAGTTGCAGAGTTATCTCAGCCTCCAGAAGAGGCTGAGTGATCCTACAACTAGGATACTTTGATCTTCCAAGTGACCTGCAAAGAGTCGCCGTTCACGACGTTGATTGCGGAGAATACCTGGCGAGCAAGCAGAGTGACGCTTGATGCAGCGTTGAACAAACCAGACTCGGTGACGGCCTGAGTGCCAGTTACCGTATACGTGAGAACGATTTGCGCTGTGTCATTCGTCTGAGTGGTAGTGACCAAGGAGACGGAACCGGCAGCTCGACTCAAGCCTGAGGTTGAGAGCTCGGTCTGCAAAGCAGTATCGGAAGCGCTAGCGGCGTTCGTACCAGTACCAACGGCAATGTACGTGAACGCGGCAGGAGAACCGGAACCGTTGATACGACCGGCAACGGCGGCAAAGCCGACGTTGGTAGTCGTGTTGCGGACCGTGATTAAGCCGTTATTCCATCCACCGAGCATGAACTGGAAGAGGCCAGCATGTTCGTAGCTGAATGGGTTCAACCAACCGAGCTTCATCAGCTTGGTGTAGAGCCAATTCTGCTGGAACATCTTTTTGGCATTGCCGTCCTTGTCGCGCAACTGATATTGCACGTTGAAGGTCATCTTTGCTTTTCCCCCTAACATTTTTGGGCTATTCATTTGACAATTCCTTTCCCGAGAGGTTTTGTATAACCTCATCGGCATTTTGGTTCGCGGCATCGACCTCTGCCGACTTTTCCCCTAACTCCTTATCCGATATGAATGTGGCCAACATCTTCTTCGCAGCCGCTTCAATATCAGATTCTGGCGTCTCGAGCGGAAATTCTTCCGTCCGGGTCATTACGACTTCCTCGCCTTCGCAGATATCAAACGTAGCGTCCAAGACGCCGACATCATTCCCGACCCTATTCACTTTTCCGATTGAACGGATTTTTACTATATACATTTTTTTAGCGTGATATTACTCCGTCAGGCTACATGCCTGAACTGTATCGTCTCGAGATGCGCGGACGCACGTCTCGCTCACGATTGGCGTAATGATCCTGCATTGATGCCTTTATGGTTTCAGTGTCCTTATCCAGACGCGCTTGGTTTCCTAACCCGCGCGGTGCTCCATAATCGACGCTATTCAATATGGCTATGATCTTGTGAAATGGCGCGGCAAAGCCAGGCTGTTTTGTGGTATCGGTAGCGACGAAGTATTCAGCAGTGCGCTGAAAGGTTACACGAAGACCGGCTGTGAGGGTAACTGAGCCCGCTGCCGGTTTAGGCCAGACTTGGACCGAATTAGCAATTTTGCGATAGTGAGTGGCCATACCATTCGTCGGAAATCGTTTTTCGAACGAGTCGAAAGGATCGAGCTGGCTTTCATCGATTGGAATAAGTTTCTGATATTGGCCGGATGCATCCATGACTTCGACTTCCTGAATGCGAAGCAAGGTCGACATGTTGCCCGAGCCGGTATTCGCCGGTAAGAGATAATCTCCAGTACCCGCAACCAAATCGCAAGTTCCAATCGGAAGGTTTGTATAGTTGGTGTCGTCCCATTCCCACTCAGAATTTGCTTCGAGGATCCAAGCAACGGCAAGATCGTAATTGTTATTTGAAAGGCCAACGAAAATATCGAGCAAAACGGAATTGCCCGAAATATATCCGTCCGAGAGACCCAGAAGAGTCTCGCAGAGCTGGATAATGCCCTGACGAGGAGTTGTGACTTGATTGAACTTCATTTAAGGTATTTGTCGAGTACCGCCTTCCACCTCCACGCATTCTGAGACCATTGCCAGTTCTGAGCGATGTACCTGTACGCATTATACCCAATGCGTTTTCTCAGGTCATTGTTGTTGATAAGTTTATCGATAGTATTGAACCACTCATTCTCGGTCTTGCAGAGAAAACCAGTCTTGCCTGGCTGAATTGTCTTGAGACGATTGAAGAAACCGCCGATGCTTTTATAGTACGGATAAACTTTCGAAGCCACGACCGGAATTTGAAGCATCGACATCTCCATCCATTTGATATGAGACTTTCCCCGATTAAATTCATCATCAACGAGTGGCGCCAGAGCGATATCCCATCCGAGCTCGGCCAAGCGTTCAGGATAACCTTTCCAGTTCAACGTGCCTTTCACGAAAGAGAGTTGTGTCTCATCGACGCCAAGTTTAGCGACGATGTCTCTGGCCTTCTCCGGTGTAATACCTCCCATGAATTCGACTCGGACATTTCGATATTTTTCTAAAATTCTCCTCAACGCCGTCAGCACGATATCAATATCGGCATCGTGAGTGATTGATCCAGCCCAACCAATACGAAGATAGCCGTCATTGAATTTAGCAACCTTTGTCGGCCAGTCTCGGATATCATTGCAGTTCGGTAAGATATCAATGTTTTTTTGAAGTTTTGAATATGCTTTTTTCAACGGTACAGTCGAGACTAGGAGACCACTCACGAATGAAACCACAGCTTTCAAGATGGCATTGCGATCTCTGCCCTGCGCGTATTCGGCATAGGCGGGATTGTCTTCCCGGACCGCGAAAAGATTATCGTCTAAGTCCATAACTACTGGAATGCCGAAATATCGCCCGGCCGAGATAAGATCAGAGGCGGCGCGAGGTGTATCCATCTGACGGACATAGACTAAGTCGTAGGTATTGAAAATATGGGTCATGCGCTCCTCCTGAGTTTTGCCCAAATCGTTGAAGCCCTTTCCGATGACATCAACATCGTAGAATTGCTTGAGTATCTCGGCTGGCTTCACAATTCGGTAGTAACCGATACCGCCGTAAGAGTCATTGACAATACGCTCTGGGTTTTGAGCCCAGTCGGTTCGGATCATTAAAATCTTTTTTCTATTTGGAATTGCGTTTGAGGACATCTTTTTTGATTGCGAGGAACTTGTCGCCGGTCCAACCGGAACTCACCGATCCATCGCGCCGATTAAAGTTATAAACAGTTTCCGGGAAGTATTCGAATTTGAAGCCCTTATTCTTAGCCCTTAGCCAGAAATCCCAATCCTCAGCCAATGGGTACGTAAAGCCTCCCAGAGCCTCCCAGACGCTCTTTCGGAACCAACTGACCCCAGGTATCGAATTGCGCTCCTCGAGGTCGTAGGGCGAGGCGTTTACGCCATATAGGCCCGTCTCCTTACCGAACATCATGAGATGGAAATGCCAGATATCCGCATGGCTAGTGAGAATGTGTTTTTGGAGTTTGGAAACACCGACCCGAACCAAAGTATCATCATCGTCGAGAATAGCGATAATGTCGCCGGTGGCAGATTTGATAGCAGAGTTCTTGGCTTCGAAAAATCCCCGGTTCTTTGCGTGTTTTATGTAGTGGATACTCTCCGAGCCATCGGTCCGGATGTCCGGGAATTTCTCCGAACCGTCATTGACGATGACGATCTCATCGAAGAGACCAAGGGCCGAGTCGAGCGCATGCTGAATGAGCTTGAGGTCCGGGTTATAGCTGCCGATGATCAGGGAGAATTTCATATTTGAATGACATCGCCATAAAAGTCGATGCGCTTGGTTATTCCGCTCTCCTTCATGTACTGCTTGATATATCCGAGCGCACGTTGTCTATATTCTTGATAGTTTGGGTTAGAAACATGGTCATGGCGGACTTGGAGACGTTCCGTGAACCCAACCTTTATTTTACCAAGATATTTGTGATACGGCACGAGATGATCCCCTATTTTCAGACGATCATCCCATGGGTATTTGGTCAAAGTGGCCGTTCGAGCGAGCATAAGGTTTGGAATGATATCGCATTGAAGAACGCCATCACCCAAGTCGTTCCCACCGCGGATATAGGTGAGCACTGAGCCCTCTTGTTTTAAAAATCCATGATAGGTCAGCCCGGGAACCGAGAACCCAAGGATATCAAACTCATATTTCTCCATGAGTTGTTCCGCCAGCTCGAGATTTGTTTCTTTAATGAAAAATGAGTCATCATCCCCGCACCAAGCATATTTTGTTTTGACGTTGGCGAGACCGATGTTTCTCCCGGCTGAGACACCGATATCAAACTCCGTGAAAATTATCTTTGTGGCGCCGACGTATTCGGTCTTTTCCCGACTATCATCCACAACAATGATCGGGATGTCAGGATAAAACCTCCGGACGCTGTTAATAAGCCTCTGGCAGGCCTCAGGGCGCTCGAAGGTTTTGATCATGACGGATGTATTCATAGTTTTTTCCACCAGACGGTGCTCTCGTTTTCAACCCCAAGAAGAGTGTCGGCGATGGCGCGATGAACGCTCTCCCAGGTGAAATCGTGACCAGAAATGATACCGCCGGCTCGCAATTTAGGCTTCCAGTCCAAAATGTCCTGTTTCACGGCTTCGTAGGAGTGATCGGCATCGATGAAGACCATGTCAGCCATGTTGTTGAAACAATGGGCGACCGCCTCGTGCGTCGTGGCTTTCAGGACCGTGACCCGCTTATGGATGCCGAACATCTTGAGGTTGAAAAGCATCTCCTTTTTCAAATTCGCCCCCTTGGCCCTTGCCTCGGCGTGGGCCTCTTCGCCGGGCGTACCCTTGAAGGTATCAACGCAGATCACGTGTAGCTTCTTTTTCAAAATGATGTCTGCCACGGAGCAGATCGAACGCCCTTTCCATGAACCAAGCTCAATGAGAATGCCCTGCTCAGGTAAAGACTCAACCAGGCGCCGATATGTCGCTATATTCTGTTCGCTGAACCAGCCGTTTGGGAGTTCGTTATTCATACGGGAGTTTATTATCCTTGGTCCAATCCCAATTATCGCGGTGAATTGGCGTCCGCCAGTTCGGACCGTAATTTTCTTCAAGATATTTCTCTATCGGTCCCGGTATCGAGTACTCCTCGCCATAAAACTCTACTTTGTCAAAGTTCTGGAAGAAGTCATCGACCATGCGGGTCTGGAAATTCCCTTGGAAATCAACAGTGTAGAAGCGCCAGGCCATCTTTCCCTTGTACGGCGTAATGAAAAAGATATCTATTTTATAAGTGTGACCGTCAACCTCTTTTGTGAATGAAAGCTCCGGCGCAATGAAGTCGGGCATCACGAAATGATGTTCGAACTTGAAACCAATATCTTCAAAAGCTTTGATGATTTCTAGGAACCGAATATACGAGCTCTTGTGGATTGCGATATCAATGTCATCTATATCGCCCGGACAAAAATCGTGGTCCCGGTAGGCTCCTAAAGCCGTGCCCAAGAATAGGCAGAACGGAATGCCGAGTCGTTCAAGCGCACCTTTAGCTTCTTTGAGGTTGTTAGCGGATATTTCTTTTTGCATAGCGCACGTACTTTACGAATTGGTCTTTGGGAATGGCTATCGGATTATTTCCGTCGAGCATGTGTAGCTGGAGCGGAATGTTTTTATCAAGATAGCCGAGAATGACATCCTCACTCTTGCCAACCACGCTCACGCGACTTATTTCTCCATCTCGGTCCGGCGTCGGTTCGTCATAGCCCTTATAGATATACTTGAACTGCGTTTTGATGTGATGCATGCCCTGTTCCGGTCTCTGAGAGTAGGGATAGGAGAACCACTCACCGCTCGCGCCAATAGACTCGAGGAAATGATTAAATCCGACGACTTCGGTGTATACCTGCTCGGCGGTTAATGTTCTCATGTCCGGATGACTGGCAGTGTGATTTCCAACGTACATGCCTAGCTTGAGCAATTCTTCAACCAACTCACGCACGTTCGGCTTATCATTCACGAAGAACACGCCCTTCATCCCATGCTCTTGTATAACTCGCGCAGCGAAGATGTCTGACTCATTCCCATCATCAAATGTGAAGAGAGGCATAATCATGAGAATATGACGCCTTGGAGTTCAAGGCAGGTTACACCAGAGGCATTGCAGACCATTCGAGCCTCACAGACGAGCTTATTGTACTCGCGCTGATCGGCTTTGACGCTCGTATAGAGATCTTCTTTATCGAGCATGATGTACCGCACGCCGGAAGTTTTAATTATCTCATCAAGGAACTGGACGCCCGGAATGGTCTCAATTTTTGGAACGACCTGAATATCTTCGTGGAGTACTTCTTTGAGGTTATTGACCATAAGGCCGGACTCGACATTCGAGACGGCGAAGAAGCGGACCTTGGCCGCGAAGAGATTGGCGAGGTCGATAGCGTCTTCCATGCTGATCGTCGGAACCGGCGGCTTGCTTCTTCCTTGTGGATAGTCTAAATACACGGGATGCGTGATTTCGCGAAGGACTGCCGCCGCTTCCTCCTTACTCTTGACCCAAGCCAAATTTAGACGTACAACTGTACCCTCTGGAATGGGATAGCCAATAGAGGCGAGATGATTTGAAGCTATGATGATTTTCTGCATTTTAGGTAAATAATTAAATAGATAATCGTGGTAATGATGCCGAAAGAATACTTAATGAGCAGGGGATTTTGATGGATGAGCAGGGCATAAAACAAGGCATCGATATTGGCAATGAGGTAGATGGTGAAGAATGGTAGACTGATACCTTTCACGTCTTTGGTCCGGATTGTTTTAATCATCTGCGGAATGATCATCGCCGAAAACAGGATGGTAGCAATCCAACCAAGAATTTGTGGGTCTATAATGTTTTGCATCTCTCAATAATTTGACTGGTTGATACGCCCTCGTGATAATTCAAAAGGACGCTTTGAACCTTGCGGAATTTTGGAACTTTGGTTTCCCAACCGGCGCCAGGACCTTTGGCGAGAATAGCAGGACGGTAGCGTTCGATATTCTTGCCCGGTTTATACTCTCCCTGCATAACGACTTTATCGACGCATTTAAGCGCGCCAACCATTCGCATACGTTCTCGCTCATCCATGATAGGTCGGCGCTTGAAGCTCTCCGCGGCGGCATCCGATAAGACTCCGACAATGAGACAGTCCCCGAGAGACTTGGCTTCTTCGAGCAATGCTAAATGCCCGGGATGCAGGAGATCGAACACGCCATAGGTATAAACTTTTTTCATAGCAGGATTTCTTTATAGATTTTCTCAATTTGGAGAGCGACATTCTCCCAGGTCATCTCGCTCAACATTTTTTTCAGGGCTTCATTCGCCGGCTTCGTGAGAGATACTTGGATGGCTTTTTCGATGGCGTCGATGTCCCGATACTCCACATACTCGGTATTCGGGATTTGCCACTCGCAATGATTGGTCAGGACGATGTTCGCGGCCTGTGAACCGGCTTCCATGACCGTAAGTGGCATCACTTCGGCTCGGGAAGAAAGGACAAACACCTTGCAGGACCGATAGAACCGGACCAGCTCGTTATGAGGCATCGGTTTTAAGAGGATAGCGCCCTCACCAGCGCATCTTTCGGCGTATTGGGCATCAACTATCTGTCCGATGGCTACATATGCCAAGCCGAGGCGTTTTGACGCAATGGCGGCCTCTAGCTGACCCTTAGAGGGTTCGATACGGCCGACGGTGAGGGCAAAGGGCGGGATTTCAGGTGGAACGACGCCTTCAACCTTAAACCACCAGCTATCGATGCCATTCGGGATGATGTGGACCTTCTCGTCGTCGATTTTTAAGTGACGTTTCGCTCGAAGCACTTCCCCTTCTGTTAGAAAGATTGCCGCGTCGAGATTATCAAACATGATTTGCTGATCCTCGTAGGAAACGAAGGCGTCAGACTCATGGTAAATCATCGAGCTCACGATTTTTCGGCGGGCATTTTTGGCGCACCAGATTTGATACTTGGACCACTGCATCGAAAAGTTGAAGTTGTGGACGATATCAAAGAGCAGCAACGCTAACGCAGGCTTATATACGGGCGTGCCGTTGAATTCGACAGTATGGCCGAGCTTGCGCATGGCCTCCATCGTCTTTTCAAGCTGAATTTGGTCTCCACCTTGCCAGAGGTCAGGGTTCCTGTTCTGGTATAGGATTTTCATTTCAACTTATCGGCACTGTACTCGCCACGGCCGAACGTAGCATCCGCATAGTCTGGATCAGTTTCAATTCGATGGAGCATCGCTTTCACGAGTTCGACCATCTCAAGACGTCCGCGGTGTTTGACGAATGTCCCATTGGGCAATTCAACACCATAGCCTTCGCTGGGATGATCGAAGACATTCCCGGACGGGCAGCCAATCAGAAATTGGCCTTGGTAGTGTATTCCGGCGAGGCCCTTAATTTTCTCGTTCGGAACGATCTCTAAGTCTTTACTTATCTTCTTCAATTCACGCTGGAATTCTTTAACTGTCATGAGGTCTTAGTCTCAAATTAGTGGATCGTGTGGAGCAATTTGAGTACTCCCCGCGATCCAACTAAGACGATAACTGATTGTTAACCGTCAACCACGCCGCCAGCGCTAGAGCTAGGCAGTAGCACCAGTCTTTACGTTGATCACCCAATTTGCATTGAGGACCTTTGCAACGAACATGGCTTTCCAACCGACAGTTGAATACATATCCAACGGGTTGGAGGTGTCATTTGGACCAGGTTGCTTCACGAAGATGCGCTGGCCTTCCTGACCATCCAAGGATACTGCGCCGTAGGCGTTGCGTCCAAAGATGAAGTTGTGGTAGACAGTCACGGTCGAGCTTTCGCTTGAACCCTGGTTGCTTTCCACGAATTCTACACCATGCAACTTGCCGATCACACCTCGCTGAATGTTTTCAGTGTCAGTGTAGCGGTAAGCATCCAACCATTCGCTATTCGCGAAGAGGTCGTATGAAGTGTAAGGCTGCGCGATACCGCGGAATAAACCGCTTTCAAAGCGTCGTGCCTTATTAGTCTTCAAGGTGCGTACTGCTTTTCGGATTTCAGCACCGGACAAAACGTCGGTAGCCGCCACAGCAGTGATGTTGCTCTTTGCGCCGGCGAGCTGAACAGTAGCGTTAGCTGAAAGTTCATTGCGGAGCAAAGCGTCGATCGTTTCGCCAGCATTCTGGCCGTGAACTTCGACGTGTTCTTTGAGGTCGACGTCCAAAGACGTTAATTCAAAGAGTTTGCCGACGGTGGTATAAGCACCATATTCGGCGAGCGAGCATGAAACCTGAGTTGACGTCATGTCGACAGCGGTCGGGTTAGTCGCCTCAGTTAAGGGCGTAGTTGCCAACGCGAGAGGGGAGAAACGATTGAAGTAAACCGTCTTGCCCATGTTGCGAGGAACTTTCTTGACCTGAGCACCGAAGTCGTGACGCAATTCGGCCATAGCGCGCTCCAAGAAGGTCTTGTCGTAGAAAATGCCCATGGCATTCGACAAGCCTGTGGTAGTTGAGCTCATTCTGGTTGCCTCCGATGATCCGATAGAAGGCTACAATAATGTCGCCTAACTTTGCGGACCCTTCGGGAGAATTGCCTCCAAATCTTTCAGCGGCATCGCGCGGAGTTCCTCTTCCGTATATTTTTTATATATCGGTGAGCGACCATCCTGCGAGGGAGTGCCTTCTTCGGTCCGCTTCTGTTTGGCTATTTCCTCCCGTTTGGATTCGATAGCCTGTTTAACATACGGATCGTTGAGAGCCGCGCGTCCACCGTTTTTAATGATGAACTCGGTCTCCTCCAAGTTATAACCATCGAACCTGAGGTCCTGATAATCAGGATGGTCCTGCGGTCGCTTGGCTGCGTTCTGATCTGGTTTTCTTTCGTTGGCGTTGTTTGCGCCAGCGTCGTCAGCTGGAGGGCGCTTTTTTAGTTCGCCTTCCGCCTCCTTGGCTCGCTTGTACAGACCGGGAGTGGTTTTAGCACCCCAAGCAGCGATCTCCTTGAGCTTATCCATGTCCCCAGCCACGAAGGCTGCGTCCACGTCTGCCTCGGTGAAAGGTTTGAAACCTCCATCGGCTCCAGCATCTGCTCCAGCATTTTGACGCTGGTCGTCGTTTTGATCGGCCATTTGTTTGTTGAGCGCATGGATCGTGCGCTCGTTAAATGAGTTAGCGTGGTTTCCGCCCTCACGACTGCCCCGGAGAAGTGCCGAAGCAGAGAGTGACTGAAGAAACTATTCCGAAGTGTCCTTGCGTTCCTTGACCTCTTCGGCGTAGATGCCGATTTCAACGAGGAATTTCTTGAGCTGTTTAATAACCCAGACTCTTCCCGCGACTTCGGTCTCCACTGATATTTTAGCAATCTCCCCAAGGTTATCAATCTTGTTGATATCTTCAAGGTGGGCATTGAGGACCTTCTCGATGACCTTCCAGCCATTAGTCTTGGTGAGTTCTTGAATTGTCGCACGTTCCGCTTTCGTGATTTCTATCATTGGATTGAGGTTATTGGTTTATAAACTTGCTGATAGGCTGACCACCACCGGGCTGACCAGGAATTTGACCGGCGCCTGAGGCTTGCGACATCGTCGCGGCAATCTTAGCCATGGCGTCTGGAGTCTGTTGACCACCTTGGCCGGCAGCGGCCGCTGAGGTGTGTTCCTGAGCCTCGGACTCAAGAGCCTCGAGCTCGGAAGAGTTCATGCCGACGAGGGTCATCATCTTGAAGAGCAAGCGGCGGAGGACTGGATTATCGAGGATTGTCGGATTGCGGGCAATGAGGCCGAGGACAGTCTGGACGTTCGCGAGCTGGGCTGCCACGTTCCTATTTTCGCCCGTGGTGACGAGATCGAGGTCATAGTCGACATTGGCATAGAAAGCCTTCTGCACGTCAATCCAGATGCGATTTCCAGCCTTCTCGAGTTTGGACATGACAGACTGCTCAATCTGGTCGATTTCTTCGTCGGTGACATCTCGGCCGGTCTCTTGAACATGCTTCTCGACAGCGGCTTGAACGGCAGCGCGAGCGACCATTCGGCGCATAGCTTTCATTTCAGTGCTTGAGCCTTGGAAGCGGAAGCGGTGTGAAGCCATGATGTCTTTCTCAAGGTCTGGGAAGACGAGGTCGTGGACGAATTCTTCGAGGAAGAGGCCGACGTTCTCGCGCTTATAATCGAAGACTGATCCGGCTTGCTGGGTTTGATTGAGTACGGCGGTGGCCGTGGATGACGCTGGAGGCGCCTGGCCTGACATCAGCTGCGTGGAAAAGGTCATCTTGTCCGCAAGCATGTCATAGTCCTGTTTGAGCGCTTGGAAGTCACCCATGGCGAATTGGCGAGTATCGATACGATTGAGTTCCCCTTCGCCGGTTATGAAGATATCGCCTGACTCGGCATCCGAGAGAATGTTTCGACGCGCAGTCTTGCCACGAGTTTGGAGAAGGATGAGAGAAGCAAGCTCAATAGCTTTATCTTCCATATTGGCATAGCGGTTTCGCAAACGCTGGGCTTCGAAGGTGTCTTCGACGGCGCCGACGCCAATCCATCGGCCTTTGGTCTTGTTGGCATGAACTTCTTTGAATGGGTCGTCATCATGCTTGAGTTCTTCTTTGAAGAGGACGATACCAGTCTGATCAACGGGTGTGGTGACGGGCGCGGCTTGCGGGTTAGCAGCCGGAATGATTGATGCTTCGCCGATACCGGCAATAATCCAGTGTGAGTATTTGAAATTCCGAAGCACGTTGTCCCCGACATCCCAATTCTCTTGACCTTCTTCGCCAGCGAGCCACTGCTCGGGGACCTCCATATAGACTTCATAGACGTTGGCGTAGGGCTCCCCAGCGGTGATATTCAAAGCGCCCGAGTCTTCATAGGACCGGATCGGCGCAAAGCTGGTGTGATGATCGATGACTTCGTCGACGTTCTTCCAGACACCTTTCTCACGCATCTCGCGCAAGCGTTCTGGCGTCATCATGTGATGGATAATCTTGTAGCGGGCTTTCTTGAGAGATGGCGCGGCTTGGTCCACATAGAAATGACGTAAGTCGATGACTTCTGCGCCTGCGCCTTCGGTTTTGACCTTGCGCAAGACGACGGAACCGTAGATCGGTAATTCCTGTACAACCTGGTTGAGCACTTGACCCATGTGGTTGCGCTTCATCCAGACCTTCAATTCGCGTTCAAGGAGGAAGACATTCCACTCCGTATCCGGATTGTTGGAGATGAGCATAAAATCCTTCACATCGATGTCGAGCTGTTTGGACCAGACGTCGCAGCGCCATTTGGAGATGTTGTAAAACGGCTTTTTGCGGAGGACGCCGTTGATGCGTTCGTAATCCCCTTCCACAAAGTGAGAGTTGTAATACAGATGGATCTTCTTAATCAGCTGATATTGGCTGAACATGTAGCCCGGAACGATTTCGATATAGTTATACAAAAAGTCCTGTCGGCATTGCTGAGTGAGGGCGAAGATGTTTTGCGGAAATTTGAACATTTAGTTTGATTAAATTGCTCTGGAAGGTCCTCGCCAAATACGAGGACCCTGAGAGAAATCTATTTCGTTCCGTACTGCCCTGCGCCTGTGCCACCGTTCTCATCATGCATTTCTTCTTTGGTTTCGGTGTACTTGCCAGGATTATCGAGAACCGTTTCGTTGGCCTTGTTCACCGGACCAGTGATTCGGCCCTTCTCGTGAGTCGCGGGACTGAGAACACCTGCCACCTTCGGAGTCTCGCCATAAGGCGGAACGAAGCCAGTGGTGTTATCGGCCGGCGTACCGACTGATGGACGTGGTACTGATTGTTTCATCTGTTTTGCAGTTATCGGGTCCTTAGCTATGAGATCCGATGCCCGCGGTTAAGTTTGGAAATCGACCTTTCGGGAATTCTCGCCCATTGAGGGACGAGGCGCTTCGTGAGACCTCCCGAGTTGCTTCTCACGCTCACGGCGGAGCCCATGCTGCACGAACGTATCAAGAGCCTTATCCATCAGGCCTTTCATTTTGCCTTCTTGCTTGAGTCTATTGGTGAGGATAACCTCTTGATCTCTGGTCATGCTTAAAATTCGTTAGGAACCTGCTGCTTACATGTCGGACAGACGAGATGACCGGCGCCAATGCGCGCTCGCATCGCTTCGTGGTCCTCGGGACATGCTTCGACTTTCTGGCCATCAATAACGATGCCGAAAGACTTAGGAACTTCTTTGCCACATTCCTTGCAGACTAAGTGGCCGGCGCCCATTGCCGCGCGTTGCTCTTTGTGGGAAGGCGAGCATCCTGCGCCTTTGGCCGGATTGACTCCGGTCGCTGCATCGATTACATACTGATCGCTAACTGCGGCTTCTTTTGGAGCCGTTGCTTTCTTGGTAGTTGGTTTTCGTGTTGCCATTGCGGTGTTGAATTAAATTTTATTCTCCTAATTTCTTGTTTGCTCTCGTGTATTCGACCTGCATACTCTCGAGCTCATTCGACTGCTTGTCAAATCCACTCTTGAAGCCGATAGCCACATAACGGAAGGCATCCGAACCATGAGAGGACCAGTCATGCTTTGGGTGGTTTTTATAGGTGTGATTACCCTCGTCGTACTCTTTGTGATAGGACCGGAGCGCGTCGACGCCTCGCTCGCATTTCGTCTTGTCGAAGAAACAACGGGGGAGGAGATTGCGAGCCGCTTCAATGCCGTCTTCCAGAGACAATCTCGGAAGCACGACGATCGGTTTGATGCCCAGCTGTTCGGCGATCTCCTTGCGGGATTTGCCGGTGGCCAACTCGCGCACCTCGACGTCGTGAGGCATATAGAAAGTTCCGTAGCGATAACCTTTCGAAGCCAGCACACCCTTATAGTATGCCAGACCTTCGCCAGATGTCTCGTGATAGTCGATAAGTCTGACCTCATTGAAGTGAGACTGTACGAACCAGAGTGCAGTTGAGTCGCCGACCCCGAGATCGAAGAAGACATCGACATCGAGCATTGGGTCATACGGAACGTCCGTGATGCGCCCTTGCTGTTCGATGAAGCGGAGTTGCTTCGAATAGTACGAGCCTTGAACCGGCAACTCGAAGGAGCAGTGATACTCCTGAAAGAATAGTGAGTCGTCACCGCCATTGTTGCGGATGATTTCTTTCTTCTCCTGTTCGAGCACGTCGACGGGTATTGCCTTCGTATCCTTCACGGTCAAGACTTCAACGAACCATGTCGGGTCGTTCTTCGCGGCCTCATACAAGACAAAGCCGTGGTTCTTGCCGCGCGGAGTGAAGTTGAATATCGCCCAACCACCATTCTCGGCGAGGATAGGCCGGATGTAGTTCCAGGCCCGAGGGTCTTGAAGCGAGTATTCTGAGAACACGGTCCCGATCGGGTTCGTACCGACGATGGAGTCGATATTGTCCGTGCCGATGACTTGGAAGATGGAGCCATTGATCAACTCGATCTTCATCTCGGTGTCGTTCTTGCGCTTGATTATTTCCTTGGGAAAGTGGTCGAGCAATTTGAAACCGTCTTTGCCGATAGCTTCCCAAAGCGCCTTCTTGCCCTGTGAATAGGTTGGGAAGAAATAATAATACGCGCCGACCTTCTCGCACATCTTCGCGACGACGATATTGAGATCGGTCTTGTCCTTGCCACTGCGCCGATGCCAGACCTGAATGATACGGAGTATCCCCCGGCCAATGGCATCCCAAACGCCCGATTGGTACGGACGCTCGATATAGCGATATGGAATTTCTATGTCCAGAGTTTTGAGGGTGCTACCCATATTTTACGTTATCGCTCAGATACGACAAAGACCCTACGTTATCAACATTAGGCTTTCTTTCGTACGAACGTGAATTTTACTTCGCCAACATTTTCGACCACCGCTTTTTCTTGCCAGCCTTTGAAGACTTGTTTCCACAGTTTTACGCGATGAGCATCAGCGTTGCGAATGGTCCGGCGAGTAAAGGCCATATCAACATCCTTCTCAAAGCGCAGGACGTTGTTTTCCAAATTATATTTTGCAGTGAGTTCTTGAAAATCTTTACGCACCTGCCAATCAGTAAGAGTGTCGAGACTGACTTTGAAAACGGTGGCGAAATCTTTTTTGAAACGTATTTTGAGGAGCTTCCGGAAGTGCTCATCCTTCACATCGTAGCCAGATTTGAGCAACTCTTTTTCGCTCATCGCTTTGAGAACGGCCGGAATAGACATCCAAAAAGCGAATGTATTAAAAACGTCAGTTAGCTTGATATCAGTCTTTTCGGACTTCTTCGGAGTTATCTTTTTCTTTTTTTGTGGCATAATTTTTAATCAATACTTCGGCCAAATATACGGATAGAATGGAACAAGTTGAATTCCATATCCTTGTGACGATGCATATCCTTCACCCCTTCCTTCAAACTTTACTCCTGGAGATGTATCGAGTACCTTAACGCCAAAATTTACTTTCCAAACGAAAGACTTAACATCAATCTTATTCTCTTCTGGTTTTTTATTATCGTCTGTCATGCTTCATTGCGCACAAGCCTCTCCGCCTCTTCTGCGCTGATTATATTTCCATACATCTTTCCAGAGAGATCGTTGATGATGTGTTTGAGGAGTGCTCTTCGCGCCGGTCGGGATAGAATTTTCTTTGCGTGCTCGTACTGGTTCCGATAGGCTTCAACCTCTTGAGACAATCGGAAGTCGTCGTCTGCGAGATATCTCTTCCACCATTCCTCGATGCCGATCGCCTTCTGCTGGCGCTCGTGGGTCTCTTCGTGGACCATTAGGCTCTCGTCGATATGGCCACCACCCGGATTATATAATTTGTCTCCGTAGGCAAAGATGATAGTCTTCCGATTTCGAATATCGAACCGTTGACAGATCTCTTCGTAGTTGGGCGGATAGGCGATAACGATTTTCATGAACGTGGAATATCATCGAATGCGCTCATCGGGACCTTGGTCATGCCAAAGAGGATGAGCTTGTCTTGGTCGGGTACTGGAATGAGCGCATTCCCCTCTCGGAGCATGGCCGCAGCGACATCGTGCTTCGTGACCACCCGGCTCGTGACCTTCTCACATCGATCGCAACGCATGGTCGTGATGAGATGGAAAACCAAATCGGACTCTTGGCAGTATTCCTTCCATTGATGTTGGGAGGTGTGCTTACAGAAAATTTGTAAAAGTCTTTTGAACATATGATTGGTGGAGGGGATAGGCTGTGAGCCTCACGAGGTCCCCTCCGCTTCCCCGAGATGATGGATCACCTCCTCTCAATGTGCAGCAACCTTGATGCCGAGACTCTGGGCGATTTGCTTCTGCGCCCATTCGGTCAAATTGTTCCAGCAGATCCGGTGGAAGACGTCATTCCCGAAGAAGACTTTGTCTCGTTCGTACGGCGCCACCACCTTATTGCATGATGGACAAAACTGTTTCTTGGGCTCGTCCATGCCGGCTCCTTTCACCTTTAATTATAACCCCTAATTATCAACATCACACGCCGACCATTTGCCTCATGGCGCGGGCGACGGGCGGGTTGGAACGGTCTCGGAACGGATACTTTATCCAGTACCAAACCGCTTGGAGGAACGTCGGACGAACCACCTTGCCGTTGCGGTTCTTTTTCAAGACGCCGAGCATGGGCTTGACCATCATGTTCTGCATGATGAGGTTCCGGAAGTATTCAAGGCGGCGTGGCAAATTGGCTCGACGGGCTTCTAGGATTGCTTCTCGGTGCTTTCGTTTTTTGTATCTCTTTTCATTCAATTCTTGTGGAGTCATGAGAGTGGGGATTTAGATTAAATTCGGTCCATGAGTTCCCGCGTCGAAGCGTGAAGTCCGGGGATTGGGATCCCAGACTTTGAGATTGATGCGTTCGCGGTTCTTCATGCCGACCGTGCGGATGACGGTGCGGATAGCATGTATCATCGAGCCTTGGCGGCCAACGATGAGACCCATATCCGTCGGGTCGACATAGAGGGTGAAGAGCACGCCCATTTCATCGGGAGCGCTGCGTTCGACGCGAACCTTGTCAGGAACCATAACGATCGCCTGGACCATCAACTTCAAAATTTCTTCGGGTTTCATAATTCTTTGGTGACTTCTTTTAGGTGGAATATCGCTCGCTCAAGGTTCCGTTTGATGGTGTACTTGTCGAGAATAGTCTCACGACCTTGGTGGTCTTTCTGAAATTTTAGCATTTCCAAGAAGTCCTGAACATTGATGATAACTACGGACTGGTCCATCGGCTTGCCCGGTGGATGCCAGACGACGCCTTCCTTGCCGTAGCCCATCGCCTCGCGGGCGACCTGCGCCGCGGCATCGGACCATCTGAATACTTTGGTGTTCTTGCATTCGAACGTCCAACCTATATCGGTTGAGATGTCTCCTTTACGCTTGCCATTGCCCGAGCCAATCTGACGCACAGCCCGGACATCGATGCCACGGCTTGAGAGCTGGTCAGCAAGATAATTCTCGAGATCTTTTCCTTTTTTAATTGCGCTTTTTGGGTTCATATAATTATATCATTTGTAGAGCTCCTGCATAGTTCGGCAATACTGAAAAAGTTCGAATGCGTTGCCATGCTTGAGAAGACCAGTGTACGACTGGATGGTTGCCGGAACGGGAGCAACTTTTATCCGGCGTTCCATGCGCTTCCGAGTGATTGTTCGCAATACTCTATGGGTTGGAAAGTGTATCCACCCTAGAAAATCTACGCCGGCAGATACCGTTCCAATCGAGATCTTATCCGGATGTAAGGATAATTTCAGGCCATTCATCAGAAAATTCTCAATCCTTGGAAGAATCCCCCGAAGGTGGCTTTTCGAAGTGTTGAGAAGCACGAAGTCATCGGCATAACGAATGTAGTACTTCTGTCTGAGATGATGCTTCACGAACTGATCGAACTCATTCATGTAGACATTGGCGAGGATCTGAGACGTGAGATTTCCAAGTGGTAGTCCTTTGCCTGGGCCAGACTCAAAGCTCTGAATTATGTCTCGCAGGAGATCGAGCATTTGAGCATCTCCGATGTATCGACCGAGAATTGCCATAATAACTTCGTGATCGATACTGGCAAAGAATTTCCGGACATCGCATTTCAACGCCCAACACGTCTGAGTATAATTCTTGCTGGCTTTCCGACATAATTCCTTAAACTTTACTCCTCCGGCATGGGTCCCCTTGTTCTGTCTGCACGAGAATGAATTTGAGATAAACTTCCGGTCAAAATAGGGATAAAGAACTTGGTGAATAGCATGATGCACAAGCCGATCTCGAACTGATGCTTTGCTGATCTGTCTCGGCTTAGGATCATTGATTTTGAACTCATGATATCCGCCATGCCGATATGTACCATTTTCTAAATCTTCGTGTAATAGCATCAAGTTATCCATCAAATCTCGTTCGAATACTTGGACGTCAGACTTATTTCTCTTTCCTCTAGCGAATTCATTCCACGCATTCAAGAGGTTGTCCAATGATATGATTGTGCTAAAATTGATGGTATCCATGAGCATGATCCAAGACGACCTGCCTATCATTAAGACCGCTACTGATGCCTATCTAATCTGGCATGCTAATCTCACACATCTTCCTCGTATGAGCCGTTTCACTTTAGGCTCAAAGATCGATCGTATCTTCTTAGAAATTATCGAGTATCTTCTCATTGCTGGATATGCCAGTCGCGAGAAGAAACAAATTGTTGTTGGGCAGGCAAGCGCCAAACTCGACACTCTGAAATTTTTTCTGAAAATTGCATGGCGAACGAAAGCGTTAAGTAATGCAAAATATACAGAATTGTCTTCACCAATCGCCGAGATTGGTAAGATGCTCGGCGGCTGGCGCAAACAGCTTTCCTCTGAATAGAGTTGCGGACGGCAGCAAAACGATAGTTCTCATTCCAGTCGTTCTCGAACCAGTTCACGTTCAGGTTCCGGTTCGTCGAGTTGCCATTGAGGTATGCGACGTTGCGGTTGTCGTGGATGGACTGCACATTCGTATCTCACGCCTTCCATGACACTGTCCATTGAATTTTCTTTGGACTGTATTTTATTTGGAGACGTTATCTCTCTGACGCGAGACACCAAGTATATTGAGAGGTGGGAAGTATCGTTGGCACACTGATCAAAACCAATGGTCCGGATCATTCTGGCGTATCGATATATCCAGGTTTCGGTCGCTCGCAACCTTGGCCACGAACTGTGTCACCTACTACCCACTTAAATTTTTAATCAACTATCCTTTCAGTTTAAGAGTCCCTTCGTACGTCTTACCGCCAACCGTCAGATCAAACGACTGACCGTCCAAGGAACCAACTTCCTTTTCCGAACCAAGCTTCCCAGTATCCAAGGACTTTAACTTGCGGACGGCAGCAAAACGATAGTCCCCAGGCCAGACGAGCTCGAACCAGAGCACGCGCAGGTCCCGGCTCGCCGAGTCGCCATTGAGGCATGCGACGCGGCGGAAGTCGCGGACGGACTGCACCGTGCCGAGGGCGACAACTGGAAATTCACGCTGAACTTCCGGATGTTGGATACCGAACAATAAAAGTTCGGTCGCAGTAGCCGGTCGAAGACCTTTAGCTTCCATCTCTTTGATCGCATCTTCCGAAGAGATATAGCGATCGAAGTGAATAAGCTCGATGGATTCGGCTTCTGTTTTCTCGAATGAGAAATAAGAAATATCACTGTCTTTGTAGTCGTATCTCCCAGCTTCGACCAGAGCTTTCAAATCATCTTCTTTTCCTATTTTTATTTTATATTCCATGTCTATGTAGTTAATTTTAGTATTTCTAGCGTGCTTGCGCACTCATCTTTGGTCATCCAGCCGACGTGACGTTTTGGAGCGTGCATACGCATCCACTGATACATCTCGTCGCGCTGCCACTTCTTGCTGGTCCGCCAGTCGCCTTGGGCGAATTTCTGGGCCAGAGCGTCGTGGAGTTTGATCCGGGCATGTCGGGTTTCGACGTCGCCAGGCAAGCCGAGCGGTGAACCATTGGGATGAGCCCCTACCCGCATGCGACACCATGGTGAGTTCGGGCAGACCCAGAACATCTTGCTGTTGCCAGCCCTATCGGTGTATCGCTCGGTCTTCCGGAGGAGCATCCTGACCTTGCAATCGGGACACATTGGCGCCTTGGGTGTTCGTTCCAGATAATTTTTTATGACCTTCTTTTTCATTCTCGCACAGCGGACACTTGCCTTTCACCTTTGATCGGTACTGGATCCCGTGCTTCGGGCATAACTGTCGCATTTTATTACCCATATCTTAAAAGGGGAGATCTTCTTCTCGGACGCATTCACAATGCGTCTTCGGCTCTCCGCACTTTGGACAAATGTTTTCATTCTCTTCAATCTCGACTCGAGGATCGACCGGAAGGGCCTCGGGCTTCTCAAAATTCGGTGGGGGAACTGGCGCCGCGGCTCTCGGCATTTTCATCGCAGCCGCGACTTCTGATTTTCTGGGCGGAACATATCCAGCTTCGTGCATCATCTCTTGTATCGTTTTCGGATAGCAGATTAGGCAGCGGTTCTCGGTCCCCGGCTTACCCATACATTCCTGTCCGCCAAGTTGTTCCTCATGCTCTTTCTTTTTGGCGTAGCGTTCTCGATCGAGCAGTTTTGAAAGGGCCCGGTACATGTCTCGAGCGCTCTCGATATTCGCATTGGTGAGAGTGCATTGGATTTTCTTGAAAAACTTCGTGCCGAATGGCCGGCGCTCAATGGTGAAATATGCGCCCTCGCGGATGTACTTCGGATAATATCCTCGCTCGAGACACCAAAAGCTCACTTCATCGCCGGCGGTCTCTGGGTCTTTTTTAACGATAGCTATGAGCTCTTGCTGAAATACCCGTAGTTTTTGGCGAACGAACTGGTCATCTAAGTCCCATGCTGGATTGGTTGAGACGCTTTCTTGTGTTTTTTTTATGCTCATCTGATTTGGGGATTTCCTTTTACAATTTTGAAAGATTTTACTCTTCCTCTTGGGATAGTACGGCCTTGGAAATATATGTGCCGACTATCCTTTTCTAAAAACTTATCGACGAATTTTGTTCCATCGAGCATTTCAACCATGACTCTTTTGCCTCGATATACTCTCGTGTGTGGTGTTCTCATCAAACAATGAATTTTAATAATGTTTCGAGAGTATATTTTTTGAGCCAGCCATTCTCGTTAGCGGCTTCAATCTTTTCAAATCCGGCAGAAAGCTGATCGGCCGTGAAAGCCTCAAGCATCCGGGCAGCGCGGAGATTGCGCTTGATGAATGCCGACCATTGCGCTCTCGTGCGCAGATCCGGTTTCACCGTATCTGCCCACTCGCCGATGATTTTGATGTGCGCTTGCTTGGAGAGTTTGGTCCATGTATAGAATTCAGTGCAGTTCATCGGTTCGGCTGCATGCCCATTCGCAAGTTCTTTCAACGAGGCGACCGGCGAAGCCGTCGCAGTTTCAGATGTAATAATCTTTGTACTACTATCATGGACATTTTTGTCGGTAGTGCGAGACAATTTTGTCGTAAGCACTTGCGACATTTTTGTCGGTAGTCTGATCTCTCTTTTTGAGGTACTTCCACTCATTTCTATTGCTCCAATTCCTTCGAGTTCAGAAAGCCATCTCTCAACGCTTTTCCGACTCACATGATATAGACCTGCAAAGTAAGGATTTCCTGCCCAGCAATATCCTTCCTTGGAACATAAAGCCGTGATCTCTCCGTAGAGGAGCTTTGCGTTCGGAGTAATGTCGGCATACCGGACATCGGCGGGGATGATAGCGTAGTAATTTGGTTTTTCTTTCATATCAGAAAAAATATAAACCGCCGGTACAAGCGGCGGTGTATGAGAGTATCATAGCACATCACTTGTACTGATGTCTTTACTTAATTATAAACAATCTACACCCGCACGCAATCTTTACTTATCCACTATCACTTGGCCTTGGTGGATATCGAACTCAAATTCTCGTTCATGCCACACCCCGCCGTCCGGGAAGTAATTGGAACCCACCAAATCGTCGCTGTCGGCGATTTTATGGCCACGCCATGTCTTGACCCTCTTGGAGACTTTCGCACGTCCTTGGAGCCATTCTAGGCCCAATGAGGTCAATACCCAATAGCCGGTCTTGTGGCTTCCATCCGGACCGACCCATTTGGCGATCAGACCGAAGTATTGGAGCTTTGAAAAGTTGGTTTGCTGACTGTATGAGAGGCCAACCTCATCGTGCGGGTGAACCTTGTTCTCGCCCTTGTCGCGAACCTTGAGCGCAAAGCGGCGGAAGCTAGCCACCATGCCATTGGTGAGATTGTGCCAATACTCTTTTAGGAGCGCCCCGCAGTGCTCACAATGTAATTCAATTTTTTCCTTTTTTGGGAATTCTGACATTTGTTTTATACATATACTCCGGATCAGGGTCGGGGATGACCACTGTCATCAACGTCGGAGACTCACGGACGTATTGTCTTATCTGCTCAATATAGTCGGTCATTTCTTTCCAGTTCAGCTCGGTCGTCGACTTCGTGAAATCGTACGTCTTGCCTTTTACGGTCCGGCGGTACGATAGGAATTTTGTCTTGAAGAATTGGTGGATCTCCTCATTGGTAAAGCCGGTGAAATCGGAGACGAGTGCACACACAACTCCACGGTAATAACGGTTCTGCTGGAGGGTACGAATTTTGAAACGGTCAGGAATTTCGACCAAGACTTCCTTGCCGTTGAATTGTTTGAGCTCGACAGCGAACCGCTTCTTTTCTGCGGGCTTGAATTCGATGTTTTCATTTTTAATTTTCGCTAGTAGATATTTGGATGCCATTTTTTGAGAATTGGTTGCGACCTTCCGGATTGAAGTATTTTGACATCATATCCTTCGGTAGCATCTCAAGGTTTTCTATTCGATTATTCTGTGGGTTCCGATCCATATGCCAAATACAGTACCCGCTTGGGACCTTGCCATGATGCTTGATCCAGACGTAGTGGTGCATCATGATCCGATTTCCTTTGACCGTACCGCGGAGGTGTCCTCCCTTGGTTAGTGAGAATTTGATGCCATCCAAGATCTGCAATCCTTTCAGTTGCTTCGATCGGAGCTGATAGCCGCGGGTCCGGAACACATCATATATTGCTTGCCGGCTGCGCTTATATACCCGAGCAATGTCTTCGAGAGATTTCCCGCTTTTATACATAGCAAACATGGCAGCGACGATATGGTTATTCTGGCGTCGGATGTGCTTGTTGTACCGGATCGGATTGACCAATCGTTCGTCTCGAACGGACCCGTCTTTATTTAGGCGCATTCTTTACGAGTTTATACTTCACTCCATCGATTTCGATAATTTTTCCATCCAGATCCAAGGGGTCAAGAGCATCTTTGCCACCACCAAGCTTCCGAGTATCCAAGGACTTTAACTTGCGGACGGCAGCAAAACGATAGTCCCCAGGC
>Ga0247668_1000071_pt1 | contig 36503 bp, 35 predicted proteins | sample CNK09_metaG_FD_182737 | JGI IMG/M metagenome (GOLD analysis project Ga0247668, IMG submission 182737) | Soil microbial communities from Purdue University Martell Research Forest, Indiana, United States - CNK09 | ecosystem: Environmental > Terrestrial > Soil > Temperate forest > Bulk soil...
GTGGGTCGATCCTGGCCTTGACCCCATCGGGTTGTGGCCTTGAGGTGGGTCGATCCTGGCCTTGACCCCATCGGGTTGTGACCTTGAGGTGGGTCGATCCTGACCTTGACCCCATCGGTTGTCATCTTAAGGTGTCAATCCTGATATTGACCCCATCGGTTGTGACCTTGAGGTGGGTCGATCCTGACCTTGATCCCATCAGTTGTCATCTTAAGATGTCAGTCCTGATATTGACTCATCGGTTTTGAGCTGAAATTAAACGGACTCCGGGAGTCCGCCGACTTGCCACTCTTGGCCGTTCAAGATCATCGCATCACTGGAGTGATGCCGCAGCCCGTTGGTCGTTCGGAAGTGCGTGCCGGCCCAGCTACCCCTGCGTCGTCTCTTCCGAAAACGGCCAGTTCACGGCCTCGGCGAACCCGGCGATCAACGCGCCGAGGCGCTCGCGGTGGGCGTAGGCCAGCCCGTGCAGCTCGCGCGTCAGCAGCGCGCCGGCGCTCTCGCCGTTCTCCTCGGCCAGGCACTCCAGCGCCGCGACGACGTAGCGCGGCAGCCGCGCCGTGAACCTGCGTGTCCGCACCCCGGCCGGCAGGACGAGCGCCGCATCCCTCCCCAGTGCCTCCTCGAGGGCGTCGATCGGCCAGACATGCACCGCCTGCTCCGCCAGCTCGTGAATGTCGATCATCGCCCCGCCGCCCCCCGACGCCGCCTCGATCTCCCCCTCCTCGATCGCCGCCTCGATCTCCCCGCCCGACCTCCCGAGCAGCCGCGCCGCGTCCTCGATAGTGACGCGCGCCTCGTCATGTAGGAAGATGGAGCGAATGCGTTCGGTGATGGTGGGGTCGAGCATGTTCGGGCACCTCGCTGATATGAACAACAGCATATATTCAAGATTCGCGAAAGTCAAGGGGAGTACAACACCTTGACAGCGGTGTCGCCAGCCGGAGCGCTCTTCGGCGAGCACCTGCGCGAGCTTCGGACGAAGCGCGGCTTCACGCAAGTCGAGCTCGCAGAGATGACCGGCATCCCGCAAAACCACATCAGCACGATCGAGCGAGGCGCGAAGCTCCCGACACTAGGAACGCTGATCCGATTCGCCGCGGCGCTCGAGTGCAGGGTGAGCACGCTCGTACGCGTGTTCGATAAAGAAGATCTCGGATCGTTGCTACCGAAATGACCAGGGCCGCCCTCTTTGACGAGGCAAGCGCGTGAGGAGCGAAGATTCTCGGAGTAAGAGTTGCTGGTGCACCTTCGGTGAGCTGTGGCGCCGTCACCTTTGCCTTGGGACACACTCTTCGGAGCGACTTACTACGCCGATGACTACGCCGCGCGTTACCAATGACTGACTACCTGGCACAGTGTCGCCACGCTCGGGCTGAATTTGAAATCGCGATTCGCGACGTGAACAGCGGCGCGCTGATTCGCGAGGGCGTTCGCGAAATCGATGATGACGTTCTCGCGCCGCTTCGTGCGAAAGCGTTCCCATCAGCGGTCGAGATCACGTCTGCCGAAGCAATCCCATTTCTCCGTGACTGCATCGAAGCCACCGAGCGCCACATCGCGAAACATGCAGCCTCCTACACGGTCGGAAGGTGGATGTGGTACCTCAGGCATCTTCCAAGAGTTGTCTTCGACATTGTTGGGCATGAGGAAGGCGTGCGCGCGCGTCATCTCGCTGAAAGCATCGCGGCGCTATATGGAACGGCCGACGAGGACTCACGTACGCCCTTTCGGATCAATCAATCCACGATGAAGCGAATCATTCGCTTCGCTGGGATGGTGCTTCACCTGGACAGCATTCACGGACACTATCAGTGGACCGGGACCGACACGCCCTTTCGATTCGGAGCGCGCCCTGTGCCGGACTCCAACCCTCCAGCCGATGTGGCTGCGGCCGTAACCACCTACCTGCAGCGACTCGATGCAGAAGAGCTTGCGTTCGCCGGGCTGGGAAGTTTCGTCGCACCTGCTGGCACAACCAAGGGCGAAATCGGCATTCTTGTCGCGTTCGAACGTGCGACACCAGTCAATGTGAACGTACGCAACTACCTGCTCGAGCTTCGAGACGCGTTCGTCCATTCATATTTTGAAGCCGGTCGAATTTCCGTCCGAAACGTCATCGAGCTGTTGAGCCATGACTCCGTTGGAGATGCCCCTCTGCTTCCTGGATTCTACGCATCCCTATGCGTCCTCGCGCTAACGCTGATTGCGTTTCAGTTGTGGGAAGGATGCGCCGAGCACACGTTGGAACATGGCTACACCTTCTTCGATCGGCCGAGCGCCGAGTTGCTATGCCGCGACGGGCTGCCGCGGTTGAACGCTGAGTGCCTACGCTTGCCGCCTGACGTCAGGCGCGCGACGACCCTCCACGAGCTGGAGGCGGTCGTCGCCGAAGCAAGGGCGGAAGTGCACCGTCTGCGGCCAGGTCCGCTCATGATTGCCGCACGAGATCGAGTGCTCTTCGATGTCGCATCTGCCACTCAGCGGCTATTCGTCGATGCCGAATACCCCGCGAAGGTGCCGCCCAGAAAGGAACGCTACCGCAGTGAAGCGTTTGAACTAGCGACACAGCGTGAGATCGATGCGAGTCCGTGGAGACCCGCGGAGGAAATCAGACAGTTTCGGGGTCGTGCGCTTAGGGTCGATGGCAAGGATCTCACCGACATCGACGCGCTGGCGGAACAGGGTCAATTTCTACTGCTCGTCTCCTGCAAGAGCATTCCCTACTCAGGAGAGGTGGACATTGGAAACCGTCGAGTAGTTCGAAACATCGCGTCAAAACTCGCCGACTACGAAGCGGAATGGCGCGACATGGTCAATCGGATTCGGCTGCAGCCCAAGGGCGACAACTTCGACTTCAGCCGGTATGCCCGCATCGAAGGAGTCCTGATCACGCCGCACGTTTTCTACGTCATCGGCGATCAGCTCATGAACGAAGTCTTACCCGGATTGAAGGTGTACTCCTCCCTCACGGAACTTCGGGATTGGCTGCACTCCACGTGACTCAGCATCACAGGAGTAGGAAGGATTAAGATTAAGGTCACACCCTCAGCCATCTGTCGCCAGCACGATTACTGGCACTCGGAAACGCTATAAGCCACGCTGATTCAGTAGTTTCCGGATTTAGGGTTTTAGGGTCAGGTCTAAAGTCTAGCGCGAGATATTACCGAGCCTCCTAAAAGCGGTAGTCTCGATTTTAGACTTTAGACCTGACCTCGTAGCCACAGCCCGAAGTATCTATAGGCGTGCCGGAGCTGGAGCGGGTGAAGTGGTTTCTTTCTGACTCGACAGGCTTTAGGCATCAAGTGCGGCCCTATTCGGAAAAGCCCAACACGCTACGCGTAATCTTGCTGGGAATGTTCTGAGGACCGGACGGTTGCATTCCGGCGAGGAGATACCATGGATGCTGGAACGATCGCTTGAAAGTACCGATGAACCGAACTTCCACACTTTGCTGGTTGCATGGCAGGAATCCCAGGGTAAGCATCAGGTGTGGGATTGCTGGTGCGGGCACAACTCATATGACCTGGCGGAGAATCCTCACTTCTGGTATGCGGGGATAGCGTGTAGAGACTGCTTCGTTGAAGCTGGTAACTATGCGGCTGCTGCGTACTGGCGTCCCTATTTCAAACCGGCGGATATGTCATGAGGCCAGGCCCCGAAGTGAAAGCTCTACAGGATCGGCTGAACAAGTTGCTGCCGCGGATCGAGGGCGACTCTCCGGTTCGCCCGGTCAGAATTCTCGTTCAGACCGGCAATCCGCCAGAGATTGTGAATGTGAACCTCTCGTACGCTACACGGGGAGAGGGTCAAGATGCTGAGCGAGGTAAGGGGCTCGTTCTGTCGCGAAAGCTCTCAGACCTTACCGCCCTCCCGGATCTCGCGCTGGCTGACTTTCTAGCGGGCGCGGTGAAGCGGCTTCTTAACCCGGAGTGATTGGATAACTGCACCACGCCCAGCATTCCCCGGCGAGAAAGCTGGGGTCGTATCTGGAAAATCAACTTAAAACCCGAGAAAGCTGGGGTCGGATCTGGAAAATCAACTTAACGAGCGGGAGTTAAGTTGATTTTCCAGATACGACCCCTACTTCCCGACCCCGAAGACGGAGATGGCGCGACTCAGGCTCCGATCCCCGTGAGCACGTATCAGCGAGATGCGACAATCGTCGCGTGATGTCACGCGTCGAGATATACATCGATGAGAGCGAACATGCATCCCACGGACGTGTTCGTGCTGGCGGGGCTCGCCGGCACGTCCGGGCAGTGGTAAGGCTTCGCGGACAACTGGAAGCGGGTCTTAGGTGTGGCCCCACTTGCTCTGCTCTAGCGGCCGTAGGTGACTGGCGGACTATTGCCACGTCGCCATTCGTGAAATCAGCAAGGGAAGAGCAAGCACGAGCAAAAGGGCACCACTGCAAAGCTCCCACATAACGAGCCACCGCGCGTCGCAGGTCGCGGTGTAGTCTCCGTACCCGACGGTTGTGATAGTAACGAGGCTGAAGTAGAGCCCATCACGGCGAACGTGACTAAGAATTGGAGACTGCCGAGTGCTACCTGCGCCCTCACGCATCGTTGCTGTGATGCACGGCGTTCCTGTGGAGTTGCACACATGGCCGTTCGCAATGAACTTGCTAGCGAACGATGTCACCAGAGCAACGAAGAGCAGTACTAGGAGCAGAAGCCCGAACAGCCGGCTTGGCAAGAATTTGGACATCTTTACGCAGCCGTCGCTACGGATGGCGGCCGCGACGAGAAGCAAAACTACGTAGAGATCGGCCGCATCTGCGACCAATGACGAGCCGCGATAGCAGCTGAACATCAAACCGAAACCGCCCACACCCGCTAGAAGGAGGCCCACAACGAGGTGCGCCCAGCTCGCGAGGTCCTTGTAGCATGCCGGCGGAACCTGACGTGGCGGCGGAGTAGAGCAATCCATCAGTGCCTCCTTGCCTCAGTACGACCAGTGAGCCTGTCGAGACACCGAGTCATAACCGGGCTTTCCCATCAGTAAGAGTGACCCAAATGCGGAATTCCTACCCACCGACCCGGGCTCGTCCCTATGCTGGGCTCAAAACTTCCGCTCGAGGAAAACGCGTGGAAACCGCCGCCGATCGTGGAGGCTGAGGGTCAGGACTTTCTTTTTTCTATCCCACCTAAGTCATGATGATTCAGTGGCTTGCGGAGACGGCATGGGAGAGGCGAGAATCTGCCACGGGTTTCTCGTTGCTTCGGAGTCGCTGGTTCTATCTCGTACATCTGCGTCATCTGCGGATCGTCATCTCTGGGCCGGCAACCATCTTTTTACGTGAAATCGGGTGTGGAGTAGGTCAACTGGAGGGAAAGCTGGGGTCGTATCTGGAAAATCAACGTAACTCCCGCTCACTCCCGCTCGTTAAGTTGCTTTTCCAGATACCCCCCCTTCCCCCCCGAGCCGGTCTAGACTCCCGAAACCGACTGACAGAAAGGCATGGGCGCCATGCGGAAACTGATCTACGGCATGAACCTGACCCTGGACGGCTACGTCGCCGCGCCCGGCGACGACCTCGGCTGGAGCGGGCCGAGCGACGTCGCGCAACTCGTGCAACGTGCGGGTGGAGCGCCGGCAGGCGGGCTTGCGAGGCGAACTTCTTCATTAGCGGCTTGTGCGTGCTGCAAGCGCGATGACGATGCGAGGGCGGGTGTGTAACGATCTGCACATGGCCGAGAGGTCCGCAAATCGGACCGCGAGAGTGCTCGGTATTGATAGCCGATTGATCGCCGCGAATCGCGTCCTCACCTGGAAATGGCGTGGCGCATCGCGCGGCGCTGAAAAATGCATTTCTCAGAGTACTTGGGGGGGCCGAGAACCTTCAACCGTGGGAGGACGCCGAGGCATGATCGGTATAGATCACGGTGCGCGCTTTCAGCCGCTCACAGTCGAGAATGCGGCGCCGCGTCTCGGAATCGAGATTCGACATCGGCTCGTCCAGGATGAGCGTGCCGATCGACGATGCGGCAACGGCAGTAAGAGCAATGAGCTGCCGCTGCCCTCCGGAGATGTTATCGCCTCCGGGCAGAACCGGTGTGTCGTATTGCAACGGAAGGCGTGAGACCCAATGATCGAGTCCCGTCTCGACGGCCGCTTGATGGATGACGTCGTGCGGCGCGTTTCCAGAAAGCATCCGCAGATTGGACAGGATGCTGCCGCCGAGCAGGTCGACGAATTGCGGGAGGTAAAGCACGAGGTTGTGGGCATCGTACGGCGACCATGGTCCGATGCGCACCGTGCCTCGCGACGGGGTGTACATACCTGCGATCAGGCGAAGAATCGTCGTCTTGCCGGAGCCGGACGGCCCCGGCAGACGGTGTTTGGTGCCGGCAGGAACCGTGAGTGAGACACCGTTCATCACCCAGGCGCTCTTCTCGTCGTATCGAAACCAGACGTCGTTGAGAACGATGGCGTTCGGTGTTCGCGAGCTCAACGCGCGCCGGCGCGGTACGAGTGGCATCGACAGGACATCGCGCGTCGGCTCGGCGATCACGCTCGCCTGGAGGAGTACGCCATAAGCCCGGACAATGCGCGAGACGGCGGATCCGCTCATGGCCACGGCCTGCACGACGGCGAGAAAGGATCCGGCGCCCAGCGCGCCCGACAAGGCCATCTTCCCGATCCAGGCCGTGCTCACCAGCAGCATGAGGTCGGACATGATCACGGTGACGACGTCGAAGGCAATCGTCAGCCGCTGCTGCGACAACATCGTCGACTGCTCGCGACGAAACGCGTCGCCCCAACGACGAAGGATCTGCCGCTCGCCGGCGATTGCTTTGATCGTCCGCGCTCCGAGAACCGCGTTCAGGAAAATGTCGCCTGCCTCCGATCGTGCCGCGATGACGTTTCGCTGCACCGCGGCGCGGCGACGCAGGAGGAGTACCGCCACAGTCGTGCTCGCGCAAACCACGAAGGACAACACCAGGGCCAGCGCAGGTGCCGTCAACGCGATCATGAACACGAAGACGAGCAACAGCACGAGATCGAACACCGCCGGGAGCGTGCCTTGCGCGAGCATTTCGCGAGCGGTGGTGAGCCCGTAATACGCTTGAAACAGGTCGCCGGCAGAGCGGCGGCCGATCAGCGGGATGCGCAGGGAGATGGCGCGCCGAACGAATTGCCACGTGATCGACGCTTCCAGGCGGTATTGAAGGTAAAGCAGTGTACGGTCTCGCAGGATCCCGAGCGTCGCGGTGAGGCCCGCGGCGGTGATCAAGGCCACGCACAAAAGGCGCAGCAGGCTGGCGCTGTCGTCGGCGAGGGCGCTGTCCACCAGCAACTTCGTGATGAGCGGCGTCAGAGCGAGAAGCGCCTGCAGAACAACGGCGATGACGAAGACACTGCCGATGCGCACAAACTCGCGGCGCACGACCTCCGCCGCCAAACGGGTGATCGGATGCCGGACACCCGAGCCGATTTCCACCGCGGTCGACGACTCGAACCGCGCCAGGCGCCTGTGCGACACATACGCGGTCCCTCCGTCTTCCGCATCGACGACCGAGCCGAAGAAACCATGCCTGTGCACGAGGAACCACCGGTCCACGCCGGCGTCGATGAAGGCGGGGGTGGGAATACCGGCGATGCGGCGTGGTGTGAAGAAGACAACGCGCGCAGCGACGCCTCGCTCCATGAGCGCCTCTGCCAGCTCCGGCGCGCCCGAGGCGGGCGCGGAATCACCGGCGAGGGCAGCGTCGAGGTCATGCGGGTGCTCGACCAGATCGAGCGCACGTCTCAACGAATCGCCAGCCGTGTAGGAACGCGGGCTCCCCATGTGTGCTCCGTTGTCACAAGGTCAATAAAGCGTTGATCGAATCGCAAACGCGATGGGCGGCCGTTGAAGAGCACACAACCGTTGTCGATTGCGATCACGCGATCGACGAACTCGAGTGCGAGCGGGTCATGAGAGACGATCACGCGCGTACAAGACAAAGCGGCAACGTTTGAGAGCAGTCGGCGCGAAAGATCGGAATCGAGCGAGCTCACTGGCTCGTCCAGCAGAAGAATCGTGGGATTGGCGGCCAGCGCCCGGGCAATGCAAAGCCGTTGACGCTCGCCTCCCGACATCGTCCAGCCTTTCTCTCCAATCACGGTGTCGAAACCGTCGGGAAGGCGCATCACCACGTCGTCGAGACACACGATTCTTGCCGCTTTCAGTAACTCTTCGTCGGTAAGTCCTTCGCCCATGGCCAGGTTGTCGCGCAATGTGCCGCTGAAGAGATGCGCGTTTTGAAGCGCGGCGCCGAAGTACTTTCGGCGGGCGTCCGATGCCAGTGCCGCCGTCGGCACTCCGTCGATCAGACATTCTCCCTCGGTCGGACGATAGACACCGAGCATGAGGCTGAGCAGTGTCGATTTCCCGCTGCCGATCGGACCGATGATGGCGATCGATTCGCCGGGCTCGATGGCGAGGGTTACGTCGTGCAGAACCAGGGGCGAGTCGCCGGCGTGGCGGAACGAAACGCCACGTAAGCCGATGCTGCCCCGAGGATTCGCAGGCTCTGATGTACCCGGTGGCGCCAACTCCGCCTCCGTGACATCGCCGAGCCTGGCCAGGTAGTGACGGAGGTCGGAAAAATGTCGCACGGCAATGATCAGGCTCTCCGCCGACTGCACGGCCCCGGCGGCAATCACGGTCAGCGCAATGAAGCCGCCGATGGTCATTCTGCCGGCGATTGCTTCCAGGCCGGAAACCCAGATGATGGCGGTGGTGGCCGCCGCGGAGAGCGCCAGGGCGGTGTGCTGCAGGGTGGCATCAATCTGCCGCCGGCTAAGTCCCGCGTTGGTCCGCTCGACGAACCGGGCGCTCCATAGCTCCATGAGGCGCGATTCCGCGCCGCTTGCCCGCGCCGTCTCCGACGCCCGGCATGCGTCGGCGATGATGGTCGCTTCTCCGCCGGTCGCGGTGAGCTCAGCCGCTACCGCCTGCGCGCGGAGGTCACGCGGCAGAATCTCCAAAACGGTTCGGACGATCAGAAATGCCAGGAGAATCACCGTCGATTTCAGCGACAGAACCGCGGCAACGAAGAGATAGCCGGACAGCGTCGATCCGTCAAGGATCCCAGTGACGGACCGTTCGGTGATGGTGGCGCGGACAACGGCATTGCTCTGTACACGCTGGAGCAGATCTCCCGGCCGCCTCTGCAGAAAAAACGCAAAGGGGAGGTTGAAAAGATGTTGCACAAAGTTCTCGAACAGCACGGCGTCGACCGCTACTTGCAGGCGCTGGGAAACGATGCCCCTAACGATCAACAGGACATGCCGCATCATCGCCATGACGGCCAACGAGACAAGACCGGCCATGAACCAAACGTCGGGGTGGATGTGAAGGATCGTGTCGAAAAGGATCTTCCCGATCAGCGGGCTGACGACGGTCAGTACTTGCAGCGTAACCGCCGAGGCCACCACTAATCGAAAGGCCGGCATGAACGAACGGGCCGCGCGAAGGTAGCGGCTGAACCGGTTCGTCCGCGCCCGGCGAGACGGTGTCGTCGCGGTGCGCTCGATCGTGATGGCCACACCCGTGAACGAGCGGTCGAGCTCTTCACGGCGAACGCGGAAGCGTCCAATCGCGGGGTCGACGATCATCGCGTCACCGCTGCTGAAGACACGTTCGAGAACGACGAAATGCGTGAATCCCCAATGAAGGATCGTGCCCGCCGGAAGAAACGCCAGGTCGGCCAGATCGGCCTGAACCGCCTCAGCCTTGAAGCCGTACTGCCTGGCGCCGCGGAGGATGGCCCACGCGGACGTGCCGTCCCGCGACACGTTCGTGGCGAGGCGAACCTCGGCCAGCGGAACCTCGATTCCTTGAACGGCCATCGACATGACCAGACAGGCCGCGCCGCACTCGGTCACCTCCATTTGGGGTGCATACGGGACGCGTTTTCTGCGGCCCGATGTCATCGCCTCTGCTTTCCTGCTGCCGGCCCGCGAATGGTCGCCTCCAGAATGGTAAACAGCCGCTGGTGCGGCAGTTTGAAGCGGACGGTGGCCAGCATGCCGGAGTGCATGGTCATCGACGGCGGCGGCTGCAACAGCTCGAGCTCGACTCTGAAGCTGGGAGTGCCCGCGTCACTGGCGAGTGCGGAAGGAAGATCGGCCGCCGCGGCGATGTCGCCGGCGATGTGCGTTACGCGCGCGCTCAGAGTTCCATAAACCTGCGACGGGTATTCGTCGAGGGCGACGGCTGCGATTTCGCCTTCCTTCACCGATGAACGCTTTTCCTGAGGGAGCAGCGCAATCAGTCGAAACGGCGTGTGCTCGGGGATGACGCGAACGACCGGTGTGTGAGGAGGGATGAAATCTCCGGACCGGACCAGGACCTCATCGACCACGCCCGCGCTCGGCGCGCGGATGACGTTCCTGGAACCGACATAATCGAGCTCCCGGCGCCGGGCCGTCGCCATCTCCACTTCGCGCCCGTGCTCGCGCAGCGCGTCGAGGTGCTGGTGCTCGAGTGCGCTCAATTCCTGCCGGAGCTGTTGCGCCGCCGAATCGCTGACGCTCAACTCCCGCTGAATCTCCTCGAGCGCGTCATGACTCTCCTGAACGGACAAAGAGCCGGCCAGACCGGCTGCAGCGAGGCGGTCGTTGGCATCGACGCGCGCGCGTCGCGTTTCGAGCGACCGCATGAGGCTCGCCCGCCGGGTCTCCGTTTGCCGGATACGCTGCTCGATGGCGTTCCACTGCGCGTTGTACGAACGTTGCTCGATGGCGGTGAATTGGGATCGGTCGCGCTGCAGGATCGTGAGCTCGCTCTGGCGCTCCGAGACCGCCGCTTCCGACTCCGCTGAAGCGAGATAGATGAGAATCTCGCCGGACGTGACCGTTTTCCCCGGCTCCGTCGCCACCTCGGTGGCCACGGCCGGTACTTCCGATCTGACGGTGCGTACCCCGGTTCCCGGATAGAGAATGGCCCGCCCCTGCGTCGACAACTCCACGTCCGCAAACGCGACGAACAGGCCTGCAACAAAGAGAGATGCCGCGATTCCGATCGTGACCGCCCACGCCCACGGTGGCGCGACGTCGGACGGCCTCATGTCGACGCCGCCCAGGCGCCGATGCTCGAGGGCGGCTGCTCGATAAAGCACGGCCTGGTCGGTCGACGAGGCCACGGCGGGGGGTGCTGAATCTGTCATGTGGCGCGGGTAACTAGGCCGTGATGCGATCGGGAAAGAACCGGGACGGCGCGGTCAGATGGGTGTTCATCGCCGCGTCCATGGCGGACGTGACGTCCATTCTCAATTCCTCGAGCGACACGGCGCCGGCATCGCCATCCCAAACAAAGTCGGCGCTCGCGCTCAGCAGGAAATCGGTAAACGCCGCCAGGAGCGGCAGTCGGGTGAGATCCTCGACGAAGAGGAATTGTCCCATTTGGTTCACCTCGAGGAAAACGTATTCATCATCGGGCCGGACGATGAAATCGAAGCAGCCGAAGACGAGGCCCAGCTCGCGGAGCACATGCAAGCACCTCTCGATGACCGCTTCCGGCAATTCCACCCCTTCCATGACCAGGTGTCCGCCAGTGAGCCGCCAGTCCACCGCGCCACGCCCGGCGCTCGAGCGGGGAACCTTGGCCGCGAACGCCTGGCGGCCCATGATCGTGATCCGCAATTCGTATTGCTTCGGGACATATTCCTGATAAATGCCGGGCACAGCCTGCAGCAGCCCGTCGGCGACAAGCCTGCTCTCGCCCATGACGGTGGAGTACGGCATGTAGACCTTCTCGTCATCGCTCCAGACATAGCCGGTAATGGGCTTGAAGATCACGCTGTCGTTTTTTGAGCGCATGAATGCGCGAACTTCCTTCGGATCATTCGTATAAAGAGTGTCGGGGGTCAGAAAACCGGCGTCAGCGGCGACCATTTGTTGTAAAGGCTTGCTGTTCGCGCGCGCGGCGGCGGAGGAATCATTGACCCAGAAAGCGCTACGGCCATAGAGCGACAACAGGCTTCGCCGCGCCATTCGCACCGACAGGTCGGCGAATGACACGTCGGCGGGATCGAGGACGTCCCGGTCGAGCGTGATGGCAGGCCGCCGATGCCAGATCACGGCCGGATCGGCCGGCAGTTGATTCTCCGCGTCGTGAACGACGATCCTGCACTCGTTGTCGTGAAAGGCGATCGTTTCCGTCGCACCTTTCGGATAGTCGCTGGAGTGCCAGACCGTCACGGCGGCACCGTGCCGGCGCAGATTCAGCGCGACGGCATAAGAATGAAAGTCCCCGGTCGTCGTGATGATGACAATATCGTTGCCCATTTGCTGGCAATTCCTTTCGCACGGGCGATGAGCTTCCGTGAAACGGTCAGCACCCAGTTTTGTGTTTGCTGCGCCTCGCTGCGACTGGACAAGGCCCTTTCTCCGTCCGGTTTTCTACATCTGCAGTGTTCCTCGCTCCGCCTGCTCAACCCTCAGGAAAACCATCATAACCGCCGGGCTCTACCCAACCGTCGTCGTCACCGGCAGCATTCGTAACGTCACAACCACACTCCGTACTGGCGTTTGTAAAGTAGCCGCCGACGATCTTCTTCAGCGCCTCTTCCGCGACCACTCTGGCAAGCACTCTGCCCCCTGAACCGCTGTTGTCTTCATTCATTGTCAATTACCTCCTATCTCAGTGTGAGTGAGACCGTTTCACGGCTTTGTCAAACGCATCGATCGCGGTTCCTCGGATGTCTCCCTCACCTCTTCCTCGACCACTCCGTCGAATGCCTGTTCGAAGAGGGTATCGACCCGCTCGCGCGAGATGTCGCAGATGTAGGCCATCGGATCGTGCAGCCGCCATCTTACCGGTATCCGCGCGCCCGGTCGTAGATACCACCCCCACTTCCCCCCGAGCCGGTCTAGACTCCCGAAACCGACTGACAGAAAGGCGTGGCGCCATGCGGAAACTGATCTACGGCATGAACCTGACCCTGGACGGCTACGTCGCCGCGCCCGGCGACGACCTCGGCTGGAGCGGGCCGAGCGACGAGCTGTTTCAGTGGTGGCTCGACCAGGAGCTGGCGATCGGCCTGTTGTTGTACGGGCGCAAGCTGTGGGAAACCATGAGCTCCTACTGGCCGACCGGCGACCAGCAGCCGGGTGCCACCCCGGCGCAGATCGAGTTTGCGCGGAACTGGCGGGATACGCCGAAGGTGGTGTTCTCCTCAACGGTCGACAAGGTCGACTGGAACACTCGCCTGGTCACCGGCGACGCGGTCGCGGAGATCACCCGGCTCAAGGCCGAGGATGGCGAGCCGATGAGGGTTGGTGGCGCAGCGCTCGCCGGGGCGGCCATGCGGGCCGGGCTGATCGACGAGTACGAGATCGTGACCCATCCGGTGCTGGTGGGCGGCGGCACACCGTTCTTCACCGCGCTGGATAGCTGGGTGAACCTGAACCTGGTGGAGACGCGCACGTTTCCCGGCGGCGTGCACCTGACCAGGTACGAGACGAGGCGTTGAGCGTGATTCGTTTGCTGCCTGCCTGCAGGAATGGCCGTTAGTTTTGGACATGTCGCAGGAAGGGCGACTTTGACGGGCTCCGTGTCGATGTCCTGAATCCATTCGTGTAACGCGATGGAGCTGAAACAAAAACGCCCCGCGGTCCGATGACCGCCGCCACGCCGTCGCCGAGATTCCCGGCGGGGTGCAGGCGTTCGAGAGTGCGGTGAAAAAGGCCAAGTGCCGACGCGCTGAGGGTTCCGAAAAGGCCATCCGCAGATGACGCAGATGGACGCAGAGGAGAGTCAGGTTTGATCTGCGACGTCTGCGGATATAGCCCCATGGAGTTGCCTCGGGCTTGCGCCGCGATCCAAATCCTCCCGTCCCTGGGGTCGCATGGAGGAGGGTTGCGCGCGGAGGTGCGCACGTACAAAGCAGCCCCGCGCTCGGCGTAGCGCGAGCGCGGGGTTCAGTGGCGATAGGGAGGACGTGCGGCCGCAGAGGCGGCCGCCAGAGGAGCTCTGCGCAATCGCCCTTCTGTTGCGAATTGGGCGGCGTTGTCCCGGCCGCCTCCGTGGCGGTTGTGGTCTCACCGTGCAGGTGTCAGTCCTGACCTTGACCACCTCGGTTGTGATCTTGAGGTGGGTCGATCCTGACCTTGACCCCATCAGTTGTCATCTTAAGATGTCAGTCCTGATATTGACCTCATCGGTTTTGAGCTGAAATTAAACGGACTCCGAGAGTCCGCCGACTTGCCACTCCTGGCCGTTCAAGATCATCGCATCACTGGAGTGATGCCGCAGCCCGTTGGCCGTTTCGGGAAGTGCGACCCGGCCCAGCTACTCCCGCCTCTCTTCCGGAAGCGGCCAGTTCACGGCCTCGGCGAACCCGGCGATTGACACGCCGAGGCGCTCGATCACGAGAATGTCAAGCGGAGCCTGCGCCTTTGTCAGAAGTGACGCACGCCGCCGAACTTCTCGGAACGCGCATCCGCGAGATGCGAAAGAAGCGCCGTCTCACGCAAGTCATGCTCGCCGAGTCGAGCGGCATCCCGCAGAGCCACATGAGCTCGATCGAGCGCGGCACGATGCTGCCCAATCTCGTGACCGTGTTCCGCCTCGCCGCGGCGCTCAACTGCAAGGTCAGCGCACTGGTGAGCGTGTTCGATAGGGAAGACGTTGCAACGCTCCTCCCGAAATGAGGATCTGACCCAGCCATTCGCCTCTCGGGGGAATTGGATTGTTTGCTTGGGTAGGCCTTGCACCTGCGAGTTTTGGGTTATGAGCAGCGCGAGCGGGATTGCGCAGATACCAGAAAATGGCCGTGTTCTGCGCTTTTCGGGGCTTCCCGAGACGGCATTTCTGCGGATTTCTGCGGATCGGACAGGGATGACCGTTGGGAAAACCAGTAGGCAGGCGGAGTCTTCCGAGAGTAGATTTTTGGTACGCGGAGTTTGCTCCACCGTCTCGCGGAAAGAAATCCGTCGAAAGAGTGGGCCCGTCGCGCGTACCATGGGCCGATGTCGAAGACCGTTCCGGTAAACGTTCAGGAAGACCATCTCCAGAGCATCGCGAACGTCAGCCGTCCCATTGACGCCGTCGCGGAACTGGTCTGGAACGCTCTCGACGCCGACGCGACCGAGGTGAGGGTCTCGATCGCGCGGAACAACATGACGGGCTTGGAATCGATCAGGATCATCGATAACGGCCACGGCATGGACTACCGACTCGCGGAAGAGACGTTCGGGCATCTCGGCGGATCGTGGAAGAAGACGAAGCTCAAGACCGACGGCGGCCGAGTGCTCCATGGAAAGGAAGGCCGCGGGCGCTTCAAGGCCTTCGCGCTCGGGACGTTCGTTGTCTGGAGCACGCGCTTCAAGGACGGCGAGGACGTCATTTCCTACACGCTGAAAGGCGATTGGAACCACCTTCGCGAGTTCCAGCTCTCCGACTTCGTCCTTGCAAAAGTCTCGACGACGGGGATGGATGTCGAGATCCGGAACATCCTCAAAGACTTCACGTCGCTCGAAGGTGAGAAGGCGATCCAGGCGATGACCGAGCAGTTCGCCCTCTACCTTCGCCAGTACCCGGACGTACGGATCGTTTACAACGGCACCCGGATCGATCCGAAAACGCTCGAGGAGCGCGAGGCTGACTACCGCCTCCCGAAGATCAAGGATGGCGCGACGACGTACACGTCAGACCTCACGGTCATCGAGTGGAAGAACGATCAGGATCGCGCGATCCTCCTCTGCGATGCGAGCGGATTCATGCTCCACGAGGTGAAGCCGCAGATCCACGCCGCCGGATTCCATTTCACGGCGTACCTCAAATCAGACTACATCCGCGCGCTCGCGGACCGAAACCTCCTTATTTCCGAAGACATCCATCAAGGTCTTCATCGGCTTCTCGAAGCCGCACGCGACAAGCTCCGCGCACACTTCCGCGCGCGGACTGCCGAGGAGTCTACGACGCTCGTCGAGGCGTGGAAGAAGGAGGGCGTCTATCCGTATGAGCAGCAGCCGGAGACGCCTGTCGAGGAAGTGGGGAGGCAGGTGTTCGACATTGTCGCGGCGACTGTCCACCGCTACCTCCCGAGTTTTGACGAAGCGGAGCGGGACGGCAAGCGCCTCACGTTCGCACTCCTCCGTGAAGCGGTGGAAACAAGTCCCGACTCGGTGCGGCGGATCCTCGACAAACTCCTCCAGCTCCCGAAAGACCGGCAAGAGGAACTCGCGGACATCCTCGACCGTGTCTCGCTCGAGGCAATGATCAGTGCGTTCAAGCTCGTGAAGGATCGCGTCGACTTCATGAAGGGTCTTGATCTGCTTGTGTTCGACCCAACATCAAAACAGCAACTCGCGGAGCGCCGGCAGCTCCACCGCATCCTCGCAAACCAGACATGGGTCTTTGGCGAAGAGTTCAGTCTCTCCGTCGACGATAAGGGGCTCACGAAAGTCCTCGAGGCGCACCTGAAATTGCTTGGTCGCGAGCCTGCCACCATCACGCCCGTGCGCGAGGAGGACGGCAGCGTGGGCATCGTTGATCTCATGCTCTCGCGGGCGATTCCGCAGCAGTCGAAGCGCCGCGAGCACCTCGTCATCGAACTGAAAGCGCCGAAGGTGACGCTCACCGAGGAGCACACGAATCAGATCGAGAAGTACGCGCAGGCCGTCGCGAACGACCCGCAGTTCCGAGACACCGCGACGGAGTGGACGTTCATCCTCGTCGGGAACGATTACAACGACGTCGTGAAGCGCAAGATTACGCAGCGCGGCCGCGCGAAGGGGATTCTCATCGAGCCAAGCGACCAAGACGATGTGAAGTAACGGCGTGGGTCCGAACATGGTCGCAGATTCTCGATGACTGCCGATGGCGGATGAAGTTCTTCCAGGAGCGGTTTGACTACGTCGCGGAGGACGACGACGCGATCGAGTACCTCCGGGCTACACATGACAAGTTCCTCCCGAAGGTGTTCGCGCGGCCGGATATTGACACTGAGGATGCGGAGATCGTGATCCCGCCGCCTGAGGACGCTGCGCCGACCATTACGGAATCGCAGCGGGAGGGCTCTCCCTAACTCTCAAGAACTCGTCGCCCTCGCGGGGCGCTGTGGTCAGGCCCAAAGTCGAAAGTTGACGCTCATGAGGTCATTGACCGAAACGCACGACCAGATTATTGGGCGCTTGGCTGCGATCCAGCCGACGACGGCAGGCGTTGGCCGAACGCCGTGGAAAGTGCAGCTCCGCGCCACTGAGCGTCATCGCCAATGGCCTGCTCCCGTTTGACCCGAGGCCTCACCTGCTTCGGTATAATCGCGTTTCGATCCGCGTTGCGATACTTCTGCGTCGGTTGGCCGTAGAAATTAGGTACGCCCACCAGTCCACGGCTGTGGACTACGCTAGATCGAGACGATGCGTAGTTGCCCTCGGGACGAGCTGCGCCGTAAGTACTGATCGCGCGATTAGTTGCTTTGGCTATTGGCGAGCGACGTAGAGCGGCGTAGCCAACAAAACTCGTTTGTCAATGACTTGGTCTGCCGAACGACGTTGTATTCTCCCGAAAAGTAGACGCTTCGCGACGAACTCCATGGACTCACGCGGTCCCTTCATGTCCCGAACGACATCCTCGATTACGTACAGAGAATCATCGTCCGAAGATAGCGTCCTCGAGGCGGCGCGCTTCTCATTGTCAGCAAGGATTCCTCGCAAGCATTTGAGCAGCATGTGAGAATGCGACGCGGTTGTCGTCGCGGAGCCATTCTGACCGATTAGATGCTTAGGCGACCCGCCGAGTGCGACGACGGTTCTATCAGTGATGCCGGCGAAAAATAGGGCAGATGTGACATCACCTTCGATCTCGCCCCACTTCATGTTCAGATTCGGCTCCTTGACGTAGGAGTCGGGCTGGTCGACGGTACCGAAGCCGCTACTCTTTTCCATGTAGTCAAGGACGGTTTCGAGTCGCTGGACACGGTGTTCGTGCCGTCGCCCGACGTCTCCGCTAACAGAAAGCTGGATGAACTTGAGGTCTAGACCGAGCGTTGCCGTGATGTTTTTCAGCATTGGCTCCGCGATTTGGCCAAAGAGGATGTCGACCTTGGTATCGGAGATATAGACATAGTCTTTGAGTTTCTTCACGCCAGATCCTTTTGCAGCCGCGCTATGCGCGACGCCAGCGCCGCGGCGGTCGCCCGATACGTCGCGATCTGGCCGAAGTAAGGGTCACGGATTTTCCACAATCGCAAGTGTTTGGCACCGGCAGACTTCAGATGCCTGTGAACACTTTCGCCTAGCGCAATCACAAGATCGAACCTGTCAAGGTTCAGATCCTTGACGGCTTTCCGCTGAAGCCGCTTAGGCTTGATATTCATTTCACGGAGAACGGCGGACGCGCGTTTGTCGATGCCGCTCGCTAGGTAAAGGCCAGCGGCGGAGATTCTGTACCGCGAGCCTAACGCGTGCTGAGCGATGGCCGCGGCCATCGGCGCTCGGCATGTGCAGGCGTAACAGACGAAAAGGATGTCCATGCTGATATCCATTATCCAACGAAACGGCGGGCACGACTACATTCCGCAGGGGAAAGTCGGATACGACTAGGGGAAGCGCGTAGGGTCAGACTTTCGTTCTTCTAACGCCCCTAAGTCACTAAGATTCAGTTGTTTGAAGGGATGGTGCGAAGGAGCCTCAATCTGCCAAGAGTTATTCGTTGCTTCGGAATCGCGCGTTTTTATCTGCGTACATCTGCGTCATCTGCGGATCGTCATCTCCGGCGGCAAACCATCTTTAACGTGAATTCGGGCGTGGAATCGTGAGTTTGTAACTACGCACGGAGCTTTCCGCTTCGTACGAGCCGTTTTCTCACGGTCTCGTAGGGCAGACGCTTGTCGTTGGCGCGCTCCTCGGCCAGAAGCTGATCGTAGATGTCTTCCCACATCTCACCGTGACGCGCGAGATCGATGAGCACGGCAACCTTCTCGCCCTGATCGTTCGTAACGAACTGGATGCCTTCCATTGCCTCTCCTTGTTCGCAGGTGGCAACGATGATTGCATGCGATGAATGCCCGGCTTGATATCAGGCACGATCGCTTATTCGTAGGCTTTGCTGCGATGACGGATATAGATGATATCCACCACACGTTGGCCGTCATCGATCGCGAAGATGACGCGCCAGTCGCTCACACGAATCCTCCACCGCGTCGGTTCTCCCTCCAGTTTCTTGACGCCAGGTGGCCGTGGTACCCGGGCCAGCGACTCGATCTTCGCGGCGATTCGTGTGGCAACGCTGACGGGGAGGTTGTCGAGCTCCTTTGTCGCCGACGGTTTGATGACGACGTGATAGTCAGGCACGCGTTTGGCGCTTGCGTCGTTCGAGGCGGCGTTTCACTAAGTCAAACGAGACGCTTTTCTCGTGTGCGCGGGAATCCGCGACGAGTTGATCGTGGATGTCTTCCCACAACTTGCCATACCGTGCCAAGTCGATCTGCACGGCCACCTTCTCGCCCTTGTCGTTCGTAACGAACTGGATGCCTTCCATTGCCTCTCCTTGTTCGCAGGTGGCAACGATGATTGCACGAGATGACTTCCCGCGCCCCATCCACGAACGTCATGTTCACGACCCAGCGCGGCGCAGCCGCAAGCAAACCACGGATGCCCGGCAAGGTCCAGGCAAGCACCGCCCCCTCATCCGCCTTCGGCACCTTCTCCCCCAGCTGAAAAGCGCTGGGGGAGAAGGGCTCTCGAGGGTAAAGAGGCGCGAGCTCGTTTCGGGTCGACCGCACGTTTCGCGAAATCTTCGCGTCGCGCGCAGAAACCAATCGTTAGCCCAAAACAAAAACGCCCCGCGGTGTTGCCACGCGGGGCGTTTCAGTGAAAGCCTGCCTACTGCACGTTCAGCGCGAAATCATCCACGACGAATGACGTCTGTAACGAGCTGTCCTCGGAGCCGACCAGGAAGACCTGGATGGTCTGGCCTTTGAACGCGCTGACGTCGAAGGACTTCTGCGCGTAGCCGGTGTTCTTGTTCAGGTTCGAGTACGTGGCCAGCGTCGACAGAACGGCGCCGCTGCTGTTGCGGATCTGCACCTGGAGCGTGTCGAAGGCGCTGGTGGTGGTCGTTTCCGCGGTGTCGATATGCAGCCAGAAGGTGAGGGTGGCGGTGGTGGCGGTCGAGGGGATCGTCACCGTCTGCACGATGTTGTCGGAGTGGGTCGTACCGTAGCCGCACAGCCACGCTTTCCACGTGCCGCTGTGGGCGGCCTCGCCGGTGGAGCTGTCGACAACGCCGGCGGTGGTCGTCCACGGCGCGGTGTTCGTCGAACCGTTTTCGAATCCGGGATTGCCGATGAGCTGCTGCGCTCCGCCGTTGGAGACGGTGACGTTGACGGTCGCCGACGTTCCCACGTTGTTCGCGGCGTCGTACGCCTTCGACGTGATCGTGTGCGCGCCGTTGGCGGCCGTGGTGGTGTTCCAGGAGAACGCGAGCGACGTCAGGTTCACATTCGACGTCTTCAGCGCGCCGTCGATGTAGATCTCCATCTTGGTCACGCCGACGTTGTCGGAGGCGGTGGCGGTTACGTTGACCGTGCCGCTGACCGTGGCGCCGTTCGCCGGGGCGGTGATGGAGGTCGTCGGCGCGGTGGTGTCGCCGCCGGCGCCGGTGGTCACTTGCAGCGAGACGTCATCGATGCGGAAGAAGGTGGTCAGAGAGACGTCGGTCGTCGCCTTGAACTGCAGGGTGATGGTCGAGCCTTTGAAGCTGAGGAGATCGATCGCCGCCGGCTGGAAGTAGACGCCGTTGGTGTTGCTCGACGAGGTGGAGTTGAGGTTGCTCAGCGAGAGCTTGGTGGTGGTGGTCGCGCCGGAGACGATGTTGACGTTGAGGAAGTCGAAGGCCGTGCCGGGGCTCTCCTGGGTGACGATGTTGGTCCAGAAGGTCAGCGACGCCGCGGTGGCGTTTGCCGGAATGGTCAGGGTCTGCGTCAGGAGGTCGGTCTGATTCACGCCGCCGCCGAGCTCCGCGTAGGCGGTGCCGGCATGCGGGAAGGAACCGCCTTTGACGATGAGGTTGCGGCCGGTGGGGCTGGGCGTGCCGGTCCAGCCGGGGGCGCTGTTGCCGCTAGCGGTGGCCTGCTCGAATCCGCCGTCGACGATCAGCTCCGATCCGCCGCCGCCCGAGGGCGTTACGGTGAGTGAGACCGTCGTGGTGTGCGTCGTGGTGCCGCCGGTTCCGGTCACGGTGATCGTGTAGGTGCCGGCAACCGTCGATGCGCCGACGGTCATGGTCATGGTCGATGTCCCGCTTCCCGGTGCGGCGATCGAGGCCGGGCTGAAGCCGACGGTGGTGCCTGTCGGCGCCCCGGTGGCGCTCAGCGAGACGGCGTTGTTGAAGCCGCCCGAAACGGTGGTCGTGATCGTCGATGTACCGGAGGTTCCCTGGACGACGGAAACGGAGGTCGGGGATGCTGCGATGGTGAAGTTCGGCGTCGGAGCGCCGTTGAAATTGTTGACGAAGGCGGTGGCGTCGACGGTGCCGACGCCGGTCACGGCGTCATATCCCGTTCCGCAACTGAAGCCGGTCACGCCCGGAACGCTGTTGTTGCCGCTGGTGATGTCGTGGAACATCACCGTTCCGCCGCTTGCGTACTGCGCGTTGGCCAGCGGGTAGAACTTCGTGTTGGCATTGCCCCAGCGCTGTCCGGTCTTCTGAACGACGAGCGCCATCAGGCCGGCGAAGGAGGGGGAGGAAGCGGAGGTGCCGCCGACGGAGCTGAGTCCTGACACGGTGGAGGTGTGGCCCTGAATGACGAGATAGCCGTCATGACCGGCGGCGGTCAGGGCGATGTCGGGGACGTAGCGGACGTTGTTCGCCGGAACGCCGACGCATACCTGCCACGACGGCTTGGCGTAGACGGTCGAGGCGCCGCCGCTCGAGGACCACAGTCCCGAACCGCCGGTTACGTTGCCGCTCTCATTCCAGGCCATCTCCGGGATGTAGCTCTTCGCCGAGCTCTGGTTCGCGGCGTTGGTGGAGTTCCACCACGTCGAGGGAGAGGCGGTGTCGTTGAACTGCGTGCCGCCGACGGCGACGTTGAACGGGGTCGAGGCCAGGCCCGAGACCGCGGCGCCGCTGCCGGTGGCGTCGCTGCCGCCGTTGCAGCCGGCCGCGCCGCTGTCGCCGGAGGAGACGAACGAGGTGATGCCCTGCGTGGCCGCCTGGGACCAGAGGTTGTTGTAGAACGTGTTCTCGGTCGTGCCCATCGACGATTCGCACTGGCCGAAGCTCGTGCTCATGACGTCGCCGACGTTGTTGTTGACGATGTACTGCGCGGAGAGGTCGACGCCGTCGGTGGTGGACGTCGACATGGAGATGACGAACTTCACGGTGGCATTCGGTGCCACGGCGCCCGACCACTCCACGTCGAGATCGGCTTCGCCCTCTTCACCGCCGCCGAGGTTGCCCGGGTCGGTGCCGTTGTGGACGAAGACGGGATCGTTGGCCACCAGGCCGAAGAAGCTGCGGAAGAACTGCACGTCGGCCAGAGCGATGTCGGTGCGGCCGACGATGGCGATGGTCTTGCCGGTGCCGTTGATGCCGGCGGTGTAGAGCGGGCCGACGTTGTAGATGGTGGCGAAATCGGCCGGAGAGACGAAATGGCTCGTGCCGCTGGTGTATTCAGTCACCGGCCTGAAGCCATGATTCATGGCCTTCTTCGGGAAGTTGTGCAGCGTGACCACGCCGCTCACGACGTCTGCCAGCGCGCGCGGGATCTCGGGATCCTTGACGTTGGCGTGGAACTGCTTGCCGTCGATGTCGAAGTCGTGGATGGCGGTGTGGAAGGCCCGCTCCACCTGTCCGACATTGCCGGTGAAGTTGATCCAGCCGCGGCCCGGCGCGATCTCATCGATCGTGAAGCCGTGCAACTGCAGCCAGCCGGTGATGTCGCTCAGATCGTCGTCGGTGATCCCGAAGCGCTTGCCGAATTGCTCCGGCGTGAGCCACTGGTGATAGCTCGGCGAGGTCGGGTCGTTCAACTGCGCGACCAGGCGCTCGAGCGAGTCGCGCCCGCTGGTTCGCGGCTGAAGGAGAAGAATCATCTTCTCGTACTTGAGATTGCGGTCGGTTTGACCGCGATCCGCGATTGCTTCCGCCTGAGGCGGAGTGTTGCCGTGGAGGACGACGGTGTCATTGTCGTCGATGTTTCGCTTGCTGTGGCCGGTATTGGCCGCAAGCATCGCGGTGCTGCATAAGAGAGAGAGGACCAGAATCAACGGGACATGACGGTAGCGCATTCAAATATCCTTTCGTCCGATTTCGGGCTGGGGCCGGCAGTAAGGCAATCGGGTTGCCAGAATGTCTGAATTGCTAAGTCACTGATAACAAAGGAAGGATGACGATGAGTTGCTGTTACCGATGGGTCAACGACGCTACAGATGTCAAAAGATGACCCGTGTGTGGGAAGGGGGCGGGTCAATAAATGTCTGCGCGAACGAGTCAAAGATGATGAATTGATGCTTACCTGATGATGTTATGATGCTTTGATGCGAACGACACTCACTCTTGATGATCAGGTGGCCAGGGAGCTCAAGGAGCTTGCCCATCGAGCCGGCAAACCATTCAGGGACGTCCTGAATGAGACGCTTCGCAACGGCCTGTGTGCGAAACACTCTCGGCCGCCGAAGCCGTACCGGCTGGCCACGGTCTCACTCGGCGGTGTGCGGCCAGGCATCAACCTCGACAAGGCATTGAGCATCGCCGATGCGATCGAAGATGAGGAAATCGCCCGGAAGCTGGAGCTGCGAAAGTGATCCTTATCGATGTGAATCTGCTCATCTACGCCATCGATCGGGATTCCCCTCACCACAGGAAAGCGCACGACTGGCTTGAAGCGATTCTCTCGAGTACCACTCCGGTCGGTCTCGCCTGGATCGTGGCGCTGGCGTTTCTGAGGGTCACGACTCGATCGGGCATCCTGCACAACCCTCTGTCTCCTGAAGGCGCCGTTGCCTACGTGGATTCGTGGCTGGCGCAGCCGCACGTTTCTCTCGTACGTCCCGGAGAGCAGCACTGGCCGATCCTGCGCAACCTCCTTCAGGCCAGTGGAACCAGCGGGAACCTGACCTCGGATGCTCACCTCGCGGCGCTGGCGATCGAACAGGGATACGCGATCTACTCGGCCGATAACGACTTCCGGCGTTTCGCCGGCCTCACCGTGGTCAATCCGCTGGCGTCTTGACGGCGTTCTCCGGCCGGAATGCGGACGCCGGGACCGGCTCACCGAAGAGGAAGCCCTGCACGTCTTCGCATCCCTGTTCCCGCAGGAAGGCGAGCTGGCTTTCGGTTTCCACGCCTTCGGCGGTGACGCGCAGGCGCAGGCCGCGAGCCATGCCGATGACCGCCGAAACGATGGCGCGGTCGGCTTCGCTCCCTTCGATCTCCTGCACGAACTCCTGATCGATCTTCACGCTGTCGATCGGGAAGCTGCGCAGATAGTTCAGCGATGAGTGGCCGGTTCCGAAGTCGTCGATGGCGATCTGCACGCCCATCTCGCGCAGCCGCTGCAGCGTGGCGATGGTGCGCGTGGTGTTCTGCATGGCCAGGCTCTCGGTGATCTCGAGCTCGAGGTCATGCGGGGCGATGCCGGAGAGCTCCAGCGCCGCGGCGATGACATGGGGGAGATCGCTGTGCTGAAACTGGCGCGGGGAAAGATTCACGGCCATGCGAAAGCCGCTTGGGCGATCGCTCTGCCACTCCACGGCCTGGCGGCAGGCCTCGCGCAGAACCCACTCGCCGATCGGCACGATCAGTTGCGTCTCCTCGGCGATGGGGATGAAGTCTTTCGGACCGACGAGACCGAAGCCGGGGCGGTTCCATCGCAGCAGCGCTTCCACTCCCGTCACCCGTCCCGAGGCGATATTGATCTGCGGCTGGTAATGGAGCACGAGCTCGCCGCGGTCGAGCGCGTGGCGCAGATCGTTCTCCAGCGACAGCCGCTCCAGCGCGCGGTTGTTCATTGCCGGCGTGAACATCTGATACGAGTTCCGCCCGGCGTCCTTGGCGCGGTACATGGCGTGGTCGGCGTTGGCGAGCAGAGCCTCGGCGGTGTCGCCGTCGCTGGGAAAGAGAGCAATGCCGATGCTCGTAGTGACGAAGAGCTCCGTCCCGTCGATCCTCAGCGGCTGCGCGACCGTGTCGAGGACCTTCTGGGCGATCTTGGCGGAATCGTCGGTGGTCTTGAGATCGGCCAGCAGGATGGTGAACTCGTCGCCGCCCATGCGGGCGATCGAGTCCTCTTCCCGTAACGATGACTGGAGCCGCGTACCGACGGTCTTGAGCAACTCATCGCCGGTCGAGTGACCCAGCGTGTCGTTGACGACCTTGAACCGGTCGAGATCGAGGAACATCACGGCAAGGGGATGTTTCATGCGCCGCGCGTGGGCCAGAGCAACGGTCAGCCGGTCCCGGAAGAGGCGCCGGTTCGGCAGTCCGGTCAGCGCGTCGTGATAGGCCTGATACTCGATCTGCTCCTCGACCCGCTTTCTCTCCGTGACGTCGCGCGAGACGCCGACGATCTCGCGAATCTTGCCGGTGAAGACGTCGCGCACACTGCGGCTGGTCGTTTCGAACCAGATCAGCGAGCCGTCTTTCTTCTCGACGCGGTAGGCGAATGTCGTCGGTCCCGACTCGTGGATCAACGAGGAGAGATGGCGGACCTCGTCGCGGTCGGCGTCGAACACGAAGTCGTAGAAGGAGCGGCCGACAAGCTCGGACGGTTCGTATCCGAGGAGGCGCCGGCAGGCGTCGGAGGCATAGAGAAGGATGCCTCGGTTCGACGTGCGCGAGATCATGTCGGTGGAGTTCTCGGCCATGAGCCGGTAGCGCGCCTCGCTCTCGCGCAGCGCCTCCTCGGCCATGCGCCGCTCGGTGACGTCGTTATGCACGCCGATGGAACCGACCACATTGCCGGCCGCGTCGACCACCGGCGCACCGCCGATTTCCAGCCAGATGATCGTGCCGTCCTTGCGCCGCACGCGTACCTCGTACTGATCGGCGACGTGGCGCATACGCAGCCGGATCTTTTCGCGCACCAGGGAGATGTCTTCCGAGTAGGCGAGGAGGATGTCCCCCTGCATGCCGACGAGCTCTTCGCGCTCGTAGCCGACCATCTCGCAGAAGCGGTCGTTGACGAATTGGAGCACGCCGTCATTGCCGGCTTGGGCGAGCCCTTCGCGCATCCGTTCGACGAGGCGGCGGTATCGCTCCTCGCTCTCGCGAAGGGCGTTCTCGGCGAGCTTGCGGTCGGTGATGTCGATGACCGTCCCTTCCAGGATCTCGGGATCGCCTTCCAACAGATGGACGCTCTCGATCAGCCAGCAGAAGCGGCCGTCTTTCCGGCGCAACGAGATCTCGTTGCTGGTCATCATGCGGTCGCGGCGGAGAATGGCGATGTAGTCGTCGCGATGCGATGGATCCTGGTAGAGATCCCTCGCCGATTGCTCCATGAGCTCCTCGCGGGAGGAGTAGCCGAGGATCCGGGCCATGGCCTCGTTGCAATCGAGGATGCGCCCATCGATCGTGGTGCGATAGACGCCGGCCAGATTTCTCTCGAAGAGCAGGCGATGCCGTTGCTCGCTTGCGCGCAAGGCTGCCTCGGAGCGATGACGCTGCATGGCGTTGACGAAGATCTCGCCGCTGATGCGAAGCAGCGACACTGCCTCCTCGCTCCACGTGCGCGGAACGGCGGACGCTACGCCCAGCGCGCCGAGAAAGGCGCGGTTGTAGATCATCGGTACGACGACGATGGAGTGGTTTCCGGCCTGTTTGAACTGTTCACGCTCGGTCTCCGCCTCCGGCGGGAGGTCATCGATCGAAACCATCACGTGTTGCAGTTCGTTGAGCTGTCCGCTGATCCATGGGAACGACGCAATGGGAACGAGCGCGCCAGGGCCGCGTATGGCATTCGGATCGGCGTTCCACTCGTGCGCCAGCGCCGCGGCGCTCCCATCTTCGGTGAGCATATAAATGTAGGCGCGGTCGGCACCGACGAAACGGCCGACGCTTTCGAGGGCGGCCGAGATCTCACAATCGACGTCGGCGGCGCCGACGTTGATGAAGTTCGTCGAGATCCCGGAGACGAGCGTTTCGAAGGCGAGGCGATGCTCCAGCAGTTCCTGAGTCTGCTTCGGGTCGGCACGCACGTCGCTGTGATTTACATGTGTCAATCTAGTCCCCGCGCGGGGGATCATAGCGTCTCGGTCGGGTATTAGAATCGTCGGATGCGAAACCTCCTGGCTGCCGCCGCGATTGCTCTCGCCGCCTGCTCCTCCTCAACTCCGGCGCCGCCGAGTCAAAATGCACCGATCCCTCAGCCGGATTTCGAGATTCATCAGGTGGTCGGTCCGGCGCAGCTCAACTATCCCGAGGGGGACTTCGACATGAAGTTCCGGCTCGACATCGGCAATCGCGCCGACGTCCCGATCACGCTGAGCAAGGTGGAGCTGGTGACGGTGAATCCGCCGGGAGGCGCGTATTCGCTCTACCGGCGTCCCTACTACCTTCACCATGTCATCGACCCGCACCAGATTGCCCCGATCGACATCTGGGTGAAGGCGTCCAGCGTTGGCCAGTCGAGACGCACCAACGAGCCGGTGACCATCCGCGGCACGCTCTATTTCGATTCCCCGAGCGGCAGCTTCCGGCACGTGTTCGTGAAGGAGCTGAGCCAGTACGGGGAGTGATGTTGCGGTTGCTGGGTTGCTGGGTTGCGAGGTCTCGGGGTTGCGCGGTCTCGCGGTTGCCGAGTCTCACGATTCCTGCTCACGGGTGACCGCGTCTGCGAAACCGAACACCGCGAGACCCCGCAACCGCGAGACCCCGCAACCCCGAAAATCACCGCAACCTCTGCTCCAGCATCCAGTGCACCAGTGTCGAATCGCCGTAAGCGGCGTCCCAGACGTCGTGGCCTCCATCGGGGTATTCGGTGTAGCGGACGTTGCCGCCGGCCTGGCGGAGCGCGTTTACCATCGATCGTGATTCGGTGACCGGCACGATGTCATCCATCGCGCCGTGGAATGCCCAGACCGGCGTGGGGCCGATCTGGCCGGCCAGCGTTGTATACGGATCGCGGGAGCCGACGATGCGGGCGATGTCCGGCGGGGGATCGCTCGGAAACGGATCGTCGGGATGCCGGACCACTTCGCCGCAGACCGGCACGAGCGCGGCCCATTTCTGTTTGTGCCTGGCCAGGTACCAGGTGCCCGCCCCTCCCATCGAAACGCCGGTCAGGTAAATCCGGCGCTGGTCGCCGTGGAACTCGCGGACGGCTGCATCCAGCTCGGCCAGCGCCATCGTCTCCATCTCGCCGTACCACTCCTGTCCCGAATCAGCCTGAGGGAAAACGACGACGGCTTTGTACCGCTCGCCGTAGCGTTCCAGCGCGGGGCCGAGGCCGACGCTCAACTGGCTGGTGTTGTCCGAGCCTCGTTCGCTGCTGCCGTGAAGAAAGAGGACGACCGGCCATCGATGAAGCTTGGTGTAGTGGTGGGGTAGCCAGACCCGGTACTTGTACGAGTGGCCGGCAATGTTGACCTCGCGCTCCAAAAACTGCGAGTGGCGGGTGCAGCCGGAGGATGCCAGCGCCGCGAGAAGAAGAACGAGAACGACCGGCCGCGTGCTCACTTACTCGAACAGATCGTACTCGGCGACCGGAAGCGGTTCCGGCTCGACGTCCGAGCGCCACATCTCGAAAACGTAGAGATCCCAATGCAGCAGGAAGACCTCGCGGGTCATCTCCCAGCGTGCCGCCAGGCCCGGACCAATCCCGCGCTTGTTCTCCTTGATCAGATGGCCGAGGTCGTGAATCACCGTCTGGCGCTGCGGATAGCCGGCGCGCGAACAGAAGAAATTGAGCGCTGCCTCGATCTTGAAGCGTTCCTGATAGCGGAGTGGAACGGTCTCCCACACGGCCCGCCGCATCACCCGGATGCCGGACAGCACCGGGCCGACTTTCATCTGCAGATGAAAGAAGTTGCGGATCGGGCCGCGGCTGCGGACGCCGATATTCATGTCGCACTCGTTGCGCAGAACCGGACGGACGAGCGACTCGATGTGCTGGTCGGTGAGGTTGAACATGTCGCCGTCGACGAAGAAGAGGACGTCGTGCCGCGCGTACTCGACGCCGAGCCGCATGGCGTAGCCCTTCCCGCGATTCTCGCGCAGGGCGATGGTGGTGACATCGAAGGAGCGTGCGATCTCGACGGTGCGGTCGGTGGACCCATCGCTGACGACGATGATCTCGTCGATCAGTCCGCTTTTGGTCAGGACGCCGAGAACCTCAGCGAGCGTCTTTTCCTCGTTGTACGCCGCGATGATGGCCGAGATCAATCAACTCTCCTGAGCACGGTGGTGGGATTGCAACCGGCAGACCATACCACACCGAAAACGGGTGTCGGGGGTCGGGAGCCGGGGGTCGGAGAGGAGGCGGGAGCATTGCATAGAACGGCGGTTGTGATGAAACGGACGTTGATTTCTGCAATGCTGCTTGCGGCCGCGGCCACTCTGACGCTTTCCGGATGCCGGTCGCTGCTGCCCGGGGAAATCGTCAACCCCAGCTATGCGCTGCGAAGCGTCGTGCCGCACGTCGCCATCGCGCTGCCGTTCACGGCCTCGGCCATCGATCTCGATTTCACCATCGTCGTCGACAATCCGAACGCCATCGGCCTGCGCCTCGACTGGCTCGACTTCGACCTGGCCATCAACGATACCCCGATCCTCACCAGCGTCCGGGCCGAGCAGGGCGTCCAGATCCCCGCGCACGGAGTGGGCGACGTTCACCTCCGTACGCGCGTCGGCTACGGGAACCTCAAGGCTCTCTTTCGCCAGATCGCCGACATGGTCGAGGGCAACCGCGCCCACTACGCGATCCACGGCAATGCCTACTACCACACGCCGTTCGGACAGAAGCGGTTCCCGTTGACGCTGTACTCTAGGTAGCGTTTGCGTCCGAACGAGCCTCGGCGATCACGACTGCTGTTCGCCTCCGTCGCCGCGATTCTCTACTTCTCCGAGGGGCTCCCCTTCGGAATCGTCAACGACCTTCTCCCTGTCTATCTGCGCGTTCACCACGTCGGCCTGACCACGATCGGGTTCCTCAGCACGGTGGCCTCGGCATGGACGCTCAAGGTGTTCTGGTCGCCGCTGATCGACGCGTTCGGTACGTACCGCCGGTGGATTGTCATCGCCGTGCTGGTGATGGCCATGTGCATGATGGTGTTTGCTATGACGCCGGTGAACTTCGGACCAGTCTTCTGGACCATGATCGCGATTTTCGCCATTGCCTCGGCCACTCAGGATCTTGCCGTCGACGCGTTCACGATCCGCGCGACGCCGCCGGAATTCGTCGGACCGGTGAACTCGATCCGCGTGGCCGCGTACCGGACAGCGCTGATCGTCGGCGGGGGAGGGCTGGTCGCGCTCTCCGGCGTCATCGGCTGGCGCGGCAGCTTCGCTGTGAGTGCCGGTATCGCGGTCGTCGTTCTTGTGATCGCGTTGCGACTGCCGGAGGATCGCGATGAAGACATGGTTACGCGAGACCGCCAATCGATCATTGACCTCTTTCGCGGTCTGGCCCACTGGCTGCGGCGTCCGCGCGCCGGCGTCCTGTTGGCGATCGTTCTGCTCTATCGCCTCGGCGAGCTGGCCATCTACACCATGATCAAACCGTACTGGGTCGATCGCAGCTACTCGGCCGCGGAGATCGGCACGATCACGGCGGTCATCGGGGTCATCGTCAGCATCGCCGGCGCCATCGCCGGCGGAGCGATCGTGGCGCGCATCGGACTCTATCGGGCCATGCTGTGGCTCGGCGCCGCACAGATCCTCTCGAACCTCGGATACGCGATCGTGGCCACGACGCATGCCGGCCGCTGGGCGATCTACGCCGCGGCCATCGTGGAAAACATCGGCTACGGCCTCGGCACCGGCGCATTCCTGGCATTCCTCATGGCCATCTGCGACCGTGAGCGTGCCGCCACCGAGTATGCGATGCTGACGGCCGCCTTCGGACTGACCCGCGTCCTCATCGGCACGCCGAGCGGATGGATCGCCCAGAACGCCGGCTACGCCTCCTATTTCTGGCTGACCGTGTTTCTGGGGATTCCGGGGCTGCTGCTTGTGCCGTTCGTGAAGGAAAGGCTTACTTCTCCGGCAGGAAAATGAAACACCGCTTCTTCATCGACGCCGACCTCGTGTCCGGAACTGCCGTGGCGCTGAGCCGCGATGAGCAGCATCACGCGCATGTCGTGCGCGTTCGCGAGGGAGAAGAGGTCGAGGTTTTCAACGGCCGCGGCATCTCGTTCGTGGCGAAATACTCGGCGGATGGCCTGCTGCTGACCGAGCCGGCGCCGGACCGTGAGTCGCGCCTGGCGCTGCATCTGGCCATGGCCATCATCAATCTCGACAAGTTCGACGTCGTCCTCCAGAAAGCGACGGAGCTCGGCGTCCGCTCCATCATCCCGCTGGTCACCGAGCGCGTGGAGATTCGCGCCGAGCGATATCGGGGCAAAGCGGAGCGATGGCGGAAGATTGTCTTCGAGGCGGTCAAGCAGTCGGGCCGGTCGGCCATCCCCAAGATCGAAGAGCCGGCCCCGTTCGAGGATGTCGTCAGCCGCGCTGGGCAGAAGATCATCTTCGATGCCGACTCTGAGCCAGCAACACAGCAACTCAGCGACTCTGTAACTCTCTTCATCGGTCCCGAGGGTGGTTGGAGCGAGGATGAGTTGCGCCTTGCCCGTGAGAATGGTTGCGGCTTTGCGCGGCTCGGCATCCGGCGCCTTCGCGCGGAGACCGCCGCGATCGTGGCCACGGCGCTTGTCACTGCGCGAAGTGGCGACATTTGATAGATTTGCGCGCTCGACTCGCACCGGAGGGAGTTTCTCTTGCCAACCAACAGCCTCACGATCACAGATAACCGCACCGGCAAAACGTACGACGTCCCCATCACCGATGAAACCATCCGCGCCACCGATCTGCGCAAGATCAAGGTGGACGACGATGACTTCGGCATGATGACGTACGACCCGGCGTTCATGAACACGGCCGCCTGCCGCAGTGCCATTACCTTCATCGACGGCGACAAGGGCATCCTCGAATACCGCGGATATCCCATCGAGCAGCTCGCGGAGAAGAGCACCTATCTCGAGACGGCGTGGCTGCTGCTCCGTGGTGAGCTTCCGACCGCGGACGAGCTGACGGCATGGAAACACACGATCACGTACCACACCTTCATCAACGAGAACCTCAAAGGCGTCCTCGATTCGTTCCGCTACAACGCCCACCCGATGGGGATGCTGATCGCCATGATCAGCGCCCTGGGCACGTTTTACCCCGAGGCCAAGAACATCTTTGATGAAGACGTGCGCAACCGGCAGATCGAGCGTCTGGTGGCCAAGATGATCACCATCGCCGGCTTCGGTTACCGGCACATGGTCGGTATGCCATACGTCTATCCGGACAACGAGCTGTCGTATCCGGCCAACTTCCTGAACATGATGTACAGGACGACGGAGTTGAAGTATGAGCCGGTTCCGGCTCTCGTCCATGCCCTCGACGTCCTCTTCATCCTCCACGCCGACCACGAGCAGAACTGTTCGACGAGCACGATGCGCGTCGTCGGCAGCTCGCACGTCGATCCGTACTCCGCCGTCGCCGCCGCGTGCGCGGCGCTTTATGGTCCGCTGCACGGCGGGGCGAACGAGCAGGTCATCCGGATGCTGACCGAGATCGGCTCGACGCAGAACATCCCCGCCTTCATCGAAAAGGTGAAGAAAGGCGAGGGGGTGAAGCTGATGGGCTTCGGCCACCGCGTCTACAAGAATTTCGACCCGCGCGCCACGATCATCAAGAAGGCGGCCTACGGCGTCTTCGAGGTTACGGGCATGAACCCGCTGCTCGACATCGCCCTGGAACTGGAGCGGATCGCGCTCGCCGATGAATACTTCATCAAGCGCAAGCTGTATCCGAATGTCGACTTCTACTCGGGACTCATCTACCAGGCCATGAAGTTCCCGATGGATATGTTCCCGGTCCTCTTCGCCATCCCGCGGGTCTCCGGCTGGCTGGCGCAGTGGTGCGAGATGCTGAACGATCCCGATCAGAAGATTGCCCGCCCGAGGCAGATCTTCACGGGATCGCAGAAGCGGGACTACAAGGAGATCGGGCAGCGGTAGACATAAGGCAGAAAGCAGAAGGCAGAAAGCAGAAGTGCTCCGCTACGCCGAGATGTGGGCATAGCGGAGCATTTCTGCCTTCTGCTTTCTGCCTTATGCCTTTCTCAAGGAATGACAGCGCTCGCGCAGCGGTTCCTTCCAACGCCGGTACCCGGAAAGGTTTCAACGTGAACACTTCCAGGTACATAGTTTTCGCCCTGCTCCTCGTCGTCGTTTCACTTCCTCTCGCCGCGCAGATCAATGACACGTATGTCATCCCGGCCTCGGCCAATACCGGCGGGAACTTCGGTACGCGGTGGCTGACGCAGTTCAGCGTCTTCAATCCGCAGCTCGATTACCCACTCACCGTCAGCGTCACCTTCCTCCCGACCGGGGGCGGCACAGGGCTCGAGCGCACCTTTACCGTTCCCGCGAACGGCACCGTGCTGTCGGACAACATCCTCGACGATCTGTTCAACATCAAGAATGGATCGGGAGCGCTCCTCGTGGCCACGTTCCCGGAGGACAATCCAAAGGCGCCGAACGACGTCATCTCACGCTCGTTCCTGGTCACGTCCAACACGTACAACAACGTCAAGAGCGGGACGTACGGCCAGACCATCCCGGGCGTGTGGGCAGGTTTGCAGGATTTCAAGCACGACGGCATCAGCGCGGTGGCGCACGGCGTGCGAAACGTTGCCAATCTCGGCTGGCGCACGAACGTCGGCGCGGTGAACCTCGGCCGGTCGAACGTTACGCTTCGCATCAATGTCTATAACGCCGCCGGAGGCACGGTCATCAAGGATGCCACGCTCGACCTCCCGCCGCTCGGCCACCGCCAAGCCACCCTGCCGGTCGAGGTGGATGGAGGCTCGATCGAGTTCTTCGTCGATGATCCGGCCAACACGGCGGTGGTCTTCCCTTACTCCTCGACGATCGACGATCTCTCCGGCGACCCGACCTATCAGGGCCCGACGCTCCTCGCCAGCGCGAAGGTGCTCTTCAAGATGGGATTGCCGCAGCCACTCACCCTCGGCCGCAAGATCGACTCCGATTTCGCCCGGGGTATTCGCGACACGGCCACGCACCTCGGGGAGGCAACGATCGTGAATAGCCGGGTTCGATAGAACCCGGTCGGAGCGCTGGCGTCTCGCCGGCTGGCTCGGGGGCGTCTCGCCCCTGAGGTTACGAGCGAATGTATCGTATGCGGCGGACGGGCGGCGAGTCGCCGCCCGTCCAGCCGGCGAGACGCCAGCGCTCCGGCCACGCCCCGCGTCAGGATAGACTTTTGCTCACCATGCCAGCGCTTCTCGAAACCAGCCTCCCTCTTCCACTGGCCCGACGCGGAAAGGTGCGCGATGTCTACGACCTCGGCGAATCCTTTCTCTTCGTCGCCACCGACCGCATCTCCGCCTTCGATGTCGTCCTCTCGCCGGGCATTCCGGACAAGGGGAAGATCCTGACGCAGATGTCGACGTTCTGGTTCCGGCACTTCGGCGATATCGAGAATCATCTGCTCGAAACGGAATGGGAGAGTTTTCCGTCCGAGGTACGTGCGCATGATGAGCTGCGCGGGCGTAGCGTCATCGTGCGGAAATGCCGCGTCGTACCGGTCGAATGTGTCGCCCGCGGCTACCTGGTCGGCTCGGGACTCAAGGAGTACAACGAGACGGGGAAGGTCTGCGGCATCGGGCTGGAGGCCGGCCTGACCACGGCCAGCAAACTGCGCGAACCGATCTTCACGCCGGCGACGAAGGAAGAGAGCGGCCACGACGAGAACATTTCGTTCGAGCGGATGTGCGCGCTCGTCGGCGACGACCTCGCCACCGAGCTGCGCGACCTGACGCTGCGCATCTACAAACGCGCCGCCGAGTACGCGGAGACGCGAGGCATCATCATCGCCGACACCAAGTTCGAGTTCGGGATCGACGAACATGCCACCCGCGGCAACATCGTCGTCTGGATCGACGAGGCGCTGACCCCCGACTCCTCCCGTTTCTGGCCCGCCGACCGTTACGCCGTCGGCCGGAACCCGCCGTCATTCGACAAACAGTTCGTCCGCGACTGGCTGGAAACGACCGGATGGGACAAGGCCTCGACACCGCCGGAGCTGCCGGAGGATGTGGTGATGAAGACGCGCGAAAAGTACATCGAGGCGTTTCGGACGATTACGGGGGACGAACCTGTGCTGTGAGGCGGTTGCGGGGTTTCGGGGTTGCGGGGTCGCGCGGTTTCGCGGTGTGGTTGCTTGTCAGCGGAGCCTTTCGTTCTCGGCAGCCCCTCCAATCGAGAGCCCTTCTCCCCCAGCGCTTTTCAGCTGGGGGAGAAGGTGCCGAAGGCGGATGAGGGGGCGTTTCACGAGGACGTCATTCGCGCGCCATCGAGCGCTCTCGGACCAGCGTCGGTAAATCGCGCATATCTCGTAAAGCGCCCCCCTCATCCGGCTTCGCCACCTTCTCCCCCCGCAAGAAACCGCGGGGGGAGAAGGGCTCTCGACGAAGGGAGTGGCAATGCTCTCGAGAGAACAATTCAAGTGAGTTCCCTGGTGGCTGAATCACCATTCTTGGTTGTTTAGCGGCGATTCAGGGCCCATTTTGATCGATTTTTGACTGCGCATTAAAGATTCCTGACTCCGCATTCAGGATCGTTGAATGCGTATCCAGGGTTCTTGACTGCGCATTCAGGATCCTTGAATGCGTATCCAACGTTCTTGACTGTGCATTCAGGATCCTTGATTGCGCATTCAGGATCCTTGGATGCGCATTCAGGATTCTTGGATGCACATTCAGGATCTTTGGATACGCATCCAAGTTTCTTGAATGCGCATCCAGAGTTCTTGAATGCACATTCAGAATCCCTGGATACGCATCCAGGATCTCTGAATGCACATCATCAATTCCTGGATGCGTTGAGTCGAGATTGACGTCCCGAAACCCCGTAACCCCGAACCTACCTCCGGTGCTCCACCTTCACCACGGTCTTGATCCCGCCGCGGACGTAAAAGTCGCCTTCGACGTAGAGGTAGCGCGGATCGAGTGCGGCGATGAGGTCGTTGGCGATCTTGTTCGTGACCGCCTCGTGGAACGTTCCCTCGTCGCGGTACGACCAGAGATAGAGCTTGAGCGACTTGAGCTCGACGCACTTCTGATCGGGGACGTAGCGGATGCGGATCGTGGCGAAGTCCGGCTGCGCCGTCATGGGACAGAGACAGGTGAACTCCGGCGCCTCGAAGGCGATCTCGTAATCGCGCTCGGGGTTGGGGTTGGGGAAGGTGGCCAGGGTTTGTGAGGGTGTGGAGGGCATGGTTGGTTGCTGGGTTGCTGGGTTGCTGGGTTGCCGAATCACGCTGA
>Ga0247668_1000072_pt1 | contig 36369 bp, 35 predicted proteins | sample CNK09_metaG_FD_182737 | JGI IMG/M metagenome (GOLD analysis project Ga0247668, IMG submission 182737) | Soil microbial communities from Purdue University Martell Research Forest, Indiana, United States - CNK09 | ecosystem: Environmental > Terrestrial > Soil > Temperate forest > Bulk soil...
TTCTCCCCCCACAAGAAACCGTGGGGGGAGAAGGGCTCTCGACGAAGGGAGTGGCAAGTGCTGTTCTAACAGACTGTAAGAAATGCAGGCTCTAATCGAAAATCCTTCTCCCCCACGCGTTTCGGCGGGGGGAGAAGGTGCCGGCAGGAACGGACGAGGGGTCCGTCCTGCCATGCTCCGAGATGGGGCCTACTTATCGAAATGCACCTTGATATTTCCGTCGAAGACCGCTTCCTCCTCGGTATGTGTGCCGCTCCACTTCGATGAAAACAGGAGGCCGCCGTTCTTTCCAATCAGGGTCACGGCGATGGTGTCGTCGATCTTTGAATCTCCGCTGTCGGTGAAGGTGGCCAGGATGGCGGCGTGATCGTCGATGACCACCGGCGCGTGTTTCGAGGTGACGTCCGTCAATGTGGCCGTGCCGGTGATCGAGGCAATCCCGCCGGCGGCCGTCGGGTGGATGACCAGCGACGCCATCGGCGCCGCGTCGATCTCGTACGTGTGAAGGATGCCGTCCACGGTTCGGACAAACGTGAGGGTGACGTTCCCGCTCAGGACGGACTTGTCGTACGCCGCGGTGACGTCGAGGTCGAGCCGGCTGTTCGGATCCGCGCCGACGGGAGCGGTCAACGTCGCCCGCCCATTCCCTTTGACCGAGTCCTGGGTCGCGGTAACGATCGTTATGACGACGTCATCGGCCTGCGCGTCCCGCGCGTACCAGCCGCCGACGCGGCTCTCGACCGTGTAGCTGCCAACCGGCGCGTTGAACGTGCAACTGGCCACGCCGACGCTGAGCCGCGAGCTCGACACGAGACCGATCGGTGCGATGCAGAGCGTCTGGCCCGTGCCGCGGTCGACGAACGTCAGCGTGGCATTCCGGATGTCGCCGAGCGTCTCCGCACTCTCGTCCGGACCCTGCAATTCCTGCACGGTCGCCGCGAGCGTCACCGTGGCCTTCCCCGAGGCAGGCGACACCGACGAGGAAAGAGGAGCGATGAAGAAAACCGAGGCATCTTCCGGCGTCACCGTCAGCGTGCCGGCGCCGAAAACGACGTCGTAGTTCGGCGACGTCAGACCCGAGGCGGCGATCGGATAGATGCCCGGCCCCGAGGCATTGGTCGCCGTCGTCTGCAGGAACAGCGCGCCGCCGAGAACGGCAGGGGTCTCGCCCAGAACGAAGCCGCTGAAAGAGGCCGTGAATACCGGCAGCGCGTCGCTGTACTGCTTGCTGGCGTCGTTTGCTTTCACCAGCAGAGGCGTCTTCGTGACGGCCAGGGTCGCGGACGTGATCGTCACGTCGTAGTTCGGAAGACGGCCGTTGCGATCGGAAAGCGCGCCGGTGATCGGATAGAAGCCCACGGCGCTGTCGATTGTGGCGACGGTCGCATACAGCGGAACGATGTCGTCGCCGTTGACGACGCCGGTCAGCGTGCCGGTCAGGATCGGAAGAGGGCTGCCGTACCGCTTGGTCTGATCGTCGACGCGAAGGGAGAGAGGCGCGCGGGCCACGGCGAGCGTCAGCGTGGCCGTGACCGGCTCGAAGTTCGCGGCGTCGGCCGGTGTGAAGACGGCCTGCAGGGTCTGAGTGCCCGCATCGAGGATGGCTCCCGCGGCCGGCGTAAAGACGAACGTTCCGGCAACGTTCGACGATGCATTCAACTGCGTTGCGGAGAGAGGCGTGCCGTAGACGATGCCCGCCGGGTTGTTCCAGAGAACCGCCGGCTTCGCCCTCGCGATCGTCAGCGTCCCAGTGGCCGATCCGGCGTAGTTGGGATCGTTGATCGTCGCCGTCACCGGATAGCTCCCCGCGTTCTGCGGCGTTCCGGTGACGACCACATCGACCGCCAGCCCGGCCGGCGAGGTCGTCGCCGACACAGTCTTCACGCTGCCGTCGTAGGTCTGGCTCAACGTCGCGGCGTCGAACGTCACCGCCGCGCCGGCCCTGGCGATGGTCAGCGTGCCGGTGGCCGATCCGGCGTAGTTGGGATCGTTGATCGTCGCCGTCACCGGATAGCTCCCCGCATTCCGCGGTGTTCCGGTGAAGGCCACGGTCACCGGCAACCCCAGCGGCGAGGTCGTCGTCGACACACTCTTGACCGTGCCGTCGTAGATCTGGCTCAGCGTCCCGGCGTCGAAGGTCACCGTCGCGGGCGTCTTTGGAACCGTTGCGCTCTCGACGATCGGGTCGGCCGTTCCGGCGTTCTGATCGGCGGCGATGCCCATCACCTGAATCGGGGCGCTGCTGGTCACGCGGACGGCGCGGGCGTTGGGTTGGGGCGGCCCGAACAGCTCACTCAGCTCGCGGACGAGAAACGTGCTCGGGTCGAGATTGGCCGCCGTTACCGCCAGGGCATTGCCGTCGCCATCGACCAGTTCGATCGTCGCGTACGCTCCGGCGGCATCGATGTTCTGCAATGCCACGCCGTAGGTGAATCCCGTCTTCGGCGCCGGCAGCGGGATCAACGCCGTCATGGCCGTCTTTGGTGGGAAGAGCGGCACGGCGAACTGCATCACCGGGTCGGCGCTCGCCCCCATCGCGTGCGTCCGCTCGTACGAGAAATAGGTGGCCTGCGAGCCGTCCGGATTTTTCGCGATGACGGTCGTGCCGTGCATCGTCACGGTCTGAGCCGGAACGACGTCGATTCGGGTCGCGCTGACGAAGCGGACCTGCGAGAGTTTGGCTTCCTTGAAGACGATCGTGGTGTTCGGTACGAAATTGGTTCCGCTGATGGTCACCACGTCACCGGCCTGCACCACCGCGCTTCCGGGCGAGACGTTGCCGATGGCCACGCCATTGCCGATGGTGAGCTGCCCCGGATTCGTCTCCAGGGGATAGGCGGTGCCGGAGGAATCGAGAAAGTGAAACGCCGCCGCGTCGATCGGCAGTACGAACTTCGCCCCGATCGGTGCCGTTGCCGGAACGCGGCCGGCGATGGTGAGGATCGGATAGTCGATGTTCATCCCGAAGTTCGAGGAGGGGGAGAGCACCGACAGCCCGATGTTCGTTCCCCGTTCCAGCGCCACACCGAACGTGTCTCCTCCCGGGGCGATGATGGCGATGCCGAAAACGCTGTCGAAGGCCGAGAGGCTGAGCGAGCCTCCGCCGGTCAGGATCGGCTTCGGCTCGGTCACGGAGATCTTCACCTGCGTCGTGGCGCCCGGCGGTGCCGTTTCATTGCTCACGCTGAGCGAGACACCGGGAAATCCTTTCGTTCCGCCGCCGGCGGCATGGATGATTCCGGGAACTGACGAGAGCAACAACACGATCAAGACAACGGAACGGCGACTTCTGAACATGGTCACGACTCCTGGTCACCGGACGGCGACGCGAAACGTCTGCGTGCCGGATTCAGCCAGCACGGCTGCGTCACGGCGCGCCGTTACGTCCCACAGAATGGTCTTGCCGACTACGAATTGCGCACGGACGGCAGGCGGTACATCGACGCTCCTCTCGCCCGTCGAAACGCGCCAGAGGATCGCGCCATCGACTTCGGTGACGCGCACGTCGTAACGGGCCGCGCCCGGAACGCCTGTCCATTCCAGCCGGGCCGGCGCGGCAGGCACGTCTCCGCTGGGGGAGATCACCTTGATCCCCGCGGATCGGTACACCAGGTCATGTGCGGCCGGGACATCGATGGACGGCTGGCGATTATTGAGGAGGTAGCCGATCCCGGCTATGACGATGATCACAGCCGCCACGGCAAGCAGGCGCGCCATGCCGAATTTCCGCGACGCCACCGTCACGGCCGCCGGACCGCCGGCGCGGCGGCGCGCCGTTTCATCGACGATCCACCGGACGTCGGCGGCTTCCCGCGGGGTGGTGGCGTCGTCGTTGAAGCTCTTCCAGAGCTCCATCTCCGCCTGGCATCGCGCACAGGACGCGATGTGCTCGCGGTCCTTCGGCTCCATCGACTCACCGAAGCGCTCGATGGCCACGCAGTCGCCGAGTGGACGAAGGGCCCGTTTCCATTGCCGTTTCGATGGATCGCGCGGCTCGCTCACAGCCCCTCCCCTCTCGCCCGCAGCCGCTGCACCGCGCGGGCGATCTTTCGCTTTGCGCTGACGATGTACGCCTTCGCGCCGCTGGCGTTGTCGAAATGAAGCAGGCGGGTGATGGCGTCGAGCGGCATGTCGTCACCGTAATGAAGCGTGAACACGGTCCGCTCCGTTTCGTCCAGGGTTGTCGTCAGAAATTCGTGCAGGCGCCGCGAGCGGCTCTTGTACGCGGCGATGTCCTCCGGTCCCGGCGCCAGATCCGGCAGATCGATCAGCACCTCTTCCTCGTCCGTCGCCCGCGGTGGACCGGACTTCATGCGATTGATCGACTCGTTCCGGGCGATGCTGTACAGCCAGGTCCCGAATTGCGACGCTCCCTGAAAGGAGTCGAGATGACGGTGTGCTTTCAGAAAGACGTCCTGGGCCAGATCCGCCGCGGACTCCCGCTCTCCGGTGAAGCGGTAGCACCACCTCGCCACGCGCTCGTAGTAACGCGCGAACAGTTCGTCGGCCAGCGCCGGACGCGCCTCGGGTGCCGCCCTGCGATACGCCTCCACCAGCTCTTCGTCGGGGAGTGTGGGTTCGATCGAGGTAGTTGTCGTAATCAGTGGGTTTCATTCTTCTGCCTCTCTCCATCTGAGACAAGTGATGCAGCTCACATGGAACAGAAACTTGATTCGGGTCATGATCGTCCGCGTGAGAACGGTGCTGCTCGCGGCCTTCATGGCCTTTCCGCTGTTGCCTGCCGCGGCCCAGCCGCCGTCGAAAGCGGCACTTCTGGAAGCGCGAGCAAAGGCGGAGACCGACGCCGGCCGCTACTCGGCAGCGATCCGGGACGCGAACGCCGCGGCCGCCATTCACGCACGGAATGGCGACAAGCGCAGCGAGGGACGGGCCCTCAATCTGACCGGGATGGCCGAGGTCTATGCCGGCGACTATGGCGCGGCGACGGCGATCTTCACCAACGCCCTGGCACTCGCAGCAACCGCCCGTGACGACGAGGAACGCGCCGAGGTGCTCTCGAATCTCGCCAGCGTCGACTTCTTTCTCGGGCGGTATGCCGACGCCTCCGCGAGCTACGACGCCGCGCTGGCCATCGCCGATGCCCATCGCGGCGACCCCTGGGCACCGCGGCGGCGGCGCATCCTCCTCGTCAACAAGGCCACCCTCGATCAGCGGCTCGGCCGTGATCAGGAAGCGCTGGAGTGGTATCGGCAGGCACAGGCAGCGGGCCCCGATCTCCGCCCGCGTGAACAGGCCCAGATCCTGGTGAACCTCGGCGTTCTCTACCGCCATCTCGGCGACCCGGTCAAAGCGCTGCAGCAGTACGACGCCGCGCTGGCGCTCTTCGCCCGCGAGCAGCAGCTCGATTCCGAGCTCTCGGTGATGAAGAACCGCGGAATCGTTCTGGCCCTCGACCTCGGGCAGCTCGACGCCGCCCGCGCGAATTTTTCCGCGGTGCTCGACCGCGCCACGAAGGCGAACAGCAGGCGCGAGATGCTTCAGGCCCATCTCTACCGCGGCGAGACGGAGCTGCGGCTGGGCCAGCTCGATCCCGCCGGAGCCGATTTCACCAGTGCTCTCGAGATCGCCCGCGCTCTGCGGACCTCGGAGGAAGAGTGGAAAGCGCTCTACGGACTGGGGCGAACGGAGCTCCGCCGCGGAAACGTCGCCGCGGCCAGGCAGCACCTCGAGAGCGCCGTGCAGGTCGTCGAGAGCATCCGCGAAGCCATCCGCGTCCCGACGCTGAAGTCCGATTTCTTCAACGATAAGCGGGATGTCTACGACGCCCTCATCAGCGTCGAGCTGCCCGCCGGCGATCCCGGGCGGCTCTTCGCATTGATCGAGCGCAGCCACTCGCGCGCCTGGCGGGAGCGGCTGGGACTCACGGGGGACGTGGCCCTTGGCACCGTCCAACGCCTCCTGCCGGACGGCGTGATCCTGCTGGACATCTGGAGCTCCTCGTGGGGATCGGCCATGGTCATGGTCACGCGCGGCGCGGCGCAGGTGAACCGCGTCGAAGTCTCCGAGCCGGCCATTCGCAGTCTCGTCGATGCGCTCTCCGCCGGCCCCCGTTCCGGCTGGCGGGCATCCGCGAATACGTTGTCCGCGGCGATGTTCCCCCGAGGACTGCCTGCCGGCGCCGGACATCTGATCGTCGTTCCTGACGGAGCGCTGACACTGATCCCCTTCGAGCTGCTGCCGATCGATGGACGCCTGATGATCGAGCGGACGGCGGTGAGCTATGCCCCGACTGCAGCCATGCTCCTGCGCAACCCGCCCGCGCGGCGAACTTCATGGCCGCCATGGACGCCCGAATTCCGAGGCTTCGGCGATCCCCGTTTCGCCTCGGCGTCGCTCGATGACCCGGCATCGTTGCGGATGCGCCTTGCGGCATCCGCCGAAGAGGTGCAAACGATCGCCTCGGAGTTAGGAGGCCGCTCCTTCCTCCACCTCGGCGCCGACGACCGCAAAGTCCATCTTACTGATGCCACCGAGCAGGCCCCGATTCTCCATCTCGCCACGCACGCCGTAGCCGACACGAATGCCATCGAGCGCTCGCGCATCCTCTTCTCCCCTGCTACCGGCTCGAAGCAGAGCGCCGACTACCTCTTCCTGAAGGAGGCCTACGACCTCCCGCTGAAGAATGTCGAGCTGGCCGTTCTCAGCGCCTGCGACACCGAACGCGGCCAATTGCTCCGCGGCGAAGGCGTCCGCAGCTTCAGCCGCGCCTTCCTCGCCTCCGGCGCCCGCAGCACAGTAACAACACTCTGGCGCGTCCCCGATGCCCCCACCGCCGCGTTCATGAAGGCCTTCTACTTCGAGCTCCAACGCGGCGCCCCGCGCGACGTCGCCCTGCAATCGGCGAAACTCCGTTTCGCGCGCAGCGGAGGCGATCTGGCCGACCCGCACTACTGGGCCGCGTTCGTATTGACCGGCGAAGGATTGCGACCCATTCCGACGGCGATACGGTGGCGGAGCATCGTGCTCGGCACTCTTGCAGCGATGGTCATCCTGCTCGCGGTCGTCTTCTTCGTTCGGGGGCGACGTTGAGGGCCCAGAGGCCCTGTGTACTACGGCGGCGGTATTCGCCCGAGGCGACCGGCTAACCCGCATTTCTCACAGTCTGCTAGAACCGCACTCGCGACTCCCTTCGTCGAGAGTCCTTCTCCCCCCGCGGTTTCTTGCGGGGGGAGAAGGTGCCGAAGGCGGATGAGGGGGCGGTTCTCGCGCTGAAGTTGCGTGTTTTCATGAGTTTCCCGCGCCGTTCACAGAAATAGTCCACTGATCGGCAAGATCCAACGCCCCTCATCCGCCTTCGGCACCTTCTCCCCCAGCTGAAAAACGCTGGGGGAGAAGGGCTCTCGACGAAGGGAGTGGCAAGTGCCCTCGAGAGAACAATTCAAGTGAGCGTGTGAGAAATGCGGCGAAGGGAATCGCGCCAGCCGGCGAGACGCCAGCGCTCCGTCGCGCGCAGCACCCCGAACGTTTCGCAATCGATCATTTGCTTATGACGCAACGGCGGCATATTCTCCTCGCGCATGCTGGAAACGCCGGGCGATGTTCTCCGCTCGCATGCGAGTCAAACGCCACGGCTCCTTGTCGTCGACGACGACAAGGCCATCAGGTCATTGCTCACCGCGGTCCTGAGCAGAAAAGGCTACTCGGTCGAGACCGCGCGGAACGGCGAAGAAGCGCTTGAAGTGATCGCCATCAAGACGTTCGAAGCGATCATTCTCGACCTGATGATGCCGAAAGTCGACGGCTTCGAAGTCATCGAGCACCTGGCCCGCACGGCACCGGAGCAACTCAAACGCGGCGACCTCACCGCCGTGGCGAGCAAAGATCTCCGTAAGCTGGATGGCAGCCGGGTCTTTCGTGTCCTCCGAAAACCCTTCGATCTGGACGAGCTGCTCTCGGCAGTGACCGATTGTATCGAAGGCAAGGCCGCTCAAGACGCACGATAGTGCTCATCGTTCGATCGCACTGAGCGTAGTTGGGACTTCTCATCCCATTGTCTGCTTCTGGAAGGTGCTACCGACCATGTTTTGATCGGGAGCAATCGCGTTCACTGACAACCTCTCGCTATCTACTTCCTCCCCGAGCGGCGCAGCCGTGTCGACTTTACGGCTTCGACCTCTCGCGGATGCGTTTCACATGTTGCTGCATATCGTTAATCGCTGCTGCATCGTCATGGCCCAGGTTCATGCGATGTGCGTCGGCAACCAACTGATCAAACTGAGCCAATTCCTGCGCTGACACTTCGTTGCCCAGTTTGACGGCCTCCTTGACTACCGATAGCTGAAGGCTGAGCTTATTGACGGCATCCTGACCAGGGAGGTTCTGCGCCTCATGAAAGCTGCGTATCGCCTCCGACGGCTTGTTTTGGCGAGAGTAAAACAGCCCCACGCTGTTGAGGATGTCGCTCGACTCAACACGATTCAGATGGGATGCGCGCATCGTTCGCTCCGCCGCCAGAAAGTGCTTCTCGGCGTCGGCAGCGTTGCCCATCTGCTCATATGTTTTTCCTAGCCGCAACTCCACACCCGGCTCCATGTCCGTCTTGCTGGCTGCCGGCAACGCCTCCAACAAGCCATCCAACGCCTGTGGCAGCGCTCCAAACTCCGCCGCCAGATCCGCTTGCATGATCCCGCTGCGAACGACGGCCCGCTTATCGTTCGGCCATTGCTTACGGACTATCGCGATATTGGCAAGCGCCTGCGCCAGGAGATCGAACTTCTGCGGCGGCGGTGTCCTCTCCATCTGCTGCCACAGTCTAGACGCCAGCGCGAGCTGCGCCTGCGCGGATACAGCGGGAGTGGCCACCGCTTTCGAAGATGCCGACGAAGCAAGGGTGACGCAGAGAATCCCGGACAGAACGAGGGTGGCAAGAAACACGGTGAGTTGTTTTGTCATGGACTTACCAGAATCCCTTTCCTCTCCGGCATGCTGAATGCCGGGTCAACAATTCGTGTGTGTATCGCTCGTGCGATCTCTGACCAAAATGACTCCTCGGCTACGTCGAGCGGCACTCGTTCATCGAGCGCGCGCTTTCTAACAATTGCTTGCAGGTGCTGCAAAACGTAGAGTCGCGTGTTGTACTCGCGAGCTGATTCCCGGGTTGCGGAAACATAGTCCGTGGCCGCCGCGCGCTCGGCATCCGCGATCGTCGGAAGATGGAGCAATTCGAGATCGAGCTCCTGCGGGGTGACGCCCTGCTTTGCCAATTCCGGCAGCAATGCTGTGCGGTCTTTCCCGCACCGGATATCCAGCGCGGCGGATGCGAGAGCATGGAAATGAGCTGCCGCAGCCCGGAAGTGACCCTCTTCCGCCGAGATTTTCTGTGCCACTATCGCCTGCTCATCCGTAGTGAGTACGACGGAATACATCTTCGCAGCCGTTGCGATCCATTTCTGGTGAATGCGCCGAGCGAGCCGCTGTTGCTCACAAGCGTGACAATCGGCAGCGCTCAGGAGGTGATCGTCGCACGCGATCATTCTGTAAAGAACTTTTCCAGTGTCGCTTTGGGCAACCAGCCGATCGCGATAGGCGCCGTCGGCGATCATTGCCGCGTACCCTGCCGCCGAAATACCTATGAGCATCATCAGATTGAGTGTCGCCTTCATTGGAATGTGATGTCGACCGATCCATTGGTGATAACCGCTGCTTGCCCGTCAATCGTAAACGGCGAAACCACCTCGTGGACCGACGGCGCGTAACCGAACGCACCAGCCACGCCTCCCGCTTTGGATGAGCATATAACTGGGAATGTGCACCCCACCGGATTCGCTGATTCGGTAAGGCGATAGGAAATCCACCAACTAATTGTCCCCCGAACCTCGACCGTGGAACCCCAGACCGGCATCGGGTCCTGACCAGAGATAGTCACCAAGGAATCTTTGACTTGGTAATGAGAGGACTCGCCAATCTCTGAGCAAGTAAACACAGTCGTCGTGTACAACTGGCGTATGCCATGGCTGTAGGACGCCGATCTGGGGATATAGACCGGGCCCAGTTCTTCGCTGCCTTCGTCCTCTTCCAGCCACGTTGCATATATCGTGGAGCTTGCCGTGCCAGGTGAAGGCGTAAATCGGTTCATATTTGCGGAGTTTTGCGCACACACACCTGTGCCAGAGCACGCTTTTGCGGTAATGCTGACGTTGCCGTCCGAGAAGTTGCTGATTGCTGTAAGGCGCAACGGATAACGACCAAAAGCGGTACCGCTCGAGTAGCTGTAGTCGACGGTGGCGCCGTTCACTCGACATCCTCCAGCCATGTATCGGAGGCCTTGGGCTTCATCAGGAGCACGCGAGCTGGAACTAAGCGTAGGAGCGACGGCGGCCGCCCTTTCGCGGATTTTCACGGGATCAAACCGAGCGGCGATCCGCTCGTCGTCGTTCCATAGCCACGCTTCTTTTGACACGACTGATTGATCGGCATACGGAACGAGATCTTGCGCGGATAAAGCGGCGGCCACCAGCAAAAGCGCTACCCCCGGAATACGGCGGATGCTCGATAACCGCTTCATTCGCAACCTGCTTCGCGAGACCGCAGGGTATTCTCGTCAGGAACCTCGTCAAGATAGATGCTGAGGCTCGGCGCGACATATTCATACATGAAATGGTCGAGCGCCGTCCCGAATGCAGCGCGAGCCGCCCGAAGGGCAATCGCTCGGTCGTGACACGTCTTGCGGTCGAGGGCGACCCAGTTTGCCATCGCAAGGGCGCGGCCGGCAGCGGACTTGTCGGATAAACGATCGCGCTGCGCACGAAGGTCGCCGATAAACGCGGTGGAAAGCGATGCCAATCTGCTCCAGAAATCCGGTGGAAGACCGGCTGATTGAGCCCTCGCCTCAAATGCGCGTCGATACCCCGCATCAAACGCCGCCCCGCGTACGACGTTCTGGAACAATTCATGAGGCAGAAAGAGCTCCGGATGGAACCTGCCGGAAATAACGTCAGCACGACGGGTGGTACCAACGGATTGTCCCGCCGGGAGCAGACCTCGCGAGACAAATTCAGCGTTAAATTCGATCCTTGCCCGTTCTGCTTGACGCGTACGCTCCTCTGCTTTTGGGCGGTTGCATCGGCTTTCGAGGCGCTCGTCAAGCGTCCATGCGGAAGCAAGCCTGCCGACCGCGGGAGATGCCGAGGGAAGCGGTATAACGCCGCCCACTACGCCTCCATGAAGAGGTTTCACGGGCGCAGTGTAGGGTTGCGGTTGTAAGGCTGGGCTATCCGTACTCGTCTTGTTGACTGGCGCGTCTACTTGCGGAGTCGCATCCAACGAGAGGTTGCTGCCGCAGAACGAGTAGGCTGAGACGACGACACATGAAGCTGCCAGGAGGAATAATTGCACCCTATAGATCATGGAGAAATCCCGGGGATGGCAACGTACGCTCCGGTCTTAGAAATGTCAATAAGCACCGAAAGGTGCCAGTATCCGTGATTAGCCGGGTGCCATCAGTGCGTCGCGTCAAGATCGAGTATGACAAGCAACGTTTGCCAACAAGTGACCTTAGCGCTCCGGGTAGTGGTCTTGGCGTACTCGAAATCAGCCATTTTGATCTCCTGATTTGGCCTCAGGCCGAACGATCAGCGTGATCGCCCCGAAGACCCGCACCTCTTTCCCCTCGGCTAGCGCCGACATCTTTTCGTCCATCACTGCCCGCTGGCCCTTCTTCATCCACCATCGGCCGATGAAGGCGATGCCGCGGACGAGGGCGATCACGAGCTCCCCCGTTTTGGCGCGGCCGCGGCGTCGCGGCTCTACGATGAGGTACTCGCCGTCACTGATGCCGAGGGCGGCCAAATCCGTGCTGGCGCGAAAGACCAGGTCGCCGGCCGCCATGAGATCGGCCGGGATCGCCACCAGCTCACCCGCCGAGGCGGTGTCGATCGGGGAGCCCTGGGCGATGCTGCCTTCCAACTGAACGATCATGGTGAGCTCTGCTGACTGTCCGGCTGGAGCGCGGTCTCTTCGCGGTACTCAGGGTCCAGCTCGAACAGGTCCGCGGCTTTCACCCGTTCGCCGGACAAGCGGTGCAGGGCTTCCGTAATCGCGGCGATGCATTGTCTGCTGGGGTCGATCTTCCCGTCACGAATCATGAGAAGGTGGTTCCGGCTATAGCCGGACTCCCGGACCAGATGAATGGGCTTGATCCTGTGGCGTTTCAGGTAGGCCTCTAATTTCGTCCCCATGGGTGTATAGTCTCACATCATGCGCCTAAAGTACATGCACCCTGATATACTTCCGCCGATGACGGAATCCGGCAGCACCATCGAAAGCATCACAAACAAAGGCATCCAAAGCGAAGGAGGAGCGATGGAGGTCGAGAACAGGTTCGGCCTGGAACTGAGAGCCAGACGGCTGCTGCTCGGATACTCGGTGAAGAAGCTGTCCAAGCTGTCGGGCGTCAGCCGCCGCTGGATCGCCTGCGCCGAGGCAGGCAGCAACATCACCATCGAGGTACTCAGGAAATTGATGCAGACCATGAGGATGACCGTCATCACCATCTATCCCGGCATCACGGCCGAAGCGGGTCTGGCGGATACGGGCATCGCCGAGCTGGCGGCGGCGGTGGATGAGATCAGCCAAAGCGCCGGGCTGGCACGCCAGGCGGCCGAACGGATCCGGAGTTTCACCCTCGGGGTAGGGAAATCCGTCCCGAAAGACACTCCTGATGATGAGAGGTTCAACGAGCGGGCCGCGGCCCTGGTCACACATTTCGCCGAACACGTGCGGTCCCTCAGCGATCCCGACAAGTTACAGAAAGTTGAGAAAGCCGTGAGCACCTTCCTGCGGCCGGAAGAGGATGCGCCCCGTACCGCGAAGGCGCTTCCCCGAAGGCGGAGGAAAAGCTCGGGCTAAACGCATCCGATGGATCGTCCGACCGGCGAAAGAAACGAAGCAGACGCGTTGCTGTGGCGGTTCCGGCGCTGGCTCGACGATCCCGAGTCGTCGCCGGAAATCGTCCGCGATCTCACCAGCCTGGATCACCAGCTCCTCGGCGAGCTCGCCGGCCTCTTCGCGGAGGGCGAGTTGCGGTCGGCGATGGCCACGCTCTTGGCTCGAGCCCACGAAAGCTCGGCTGGCGCTCCGAGGGAGGCGATCGACCTGACTCGATTGGCGACCGCCCTCGGCTCCTGTTACTTCACCGACGAGCCGCAACTCGACGCCGCCGTGGAAGGGGATGCCTGGAAGGCCCACGCCGCGGCGCTCATGCGGGCCGGCGATTACAGCGACGCCGACCGCGCCTGCGGTCAGGCGGAATCGTTCTACAGCCTGGTCGATGCGGAAGACCGTTTGTACGAACGAACATTACTCAAAGTGATTCAGGCGCAAGTGGCGCATTTCCTTGGGCATGGAGAGCGCGCACTGGCTTTCGCCGACACAGCCGCCGCAACACTTGCGCGGGCGTTTCCCGCCAAAAAGCAGGACTATGTTCGCGCGCGGACAACCTACGCCACCATTCTGGTGGCCGACTTTCAACGATACGACGAAGGGCTCAAGGCGCTCGAGGAGTGCGCCGAGCTCGCGCGACGGGAGGGTGACACAGAGAGTCTATCCAGCCTCGTGAACAATAGTGGTCAGGTGTACGCACGCCTCGGAAACACGAAAGCCGCGAAAGACTGTTTCACCACCGCCCTCCAAGGCTTCACCAGTCTAGGGTTGAAAACCGAAATCCCACGCGTTTACGTTGGGTTGGCGCGAGTTCTGATGCAGGAAGGGCGAGCGAACGACGCGGTGTCGGAACTTTACAAAGCCAGAGCAGCCTACCTAGACCTGAAGATGCCCGTCGTTGCTGCCGAGGTGACTGCGCACATCATCGAAGCTCTATTCGCGGCGGGACGCATGAAAGACATCCCGACACTGTGCGCTCAGGCAGTCGACACCTTCACCAAAGCCAACTTGCCGAGGGAGGCAACCAAGGCTTTATCGTACATGAATGCGGCTGCTCAGAAGCGAACGCTTACGACTGATGAAGTTGAGGAGGTGCGTGAGTTCTTCCAGCGGCTCCAAGATAACCCCGATGAGCGGTTTGATTTTGATTGAATGAGAGGGCGGCCTAGGGCCGCCCCGCTCAGGGATTTAAGTCGCTTCCACGCGCATGCTCACGGCCTCGGAAACGACCAGTCAACGGTATCCAGCGCATGGACGATCCGAGTGATCAGCCTGCTGATCGCCGATCGTGACAGTTGGTCGCCGTCATCACAGCGGGGAGCGGCGAACAGCGGTGAAGAGAGCGCGACGAGGAGCAGAGCAACAGCGGTGACCCGTTTAGACATGATTCCTCCAAATGTCCCGCAGGACGGTTAGTTTGGAGGAGCGCTCCCCTCAACGTTAAGGAGTGTCATTCCAGAGGCGTTTCCCTACGGCGCTATGTTACCCGCAGGCCGCGTGCTACCATACGCGCATCCATTCGACGTAACATCCTCCGAGATGGGGAAGAGCCTTGGCGACACACAAACAGCGGCGCCACGTGGATTCGTGAGAGATTGCGCCGTGCCGCCATCCGCGAACTGGAAGAGGTCGGTCGCGTCGCTCCATTCATAGCATTGCGGCGCGGCTAACCACTTCAGTGTCAACTATTTAGACGCACCTGGTCGTTTAAGATCAGTTGACTTCTTCTAAACGGCGCGTGATATCGTGCCAACTGTCATGCACCAGATACCCACCGAGCAGGTACTGCTTCGGATTGGCGACGAGAACATATGGTGGCAGGAGCCGCACGCCATCCCCAAAATCTATGACGACCTCCGGCATCGCGCCTACTTTAACTTGCTATATCCGCTGGTCACGCAGCTCGACGTTAATCGAGCGATATTGCTAATGGGGCCGCGCCGAGTTGGCAAGACCGTCTTGTTGCATCACGTTGTGAAGCAGCTAATTGAAAACCTCGTCGATCCACGTCGCATATGTTACTTGTCCGTCGATCATCCGATTTACAACAATTGTAGTTTGCATGACTTGCTCCGACACTACCAGGATGCAAGTGGCATCACAATTAACGGTGGTCAGACGTTTGTTATCTTCGATGAAATCCAGTACGTTCGCGAGTGGGAGGTTCAGCTCAAAACCCTCGTCGACTCATATCCCGGTGTTCGATTCATAGCATCCGGTTCTGCCGCAGCAGCGCTAAAACTTAAGAGCAATGAGTCGGGCGCTGGCCGCTTTACGGATTTCTTGTTGCCACCGCTTACCTTTCACGAATACCTAGATCTTCTCAACAAGTTGCATCTGATAGGGACACCAATCTCCAACGAACCATTTGCGTTCCGGTCCAGTCCAGACATCGCCGCACTAAATGTGGCTTTCGTTCACTACCTAAACTTCGGAGGTTATCCGGAGGTCATATTCTCGCCGACTATTCAAGCGGACCCGGCGAGATTCATCAAGAGCGATATTATCGACAAGGTACTTTTGCGCGATCTGCCTAGTCTTTACGGTATTACGGATATCCGGGAGTTAAACTATCTGTTCACAAGCCTCGCCTTCAACACCGCTAACGAGGTTTCGAGCGAGCAGCTTTCACAGAAAGCGAACGTCGCCGGTATCACAATTAGAAAGTACATAGATTATCTTGAGGCAGCGTTCCTAATTAAGATTGTCCATCGCATTGATCGGTCAGCGAAGCGATTTCGGCGAGAAAGCGCCTTTAAGGTCTACCTCACAAATCCATCAATTAGAAGCGCTTTGTTCGCACCAATGAAGGATGGCGATGAGGGGATAGGCTATCTTGTCGAGACCGGTATCTTTTCACAATGGTTCCATGCGCCCGATGTTGGGCGACTGCATTACGCGCGTTGGAAGAACGGCGAAGTAGACGTAGTTGCGCTCAGCGCAGAACTCAAGCCGCTGTGGGTATTGGAAGTTAAGTGGTCGGACAGACATATAGACAGCCACGGTGATCTCAGGAGCCTCATTTCGTTCTGCAAAGCAAACGACATCTTGGCAGTTGTTGTGACATCAAAGTCACGTTTCGAGAGGAAGAAAATAGCGGGCGTCGAGGTAACGTTTATACCGGCAAGCCTCTATTGTTTTACTATAGGGTTTAACATCGTCAACAGCCGCGAAATGAGCATGAAAATTGAGACCGCTAAACCACCCGCGGAAGCGCCGGAGTCGCCGTAGGCGACGAATGCGTGTTTACTTTTTCGTCTTAGGCGTCGGTCGTGAATTTGTCTCTGCCCGTCTGAGATTGCCTCGATTCGGCGCTTGCTCCGATCGCTCGATCAACTCGCCGAAGACGCGGTGAGCGAGCGTTCGTGATCACATCGCGTGACGGTTTGGGCGCTTTCGGTTTCACGACCAAAGTCTACTCCTGACCGGGATAGGGGGTACGCTCGCCGGTAGCCGGGGATCGTTGGCACAACGCGTCAGTTGCGATCCGGCAAACTCGAGTGTTCATAGACAAGGGCGGCGTCAAGTGTAGTGCGGTCCTCGGCTGCGATCGCATCAAACGCCAGAACGATGCCCTCCGGCAGCCGGACCGTCACTGTGCGAAGCGTCAGCAGAGGCGGCAGAACTGTCGCCGCGTCCGCGCCGAGCGCGTCCTCTATTTCGGCAAGCGCCCATCGATCCATCGCGACGTAAGCGGCCTGACGCCACAGGAAGCGCCACGCGCCGCGTGCCTTCGATGCGTCACGGGTGCCGCGTGCAACTTCGCGTCGCAGCGCACGTGCTTCCGTGCCGGTGAGCCGCGCGACCTCTGCGAGGCTATACGACTCGGCAGGCTGGAGACTCTAAATGCTTTGTTTCCTTTCTGCGGGCGTTAGCACCTGTCGTCATGACTACGCATAAGTATGTAACGGAGACCGCCGCGCAAGCCCAAAATGCAGGGTACAGATGTGCGGCGATCAGATTCTCACCAAGTTTGGAAAGACCTTTCGCTCTTTTCGGACGGAGCGTGGCATGTCACAATGGGCTGTCGGCGACGCTGCCGGACTCGATCACAAACTACATCGGCATGATCGAGCGCGGGGAGCGGAATCCCGCAGTCGTCAAAGTCGTGAAGATCGCGCAGGCGCTCGGAGTGCCGCCGGGAGCGCTGTTCCGCGAGTTCAAGTGAACGGAGAGAACCTGATGGCTCTCGGCAAGTGCCCAGATTGCGACGGCAAGGTATCCACGACGGCGACGGTCTGTCCGCACTGTGGGAATACGCAATTCGACGTCCGCACTGGCAGACTGGTCGATGTGGTGTGCTTTATCTGCAATGGGACGCCACGAGAAAAAGCATGCGGCCTCTGCCACGGAAGTGGCCAGCACGAAGTGCCTGAATGGAAAGACCTACGGGACGACTCTCTCTTCGCGAGACCGTACTCCGGGAGCGAGTTCAAGATTAGGTTCGAATAACTTTCAACTGACCCACTACCATGCGGGCAGTCCGCAATGGACAGTCTCCAGTTCCCTCAGATGTCCCCTGCGAAATCGATCAACTCGCCGCACACGGGTCGTGTCAAGCGTCGTCTGATCCTCAGCCGCAACGGCCTCCAGCCTGGCACGATGAACTCCAGCAGCCTAACAGTCACGGTACGACGGATCAGCAATGGCAGCAAGACCGAGACAGCGTTGTCCGCGCCGAATACATCCTCTATCTCGGCGAGCGTCCATCGCTGAATCGCCACGTAGACGGCCTGACGCCGCGCGAAGCGCCACTGCCAGTGAAACCTCGTCGCGTCATGGCCCCGGGGCGCTATCTCTCGTCTCAGCCTGCGGACGGGGATGTCAGTGATCCGTGCGATCAGCCTGATTCGCATATGTTAATACCAGACATCTGCGCGTAAACCCAGCGGCGGGACGCGCGCCGGTCCAGCCGGCGAGACGCCAGCGCTCCGGAGAACCCCGCCCCGCCCCAGCGGGGCGCCCAGGGCTCGGAGAGAGCCTCTCCTCCGGAACCGGAGTCTCTTCCCCGGAACCGGAATCCGTCCCGACAGATCAGCATCCTGTTCTGACGGAACCAAAATTCATTCCGACAGATCAGTATCCAGTTCTGACGGAACCAAAATTCGTTCTGACAGATCGGGATAGAGTTCTAACAGAACAGGATCCGGTTCTGTCAGAACGAATTTCGATCCTGGCCGAGCCCTCGGCTGCTCCGGCGGAAACAAAAATCAATCCTGCAGATTGAATTTCGGTTCCGCGGGAACGCCGGCCCGCTCCGGCGGAAGGAAAATCCGTTCCGACGGAATGATTTTTCGCTCCTTCAGAACAGTATACGGTTCTGTTGTTGCCAAAATCATTTAGTCGCGACAAACAGCACAGTATACTGGGCTGTATCTCAGTAGCTTATAGGCTCCATCCTCGTATAATGAACATCGTAAGCCGGCTACAAGGCACATGCGCATTGTGCCGATCGCCCGCGGGCGCTGACGATCGAAAGTCTCGCGGGTAACCTGCACCGGGCGGTTCGCTCGTAGCGAAACGCACGGTGCTCAACCGAAGATGGAGGGACTTATGTCCAACAGACGAGCTACTGCTGTGTCAAAAGGGGCGGCAACAGGGGATCAACCTGCTGCCGATCCCCAGGCCAGCCCAATCGCAATCGAAGACATCGCCAAACAGGTCATCGACGGCCTGGCGGCACTGACCAGGTTGATCCCGACGTTCGTGCCGAAGCATGAGGAGAACAAGGCCTTCGTAAGAAGGTTTCAGGCCTTCTCGATCGAGTCGATCCGAAGCATGATCGCCGCAATCCAGGCAAACCCGGAGCTGAACAGCGCCAACAAGCTCGACGTGGAGCAGTCGCGCGCCGATCTGCAGTACCTGGACGCTTTCCGCACCGTGGTCGATGCCACCGAGGAGTTCCGTAACAACGTGCGGTTCACCTATTCCGCCCGGAAAGCCCGGGCGGTGAACCCGGTGCTGCAGACGTACGCCATCGGCAAGGGAATCGGCCGCGACGCCGGCAGTGCCGGTGTGGCCGCGCATCTGGAGAACGTCAAACGCGACCTTCGCAAGCCGAACGCAAAAAAGGCGAAGTCTGTGAAAAAGCCGCCGCAGGGACCACAGACCCCGCAGCAACCACAGACCCCGCCCAAACAGTGAAGTAACGGCGCGGCCGCGTATCTGGCGCGGCCGCGCCCCTGACAAGAGACCCCAAACCGTTCAAGAAAGGAGTTCCAGTCAATGCGAACCATACAACATTCAACCTGTAGTGTCATTCCTCGGCACATGCTCCAGCACATCGCCGTGCACGGTGACGACGATGCCCGCGAAACGGTCTCGTCGACGTTGCACCACTCGGCGCTGATCGCCCGCGAGCGTGCCACCAGTTACCTCAAGCCGTCGATTCGTAAAAAGAGCGGCAGTCAGAAGCGCAGCGTGTACGACGCCCAGAACCTTCGCCACCTCCCCGGTGTCTTCGTGATGAACGAGACCCGGGGAGAGAGCAAGGATGTCGAGGCGAACGAAGCGTTCGCCGGCGCCGGCGCCATGGCCAACTTTCTCAAGAACATTTTCTTCCGCGACTCGCTCGACGGCAAGGGGATGGCTCTCGTCTCCACCGTTCATTACGGCAACCGTTTCGACAATGCCATGTGGAACGGCAAGCAGATGATCTTTGGAGACGGCGACGGAATCGTCTTCACACGTTTCACCGGCCCCATCGACATCATCGGCCACGAGCACGCGCACGGCATGACCCAGCATGACGCCGGGCTTCTCTATTCGGGCCAGAGCGGCGCTCTGAACGAGCACATCTCCGACGTCATGGGCATCATGCTCAAGCAGTACTTGCTCTCGCTGAAAGCGGACGAGTCGAACTGGCTCATCGGCGAGGGAATCTTCGGACCGACGATCCTGGGCCAGGCCCTTCGCTCGATGAAAGCCCCCGGGACCGCGTACGACGATCCGATCGTCGGTCACGACCCCCAGCCCTCTCACATGAAGGACTACGTGCGCTCCGCCGAAGACAGCGGCGGCGTGCATATCAACTCCGGAATCCTCAATCACGCCTTCTTCCTCCTGTCCACGGATCTCGGCGGCTACTCATGGACCGTGGCCGGCCGCATCTGGTACGAGGTCGTGCAGCACCGCCTCTCTCCCAACTCCGGTTTTCAGGACTTCGCCAACGCCACCGTGGCGGTTGCCGGCGAGATCTACGGCGAGGGCGGGCGGGTGCAGACCGCGGTGCGGAATGCCTGGGCGGAGGTCGGCCTGGCCGTTCCCCCGTCGACGGCCAAAGCCGCGTAGAAGACCCGCGTAACCACGATCGCCGTCAACAACAACCACAGCCCCTGGCGTGCTCGCACGCCCGCGCTTCCAACCGCCGCCGTACATCGGCGGCATCGAAAGGAAAGAAATCATGAGCACTGGATTCGATCATTCCAACAAGGAGACCCATCTCTCGTTCGACAACATCAATCACCAGGTACAGCAGTTCGACGCGGTCACCTTCATGTCCGAAGGCGCCGTCCAGACGCCGGCCACGCGCACGGAGCGCCTGGTCACGGCGTACGGCACGGCCCGCCCGATCCTGATGGCCCTGGCCGCCATTCCGCTGATCCCGGCGCAGTGGCGGATGGTGGTGACCATCCTGGTCTCGACGCTCGACGACGTCTCGGCGAGCTTCAAGGCCGGCAAGGATCTGGCCACCACTCCCACGAGCGGTTCGCCGAAGGCCGAAATGGAGCCGAAGCTCCCGACCGACTGATGAGACAACCCCCAACGCAGCAGGACCGGAGCCCGCGCAAGCGGGCTCCGGTTTTTGCGGGGAAGGCGTCCATTGTGAGAGAAAGGTGTGCTTCGATGACCTTCCGGCCGCACCGAGCGACGAAAACCCATCCAACCACAGAGGCACAGAGGCCACAGAGGTTTTCTCTGTGATCTCTGTGCCTCTGTGGTGAATGGCCTTAAAATGAAAGAACCTCAATGATCCTTTCGGATGTCCGCATTGAAGAGTCCCTAAGGAGTCCATCCTGACTGTTCCGATTGAAGCGCATGGCGATCGCGCGATGCTCGTGCGCCGCGGGCAGCGTCTGGAACACTTCACTATCGCCTACAACGCGCTGGAAGGGCTGGGGTCGATCGTGGCCGGTGTTTTCGCCGGCAGTATCGCCCTGGTCGGATTCGGCGTGGACAGCATCATCGAAGTGACCTCGGCCACGGCCTTGCTGGTTCGCCTGCACGCAGACGCCGATCACGCCCACCGCGAACGGTCCGAGCGCATCACCCTGCGCATCGTCGGCATCTGTTTTCTCGCTCTCGCCGCCTGGATCGCCTTCGACAGTATCAACTCGCTCATCCATCGCGCCCCGCCCGAGCACTCCATTCCCGGCATCGTGATCACCGCGCTCTCAGTGGTCGTCATGCCTCTGCTCAGCCGAGCGAAGCGAACCATCGGCCGGGCCATCGGCAGCAATGCCCTCGTCGCCGACGCCAAACAGACCGCGCTCTGCACGTACCTCTCCGCGATCACGCTGGCCGGCCTGCTGCTCAATGCGATGCTCGGCTGGTGGTGGGCCGATCCGGTTGCGGCGCTGGTCATGGTGCCCATCATCATTCGCGAGGGCCTCGAGGGTCTGCGCGGCGAACATTGCGACGATTGCGCGCCATGAGGTGGCCAAACCGGAGGAACGAAATTCGCAAAGTTGGCCTCCATGCACCGGTTTCTCATCCCCCTCGCTCTCTCTACCGCCATTCTCATGGCACAGGCGCCTCCGAAGACTGCTCCTCAGTCGTCAGCCGGCAAATCGGCCACAACGCAAACCGCTACGCCGCCGGAGGCGACGTCAACGGATGACGGGCAGTTTCAGAACGTTCCCGATCAGAACATCGATCCCACCGCAACGGCTCCTCCTCCGGCCACCGACGTCAGCAGGCAGAAGGACGCCGTTGCTTCCGTGCAGAAGGCCATTCCGGCGGGAGCGCTCAGCCTGGCCGCGTCCATCGGCAAGAACATTCTCGTCGTGCGCGTGGACGGCCGCGACGTGAAGACCTTTCCCGTGTCAGTCGGCGTAAAAGGGCATCAGACGCCGCAGGGGCATTTCGGGATTCGCCACATCGTCTGGAATCCCTCCTGGCATCCGCCGAAAGCGGCATGGGCGAAGAACAAGCAGGCAACGGGTCCGGGCAGCGCCGACAATCCCATGAAGGTGGTGAAGATTTTCTTTCAGGAGCCTGACTACTACATCCACGGCACCGATCACGAGGAGAAGCTGGGTGCCGCCGCCTCGCACGGCTGCATCCGGATGTCGCAGGACAACGTCTACGAGCTTGGCCGGTTGTTGCAGGAGCGGGGAGGCGCGCCGCGTCAGCCGCGGTGGTATGCCGAGGTGATCAACGGCGGAATGACGGCGAGCGTGATGCTGCCAAAGGCGGTGCCGATCGTGATCGGCTGGTAGGCAATCGATGTCCGAGCAACCAGATCAGCAAGCCGATCATCAGCCGGATCGATCCGAAGCGCTGAAGCTGCCCGAGGCCGTCCGGCACGTTTTCGACGAATGCCGGATGGTGCTGCCGGGAATCCAGGCTCTCTTCGGGTTTCAGATGATCGCCGTGTTCAATCAGGGCTTCCGGGAGAAGCTGACGTCGCCGGAACAGCGTCTTCACGGCGCGGCGATTCTTCTGGTGGTATTGGCCATCGCCCTGGTGATGGCGCCGGCCGCCCTGCACCGCCGGGCCGAGCCACGCTCGGTCAGCGATCGATTCGTCCGTGTGGCGTCGCGGCTGCTTCTGGCGGCGATGCTCTTACTGGCGGTAGGGTTATCGATCGATGTCTTCGTCGTGACGCGAATCATCTGGCATTCGCAAACGATCGCGGCGGCCGCATCGGCGGCGGCGTTCTGCGTCTTTCTCTTTCTATGGGAAGCCTATCCGTCGATCTATCGCAGACGATCGTCTGTCCAACGATAAGTCGCGGGCACACATTGCTTCCCACGGATGCCTGAACACCTTCCAGTGACAGTCACACCGGCTGATGGCCGTCATCACATCCTGAATAGATTCCGGACATTAAGATTGAATCTCCATCGATGGAACAAGGCCGGCGTAAACGCCAGGCCTGTTTGTTGTTAAGAACAAAGGAGACTCAACCATGAAATCCATCAGTCGTTATGTGCTGTGCCTGCTTGTACTGCTCTTCCCTGTCGCCGCGTTCGCCGCGGGGCCACACGGCGCACCGCCCGGACTCGACGGCCGTTTCGTCCAGCTCGCGCAGCAGGTCCCGGGCTTCGGAGGGTATTTCTTCGATGCGAACGGCGACCTCAACGTTTATCTGACCGATCTCTCGCGGGCGGACGAAGCCCGCGCCGCGGTCGCGGAAGTGGCCATCCAGCGCGGCCCCTCCCCCCAGCGGCTCCTCACCCGTCCGGCAGCCATCATTGTGCGGCACGGCGATTTCGATTTCCTGCAGCTCGACGAATGGCACCAGCAGATGAGGGCGGCCTGGTCGATTCCCGGCGTGGTGTCGTTCGATAGCAACGAGGCCACGAACCGCGTCGTCATCGGCGTTTCGGACATGACGGTCAAGCCGCGCGTGCTGGCCCTGGCCGATTCGCTCGGCGTGCCGCGCAACGCCATTGTCTTCGAATTCGATCAGCCACCGGTGCCGGTCACGACGCTGCAGCAGTATTACCGGCCCGTCGTCGGCGGCTTGCAGGAGGATTGGAGCGGGACGTATTGCTCCGTCGGCGTGAACCTCGTCTACTGGAACTGGAGTCAGAACATCCAGGGCGAATCGGGGTTCTACACCGCGTCCCACTGCAGCAATACCCGCTTCGGCACGGACAGCACCGTCTACTCCCAGGGTGGATATCGGATTGGTCAGGAGAGATACGATCCGCCGACGTTCAACAATTCGCAGTACGCGGGCTGCCCGGTGAATTACGCATGCCGCTGGAGCGACGTCACCTTCGTCAAGTACGACTCGGGGGTGAACCAGCACCGGGGCTACATCGCCCAGACGACCTCGTACGGGTACGGTCCCTACAATTCAGGGTCGCTGACCATCAACTCGTCGCAACCAGAGTTCCAGATCACCAACTTGGCCCTCCCTGTCCAGGGACAGGTCATGAACAAGGTCGGCCGCACGACCGGATGGACGGCAGGTACTGTCGCCAACACATGCAAAGACGTCCCGGACGGCTCTTACAAGCTGCTGTGCCAGGACGAGGTCAATGCGTTTGTCGACGGCGGTGACAGCGGCTCGCCGGTCTTTCAGTATCTGAGCTCGACGACCGTGGGATTCAGCGGCATCGCCTGGGCTCGGAACTTCCAGGGCGGTCTTTACTACAGCAACTACAGCATCATCGCGAACGACTTCGGCACCGGCGTGACGTACACGCCGTAGCTGACAGCGCCGCCGCGGGCGCGCCGCTCCCGGCGCGCCCGCGACGGGAGGTGGCGCTCAGGGCAGGCTCTCCTCTCTCTGTACTACTAGCTGTTGGTTTCTGCGCGTGAGGCGCGGCTGCGCCGCGCCGTGTCTCTGGCATTTCGGGATTCGCCACATCGTCTGGAATCCCTCCTGGCATCCGCCGAAAGCGGGACCGCCTGTCCAATGATAAGTCCGCCAATCTCCGTGCTGTTGCAGGGCATAGCCATTGCTATGAAATGCACCGCGGACCGATTCCGCAGAACGGAGAACTCTCATGGACGATAAGGACAGGGATGCCACAAGCGGCGAACATCACAGCAAGGCGGAAGGGGCGGCAATCGGCGCCGTCGCGGGCGGTTTGCTCGCCGGCAAGAAAGGTGCTATTGCGGGAGCCGCCATCGGAGCGGAGAGACAGCATAAGAAAAACGAGCGCGAAGAAGAAACCTCGCGCGAGGAGTGATGTTTCCCGAGAGGTTTGATCATCATCAGGTCCACGCCTGGATCAGAGCGAGGCGTTCGGCCGAAACCCATCCAACCACAGAGGCACAGCGAAGCGAAGCCGAAACCAAACGTGGCTAGCGGCAAGGGCGTGGCAAGCACCGCCCCCTCATCCGCCTTCGGCACCTTCTCCCCCAGCTGAAAAGCGCTGGGGGAGAAGGACTCTCGGTGTTAGGAAGGTGCGAGCTCTTTTCGGGGCGACGGCTCGTTTTGCGAAATTACAGAGCGAAGCGTAGCCGCAACCAAACGCGCGGCTGCGCCGCCGGGCACAGACAAGAGTGTCTGTGCCACATTGTCCCTCTGGTATTGGCAGGCGAGCGGAGTCTTGCGGGACAGAATGCGGTTTTTTCTCTGTGATCTCTGTGTCTCTGTGGTGATTGCCTTCCAAACGCGTCAATACACCGCGACGCGCGCTCGTCCCAGCTCCCCCATCACCGCGTCCGCGGCGGCGGGGATGGCACGGGAGACGGCGTCGGAGAGGGTCATCGCTCCCTCCAACGTCTGCGGCACGACCCCCACCAGCGTTACCTCGGACGGGGCATTTCCGGCGAAGTCCATGACGATGAGGGCGTCGTTGATGGAGGGCTCGTGGGGGCTGACGCGGATGCCGGGGGAGACGGCCATGATCTCGGCGCGGGTGAAGAGGCGGATGGTGCCGGGAGGGGCGTCGACGTTGACGGCGTCGACGAAGATGACGCGGTCGTAGCCGTCGAGGTAGTTGGGTAGGTCTAATGATGGAGTCCCGAGGTCCTCGAGGGTGAGGTTATCGCCGGCATTTACATGCGACTGGAGATAACGGACGACGGCGGGACCGATCCCGTCGTCGCCCAGGAGGATGTTGCCGATTCCGTAGACGGCGGTCTTCACAGCACCTTCACCCGGGCCACGTTGTTGCCGGTGGGATCGAACATGTGGACCGCGCAGGCCATGCAGGGGTCGAAGGAATGGATGGTGCGCAGGACTTCGAGCGGATGCTGGGCGTCGGCGATCGGCGTGCCGAGGAGGGACGACTCGTACGGGCCGAGGGCGCCGCTGGTGTCGCGGGGACTGGCGTTCCATGTCGTCGGGACGACGGCCTGGTAGTTCTTGATCACGCCATTGTCGATGACCACCCAGTGCGAGAGCGTGCCGCGCGGAGCCTCATGGAAGCCGACGCCCTCGATCTCCCCTTTCGGGAACTCGGGCTTGTTGTAGATGGTGGTGTCACCCTTGAGGATGTTGTCGGTCAGGAGGGCCAACTGCTTGACGGCGAGCTCGGAGAGGACGGCGGTGCGGACGGCGCGGGCGCCGTGGCGGCCGAGGGTCGAGTGCAGCATGGCCGGCGTGGCTTTGACTCCGGCGATGGCGGAGATCTTTCCCAGCGCGGCATCGGTCCACTTCACCATCAGCGGATTTCCTGACGCGTAGCCGACCAGCACGTTCGCCAGCGGGCCGACCTGGGCGGGCTGGCCGTCATAGCGCGGCGCTTTGACCCAGGAGTACTTGCCGTCTTCCTTCCAGTCGGTGAAGTTGGGATCGGTCTCGCCCTTCCACGGGTGCAGCGGGCCGCCGCTCTTGTACCAGGCGTGCGCGCTGTCTTCGGTGACGGCCTTGCGCCAGCGCTCGTCCTTCTGGCCGGTGATGGGGACCATCTTCGAGAGGTCGCCGTTCGGAATGAAGCCGCCCGGCAGCTCGAACTTCGTGCTCTTGCCGTCGAGCGGGAGATCGGGAACGGAGAGGTAGTTGGTGACCCCTTTGCCGTAGCCGAACCACTCGGGATAGAAGCCGGCCACGGCGCAGACGTCGGGGACGTAGACGTTCTGCACGAAGCCGACGACTTTTTCGAGCAGGCCCTTCATCTGCACGAGGCGGTCGACGTTCAGCGTGGCGCTGCTGTCGACGTTGATGGCGTTCTGCACGCCGCCGACGGCGATGTTCTGGATGTGCGGCGTCTTGCCGCCGAGCATGGCCACGACCTGGTTGGCGTAGCGCTGGTAGTCGAGCGCCTGCAGGTAGTGCGAGACGGCGATGAGGTTGACCTCGGGCGAGAGCTTCATGGCCGGATGGCCCCAGTAACCATGGGCAAACGGTCCAAGCTGGCCGCTCTCGACCAGGCCCTTCACGCGGGTCTGCACCGCCGCCATCTGCTTGGTGGAGTTGCCGGTCCATTCGGAGAGGCTCTCGGCGACCGAGGAGGCTTTCTTCGGATCGGCTTTCAACACCTGGGTCACGTCGACCCAGTCGAGCGCGGAGAGGTGGTAGAAGTGGACGATGTGGTCGTGCAGGGCATGCGCGATCAGGATCAGATTGCGGATGTACTGCGCGTTGAGCGGGATCTCGAGGTTGAGGGCGTCCTCGACGGCGCGCACCGAGGCCAGCGCATGCACGGTGGTGCAGACGCCGCAGAAGCGCTGGGTGAAGAGCCAGGCCTCGCGCGGATCGCGGCCGACCAGGATCTTCTCGATCCCGCGGAACATCGTGGACGAGGCCCACGCCTTCTGCACATGTCCCTGATCGACCTCGACGTCGATGCGGAGGTGTCCTTCGATGCGGGTGATCGGATCGATCGTGACTCTGCTCATTGTCTTCTCTCCTGGGAGCTCGCGATGTGGAAGGCTGTTGCACCACTGTTGGCGGAGCCTTGGGCAACCAACGCCGGCGGCCGTGCCGCCCCGGCGATGATCGGGAAGCGCTTGACGATGGCGACGTAGATGGCCAGTTCGAGGGCGACCAGACCAATGGTGATGAACATCTCCGGAACGGACGGGAAGTAGTGCCAGCCCGGCCCGGGCTGGAAGGCGACGAGGTAGGTGTCGAATCGATAGAGCGCGCCGGCCAGTGCCACCACCATCGCCCCACGGAAGAGGCTTCCGAGGTTCGGCCGCGGAGAGGCCAGCATCATCACCAGCGGCAGAAGCCACAACACGGTCTCGATCCAGAACATCGTTCCGTAGAGATCGAGGGTCATCGCGTAGTGCAGATTCCCGCTGTAGGCGAGATCGGCCACACGCACGGCGACGAACACCAGTCCGCCCCACGCGGCGATCTTCTGCAGGTTGATCAGCATCGGGACCTCGGGGTTGCGCCCGAAGGCCTTCATGGAGAACACCGACTCGAAGACGACGATGGCGTAGCCCATGGCCAGGCAGCTCATGAGAAAGAGGAGCGGCAGCCAGCCGGTGAGCCAGAGCGGATGGAGCTTCGGTCCGGCCAGCATCATCAGGGAGCCGAGCGATGACTGATGCATCGTCGGAAGCAGCATGCCGAGGGCGATGATCCAGATCAGCGACTTGTTGAGGATCGGCAGCAGGCGCTTCGAGCATCTCTGCAGCAGTGGCGGACCGTCGACGCTGAACTTCTCCATGAAGGCCGGCGACAGCTCGATCCAGAGCACGAAGACGTAGGCCATGATGCAGAGGGCCACCTCGAGCAGTGAGGAGTTGAGGTTCCAGTTCCAGACGTAGGCGGGGATCTTCCACATGTTCCAAGGCCGGCCGAGGTCGACGGCCACGGAGGCGCCGGCGATGGTGTAGCCGAGGGCGCTGGTGAGAATGGCAGGGCGGATGAGCGGGTGATAGTTCCCTTTGTTGAAGATGTAGACGACCAGGGCCACCGCATAGCCGCCGCATGCGAGCGCGGTTCCGGTGACGACGTCGAGCGCGATCCAGATGCCGAGCGGATAGCCGTCGGAGAGTCCGGTGGCTACGCCGAGTCCGACGGCGAAACGCCAGAGGATCAGGGCCATGCCGATCGCCGCGATGCTGAGGAGGACGAAGTAGCTTCTTGTGAAGAGCGGACCGCCAATCGGTTGCGCGTGCGTTTGCATCAGCTCTCCTTCTCGGATTTGCCGCGGTTGCGGAACATCACGGCGCCCAACAGCCCATACAGCGCGACCGGACCGACGAATCCTTTGTAGATGCCGTGACTGACGGTCTGCTGGAGGTGCGGCACCGACTCGTCCTGCTGGAAGCGGAAGCCGATCTTTTCGAAGTCGACGTGCGAGAGGTAGAGCACCTGCGTGCCGCCGAGCTCGCGCTCGCCGTAGACCTTGTTCACGTACTTGCCCGGGTTGTTCTTCAGCCGCAGATGCGCTTCGTCGAGCAGATCGGTGTACTTGCCGAAGATCACTGCCTTGCGGGGACAGACCTCGGTACAAGCCGGCTCTTTCCCCTCGGCGAGCCGCTCTTTGCAGAGCTCACACTTGACGATCTTCGGCGCCGCTTTCGCCCACTCGAATTTGGGGACGTTGAAGGGGCAGACGGTCTCGCAGTAGCGGCAGCCGACGCATTTGCTGACGTCGTACGACACCACTCCGAATTTCCCCTTCTTCAGCGCGCCCAGCATGCAGGCGCCGACGCAGGCGGGATCGACGCAGTGCATGCACTGCTTTTTGACGAACGACTGTTCGTTGCCGTCTTTGTAGAGCTGGATGATGTTCTTCGTGTACTGGTTGAGCGAGTCGGGCGAGTCATAGAGGCCATGACCGTAGCCGTCGGTGTCGGCCGGCATCTTGTTCGCGTCTTTGCACGCCACCACGCATGCCTTGCAGCCGATGCATTTGGTGGTGTCGTAGAGCAGGCCGACGGCATCGGAGGGGGCGGTTTTCTTTTCGCGCGCCAGCGCGGCGGTGGGGAGCACGGTCAGTGTCGCCGCCGCTGCGGCGATGTTCTTGAAGAAGGCCCGGCGATCGGTGCTCATCGGCTACTCCTTCGGCTCGTCTTTGGTGGCGCCGTCGTTCATCTTTCGTGAGGCGAGGAACCCGGCGCCGAGCAGCGCGCCTCCGATCAGCCCAGCCACGCCGGTGGCGGTGGCACTGATCGGTTTGTGCTCGGGATTCACCGCGGGATAGAAATCGGGTGGGACGGGGCGCTTGATGTCGGCGGTCGTAAAGATGGGAACGGTGAAGGCGATGTCCTTCTCCGTACAGCCGACGCACGGCGCGCCTATGCCGATCGGCCAGCAGTCGACGACCTCGTTGAAGTGCCGCGTCGAGCACGGAGCGTGCGTGACCGGCCCTTTGCAACCGAGCTTGTAGAGGCACCACCCGCTGAGATGGCCGCTGTCGCCGAATTGCGCGGCGAACCGGCCGGCGTCGAAGTGGGCGCGGCGCGGACAGTGGTCGTGGATGACGCGGTCATACGCGAACTTCGGCCGCCCGAGGCTGTCGAGCGCCGGCAACTTGCCGGCAGTGGCGTATTCGAGCACCGTGGCCAGGAGAACGTACGGATTCGGCGGACAGCCGGGGATGTTGACGACCGGCTTGTCCTTGATGATGGAGTCGACGCCGGTGGCGCCGGTGGGATTGATGTTGCTCGAGGGAACGCCGCCCCACGAGGAGCACGAGCCCATGGAGATGACCGCCGCGGAGTGGGCGGCGACTTCTTTGAGCATGTCGATGCCGTTGCGGCCGGCGATCTTGAGGTAGGCGCCATTGTCTTTGGTCGGGATCGATCCTTCGACGACGAGGACGTACTTGCCGTCGTTTTGCGACATAGCATCTTTCAACGCCGCCTCGGCGTCGGTGCCGGAAGCCGCCATGACCGTCTCGTGGTAATCGAGCGAGATGACGTCGAAGAGGAGCGTGGCCAGGTCGGGCTCCGAGGTGCGGAGGAGCGTCTCCGTGCAGCCGGTGCAGTCCTGCATGTGCAGCCAGATCACCGAGGGTCGTCGTGCCCGTCCGATGGTGGCGGCAACGGCCTGGGGGGTGATGTAGTTGGTGAGGGCGAGGCCGGCGGGGGCCACGACCATCAGTTTTCCGCAGAAGGTCAGGAAATGCCGCCGGCTGACACCCGACCGTCTCAACCGCTCAGCGATCGTAAGATTCGAAGTCATGCACCCTCCTTGGGAGTCACGGACTCGTGTGCGCTAGCAGGGAAATGTATTCGTGCGCAGTAAGCGAGGATGTAGCCGCTGACACCGGGGGATGTGAGGTTTGGTACAGGCTGGTGTGACTAGAAAAGAACCCATCCGCAGATGGCGCAGATGGAACGCAGATGAAAAACCGTCTTATCTGCGTTCCATCTGTGTCATCTGCGGATTGGTCTTTCGGAGGATTACAGACGCCGTACCTGGATCTGGTTCCGTCCGGCGCGTTTGCCGGCGTAGAGCGCCTCGTCGGCCAGGGCGAAGAGGTCGTTGTGGCCGGGGGAAGGAACGCCGGCGGCGATGCCCATGGTCACGCTGACGGCGACCGGGGGATCGGGCGACGGCGCCGCGGCAAGCTGGCGGGCGATGGTCTCGGCGGTGCGGACGGCGGCGGCTTCGTCGCCACCGTCGAGCAGAACGGCAAACTCGTCCCCTCCCCATCGCGCCGCTTCGTCGCTCACTCTCTTCGAGGCCTTGATGGCCTCCGCGACACGGACGAGAGCGGCGGTCCCGCGGTCGTGGCCGTGCTCGTCGTTGATGGTCTTCAGCCGGTCGACGTCGAGGAGGATGAGGGCAACGGGCTCGCCGGTCTTTTCGGCCCGTTCCATCGAGCGGGCGTAATGGTCATGGAACGACCGCGCGTTGAGCAGCCCGGTCAACGGATCGGCGTCGGAGAGGTGGTGATAGAAGTCTTCGGCTCTGCGCAGGCGCTCGGCGCGCTTGCCGGCCACATATCCGGCGACAGCGAAGACGAGCGACGTTCCGATGAGGTCGTAGAGGTAGAAGAACGAGTGCGTTCGGAGCTCGCCGGAGACACCGACGGGTGCCGGTCCGTCGATGAGGATATGCAACAGCAACGCACCGACCGGCGCGCCGAGGCCGAGCAGGAGGCCGGTCAAGGCATAGGCGATGGGAAGCCGGCCGGCGGCGGACCATCGTTTCGAGGTCATGACGTCATCAACACGGCCGTTCCGGTCAGCCTGCCGGAGCGAAGGTCGGCCAGTGCCTCGTTGGCGCGCGCGAGCGGATAGACGATCCGTCTGGTCTCGATGCGAAGCCGGGCGATGCGCTCGAAGAGCTCCTGGCCGTCGAGGCGCGTCAGATTGGCCACCGACCGGATCGAGCGCTCGTTCCACAACAACTCGTAGGGAAAGGAAGGGATGTCGCTCATGTGAATGCCGGCGCAGACGACGACGCCTCCCTTCACCAGGTTGCGGAGCGCGGTGACGACCAGCGACCCATCCGGCGCGAAGATGATGGCGGCGTCGAGGAGCTCGGGCGGTGCCGTGCCGGAGTCGGCGGCCCAGACCGCGCCCATGTCGAGAGCGAACCGCTGCGCCGCGGTGTCGCCGGCGCGCGTGAAGGCGAAGACGTCGCGCCCATCGGCTTTGGCGATCTGCACCAGGATCTGCGCGGCCGAACCGAATCCGTAGAATCCGACGCGCCGCGCGTCGCCGATCATGCGCCAGGCGCGAAACCCGATCAGGCCGGCGCAGAGAAGAGGCGATGCTTCGGCGGACCTGTAGCTCTCCGGAATGGGAAAACAGAAGCGGCGGTCGGCGACGACGTACTGCGCGTAGCCGCCGTCGAGCGTGTAGCCGGTGAACCTGGCCTTGTCGCAAAGATTCTCACGGCCGCTCCGGCAAAAGGAACAGACGCCGCAGGTCCAGCCGAGCCAGGGAACGCCAACGCGCTCGCCGGTCCCTTCGACGACCCCGACGATCTGATGTCCCGGAACGAGCGGCAGTTTCGGATCGCGAAGCTCGCCGTCGACGACGTGAAGATCGGTGCGGCAGACGGCGCAGCATTCGACCTTCAGAAGGAGCTGGTCCGCGTCCGGCCGAGGCAACGGCAGCTCCGTCAGCGCGAGGGGCTGGCCGGGTTGGGTGAGCACCATGGCGTGCATCGGGTCAGGGTACATGGAGTGGAAGGGCTCCTCGTTGCGCGGTCAACCGGCAAATTTGTCATCCTGAGGCTGCCGCAGCGCTGAGCGAGCGTAGCGAGCGAAATGCGCGGAGGACGGCGAAGGATCTCGAAATGCGCTGCACCTGCCACAGGCGCTGCTACTGGAGATCCTTCAGCGTCCCTTCGGCTGCGCTCAGGGCAGGCCTGCGCGCATCTCGCTCGCTGGCGCTCTCTCGGCGCTCCGGCAGCTTCAGGATGACAAATTTGCCCTGTGGCGTTTGTTTGCCTACCGCTGCCCCGCGGGGCCGCCGGCGTCGACCTTGATGGTCTGCTTGCGCGCCGACTCCGCGGCGGCTACGGCGCGGCTCCATTCGATATACGAACCGTCGTAGAGATGAACGTCACGGCCGAGATAGCGGAGGACGAAGTAGGTGACCGAGGCCTGCATCCCGGTGCGGCAGTAGGTGATGATCGTGGCATTGCCGGCGATGCCGGCACGCTGATAGAGGTCGCGCAGATCGTCAGCGGTACGAAAGAGCGCCCCCTGTCCGCCGCCGAAGACTTCATTCCAGGGGACATTCACCGCCGCCGCGATGTGGCCCGGGTGGACGACGCCTTCTCCCGATTCGGCTCCGCAGAATTGCTCGGGGGAGCGAGCATCGATGAGTGCCACGTCCTGAGGCCGTACCGCGGCCACGTCCGCCAGCACACGCATGGTGGTCAGGCGCGTCACGACCTCGGGGCGGAGGCGAACCACAAATGCCCGCGGCTCGAATCGGGCCTGGCCATACCCGGTGGGCAGTTTCTCGAGAGTCCAGCGCGCGAACCCTCCGTCGAGGATGGCAATGTCGTCGCTCCGTCCGGCATAGTCGAGCGTGAAGAACGTGCGCGCTGCCGCGATCGGGTCCCGCGCGTAGATGACGATCCTGCCGCGATCGGGAACGCCAGCCTGGCCGAACACCTTCTCGATCGCCGCCGGATCAGGCAACTCGTTCGGCGTGCCGTCGCGCACGACCAGAAGATCGGCCAGGGAGACGAAGCGCGCGCCGAGGATGTGCGACTTCTCGAAGGTGGCACTGTCTCCGACTTCGAGAATCGTCACTTGCCGGTCATAGAGATGTTCATTGAGCCATGACGTGGAAACGAGCATCTGCGAATGCTCGGCGGCGCCTGCCGTCATCGCCAGCAGGAGAAGGAATGAAAAAGCGATGACCTTGTACATTACGAACCTCCATGAAGCCCTTCATCCTCATGCTTCCTATGTAGCGCTCGGCCGGTCACCGGCAAAGGAGCCGGGTCACACCGCGCATGTGACCGTCGTCAACTGGCACGCCGGAGCTGATTCTCGAGATCGATGGCCCTCGGATAGAGGATGTTGTTCTCGAGGTGCATGTGATAGTGCACACTGCGGCTGAATTCGGTCAGGGCGCAGTAGATCTCGTCCGCGCAGCCGTCGCGGACCAGGAGGCAGAGCTCGCGCATGGTCCGGAGCTCCTCGCGAAACGTGGCGTGCTCGACGAGCTCGCGGAGCACGCGCTGACTGAGCCGCGCGCTCGGCTTACCGTTGGATCCACCGTTTCTTACCGATAGGGAGGAGAAAAGATCGCGATCTTCGTGGACCATATGGATGGTGATCGCCGCCGACAGACCGGCAAAGAGCGTAAGCATGCGACGGATATTGATCTGGTCCGGATGCTGGCGCGCCGATTTCTCGAGCAAATCCCGAACGGCGGGCATCACTTTCTCTGCCATGTCCGCATGGTCGGATGAGAGGAAGCGCGCCAGTTCGTCCAGCGGACGCCGCGACCATTCGATGGCCTCGGCGGGCCTTGGAGTCTCCTTGATCATGGCAATCAGTTCATCGGCACCGTACCCGGCGGCGGCCGCGGCATCGGCAAGCGTCTGCGCCCCTTTGCAGCAGTAGTCGATCCCGGCGTCCTCGAAGACCTCGACGGCCTGAGGGAAGGCGTCGGCGACGTCACTGACCGAACGTTCCGCGAAAAGAATTGCTCTTTCATCTCCCATGGCACCCTCCGTTGGAACGATAGCCGTGCGGTCAGAATCCGGCGTGGAGCATGCGCACACCGCATCGGTGAGCGCCGTCACGCCGCTACAGGACAACCAACGCCTCCAGCGCGGCGCGATTCTGCACGGTGAGCGCCGATCCCTTGAGCGTGATCAGCTTCCTGTCCCGGAACTCCTTGAGAAGCCTGGTCACCGTCTCGCGCGACGTCCCGATCAATTGAGAGAGGTCCTCGTGCGTCATGAGCATCTGGCACCGGCACGGGTCGCATCCCTTCCCCTGCGTGGCGCACCAGGAGAGGATGAGGTTGGCCAGCTTGCCGGCAGCGGAATGCGACAGCTCGATGGCCCGGATGTGATCGGTGCCGGCCTCGCATTCGGCTGCCAGTTGGAGGATGACGCTCGCGGAGGCCTGGTGATGCTCGCCGATGAACCGGAGCAGGTCGTCGCGGCGGACGAACTTGATCTGCGAGGGCTCGAGCGTCTCGGCCGCGGTCTTGTACGGATTCCCCGAAAGGGAGCTGCTCAATCCGAGCGCTTCTCCCGCTTCGGCGATCTTCGTGATTAGAGTCTTCCCCTCGTTCGAGGAGATGCTCAGCTTTGCTCTGCCATGACAGATGAGAAAGATGCCGCGAGGAGGCTGTCCCTCCGAGAAAAGGACGGCGCCGTCCGGATAGACGTTTGTGAAGGTGATGGCGTCGAACTTCAGACGCACCGACGGCTCGATATTGCAGAAGAATCCCTCGGTACGCCAGGTACAGGTCAGGCAGTCGTCGAATAGATCAAAACCGTAGTGGGAACCACGCATGGACTTCTCTTCTGAGAATGCGTCACGGACGGCAGTGACCACTGTGTTCTGTGACACGGATCGATGTGCGCCGGGCAGGGGCGCCCCGGCACGGCGCGGCTGGCGCCGCCGGGCACAGACAAGAGTGTCGGTGCCACATTGCCCGTCGGTATTCGCTGCAGTGTCGAGTCTTCGCAGGATCCAATGTGGCACAGCGTGGCGAGACTTGGAACGATGTGGAGTTGTGCGAGCGGTTCGTTCTCGGCAGTAGCTCCAATCGACAAAGGGAGTGGCAATGCTCGCGAGGGAACAATTCGAGTGAGCGTGTGTTCGAGCGCCGCTGCATGCTCATCGCAAGCGCGCCAGCGCTGCCCCCGATTGCACGGCGATCGCATCTTCCGTGACTTCCGGCATCGTTCGCGCGGAGATGTAATACAGCACCGGCACCGTCAACCGCGACAGGAGCAACGACGCCACCTCGCCGGCCATGAGGGAGATGGCCAGTCCCTGGAAGATCGGGTCGAAGAGGATCACGCTCGCTCCGACGATGACGGCGGCCGCGGTCAGCATCATCGGCCGGAAGCGGACGGCGCCGGCGTCGACCACCGCCTGATCGAGGGGCATGCCCTGCTTCAGGCGAAGCTCGATGAAGTCGACCAGGATGATGGAATTGCGCACGACGATGCCGGCGCCGGCGATGAAGCCGATCATCGACGTGGCGGTGAAGAACGCTCCCATCATCGCGTGCGCCGGAATGATGCCGACCAGCGAGAAGGGAATCGCGGCCATGATCGTGAACGGCGTTCGGAACGACTGGAACCAGCCGACGACGAGGATGTAGATCAACACCAGTACCACCGCGAAGGCGATGCCGAGGTCGCGGAAAACTTCATAGGTGATATGCCATTCGCCGTCCCACTTCATGGCGAAGCGCTCGGTGGAGAACGGCAGACGCGAGACCAGCCGCTCCATCGAGTACCCCTCCGGAAGGCGCAGGGTTTCC
>Ga0247668_1000073_pt1 | contig 36330 bp, 29 predicted proteins | sample CNK09_metaG_FD_182737 | JGI IMG/M metagenome (GOLD analysis project Ga0247668, IMG submission 182737) | Soil microbial communities from Purdue University Martell Research Forest, Indiana, United States - CNK09 | ecosystem: Environmental > Terrestrial > Soil > Temperate forest > Bulk soil...
CAAGCTCTGGAAAGCGCTCGGCGAGAACGTGCCGTGCCCGCAGAATGCCGGACGCCGAGGGCGTCCTGTTGGCGCTGGTCGGATCGATCGGTTCGCCGCGGGTATCGTCGGCGATTTTCAAACCGCGGCCGTGCGTGTCGGGGAGGCCGTAGACGATCCTCTCGCCGAAATCGATCCAGATCGGGAGCCGGCCAGGAAGGTAGCGCTCCGATCCGGCGGGCGTCCCGAAGTAGTAAACCTCCTGCCGCGTCGGATGGACTCGGTCGCCGATGACGTCGGGAAAGAGTTTTCCCAGCCAGGGACCGCATGCGAACACGAAGCCGTCGGCCTCGATGCGGGAACCATCGTCGAGGAGGAGACTGGTCATCGAGCCGCTGACGATCGGACCCGGCTTCGCGCGCCCCATGCGATAGCTTCCGCCGGCCTTTTCGAAGGCATCGCGAACGACGCCGCACGCCCGCCGGGCCGACAACGCCCCCGCACGCCGTTCGAGCCAGACCGAATGGACGCCGCGGAAATCGATCTGCGGATACCGCCGCGCCGCGTCGTCGATCGTGAGCTGATCGACGGGGAAGCCGAGCTCCTGCAGGATCGGGACGGACGATCGAACGTATGCGTCGTCCTTTCGATGCAGCCAGAGCGCGCCGGTCTCGACATACAACGGCTCACCCGATGACGCGCCGATCTTGTCCCACAGCTCGTAGGCGCGCTTGACCATCTCGACGTACACGCGATCGGGTCCATAGATCGCGCGGATGACACGGGTCTCGCCGCCCGAGCTGGAGCGCGGATTTCCCGGCCCCCACGAATCGATCAGCGTAACCTGCGCGCCGAGGCCGGCGAGATGGAGCGCCGTCCAGCCGCCGAACGCACCGCTGCCGATCACGGCGATGCGCGGCCGGGACTTGCCGGAGCAAGCCTGTGCGTCGAGGCGGCTGGCAACAGCAGCCGCCCCGACGCATTCAAGAAACGTCCGCCGGGTAACCCCGTTATCGGAGATAGCGATCTCCCATCAGAAATTCACTCGTGTACTGATACCGATGGTGCGAGGCTGATTGGTCAGGTAGCCGACGCGCGCGCGCGTTCCACGCTCCTGATCCAGCGCCAGGAACGCCGTCTCGTTCGTGAGGTTGTTGACGAAGAGCGCCGTATCCCACTTGTTGACCAGCACGCCGATGCGCAGGTTGACGATGTCGTACGCCGGCAGCTTGGGATTGAACGTGAACGTGTTCTGCGTAAACGGTCCACCGATGTTGTTCGGCGCGAATGAGTTCAGGTCGACGGTGCCGAAGCCAACCGCCTGATCGCCGATCTGCGTGTAACGGTCTCCGACGTGCTGGTAAACCCCCGTCGAATAACCAGCCCAGGACGATCCTGTGTGCCAGTGAAGCGTGGCCGCGGCGGTCATCTGAAACTCGGGGACGGTCGGCAGCCGGTTGCCCTTCTGGATACCGGAGACCACGGTGACGACGCCCTTGGCGTCGGTGGACGTCAGCGTCGATTCCAACTGCGACTTGGTATGGCTGGCCGAGACCGCGAAGTCGAACAGATCGGTCGGCGCGGCCTCGAATTCCGCTTCCAGCCCTTCGCTCTTCGACTTGGGAACGTTGAACACGACGCGCGACGAGCACGAGCCGGCGGTGACCGTGGCCTGCAGATCGCGGATGTCGGCGTAGAAGGCGGAGGCATTGAACGAGCCGCGCCCGCCCATGATCTTCGACTTCGAGCCCACCTCGTAGTTCCACAAGGTCTCGTCCTTCCAGTTCCCTCGGCCACCGAACGTGACGAGGTCGGCCGCGGTGCAGAGCGGGACGTTGAGCGGGTCGTTGATCCCGCCGAGCCGGAATCCCTTGGAGATCTGCGCATTGAGGCGCGTCGAGTCGTTGAGCTTGTAGCTCCCCATCACGCGAGGTGCGACGCCGTTGGCTTTGGTCGATCCGGAGGTCGTTCCGTCATCGGCAAAAATGCCATCGAACGTCTGCGTCCGTTTCTCTTTGAAGTCGTACAGGCGCGCGCCGCCGGTCACTTCCAGACGGTCGGTGACCGGATACGACCCCTCGCCGAACAGCGCGAACTGCTGGAAGTTGTACTTGAGGTTCGAGAAGAACAGAACGTCCTTCGCGGCGCCGAAGCTGCCCGCCGTGGGGATTTTGGAAGCGGCCTCGAATCCGCTGACCAGAAGACTCTGGCCATAGTGGCGATCGGTGTGGCTGTAGAACCCGCCGGTCACCCACTGCAACTTCGAGGTGGTCCCCGCCAGGCGTACTTCCTGTGTGAACGCTTTGGCCTTTGTGGCATCGTCGAGCGGCGCGTTGAGCGTGTAGATGCTCGCTGGCAGGCCGATGGAACCGCCGGTGATGCTGGCGGTCAGCGCGGTGGCGTCGCGCAGCACGTCGACGTCACGATCGGAATAGGAACTGATCGAGGTAAAGGTCCGGCCGCCGCCGAGGTCGTAGGAAACGTTCACGTCGCCGAGGAAGAACTTGTCCGTGAACGGCTCCTTGAATTGGGTGAACTGCCGATGATCGCCCAGCGTCACCTTGGGGCGCGTGGTCGTGAACGGATTGCCCAGGATGTTGAAGGCGTCGATCCGGTTCCAGCCGTCCATGTCCACCTTCTGATAAAGGATGCGCGGAGTGATGCTCAGTTTGTCGTCCGGCTTGATCAGGAAGGCCAGGCGGGCGCCGCTCCGGGTTCCGCTGTTCACATCCTTCTTCACGCTCAGGTCCGGCTGCACCGCGTCCATGTAACCGCCATAGTGCGTGAAGTAGCCGGCGAACCGCATCGCCGCGGTGGCACTCAGCGGCGCGTTCACGGCGACCTTGACGCTTCCGCCGAGACTGCCGGAGTTGATCGAGCTGCCGGAAACTTCGCCGACGGATTCGGAGACGCCGAGCTTCGGCTGGTTGGTGATGTACCGCACGGTGCCGGACTCCGATCCGGAGCCGAACAGCGTGCCCTGGGGCCCGCGCAGGACTTCGACGCGGGAGAGGTCGAAGAGGTCGACGTCGGGCGTGAAGAGCGAGAGCGAGATCACCGACTCGTCGAGATAGACGCCGACTTGCTCCTTGACACCGGGCTGGTCGCGCACGATCTGACCCGCCGAGACGCCGCGCATCGCCACCTGACTCTGTCCCGGCCCGAGGTTCTGGACGGTGAAGCCGGCGACGTTGGCGGAGACGTCTTCGAGGTTCTCTGCGCCACGATCGCGTAACTGCGATTCGGTCGGAGCGGCGACGGAGATGGGAACGTCCTGCACGGTTTCTTCCCGCTTCCGCGCCGTGACCACCATCTGCTCGGTCACCTTGGGCTTCTTCTCGTCCTCGGCCTTCTTCTCTGCAGGCTTGGTGTCTTTGGTCTCCTGCGCGAAGAGAGGTAACCCGGGGCCTGTGATCGCCAACGTCAACACGCACAACGCGGTTCGCATCACGAGACTCTTCATGTCTTTCCCCTTTTCATTCGGATCTGATTCCGGGGCATACATATGGATGAGTCTGCATTCTCCGCCCATATTTGAAAGGCGGTCAAGGTGGGGGGATTCACTTTAACGTCAAAAGCTTTCAACCACAGAGGCGCAGAGAACACAGAGAAACAAACCTCTGTGTCTCTGTGTCTCTGTGGTGAAGGCTTTTCTTCTTCGCGGCACGCGGTAAGCTTCCCCAACATGAAACTACGACTCTCTCTTCTCGTCGCTGTTTCTCTGCTCGCTGTCTCCGCGTACGCGTCCGATGAGGTCGCTCGTCTTCACGCGTTGTTCGATCGGACGTGGGAGACGCAGCTCAGGGAGAATCCATTGTTCGCGACCTCGGTCGGGAGGCATGAGTATGACGACCGGCTGCCGTCGGTGACTCTCGCCGATCTCGAGCGGCGGCACGCGCAGACGAAGGCTACGCTGGCGGAGCTGGCCGGCATCGATCGATCGAAGCTGCCGGTCGCGGAGATCGTGAACTACGACATCTTCAGGCAACGGCTCGAAGATTCGGCGACGTCGTTCGAGCTCGGCGACTACCAGGTGCCGTTCAACGCCGACTCGGGGTTCCACTCCGGCTTCTCGCGATTGCCGAAAGACGTTCCGCTGGCCACGGTCAAGGATTACGAGAACTACATCAGCCGGCTCAAGGCTTGGCCGCGCTATGTCCGTGAAGAGATCGCGCTGATGCGGATCGGCATCAAGCGCGGCATGACCATCCCGCGCGCCACGCTCGACGGCTACGACTCCACCATCACCGCCCACATCGTCGACGATCCAACGAAGAGCGTGTTCTGGGCTCCCTTCGCGAAGTTCCCCTCCTCCGTTCCGCAATCCGAGTACGAGCGATTGCGGCAGGAGGGACGTGCCGCGGTGATGGAAGGAGCGGTCGTCGGCTACCGCGAGTTCCTCGACTTCTTCCGCAACGAGTACCTGCCGAAGGCGCGCACGACGCTCGGCGCCTCCGAGCTGCCCGACGGCCGCGCCTATTACGCGTTCAAGATCCGCGAGTTCACCACGCTCAATCTCACTCCCGAGGAGATCCACAAGATCGGGCTCAGCGAAGTCGATCGGATCTCCGCGGAGATGAATGCGGTGATCAAGGAGACCGGGTTCCAGGGAGACTTCCCGGCATTCCTCGTCTTCCTGCGCACCGATCCGCGCTTCTACGCCAAGACGCCGGAAGAGCTTCTCTCCCGCGCCTCGCGCATCGCCAAGAGGATCGACGGGAAGTTGCCGTCGATCTTCAAAACGCTGCCGCGGCTTCCCTACACCGTCGAGCCGGTTCCGGCGGACATCGCGCCGAAGTACACCAGCGGCCGTTACGTTGGTCCGGCGCAGGGAAGCACGCAGCCAGGCATCTACTGGGTCAACACGTACATGCTGGAGAGCCGTCCGCTTTACAACCTCGAGGCGCTGACGCTGCACGAAGCGGTTCCCGGTCATCATCTGCAGATCTCGCTGGCGCGGGAGCTCGGCGATCTGCCGAATTTCCGCCGCTACTCCTACAACTCGGCGTTCGGCGAAGGGTGGGGGCTTTACTGCGAGTGGCTCGGCATCGAGGCGGGGATCTACATGGATCCGTACTCGAACTTCGGACGCCTGACCTACGAGATGTGGCGCGCCTGCCGGCTGGTCGTCGACACCGGCATCCATTCGATGGGCTGGACGCGGCAGCAGGCGATCGACTATCTGGCCAGCCGCACCGCCCTCCCGCTTCATGAAGTCGAGACCGAGGTGGACCGCTACATTTCGTGGCCGGGCCAGGCGCTCGCGTACAAGCTCGGTGAATTGAAGATCAAAGAGCTCCGCAAACGCGCCGAGGGAGCGCTCGGCACCCGGTTCGACGTCCGCGAGTTTCACGACGTCGTCCTCGGCAGCGGGGCCGTGCCGCTCAGCGTCCTGGAAGCCAACGTAGATCGCTGGATCGATTCACAAAGGAGCGCACGATGACCAGATTCTGTGCAGCATTCACTTTCCTGATCCTCATGGGCTGCGCGACTTCGAAGCAGCCGAATGTGGTCTTCCTCGGCAGCGGCATCGAGCTTCAGTCGATGCCCGGCAGCCCGTCGCTGCGAGCCTGGTCCAGCCGTCCGGGGATCCTCGGTGACTATCACGCCTTCCTTTTCGAGCCGGTGGTGGTCTTCCTCGGCAAGGATGCAAAGGACAACCAGGCCAGCGCCGAAGAGTTGAAGAATCTGAGCGAGCATCTGCGTACCGCGTTCACGGCGGAGCTGACCCGCGGCGGCTACACGGTCGTCGACGTTCCCGCCGATGGCGTGCTTCGCGTGCGCGCCGCGCTCACGGAGCTGGTGCCGGTCGATCCAGCCAAGAACGTCGCCGCAAAAGCGGTCGGCACCGTCATCGGCGTCGGCCTCTTTCTGCCGACGGTCGACATCGGCGGCGCCGCCATCGAAGTGGACATGCGCGACTGCATGACCAACGCGCGCGTGGCCGCATTCGCCGACCACAAAGCCGGCCGCGCCTATTTCAGCGGACTTGGCTCGTATCGCCGCTGGGGCGATGTGGAGAACGCATTCGGAGCATGGGCGCGCGAGTTTCGCGGGCAGCTCGATCAGATCCACGCGGCGGAAAAAGTGAACGCGGAGGCGAAGTAGGAGCCGAGTTCTGGAACGTCACCCGCATAGCGCATGCTAAGGTAGACATTCATCAACGAAGGAGGCTTTTACATGGTCCAGAAGAAAGACATCCAGAAGGCGGCGAAGAAGGTCGCAAAGACTGTGGCGAAGAAGAGCGTCGAAGCCTACGAGGCCGCCGAGAAGGCTGCCGCTCCGAAGATCAAGGCGCTGAAGAAGGCCGCGGCCCCGAAGATCAAGGCCTTCAAGAAAGCCGCCGAACCGGCGGTGAAGCAGGCCCGCAAAGCCGTCGAGAAGCAGGTCGAAAAAGGGATGAAACAGGCCCGCTCGATGGCCAAGGACGCGCTCAACTCCGGCGCGCGCTCGCTGAAGAAGGCCGCGAAGAAGATCTGATGAAACAGGTTGCCGGAGCATGTCTCCGGCAACCAATCGGCCCCCGACGTCGTGGATCTGCTTTCTTGAGATACGCTTGGGAGCAATGCCGCTGAGCGCGACCCGTCTCCGTCAGGTTGCTGCTCTCACCGCCGCTGCCGGTATCGTCTTCATCGTGGCGCGCCATCTCTTCGCCGTTCATGGCGTGTTGCAGCGAGCGCTCGACGGCGACGAATCCGAACTGTTGCACGCCGGGTGGCTGATGCGCGCCGGCCTCCGGCTCTATAGTGACTTCTGCGAGGATCATTCGCCGTTTCTCTTCACGCTCCTCCGGCGGATGGTCCCGGAGCCGTGGGATCTGACAACATATATTGCAAGAGCCCGTCTCTTCAGCGGGGCATGCGGTCTCCTCGCCGCCGGCGCCGCGGCGATGCTTGCCTACCGGATTTCGCGCGGCATGATCGCGCCGCTGGTCACGCTCTCCGCTCTGCTGGCCTCACCATGGGTCTGGTACCGCGGCCTGAACGACGTCCGCAACGATCCCCCGACGATCCTTCTCTTCTGGCTCGGCGCACTCTTTCTCCTGGGGCGGTGGCAATCGGAACGGCTTCGTCTGATGCTCGCGGGGCTCGGCATCGGTCTGGTTGCCATCGCCGCGCTCTGGAATCCGAAGTGGCCTCTGGAGTCGCTCGTCCTCGGCGTCGCCTATCTGTTCGTGTTGCGGAGTGCGCGCGGCGTCGGCAACGTCGCTCTTGCCGTCATCCCGCCGCTGGCCTGCGTCGCCGCGGCCCTCACCTGGATCGTTGCCACGGTTCCGCTGCGCGACTACCTCTTCTTTTCATTCCGCTACAACCAGCTCTTCATGGAGTGGTTCGTACGCCAGCCGATCATGACGAACGAATCGTTCGGCGGCGGACGTCCCTACATATTCTGCGATCCGGCCTTCCGCGGGATCGCGCCGATTGCGGTGATCGCCGCAGCGGTGATCACCATGCGCAGGCGGGTGCCGGCCGGTCTGCTGGTCCTGGCAGCGGCGGCGACGGTCGAGATCCGCTTCATCTACTCCTATCCGAACATCTGGCCGCAGTATTACCTCATGTGGAGTTTCATCGCGGCATGCCTCTACGGGATCACGGCGGCCAAACTTTTGGATCTCGCCAGTGATCAAGTGGCCGCCGCGGCCACGATCGCGGTCACCATCGCCTGCGCCATCGCCGTGCACGCGATGATGCCGATCGGTTTCACGCTCAACGCCTCGCCGATCCGCGCTTACCTGCAGAAGAAACTGAGGACCGGAGAGACGGTCTGGATGCTTGCCGGCAACCATCCGATCGGTGTTCGCGACGCCGGCTACTACTGGTTTGCCATGAGGGACCTCACGCCCTTCTCGATCGCCTACGCCGCCGCGCACCCCGGAGCCACGCCGCTGCCGGTCATGACGCAGAGCGATCTACCCGTATGCCGCGCCGAACGTGGATTGCAGCCGGATCTTCGCTTCGTCTCCGGCATCGACTTCGTCGATTCCATGCCCGAAGCCCAGCGCTGCCTGGAACGCCTCATCGCCTCCGGCCGTGCCACGCGCATGATCGGCGACGTGTGGGACCTGCATCAGGAGTCCCGGCGATGAAAATCGCGCGCGGCACGGCGCTTCTCGGCGGCATCTCGCTTCTTTCGATCGCCGCGCGCCTCTTCCAGTTGCAGGGACTTCACCCGCTGGTCTGGGACGAGATCGAATTCTTCCGCGCCACCGACTGGGTGCGGCGGGGCCTCGTGCCCTATCGCGACTTCTGGGAGCACCACACGCCGCTGCAGTGGTTCCTCTTCGCGCCGGTGACCGCGCTGACGCACAGCAGCGGCGTGAGCGCCATCCTGCTGATGCGCTGGGCGCAACTGCCGTTGTGGATCGTGGGGTTCGTCCTGCTGCGCGGTTGGATGCGGCGCGCCGGAACGTCGGCTCTGGCGTCGTGGAGCGCGATGACGCTGGTGCTCTGCAGCACGCTCTTCATGCTGCCCGCGGTCGAGTATCGCGTCGACGTCCTCGGCTGCGTGATCTACATCGCGGCGCTGGCGCTCCTGCAGAAGATCGGCGACGGCCGCCGTTTCGCGTTCTTCGGCGGCGCGATGCTCTGCATGGCCGGACTGGCGAACCTCCGCCTCGGTCCGCTGGCCGTCCTCACGCTCCTCCTCGTGCGCGTCGTGCGCACCCGCGAGCGCGCCTGGGGCGGCAACACGCGTGCGAACTGGTCCTTCGCCGGGGCGGCCGCGGCATTCGCACCGGCATGCGCGTACTTCGCCGCCACCCACTCCGCACGGATCGCGTGGCAGCGCCTCTGGAACGACAACTTCGTGGCCGATCATTTCGCCCAGGCCCCGGTCGACTGGATGTTCGCCCACCGCTTCGCGGTCGCCTTCGGGCTGCGCCTCGTCGACTCCGCACCGAACTTTCAGCTCTCGGCTGTCGATCCGGGAGGCATCGCCATCCTCGTCATCGGCGGCATCGGCATCGTGCGCGCGCTGCGGCACGGCTTCCGCGCGCCGGGAGACGACTTCTTCCTGGCCTTTCTCCAGGTCGCCAATCTCCTCTTCATCGCCGCGATGAAGTACGTCTTCAACTATCACCTCGAGATCGCCGTTCTGCTGATGGCGCCGCTGGCGGCGATGGAGATCGACCGCTTCGTCACCTCTGCGCCGCGCCGCCGCGCTCTCTTCGCGCTCGTCATCATCGCCGCCACCGTCAACGTCGCCGCCGCTGTTTTCCGCGGCAAAGAGAGCGATACGGCCTACGAAGACTTCATCATGCGCGAGGTCGACCGCCGCACCCCCGCCGGCACGAAGGTGTTCGACAGCGTCGGGTGGCCGCTGCACCGCGATCCGGCCTATCGCTACTGGTTCCTGCGCGCGAATGTCTTCGTGATGGAGGAGCACAGGCTCTTCGAGCCGTACACGATTGCCGATCTGCTGCGCGATCCGCCGGCCGCTGTCATCGCCGACTACGACGTCCGCAAATGGCTGGCCATTCACCGGCCGTTCGGCGAATTCATCGTCACGCACTACCTTCCGCTCTGGCGCGAGATCTGGCTGCCCGGGATGAGCGCGCGCTTGACGCCGTTTGCGCCGGCGGCGCGGTGGATCGTCCTCGCGGATGGCACCTACGACGTCTACGCATCGACGCGTCTGGCATCGCATCCCTGGTACCGGCAGCCGCTCGATTTCGAGCGTCCGCTCTGGAGCGGCGTGCCGCCTCCGTCGCCGGCCGACCGCGGCGCGCAGATCGAATGGCGCGTCGACGGCGCTCCTGTCTCCGCCGCGGCCACGCTCACTCTCCGCCGCGGGCAGCGCCTCGAAGCGATCTCGCACGAGCCGCTGCCGGCCGGCATCATGCTGATCCTGTCGGGCAATGAGCTGGCCTTCTGCCAACCCCCGCGCGGCACGACACTCGAAGCCTCGGACCCGCCGCGCTGGCATGTCCCCGACCTCGGCACTCTCGTCCAACTGGCCCGCGGAACGGCGGCGCCGGTCCCGCGCAGCCCGTGCCGGCGTTGAGCGCGGCTACAATACGCCGCCGCCGGCGCGCGGCCTTCTATGACTCAACGGTCTATCGGCATCCTCGGCGGCGGCATCTCCGGCGTCGCTCTCGCTTCCTTCCTCGGCGATGACGTCGAGGTCGTCGAGCGCCGCCCCCGCATCGGCGGGCTGTGCGGCACCATCATCGAAGACGGTTTCACCTTCGACGCCGCCGGCCCGCACATCATGTTCAGCAAGAACAAAGAGGTGCTGAGCCTGATGGTGGCTTCGCTCGGCGACAACGTTCATCAGCGCCGGCGTGAGAACAAGATCTGGTTCAAGGGCCGCCTGGTGAAGTACCCATTCGAGAACGATCTGGCCGCGCTGCCGCCGCAGGACAACTTCGACTGCATCTACGGCTACATCGTCAATCCGCACGCGGACGACGTCCCGTCGAACCTGGCCGAGTGGTCGTACAAGACCTTCGGCGCCGGCATCTCGGAGAAGTACTTCATCCCCTACAACGAGAAGATCTGGAACTATCCCGCCACGAAGCTCGGACTCGAGTTCGTGGAGCGGATCCCGAAGCCGCCGATGGAGGATGTGCTCAAGTCGTCGATCGGAATTTCGACCGAGGGCTATCTGCATCAGCTTCACTTCTACTACCCGATCGACGGCGGATACGAGTCGCTCGTGCACGCCTTCGCCTCGAAGGTACGCGGCGATATCCGCACCAACTGGCGCGTGGCCTCCGTCTCGCGCGACGGCCAGCGCTGGCGCGTGACCTCGGCCAACGGCGAGGAGCGCACGTACGACACGCTCGTCTCCACGCTGCCGATCCACGAATTGCTGAAGGTATGGCACGACGCGCCGGATGAGGTGCACCGGCTGGCGGCCACACTTCGCTACAACTCGCTGATCAACGTCCTGATCGGTTGCAACGAAGACCGCGGCTATCCCTACACCGCGCTCTACGTCCCCGACCCGGCCCTTCTGTTTCACCGCCTCTCGTTCCCGAAAGCGTTCAGCGACCATTGCGTACCGGCCGGCTCGTCGTCGGTGATGGCCGAGATCACCACGAACGAAGGAGGCGACGGCGTCTGGGAGATGAAGGATGAGGAGATCATCGACCGCACCATCCGCGAGCTGGAGATCACCGGACTGGTCGATCCAAAAACCATCGTCTACCGCAAAGCCGTCCGCTTCCTCTACGGCTACCCGGTCTACGACCTCGACTACCGCGCCAACGTGACCGCCATGCGCAACGCCGTCGCCGCCACCGGCCTGCACCTGCTGGGGCGGTTCGCGCAGTTCGATTACATCAACAGCGATGTGTGTATTGAGAGGGCGGTTGCGCTTTCGAAGCTCTTAGCTGTCAGCTCTTAGCTGTTGGCCGACACGTTCCCCTAACAGCTAAGAGCTAACAGCCAAGAGCTTCCTTCATGTACGAATCCACGACCTACCAATACTTCGAAGACGTCAACTGGGGCCTTCTCCGCCTCTGGGGCGATCGAAAGAATCTCGACGTGCTCGACGTCGGCTGCGGCTTCGCCACGACATCGCAACACATCGCCGAACGCGGCAACCGGGTCACAGGCATCGAGTCGAGCGCGGAGGCGGTTGTGGTCGCGCGCCAACGTGTGACCGAGGTCATTCACGCCGATCTGCAGCAGCTCGAGGCACTCGGCAATCGCCGCTTCGACGTCATCATCTTCGCTGATGTTCTGGAACACGTGGCCTGGCCGATCGGCGTGCTGCGCGGCTATCTCGATCTTTTGAAGGACGGCGGCAGCGTGATCGTCTCGCTTCCAAACGTCGGCCTCTGGTCCGTGCGCCTCAATCTGCTGTTGGGGCGATTCCGATACGAGGAGACCGGCGTGCTCGATCACACGCACCTCCGTTTCTTCACGCGCCGCACGGCGCGGGAGATGATCGAGCAGGCAGGGTTGAAAGTCGTCCGGCGCACGTACAATCCCGGACTCGTGCGGCCGTTCGTCCCGCTGGCGAAGAAGCTCCTCGGCGGCCGTGATTCGCATGATCCGTCTGCGCTGCTCGAATCGCGGCCGTACAAGCTGTACTTGAAAACGATCTACCCGATGGAGCGCGTACTTGCGTCGGCCTGGCCCGGAGCGCTGGCGTTCCAGATGATTTTCGAAGCACGGAGAACATGAAACTCACCATCTCCATGATCACGCTCAACGAGGAGCGCGCCGTCGCCAAGGTCGTTCGCGACATCCGCGGCGTCGTCCCCGATGCGGAGATCTTTCTCGTCGACTCCAGCAAGGATCGCACCGCCGAGATCGCCACGGAGCTCGGCTGCCGCGTCTTCAAACAGTTCCCGCCCAAGGGATACGGCCCGGCCATGGACCGCGCCGTGCGCGATGCCGCGGGCGACATCGTCATCACGCTCGATTGCGACGACACTTATCCCGTCGAAACGATCCCGACGCTGGTCTCGCTGATCGACGAGGGCTACGACCTCGTCAACGCAACGCGCCTGGCCAGGCGGCCGAAGGCGATGCCCTTCGCGAATTACCTCGCCAACCGCATCTTCGCCTGGACCGCGCGCCTTCTTCACGGCATCCGCACCACCGACGTGCACAGCGGCATGCGCGCCTACCGCAAGTCGATGATCGACAACGTGACCTGGGACCCGCGGGGACCGGCCCTTCCCGTCGACATGCTGGTTATCCCCTACCGGATGGGCTACCGCGTCGCCGAGATTCCGATCGAGTACCGCGACCGGATCGGAGCCTCGACGCTGCAGCGTTGGAACTCGACGCTGTGGACGTTCAAGCGGCTCTGGCGGGCGCGGGGGGTTAAGAAGACGAATGTTTAATGTTGAATGTTCAATGTTGAATGTTGAATGATCGGGGGAGCCGCCGTGACCCCTTCATTCAACATTCAACATTCAACACTCAACATTGAACATTCCGCCTTTCCAACGGTCGCCATCCTCGCCGGCGGCTTCGGCACCCGCCTCGGCGACCTGACGCGCGGCCTGCCGAAGCCGATGATCCCGATCGGCGGCCGGCCGTATCTCGAGCGGGTGATCGAATCGTTCGCGCGATGCAACCTGCGCGACATCGTCCTCCTCACCGGCTATCGCGCCGAGGTCATCGAAGAGCACTTCGGCGATGGAGAACAGTTCGGAGTCCGCATCGCCTACAGCCGCGAGACCGAACCGCTCGGCACCGGAGGCGCCATCCGCGAGGCGCGCGCGTTACTCGGCGAACGTTTCGTGATGACCTACGGCGATGTGCTCCGCTACTTCGACTACGATCGCTTCGTGTCCGAGCACGCCAAACCGACCCTGGCCGTCTACCCGCGCCGCGAGATCGGCAACGCGGACGTTTCCGGCGATCGCATCATCCGCTTCGACAAGCACGCGCCGGAGCTGCCGTACATCGACGCCGGCTTTTCGCTGATGCCCTCGAGCGCCATCGACCGTTTGCCCTCGGCCGGCGCCTGTTCGTTCGAAGAGACGATCTTCCCGCGTCTGGCCGCCGAGGGACGGCTGGCCTGCGAGATCGTCGGGCTCGACTTCTTCGACATCGGGACGCCGGAGGAGCTGGCGAGGACGATCAGGGGATTAGTGGATTAGTCGCGTTATCAGTTATCAGTTATCAGTTATCAGTTATCCGTTGGTTGCCCGCCGGCGTGAGTAACCGACAACCGATAACCGATAACCGCCAACCCCTGATGCACGAATCGACTAACCTAACAAGCCACATGAGAATCGTCGTCACCGGCGCGGCAGGCTTCATCGCAACGAATCTACTCGAGCGCCTTCTCGCCGAGGGGCACGAGGTCCACGGCATCGACAACTTCTTCCTCGGCAAGCGCGAATACGTCGCACGCTCGCTGGAGAAGCCCGGCTTCACCTTTCACGAGTTCGATCTTCTCGACCGCGACCGCCTCGTGGCGCTCTTTCAGCGCCTGCGGCCGGAGTTGGTCTGGCATCTCGCGGCCAACAGCGACATCAGCTACGGCACGAGCTACACCGACTTTGATCTCAAGGGCGGCACGCTGGTGACCTACAACCTGCTGGAGGCCATGCGGGTGTCGAGCACGAAGAAGCTAATCTTCTCCAGCAGCGGCGCCATCTACGGCGAGCCAACGATCCTGCCGACGCCGGAGAACTACGGCCCGCTCTTTCCGATCTCGTTCTACGCCGCCAGCAAGATCGCCTGCGAGACGCTGATCACCGCGTTCGCTGCGTCGTATCAGATGAAGTGCTGGATCTTCCGTTTCGGCAACATCGTCGGCGGCTACCCGACGCACGGTGTGATCCACGATTTCGTCCTGAAGCTGCAGCGCGACCCGACCCAGCTCGAGATCCTCGGCGACGGCACACAGTCGAAGCCGTATGTGCACGTCGAGGATTGCCTCGACGGGATGATGTTCGGCCACGCCACGGCCACCGATCTCGTGAACTGCTACAACCTCGCCGTCTCCGACTGGACCTCCGTCAATCAGATCGCCGAATGGACGATCGAAGCGATGGGCCTCGAGCCAGCGAAGGTCGACGTGTCGCGCACCGGCGGCTCGCGCGGCTGGCCCGGCGACGTCCCGAAAGTCCGTCTCGACACATCGCGCATGACCGCCCTCGGCTGGACTCCGAAGATGGGAAGCAACGAGGCCGTGCGGCGGGCGATTCAGGAGACGGTGGCGCAGTTTGTACCGTAAAAACTCCACTGAGCGTCACTGCCTCCGCTCCTCACATCACCCCAGCCAGCCTCTTGATCCCCTCTCGTATCCGCTCGTCATTCTCCTTCGCGAACGTCAGCCGCATCGTGTTGCGGCCGCTGCCGTCGACGAAGAAGGGGGCTCCGGGGACGTAGGCCACGCCGGCGGAGATGGCCTCCGGGACCAGCGCCGCGGTATCGATGTCCTCGCGTAGCGTCACGAAGGTGAAGAGGCCGCCATCGGCGGGCGTCCATGTCGCGTGCTCGTGAAAATGCTCCTCCAGCGCTTCCAGCATCGTCGCGCGTTTCCGGCGATAGAAAGCCCGTACCTTCTCGATCTGGGCCGGCAGCTCGCCGGCGGCGGTGAACTCATCGACGATCGATTGATCGAGCATCCCTGAGCAGAGGTCGGCGGCCTGTTTGGCGATCTCGAGCTTTGACAGCAGCTCCGGTGCCGCCACGATCCAGCCGCAGCGCAGGCCCGGAGCGAGGATCTTGCTGAACGATCCGAGGTAGATCACGCGACCGTCATCGTCGCGCGACTTCATCGCCAGCGTGTCGGCCTCGCGGACGTAGAGCAACTCGCCGTATGGGTCGTCTTCGATGACCAGGAAGTCGTGCTCGGCGGCGATGCGCAGCACCTCGGCCCGGCGTTGTTGCGTCATCAGCCGTCCCGATGGATTCTGAAAGTTCGGGATGGTGTACAGCAGCTTCGGTTTCGTTCTCGCCGCGACCTCGGCCAGCGACTCCGGAACGATGCCGTCGTCGTCCTGCGCCACACCGACCAGCTCCGCGCTGCGCGCGTGGAACGATGACGTGCCGCCGATGTAGGTCGGCAGCTCGACCAGCACCACGTCGCCGGGATCGAGGAGCGTGTGAGCGATGAGATCGAGCGCCTGTTGCGAGCCGGTCGTCATCAGCACGTCGTCGGGCGCGCAGTCAATGCCGCGCGCGCGGCAGACGGCGGCCACGAAGTCGCAGAGCCGCGGCAGGCCGCGCGTCGGACCGTACTGCAGTGCCACCGAGCGCTTCTCGACGATCACGCGCGCGGCGATCTCCGCGATCCGTTCGGCGGGAAACGTCTCCGGGCTGGGGACGCCGCCGGCGAAGGAGATGATGCTGGGATCGTTGATCAGTTTGGCAAAGGCCCGGATGGCCGAGGGACGGAAATTCCGCGCATCCCGCGAGAGAAATCTCTCCATCAACGCTCCTCGGTCATCGAAACGAAGCACGCCAGCAGACACGACCCGATCGCCGCGCCGACGATACCCTGTGCGATCCCGATCATGACCCGCGCCGGCGCAAACATCAGTGCCACCGTCGGGGTCTGGTGCAGGTTGATGTTCATCGGAATCGAGAAGGCGGAGACGAAGGAATTGATGGCCATGGAGATGACGAACAGGATCACCGCGACCGCGAGATGCCGGCCCAGATCGCCTTTGATGGCGCGCCAGCCGGCGGAAAGCGACTCGCGCGCGGGCAGCGAGCGGGCCACGCAGATCGTGATCGCCTTCGTGCACCAGATCGACGTCACGATGCCGACCGGGATGAGCACCAGCACCGCCACCGCCACACCGGCGCAGCCGACGACGACTCTGCCGGTCGTCTCGGAGATCGCCAGCATTCCGATGATCGTGAGGATCAACGGCACCAGGACGAAGATCAGGCCGACCGACCAGGCCAGGTTGTAGATCCAGAAAATCCGCCACCACGACGAGGCGCCGCCGGCTAGCCAGCGGTCGATGGAGAAGGCACGCAGGTCGCTGCCCTTGTTCGCCTTCCGTTCGCCGTCGACGAAGATCTGCGTCGATCCGCCCTCGACGAAGGAGTGGATGGCGATCATCACACCGAGCACGATGAAGCCGAGCGCGAAGATCCAGACGAACAGCATCAGATGGCTGACTATCCATTCGACCACCGCCCCGGCGGGATCGCTGGAGTTGACGATGTCGTCTTTCGACAGGCCCGCGGCCACGACCGCCGGAACGATGGCAGCGACAATCCCGGCGACGGCGATGGCCGCGAAGACGATGCTCTCGGCGATGCGCAGCATGATCACCGGCCAGTTGGCGACGGTGGAGTCGAACCCGCGGCGAAGAACTTCTGTGATGGTGCGTCTCAAAGGATGTTGCCGCTCTGTTTGTTGGCGCTGCGGTGATCGGGAACGCCCTTCATCAGGATCTGCTCGGTCATCTCATACAACCGGCTGCGCAGCCGGTCGCCGATCTTGTCCACCAGCCGCTGGCCATCGGCCCCGGCGTCGTCGAAGGCGTTGGTCGTGAAAATCGTCGGCCGCACGGTGTTGTAGCGGCTGTTGATGACGTAGTAGAGCAGGTCCTGCACGAACTGCGTCGGTTTCACCGATCCGAGCTCGTCGAGCACCAGCAGATCGGCCTCCAGCAGCGGCCGCAGGATCTCCGACTTGCCCACGGCGGCGTCGGCATCGAAGGTGGCCTGAATGTCCTGGATGAGATCCTGGAAATTGCAGAACAGCACCCGCCCCGCCTTGCCGCTGTGGATGATCTCCACGAGCACGGCCACGGCCAGATGCGTCTTCCCCGCGCCGCAGCCGCCCATGAGCAGCAGGCCGCGCCCCTCGTTCGTCATCGGCCAGGCATCGACAAACTCGCGCACGCGGTTGCGCGCCGATCGGAGCACGGCGCTGTTCTTGTCGTAAAACGTATCGAGCGTGCAGTGCGGGTAGTAGCGCCGCGGAATGTTCGACGCCGCGATGCGCTGCCGCCGCCGCAGATCGCCCTGACACCCGCACGGCTCCACCCGCAGCGAGTCGTCCGCCGTCGGCACCCAACCGGACCCGTTGCAGCGGGAGCAGGTGGCGGGTTGGAGGGCGGACATGGTGGGCAGTTTAATTCATGCGCGCGTTAACTGCGCGTCTACGCGCGCGTTCTCTGCGGCTTCGCCGCGTTGTCGGTTGTCTGCGCTTCGCGCGTGGTAACAGCTTCCGGCCCGCTCAGATAACCGACAACGCGCGATAGCGCAGATAACGCGCGATTAGCGCAGACAACGCGGCGAAGCCGCAGACAACGCGCCGCAGGCGCATATAATCCATCCTCCGCCCATGCCCTCTCCTCTCGTGACCTATCTCGAGTCGCGGCCGGATACCGCCACGTTCCTTCTCGCCAGCGAGTTGGAGCGTACGGTGGAGGAGATCTTTCCGCGGGCTGATACGCTGCTTCCCAGGCCGTACAAGATCTTTCCGGCCGACGAGACGCAGGCGCCATCCCTCGGCTTTCCGGTCGCCGACGCCCCGGTGATGCGAGAGCTCGATGCGAAGCTCGACCGCTGGCTGGCCGAGGAGGTGGCATGGCAGGCCGGGCGGCAGCAGGCCGCCAAAGAGAAGGCGCAGATCGCCTACAGCGCCTACATGACCCAGCTCCTGCGCCTGGCCGAGAACGCGCTGATGTCGAATTTGCTCAGCGACTACCACGCCGTCTTCTGGCTGGCGCATTCGTTCGACCTGGCAAAGCAGTTCTCCTCGATTCCCAGAAGAGTAAGCACCTTCGACACGCAGACCGGCCGCACGCAGGGCGATGCCTTCAAGTACCGGATCTTCGCCAAGTGGGCCTCCGATACACGCGAGGCGATGGCGCAGTTGGCCACGAAAGCGTCGTCGATTCTGGACGGGGAAGAGCAGCGCGGACTGCAATTCTTCCGGCTCCTGACCGACGACGTGCTCATCCTCTCCGAGGAATTCATCGGTCCCGATCTGCGCGAGCTGCGCTCGTTCGTCAACGGCTATCTGCGCCGCGACTTCCAGGCCTTCCGCGACTCCATCGAACGGATCCGCGAGATCGCCATCGACCTCCTGCAGCGCGACCGTACGTTCCGCGCCGCGTTGGCGTTGCTCGGCTCACCGGCCGAGACCGTCTCCATGGCCCTTCTGCTCGACACGCGCTTTCAGGCCTTCCTTTTCGAGCAGAACGCCATTCAATCCGCCGTGACGCGCGAAGACCGCGAACAGCTTCAACTGATCGCAAAGCGGCTGCGCGAGTTCGCCATCCTGAATCAGCTCCGGCGCGGGATCACCACGATGACCGTCACAGCCGAGAATCAGATCGTCTCGGCGGACAAGCGGGCCACCGTCTACTCGCGATCGACGCGGCCGATGGATTTCGGCCGGCCGGGCGTGGTCGACCCGATGGTGCACCGCTTCGGCCTGATCTACGACATCTCGAACTTCACCGAAACCCTCGGCAATATCCGCCGCGGCGGACGGAAAGAGGAGATCAGCTCCTACCGTCAGATGCTGCTCTTTCAACGGAAGCTCGATTCGATCGCTGACCGGCATCTCCTCCAGTTCGAGAAGTTCCTCGGCGACGGCGCGTTCTACACCACCCGGCGCGCGCTGCGCCTCGTGCGCGCCGCGGTCGAGATCCAGCGCTGCTATGCCGACGTCCGCCGCAAGGGTTTCGCGTTCAACAAGGGCGTGCGCATCGCCCTCAACTTTGGCTACTACCGCCTCCTGCCGATGAAGGGGTCCGGCAATGAGCGGATCACGGAGTTCTACGGCCCCGGCATCGTCGAGCTGTCGCGTCTCACCACCGGCAAGGCCAACAAGGAGATCGAGGAGTTCGCTTCATTCCTGATCACCCATGGCTACGATCAGGCCAAGGTGCAGGTGTTCTTCGCACCGCTCGCGCGCGGGGTCGACGTCATCGACCACACCCAGCACGCCCGCGAGTTCTACGCCTACGTGAACAACAGCGGGCATCTGGTGAACGAAGGGATCGTCGGCTCGTTCTCGCTGTTGCAGGAGCTCTCGAACGAGTTGACCGCCGAGGGACAGCAGCTCTTTCGCCTTCGCGCGCCGTGGGGAACCTACATCGGTTTCGCGCCGTCGCTGACGGGGCTCGAATATATCGGCGTGCGGTTGATCGGCATGGTCTCGCTGAAGGGACTGGACGAGGTCCAGGTCGGCGAGATCGTCCCCTTCGCCCCCGGCGAGGTCGAAGCGCAGCCGATCGACGGTACCGATCCGCTGGTGCTGGTCATCCGGCAGGAGTTTCACCAGGAGCGCGAGCCCGATCTGCAGCTCCCCTCGGCGAAGGAGTTCGACACCACGACGAGCGAGCAGGCCCTCGAGCCGGAAATGGTGGTCTGCCTCCGCAACGAGCCCGACGGCACGGAGAACGACGTCATCATCGGCGAATGGGACCCTCACACCGACGATCTACGCCGCCCGCTCCGTTTCCCCCGAGGCGACTTCATCCGCCTCTTCGACCTCCGAGGCGAGCTGACTCCTGAGCTCCTGACGACGCGGCGCGAGACCGTACGCGACCTCTACAACCGCCTCTGCGACCGCACCCCCTCCCCCGCTGTCCCCCTGGCCGATTTCCGCGACACCTACGCGACGTTCGTGCTCGGGGCGGTGGTGGAGAAGTTGTAACGGCGGCGCTTCGCGCGTTGTCGGTTGTCAGTTATCGGTTGTCGGTTGTCCCGGCGTCGCTGCTTGCCGGGAGCCTCAGGCTACGCTCCAGCGCCGCGGACAACCGATAACCGATAACCGACAACGCGGCCAAGCCGCAGTTACAATAACCCAATGCGCGTCGACCATGAAAAGAGAGAGATCGTCTGTTCGGTCGGCGATCTCATTCACGAATCGACCTACCGGCGCATCGGCGTCGAGCGCGGGGACGGGTTCCGGCGGATGTGGATCGGACAGGACATCCACACCAAACGTGCCGAGCAGCGCACCGGCGAGGATGCCAATTACCGCGCCGAGGTCCATGTCGTTCATCGCACGCAGCTCGGGGCGTGGAGCGTCACCATCACCGGGCGTATCGACGGGCTGTCGGTCGACAAGGCGGAGAAGCGCGTCGTCATCGAAGAGGTGAAGTCGATCCACTTCGACCTCGAGCTGGAAGCGCTCTACCGATCCGACAAACTGCAACGGCATCTGCTGCAACTGCTCCTGTACGCGTACTTCCTCTCCGGCCAGCCGGACTTCGAGGGTTTCACCTTCGTCCCGCAGCTCGTCCTCATCGATCTCATCTCCGGCGACGCGAAAACCATCGATGCCGAGTTCGACCGCCAGCGCGTCATCGACACGCTGAACGAGCGGCTGGAACGGCTCATCACCGACCTCGAGACCGCCGTGGCCCTACGCGTGGCCAAGCGCGCCTTCGCGGAAACGCTGACCTTTCCGTTCGCCGAAATGCGCGCCGGGCAGCAGGAGATGATTTCCGCCGTCGCCCGCACCGTCTACCAAAAAGAAGCGCTGCTCGTCTCCGCCCCCACCGGCATCGGCAAGACCATGGCCGTCCTCTACCCCGCCGTGAAACAGGCGCTGAAGGCGGGCAAGAAGCTCTTCTTCCTGACGTCGAAGACGATGCAGCAGGATGCCGCGGTCGAGGCGCTGCAGGCCCTCAACGACGGCTCCTTCCGCGTGCTGCGCATCCGGGCCAAGCAGAAGATGTGCGCCCACACGGAGATCATCTGCCACGAGGATTTCTGCCCGTACGCGGCGCGCTACTCCGAGAAGATGCAGCGCACCGACCTGCTCAATCATCTCGTCACGTCGTTCAGCTACTTCAATCCCGAGATCACTTTCGAGATGGCCAAGTCGAACGAGGTCTGCCCATTCGAAGTGTCGCTGGAGCTGATCGAGCAGGCCGACGTCATCGTCTGCGACTACAACTACATCTTCGATCCCTATGTCGGGCTGAAGGCCTATCAGCAGGAGAACGACTACGGCGATTGCGTGCTCGTCGTCGATGAAGCGCACAATCTCGTCGACCGCGGCCGCGGCTACTACTCGCCGGAGCTGCACGAGGAGCAGTTCGACCGCATCCGCAATCACCTCGGCTCACGCAATTGCTGGCTGGAAGGGGCGGAGGAGTTGCTGGAAGTCCTTCGCGATCACTTCCACGTACTCGCCGAAATGATGGGCGAGGATCCCGAGGTAAAGCAGGCGCTCTGCGAGCCCGACCGCGAGCTCTTCATCGAGCAGCGCACCGAGTGGGAGCGCCTGGTCATGCACTACATCGGCTGGAAGATCGAGAACCGCATCGTCGAGACCGACGATCCGCTGATCGATTTCTACTTCAAGCTCGTGAAGGTCGCCAACCTGATGACCGAAAAAGGGGATGAATTCGCGCATCTGATCGAGCGCACACCGGAAGGCCTGAAGTTCAAGGTTTTCTGCAAAGACCCCTCCCGCTTCCTGGGCCGCATCTTCGACTCCGCACACGCCACGATTGCCCTTTCGGCGACTCTCGAGCCGTTCGATTTCTATCGCAAGCTCCTCGGCTTTCCTACCGACCGGACCACCGAGCTCTCGCTCCCCTCGCCGTTTCCGCGCGGCAACCGGAAGATCGTCGTCATCTCTGAGGTCGATACGTCGTACAAGCGCCGCGCCGATTCCTACGACCGCATCGCCGACAACGTCGCCTCGATCGCCGAGGCCGGGGACGGCAACTTCCTGGCGCTCTTCCCGAGCTACGCGTTTCTCAGGGAGATCGCCGAGCGGATGCCGCCGATCCGCAAGCATGTCATGGTGCAGCGCACCGACATGACCGACTACGAGCGCAACGCCATGCTGGACATCCTGCGCGAGCGCTCGCGCAAGGGGAACCTGATCATGGCCGTCTCCGGCGGGATGTACGCCGAGGGGATCGACTATCGCGGCGACATGCTCTCGGGAGTCATGGTCATCGGCCCGGCCTTGCCGCAGGTCAGCTTTGAACAGGAGTTGCTGCGTCAGTACTACGACGAGCAGTACGGTTCCGGTTTCGAGTTCGCCTACCTGATCCCGGGGATGACGCGCGTGGTGCAGTCGGCCGGACGGGTGATCCGCAGCGAGACCGACATCGGCATCATCGCCCTCCTCTGCCGCCGCTTCACGCAGCAGCCGTACACGCAATTTTTCCCGGCCGATTGGTACGAGGTGTCACCGCGGGAGCTGATCTCGAAAAAGCCGGCCAGCGAGATTAAAGCGTTCTTCGAAGCCAAACTGACCCCACAATTGCGGCTCGTATGAGAAAGGATGAAGGACAAAGGATGAAGGATGAACGCGAGAACCATGGATTCCGGCCTTTCATCCTTCATCCGTCATCCTTCATCCTTTGTTTTCTCTTCGCCGCCTGCGCCTCGGCGCCAACAGCTCCGCCCCCGCCCCACCTCCCGCAATGGAACGCCATGCCGGCCGCGGTGCTCGATTCGTTCTGCGCGAACTTTCGCGATGAAGGGATCTCGATGTCGACGACGATCAACGTGGTGAAGACGACGCAGATGTCGCTGATCACGCCGCTGACGATGCAGTCGCTGTCGGACTCGGTGTTCTACCACGGCCCCCTCGACTCCTCGCGCGCCGCCGCCTCGGCGACGGCCACCGCTACCGAGATCCCGATCACCATCCCCCAGACCTGCGCCTGGCGCGGCATCGCCCCCAACACCGCCACCCGTTACATCGACACGATGACGCTGGAGCTCTCCCCTCCCATCATCAATCCATTCGCCCGCAATACCGCCGGCATGTTCGCCCGCATCGCCCTCGCCGGCGAAGCGCCGACGTGGTACTGGCTACCACTGGTTCCGAGAGGGGAAACATGGACCGCCGGAAGGTTGACGTTGCTGCCGTACCGGCAATAACCATATCCACGCCTCGGGTCATTGGGAGCCGAACGTTCCTTCATCCCAAATTCACATCTCCCCATAAGCTGTAGCCATGCGCCGTGTCCTCATCGTCGATGACGACCCCAAGGTGTGTGAGACGCTGGACCGTTATCTCGCACACGCCGGTTACGTCACCGCCTCGGCGCTGGACGGCGCCAAAGCGTTGGAGGTGGTGCAGACCTTTGCGCCCGATCTGATCGTGCTCGATCTGATGCTGCCGCGCGTCGGAGGATTGGAGATCTGCCGGATGCTGCGAGAGACGTCGGCCATCCCGATCATCATGCTGACGGCGAAGACGACCGAGCACGACAAGCTCACCGGCCTGTCCCTTGGCGCGGACGATTACCTGACCAAGCCCTTCAGTCCCCGCGAGCTGGTGGCGCGCGTCGAGGCCGTGCTGCGCCGTACCGGAACGACCGGGACGACGCCGCGCATCATCGCCGGCGCGTTGACCATCGATCCGGAGCGCTGCGAAGTGACCGTGGCCGGCCAGTCTGTCGCTCTGACCGCCACCGAACTGCGTCTCTTGCTGTCGATGGCCCGCGCTCCCGGCCGCGTCTTCCGGCGCGATGAGCTGGCGCGGCTGGCACTCGGCGACGATTTCGAAGGGCTCGACCGGACCATCGATGCCCACATCAAGAACCTGCGGCGGAAGGTGGGGGCGGAGATCATCGCCACCGTCTTCGGGATCGGCTACAAACTGGTGGCCTGATGCAGCTCTTCGCCACATTGCGGAGCCGCCTCATCGCCATGGTCGCGGCGCTCCTCGCCGTGACCATCGGCAGCGTGGCCGTCATCTCCACGCGCGTGGCGCACTATGAGATCCGCAAGTTCGATGTCGAGGTGCACGCCGGCCGCGCGCCGCGAATGCCGACCGCAATCGCCGACTACTACCGCAAGCACGGCTCGTGGGATGGCGTTCAATCGGCCCTCGATGGCGTGGCGCAGGCTGCCCAAGCCGACATCCTCCTCTTCGACAGCGGTCGCCACCTGGTCGCGTCGTCGAATAAGGCTCTGCGCGATGCGCATCTCGATCTGGCACCGGACGGGGCGCTGACGATCGAACGCCGCACTCCGCAGGGACTTGCGCGCGCGCTGATTCGCGGCCCACAGATGGTCGTTCGAAACGACCCCGGTGTCATCGTCGGATCGATCTTCATCCTCCCGCCGCAACGCGAAAATCTCGAGCTGCCGGCCACGCGCTCGCTCGATCGCTCGTTCTTCTGGACGTTTCTCGGCGCTACGATCTTCGGCGTCCTGATGGCCATCGCCATCGCCCGCTGGATCAGCGAGCCGGTCGAGCGGCTGACCGCGGCGGCGCGGCGCATGGAGTCGGGCGATCTGGCCGTGCGCGTGGAGCCTGCCGGCGGCGCGGAGCTTGCCGAGCTTGCGCGGGGCTTCAACGCCATGGCCGCCGCGCTCGATCGCAACGAGGAGCTGCGGCGGCGCATGGTGAGCGACGTCGCCCACGAGCTGCGTGCACCGCTGACCAATATTCGCTGCGACCTCGAGTCGATGCAGGACGGCCTCACCTCCCCGACGCCGGAACGGATCGCGTCGCTGCACGAAGAGACGATGCACCTGGCTCATCTCGTCGACGATCTGCAGGATCTCGCGCTGGCCGAGGCGGGGAGACTGGAGATCGACGCGCAGCCGGTTGCCATCGCCGCGCTGGCGCGGCGCGCCGCCGCCGGCATGGAGGCCAGAACTCGGGAGCGCGGCGTGACCCTTCGCTGCGACGGAGGCGACGATGTCATCGTCCTCGCCGATGCCCGCAGGACGGTCCAGATCGTGATGAACCTGCTCGCCAACGCCGTGGCACACATGGAAACGCCCGGCGAGGTGCGAATCGACTGGGAACGGAGCGGTGCAGAAGCAGTCATCAGCGTCGCCGACAGCGGCACCGGCATTCCGGCCGAGGAGCTCCCGCGCATCTTCGAGCGCTTCTACCGCGTCGACGTCTCCCGCTCCCGCGCCACCGGCGGCGCCGGCCTCGGCCTGCCGATCGTCCGCCAGCTCGTGGCCGCGCAGGGCGGGCGGGTGTGGGCGGAGAGTGAGGTAGGGGTGGGATCGGTGTTTTCGTTCACGTTGCCTCTCCGCTCTTCATCATCGCTTCACAACTGCCGCGTAGTTTGACGACAGGAGGCTTTCATGAAGATTCTCATTTCTATGTTCGCGCTGCTGATCGCGTCAACGTTGGTCGCAGCGGAGCCGGTTGCCCAGATCACCTCCGCGGTCGACAAGGCCGTGGCCGAGGATCGATTCTCGGGAGTGGTGCTGCTGGCTAAGGACGGGACACCGATCCTGTCGCGCGCCTGGGGGATGGCCGATCCGGCGAAAGGGATCGCCAACCGCCCCGACACGAAGTTCAATCTCGGGTCGATCAACAAGTTTTTCACGCACGTCGCCATCGGCCAGCTCGCGGCGGCGGGCAAACTGTCGTTGAACGACACCATCCGCAAGCATCTCCCCGACTATCCTTCGCCGGCGGCGGACAAGATCACCATCGAGCAATTGCTCCAGCATCGCTCGGGACTCGGCGACATCTTCGGGCCGAAGTTCCTGGCCTCGCACGCATCGCTCCGCAAGCTGTCCGATTACCTGCCGCTCTTCGTCGACAAGCCTCTCGAGTTCGAGCCGGGCTCCGATCAGCGCTACTCCAACGCCGGCTTCGTGGTCCTCGGGCTGATCATCGAGAAGATCTCCGGACAGAGTTACTACGACTACGTCCACGACCACATCACCAGGCCTGCCGGGATGAACGACACTGCGTCGTACGCGATCGACGAGAACGTGCCGAACCGCGCGGTCGGGCAGACCAAGCGCGGCCCCGAAGGCCCATTGCCGGCGCGGCAAAGCAACGTCAACACGCTCCCTGCGCGCGGCAGCTCCGCCGGCGGCGGCTATTCGACCGCTCCCGATCTCCTCCTCTTGTCGCAGGCACTTCTTACGGACAAGCTGATGCCGAAGCGCTGGACGGACTGGCTCTTCACCGGCAGCCTCGATGGCGCGGGCAAGCGCAACATCGGCGTGGCCGGCGGTTCGCCAGGGGTCAACGCCGTTCTGGAGATCGAGCCGCCGTACACGCTGATCGTGCTCTCGAACTACGACCCGCCATCCGCGGAGGAGATCGCGCGCGAGGTGCGGAAAATGCTGGGGATCGGCGGCAACGGAGAGCGCAAACGGCGCGGACCGGAGGGACCGGGCGAAGTAATGATCGGCGGCCGCGTGCGGATCCCGATGGATCTGACGAACCACGTGCCGGTCATCGAGGCGAAGGTCAACGGCAAAGGACCGTTCCGTTTCGCCGTCGACAGCGGCTTCGGCGGGATGATGCAGATCAACCCGGAACTGGCGCAGAAACTAAGCTTGCCGGTCATCGGCGAAGGGATCTCGGGCGATCCAAGCGGAAAGAATCAGCGAACGGTGCGCATCCTCAGCGCCGAGTCGGTCGACATCGCCGAGCTTCACTTCGGACAGGTCGAGGTCGGTGAGCAGAACGGCCGGCATCTCGACAATGCCGACGGCATCATCGGCCTGCACCTTTTCAACTCCCTGATCGTGACCTTCGACTACCCGAATGCGCGCTTCGAAGTCGACGGCGGCAGTCTTCCGCCGGCCGACGGATCGAAGATCCTTTCGTACAGCGCGGACCGCGGAGTCCCCAACATCGAAGTCGACGTCGCCGGCGTGAAGGTGAAGACCGACATCGACAGCGGCAGCCCGGCCCAGCTCTCCGTCCCTTTATCGATCGCCAAATCGCTGCCGCTCGCCGAGGAGCCGAAGGTAGTCGGACACGGCCGTACTGTCGGCAACGACTTCGACATCTACGCGGCCCCGTTGAAGGGCGAAGCCCACATCGGCGCGATCACGCTGACCGACCCTCGTATCGATTTCGTCGAGATCTTCCCGGTCGGCAACCTCGGCTTCCGCTTCCTGAAGGATCTCGTGGTGAGGTTCGATCCGGCGAACCATCGGGTGCGATTTGTGAGGCCGTAGAATGGTCGACGATTGGCCCTTCTGGAATTCATCGTCCTGGGAACCCCGGTAACGTCGCAGGGCTCCTCCGACAACAGGCGGTTCTGGCAGCAACGAGTCCGGCAAGCTGGAGAGGCAGAAGCCACCGCAAAGGGGCTTCTGCCTTCAGCCGATGAAATGGTCCTCCGCGTTGCATACTTTTTCGTCAGCGATCCAATCGGTGACCTGGACAACATCGTCAAGCCGATTCAGGATGCGTTGACGGGAATCGCTTATGCTGATGATCGGCAGGTTGTCGATTTGGTCGCCAGCATGCGCAGAAAAGGATCCACCGACCTACGACCGCTGACGCTGACGCCCACACTCGCCAGCGGTTTTAGTGGCGGGAGCGACTTTATTCACGTTGTCGTCGACCAGTCGTCAAGAATCGAGGTGTTTCAGTGACCACAGCACAAATGGAACAGGAAAAAATCGAGGGCTTGGCCTCGGAGTATCGAGCCAGAGGGTACACAGTTCACATTCGACCCTCAGGCGATGATCTACCTTCGTTTCTGAAACACTTCGAGCCGGACATCATCGCAACATCACCTGCCGGTAACGTGGTGGCCGAGGTCAAGTCGTTCCCTCAATTCAATGCGGAAGAAGCTCGCGAATTGGCTGAAGTCGTCGAGCAGAATCCCGGATGGAAGTTCGAGGTCATGTTGCTCAATCCACCGGTCGCGCCTGACGTGCCCGCACAGGAGCAACTCGCCGACGACGAACAGGTCACACGATTGCTCGAGAACGCCGAGACCCTTTCGAACGAGGGACATATCGAGGCGGCCGGCCTCATCGCCTATTCGGCGCTCGAGACGATTCTCCGGCGGCTCGCCCACAGTGAAGCGCCTCAGATCGAACGTCAAAGCTCCGCGCGCGTGCTCAAAGAGCTCTACTCCATTGGCAAGATTCATTGGAAAACGTTTGAAAAGCTTCTTCCGCTGATGGAGTTCAGGAACGCGGTGGCCCATGGCTTTCAGCCACGCAATGCCGCACCGAGCATTTCGGAGATGATCGACGAGATTCGCCACCTTCAAAACGCGGCGTAGGCCGGCACGGCCGGCGGCGCTGGTTGCCCAGGGCTCGGCCATCATCTCCGCTCAATCGGGCTTTAGCGCACCGAGGCTACCGCGCCCGCTACCTTCTGCAGGAACGCCGAGGTCGAGAGCCAGCTCTTGTCGGGATAGTAGGCGAAGACCGGACTGCCGCCGCGGATGGTGTTGATGATCTTCTGCGAGATTTCCGGACGCACGGCGGGACAACCCCAACTGCGGCCCAGGCGGCCGAGCACCTTCACCGCTTCCTGGCTGACGTACGAAGCACCGTGCATGACGATGGCGCGGTCCCAGGCCATGTCGTTGATCCCCTCTTCCAGGCCGCGCAGGCGGAGCGAGTAACCGTTGCCCCCTTCGTAGGTATCGGCGGTGACGAAAAGGCCGAGGCTGGTGGCCAGACTGCCGGGACTGTTGGAGAAGAAGTTGGCGACGTCGCCTCCGCTCCCCTTGCCGTGCGCGACCAACTCCCGGAAGAGCAGCTTGTGCGCGGCCAGGTCGAAACAGAAGAGCCGCGGCTGGGATGACGGCAGCGAGTAGTCGATGACGGTCAGAAGGTCGCGGCGCGGAACGAGCCCACGATCTTCCGCGCGCGTGGCCGCCGTCAGGGCGAGCTTCAGAACGTCCGGGCGTAAGCCGGGAGCTTGCCTGACGAGCGAGGAGACGAGGACGTCGGATGAGTCCGCCGCGCGCATCGGTACAGCGAACGCGAGGGCTACAGCGATGGAGAGCAGTAGTCGCTTCATGAATGGTTTTCCGATTGGATCTTGGACTCGGATGATAACAAATAACCGGGCAGACTATTGCCGGCTGGTTCACCTCGTGCACAAGGCGGAGGGCGTGAAACCGATAGCCCTTCTCCTACCCCTGGCCGTTTCCCTGGCTCTGGCCGCCTCCGCGCACGCCGACGTCTTTCGCGTCATCGATGACGATCGCGACGCCGCGCAGGCCCGGGTCGATCTCATCCAGCAGGCGCGGACGGAGATCGATGCCGTTTACTTCCTGGCCCACAACGACCGCATCACCATCACCGCGCTGGCGCTTCTGCGGGAGGCGCGGAGGCGCGGCGTCGGCAACGTGCGGCTGATCGTCGACGCGAATTTTCAGCACATCCCGCGCGCCGTCCTGGCCCACCTGCGCGATGAAGGGGTCGAGGTGCGCGTCTACCATGAGATGACGTTCCGCCATCCGAGCTGGCTCTTTCATCGGATGCACGAGAAGTTCGTCGTCGTCGACGGAGCGCGCTACATCGCCGGAGGACGCAATCTTGCCGAGGAGTACTTCGGGCTGCGCAAACGCAACTTCGTCGACCGCGATGTCTATGTCGACGGTCCGTCCGCGGCGGAAGCGGAGCAGCATTTCGAAAGGCTCTGGGCCAGCAGCGACGTCAGCGCTCTCCGCGTGCGCGTCTCCGACGGCGAGAAGCGCAACGCCTCCCGCATCCTCGACGACGCCGCGCGCGGGAAGGCGCTCGAGGGCTTCGTTTCGTTGAACACCGGCCGGAACTGGTCCGAGGGCCAGAACGACGCGCGGTCCGTGCGCTTTCTTCACGATCCCCTCGGCGACGGCGACGGCTTGCGCGTCGCCGGCCAGCTCGAGGAGATGATCGCCGGCGCGAAGAGCGAGATCGTCATCGAGTCTCCGTATCTCGTCCCCTCCGGATCGATGCTCACGCTGCTGGAGAAAAAACTCGCCGAGGGGGTGCGCGTGCGCATCGTCACGAACTCGCTTCGCTCCTGCGACGGCGCGCTTCCGTTCGCCGGCTACATCAAATACCGCCGCGGCATGATGCGCGACGGGATCGACCTGCGCGAGTACCGCGGGCCGGACACGCTGCACGCGAAGACGCTGGTGATCGACGGACGGACGGTGCTGGTCGGCTCGTACAACATCGACCCACGATCGCAGAACCTCAACAGCGAGGTGATGTGCGTCGCCGAAGACGAAACGATCGCTCAGCAGTTGCTGGCCTCCATCAACCGCCACATCGACAACGCCTGGAGCGTCACGGTGGCGGAGCAGCCCTCCCTCGCGCCGCGCGCATGGCGCTTCCGCGCCTGGGCGGCGCGATTGGTATTGCCGTTGCTGGAGGGGCAGTTGTAGTGCGGTGGGCGGTTGTCGGTTGTCGGTTATCGGTTATCGGTTGTCGGTTCCGCGAAGGAAATCAACCGACAACCGATAACCGACAACGCGCGAAGCCGCAGTGCTCTAATCACCCCATGTACGAAGGCCGAAAGGATCGCCTGCTCACCCGCGCTCAGTTTGCGAGGCGCGTGTTCGGCCACGTCAGCGTGGCAGTCGGCGTGGCGGCGATTTCTTTGTACATCGGGATGGCCGGCTATCACTACCTGGCGGGATTGAACTGGGTCGATTCGCTCCTCAACGCGTCGATGATCCTCGGCGGAATGGGTCCCGTCGACGACCTGAAAACCGACGGCGCGAAGATCTTCGCATCGTTCTACGCCCTTTTCTCCGGCCTGGTCTTCATCGGCCTCGTCAGCGTGCTGCTCGCGCCGTTCATCCATCGCGCCATGCACAAGTTCCACATCGATGAAGAGGGAACCTGACGCGCAACACGCGCTTCCCGTTCGGCCTGGACCACGCAGCCGTCGTGTTGCCCGGCGCTGGAAGTGCCGGCCGTTCATCGTCAACGGCCATCTCAGAGCCGTGATGCAGCGAAGCCTTCAAGGACAACCAACCACTGATCGAAGTGCGGACACTCCGCGCGAATCCGTTCGAGTCCGATGCGACCCGCGGCCATAGGCCCGTGCGCCACTTTTCGATAGGACGGGAAGAGCTTCAGAATGCGCTTGGACGGCGCCCATTCCGGATCGTCGTTGATCTCCTCAGGAGTGGACACGCTCTGACGGATCGCTTCGATGTCGGTTTGCTTCGCCGGATCATTCATGACGCCCGGTAGTGCATCAGGTGATGTGAAGAGCCACGCTTCGTACTCGTGGAGCGCAAGGAAGGGAACGAAATTGCGAGGCGATCCGAAGTAGGCGCCGATCGCTTGTTCCACATGCTCCACACGCTGGCGCGGTGTGCCGTGCGGCCGAGTGTTCATGCCGGGAAAATCAGCAGGCAGCCTGTAGTAGTCGAGAATCGTCGTGACTACCGCGCCTCCAGAACGCAGCAGCTGCCGCAGATCGTTCTCGAATCGAGCAAATCTGGTCACGCCCCCCTTGAAGTTCGGGCCATCCTTGACGCGCTTGGTCACGAGGATGGTCGGATAGAGATAAAGACCACGAGGCCAGAACGCGGGTGCCAAAGCATCTTTGACGAACCGCTCCTCGGTCTGTCCTTCAACGAGGACCAGCGCGCGCGTACTCATGGCCGGCTATGGACGCGCGCCGAGGACATTCTTCTCCCACAGCTCGCCGAGGGCGTAGTCATCGAGCCAACCGCTCATGTCAGCGCGGCTCAGATGACGAAACACGCTCTGCCGATCCTCACGATCAACGGTCCAGACCTGCTCCGGCTCGAATTGATTGACGAGAGTCACCGACTGCGTGGCCACGAGGACCTGCGTGCGGGTGGAGGCAGAGGAGAGCAGACTGGCCAGAAGCGTCACCGCCGCAGGGTGTAGGCCGAGCTCCGGTTCGTCGAGCAGAATCAACGGTGGAAGGCCGGGCTGGAGCAGCAGTGTGGCAAGGCAAATAAATCGGAGCGTACCGTCGGAGAGGGAAGAGGCATTGAAGTACATGTCGCTTCCCTTCTCTTTCCACTCCAGGCGGATCTTGGATGGATTCAGGCGTAACGGCGCGAGGCGGAACTCATCGAAGAACGGAGCGATCTGGCGGATGGTGTCCCGGATGTTGGCCATGTGCTCCGGCTGCATCTCCTGCAGCCAGTAGAGGAACGCGGCAAGGTTCTCCGCCTGGGGACGCAGAAAGCGGTTGTCGTCGACGTCGCTGGTGCCCTTCATGGCTGCAACGTCGCTCGTGTCATGGAAGTGGTAGACGAGGAAACTGTCCAGCTCCGCTGACACAAGAGCAAAGTGCTTGTTTTCTTTCAGCTTCGATTCGTTGCTGAAAACTGTCGCTGGGTGTATCAACCCTTCAATATATTGGTTGTTCTCGCGGGAGAGGACGGTCTCTTCCGTGATCATGAGCGTGTCGTCATCCACGCCCATCAGCTTGATCTGATAGCGGCGCGACGGTTCTCCTACTCCAAACTCAATCGAAAACGACATCGCCGGCGATTGCCGTCGGCCAAAGTAAAGCAGCGAGTCCGCACCACCTTTGATTGCCGTGTACATGGCGAGCCGCTGCTCGACGATTTCATGCAGGAAGCGGAACACTTCGATCAGGTTCGACTTGCCCGAACCGTTGCCACCGATGAAGATGTTCAGTGGTCCCAACCTCAGGGTCTGGTCCCGGATCGACTTGAAGTTCCGGATCGTCAGTGTTTCGAGCGTGCGCATGCGTGTTGAGGAGTATATGTGCTGGGGCTCGGGCCCTAGCCCCGCTGGGCTCCAATGGCCAGAACCTAAGCGGCTCACGGCCGGAGCGCTGGCGTCTCGCCGGCTGGCCCGGCGTGCGTCCCGCCGCCGGGTTACGAGCTACTGTTTGGAGTCTTGCCGGGTCGGGGGCGAGACGCCCCCGAGCCAGCCGGCGAGACGCCAGCGCTCCGTTTTGCTACGTTCAGGCCATTTGAGGTACCGGTTAACTCGCTGATAGATTGGCGCTCTCCCTCGCCCCCCCCGCGTCAGTAGCGGCGGTGGCCTCCACGCGTCGAACTCCGGCGGGAGCAGTTGCAGGATCTCGTGGGCGCGCATGCCGTAGAGGTCGTAGTTGAAGTCGAGTTGCTGGATGACGGCGATGAGGCGGCGGAGGTTGCCGGGGCGGGTGGGGGTGGTGGCGCCGCGTTTGGGGCGGTGGCGTTTGGTGTCCCAGTAGAGGAGATCGATCGCTTCGATGAGGCCCTTGTTCGTGATGAGATCGCGGCGGAATCCGAGGTCGTAGATGAAGGCGCCGCGCTGGTGGACGGGTGGGTGGAGGAGCAGCCGCGCGTTCTGATGGTGGAGGATGAAGAGCCGGTAGGTTTTTCCGCTCCTCGCCGGGATGGTCGAGCTCCGGATCGGCCCGCGGGTCTCCGGTGAGGCCGCGTGTTCCGGAGTCTTCGATGAGGAGATAGGGAACGGCTTCGCCGTCATTCTTCGCGGCTCTGGGGATGGCAGCTACCGAACAGAGCCTTGACTCGCCTGGTCGCGCCAGCGTAACGTTCCTGTAACATTTCCTGCCCTAAAAAATTGAATCGCGGAGGGAAGCCATGAAGCTTCGTCTGTTTCTCATCCTTGTCGTGCTTGGCTTCGTGGGGATACCGCTGGCAGCCCAGACGGTCACTGGCACGATGCGCGGGGCCACGACGGATCGCTCGGGAGGGGCATTGCCGGGGGTGACGATCACGATCCGGAATGTCGAAACCGGGCTCGAGCGTGTCGTCGTCACCGACAAGTCGGGTTCGTACAACGCGCCGTTCCTGCAGATCGGCCGTTACAACGTTCAGGCGGAACTGTCCGGCTTCGGAACGATGCGCCGCAACGACGTGCGCGTCGATCTGAACACGACCGCCGTGCAGGACTTCATTCTCGATCCGGCCATGCAGGAGACGGTGACGGTTGCCGGCGATGCTCCCCGCATTGACGTCACCGACGGCGAAGTCAAGCAGACCATGCGGGCGAAGGAGATCGCGACGCTCCCCGCACCCGATCAGACCAACTTCCTCCGCCTGGCGTCGGTGTTCACCGGCTACCAGGAGAACCCGACCAGCGGTCAGGACAACCCGGCCCTCTCGTCAGGATCGTCCGTTAATTTCAACGGCACGGGAACGCGCGGCGCGACGTTCCAGATCAACGGCGTGAACAACGACGATGCTTCCGAGAACCAGAATCGGCAGAACGTGCCCATGGCCACGATCGAGTCATTTCAGATTCTGACGAACAGTTTCAGCGCGGAGTTCGGGCGCGGCTACGGCTCGGTCGTCCTCGTTCAAACCAAGCAGGGAACGAACACCGTCGACGGCGAGATCTACGACTACGCCCAGGACAACAAATACATCACGCGCGACGCCACGCAGGTCACCCTCGATCATGGAAACCACTATCGCCGCCAGTTCGGCGCCACGGCCGGATTCCCGATTCTCCGCGACCGGCTGTTCGCGTTCATCAATACCGATCAGATACAGGACAAGGGCGACGTTCTCACCACGCGCGGCGTTTTCCTGCCCAGCGACCTCGATCCCGCCAAGCGTTTGACACTTGGCAATAACACGGCCGCCAATCGTGCCTGGCAGGACTCGATCATCGCCCGCTTTCCTCAATCGCCTCCGAACGCCACCAACGTCGCCTCGCGCGCCTATCAGGGATTCCAGCACAGCGATCTGCCGAAGAGAGACTCTTCGGCGAGGCTCGATTTCAATGCCACGCTCAAGAACACGATGACCGCCCGTTACCAGAGGAGCCATCAGGAGAACCATCCGGGAGAGCTGATCATCGGCGAAGAGGCGGGGCAGGTGAATCATCAATCCAGCTTCGGCTTCACCTGGACCAACATCCTCTCGTCCGATACGGTTCAGGAGGGCCGCATCGGGATCGGTACGCGCGAAGTGGCCTGGACGATTACGGACGGCGCGCAAACGCCGGTGGTGCGGATGTCCGGCGGCACGGGCATCACCTTCACGATTCTCGGCAATGCCGGCGCCTTCCCGATCATCCGCAATCAACGCGACAACCAGCTCGTCTACAACGTCTCCTCGGCGCGCTGGGCCAAGCACACGCTGAAGCTGGGCACCGACTTGCGCCGGTCCTCGCTGAATGACCGCGCCGAGAGCTTCAATCGTGGTTTCTGGAGCTTCTCGGCCACATGCCAGGGCGTCAACTACGGAACGGCCATCGCCGCCTTCTGGGCCGGCTGCGTCAACTCGTTTACGAAGTCATTCGGGCCGGCATACCTGCAGCACAGACTGACCGAGGAAAACGTGTACGCGCAGGACGACTGGCGTCCGACGGACAATCTCGTCCTGAACCTCGGCGCACGCTACGAGAACGTCAGCCCCCCGAAGGAGCGCAACAACCTCGTCGACTACGGCTTCGGCAGCAGCAGCTACGTCGACCCGCGCCTCGGATTCGCCTACTCGCCGAATTGGGAGGGCAACCGCTTCGTCCGCGCGCTGACCGGCGGCAACGGAAAGTTCTCCATTCGCGGCGGCTTCGGCATTTTCCACGGCCGTGTGTTCCAATCGGTTTTCTCCCAGGGGGGCGCGAGCGTTCGCTTCAACCCGCCCAACGCTGCCTCGATCTCGCAGTCGTCGACGAACCTCGCGGATCCACTCAATGGATTCGTCTTCACACCAGGGTTCCCCGCCGCACGCGTCAGCGCCACGTTCGTCGATCCGAATCTGAAGATGCCCGAGTCGCGGCAGTGGAATCTCACCTTCGAACGGCAAGCCTTCTGGAACTCCCGCTTCCGGGCCAGCTACATCGGTACGCTCGGCAAGAATCTGCTGCAGTATCGATGGGACAACGTTCCGGTCGCTCCCGCAGCACCGGGCACGGCGGGCGCGACCTGGGTCGTGGCCCAGGATTGGCGCTGCGCCGGAACGGGAACAGCCGGCGTCCCGACGAACTCCACCTGTCCGACCGCTGTCCCGATCGCGGCGAATGAAGTGAGCCTTCGCGTGCCGCGCACGGACCAACGGCGGCCCGACGCCCGCTACGGCGACGTGCGCGTCGTCGGCAACCTCGCCGAGAGCTGGTACCACGCCGGACAGCTCGAGTGGGAGACGGGCGACTACCACGGCTTCACGGGCCGCATGACCTATACCTATGGAAAGGCGCTCGATACCGGCGCCGAGACGACCGATCAGGGCATCGGTGACGTCGGCATCTTTCCCCCGCGTCCGGGGACGTCGGAGTTTGCGAGGGGCTACTCGCGCTTCGACGTTCGCAACCGGTTCACGATGGCCAGCGCCTATACGCTGCCATGGTTGAAGAATCG
>Ga0247668_1000075_pt1 | contig 35819 bp, 38 predicted proteins | sample CNK09_metaG_FD_182737 | JGI IMG/M metagenome (GOLD analysis project Ga0247668, IMG submission 182737) | Soil microbial communities from Purdue University Martell Research Forest, Indiana, United States - CNK09 | ecosystem: Environmental > Terrestrial > Soil > Temperate forest > Bulk soil...
ATTGATTCTTCAGCAACCCCTATCGCGGGTTCATCTCCACTTCACCGGCGCCAAAACGCGCCGTTAACCGGCTCAGGATGACAGTGAATTTGAGAGGCGGGCGCCGCACGCCAGCGCTCCTTACTTGAGGTCTTCGATGCCTGCCGGAAGGCTCACGGAAATCGTCTTCGCATCGAGGTCCACCTTCGTGCAGATCTCCGCAGCGAAGGGAACATCGAAACGGCCCTTGGGTCCCTCGACCACCAGAAGCAGACCCGCCCCGGTTTCTTCTACATCGACGACTTTCCCCCGATCCTGTCCCTCGGCATCAATCAGTGTCAGACCGACGAGGTCGTGGAGAAAGTATTCATCGGCGTCGAGTTTCCGCGCATCCGCCTCCGGGATCTCGATGGTCCAGTTCTGCAGCTTCTGAACATCCTCGGGCGATTCGATGCCGGAGAACTTCACGAGCGCGCGGCCGGCATGGATGCGCACACTGTCGATGACGGCTTCGCGCGTCTGCTCCTCATCGGGCGAGACGAGGGTGACGGCGCGAAGATCCGTGAAGCGCTCAGGGGAATCGGACCACGCTTCGACGCTGGCCTCGCCGCGGACCCCATGCGCTTTTCGGATGATGCCGAGGGCGATGCGGTCGCCAGGCATGGACGTCAGTCGACGATGTCGAGGGTGTAGCGGCGGCGTGTTTTCTGGCCGGCCGCGGTGAGGAGCGTGCGCATGGCGCGCGCAGTCCGGCCCTGACGGCCGATCACCTTGCCGAGGTCTTCCTGGGCCACTTCGAGCTCGATGACCGTCTGATCGCCGCGGTTGTACGCATGCGTATTCACCGCCTCGGCATCATCGACGAGCGACTTGGCGACGAACTCAATCAGCTCTTCCATGGAGCGAGATTACGCGGTTTTGTTCTTTTTCAGCAGTGATTTGACGGTCGGCGAGAGCTGAGCACCCTTGCTGACCCAGTAATCGACGCGCGTGCTGTCGATCTTCACGTCAGCCGGGTTCTTCTTCGGATCGTAATGGCCGATCTGCTCGATGGTGGCATTGCTCGGAGTCTTCAGCGAGTCGGAAACGACGACGCGATAGAACGGCGAGTGGGTCGCGCCCTGGCGGCGCAGGCGAATCTTCAACATGTCGTGTGGTGCTCCTTCGTGAATCGGGCCGGCAATCCTACCGAACCGGGGCGTGAAACCGCAACGGGTACTCTGTCATTCCGCGGTGAAGAAGGTCGCGGGGTCTCGCGGTTGCGCGGTCTCGAGGTGTTCGGGGCGAAGGGCAGCGACAAACGACCGACGACCGCGAGACCCAGCAACCGCGAGACTCCGCGACCGCTACTGCAGCATCCCCGGCGGCATCCCCTTCATCATCTTGCCGAACTTCCTTGCGCCGAAGCCTTTGGAGAAGCTGCGCATCATCTTCTTCATCTGCAGGTACTGCTTCAGAAGCTGATTGATCTGCTGGACCGAGGTGCCGGAGCCTTTGGCAATTCGCTTCTTCCGTTTGCCGTCGATGACCTGCGGAAACTCACGCTCTTTCTTCGTCATCGAGTCGAGGATGGCCTGCATCCGGACGATGGCTTTCTCATCGATGTCGTCCTCGCTGATCTTCCCGGCGCCGGGAAGCATATTCACCAGCGACGAGAGCGGTCCCATCTTCTTGACCTGCAGGAGCTGCGCGCGGAGGTCTTCGAGTGTGAATTTGTCCTTGGCAACACGACTGGCGAGCCGCTCAGCTTCCTTGCGGTCGATCTCGGTCTCGACCTTCTCGATGAGCGACAGCACGTCGCCCATCCCGAGGATGCGCGAGGCCATCCGGTCGGGATGGAAGACGTCGAGGTCGGCGTACTTTTCGCCGACGCCGACGAGCTTGATGGGGCGATTGACGACCGACTTGATCGAAAGGGCGGCGCCGCCGCGGGCATCGCCGTCGAGTTTCGTGAGGACGATACCGGTCACGGCGAGGCGGTCATCGAACTCCTTGGCCGATTTCACGGCGTCCTGGCCGGTCATGGCGTCGGCGACGAAGAGGATCTCGCTCGGACGGGTGTCGCGCTTGATGGCATCGAGCTCCGACATCAGCTCGGCGTCGATATGCAGGCGGCCGGCGGTGTCGAGGATGACGGTGTCGTAGAGGAGCGTCCGGGCATCGGTCACGGCGCGGCGGGCGATCGAAAGGGGATCGCGGTCGTCGCCGATCTCGAAGAACGGCACCTTCACGTTGCCGGCAACGACACGGAGCTGCTCGATGGCGGCGGGACGGTAGACGTCGCAAGGAACCAGGAGCGGACGGCGGCCGCGGTTCTTGAGATGCAGGGCCAGTTTTCCCGAGGTCGTGGTCTTGCCGGAGCCCTGAAGGCCGACCATCATCACCACCGCCGGCGAACCGACCAGAGCGAGGCCGACTTCGTTCCCGCCGAGAAGCTCCTGCAGCTCGTCGCGAACGACTTTGGTCACCTGCTGGGCAGGTGAGAAGGCCGTGAGGACATCCTGGCCGACCGCTTTTTCGCGGACGCGGTTGGTGAACTCCTTGACGACTTTGAAGTGGACGTCGGCCTCCAGCAGCGCGACGCGGATTTCCTTCAGCGCGTTGTCGATGTGCCACTCGTTGAGGGCCGCCTCACCGCGCAGGGTCTTGAAGACCCGGTCCATCTTGTCCTGCAGGTTATCGAACATGCGGGACTAGAAACGCGAAGGGAGCGCTGTCATTCCGAGCTCTCAGTCTTGGCTGATGATGCCGAGTCGCTTCAACAACGCTACGTATTCTTCGAAGGTCAACGGACAATCAACGAAGCGTCCGAAGTCGGCGTTGGTCTCCAGCCGCATTTGCGCGCGCATTCGCTTGCTCAGTCCGGGTCCGATTTCCTTTTCGCCGTGCGAGATCTTCGTCGAAATGCCGACGTCGCACCCGCGGTATTTGAAGTGGTAGTAGGCGTGGTCGCCTTGCCGCTTGACGAAGCCTTTTCGCAGCAAAGCGGCATCAACCTCACGCGCCGGAAACGGCTTCATTCAGGCCTTACGAGACCTTCGTAGATTCTTTTCAATTCCACACCAGCTCCTGCAACTTCATCGTCACGGAGAGAGTTGTAGTAGCGCCAGTAGTAAGCGAGATCAGCAGCAAATGCTTCAACGGCCTCATCGAGCGAAGGCCCCTTCGCGAAGATATGAAGAGACTCGCTCTCGACAAAATATGCGCCGTCCTCGATAGCGACCTGAAGCACCACCGGCTTGGAGAGCGACAGCGTACGGCCCTCGAAGACGAATGACGTCAGAGGCAGGGTTTCGGCACGAAGAGACGCTGCTGCGTGGGCCATGAGGGTCACATGATGACACAATACCTGCTCGAAATTGCCCCTGCCGGATCGTCGTTTCGATCTCCGTGGCCTCGCTCGCACAGCGGCTTCCCGACAACGTGCCGGGCGACTTTTTCGTCGACGACACATGCATCGATTGCGACGCCTGCCGCATCTTCGCGCCGCAGGTTTTCAGCGACAAAGGCGACCAATCGAGCGTCTATCACCAGCCTGAAACAGAGGAAGAGCTCCTCGCGGCCGAAAAGGCGCTCATCTCCTGCCCGACGGCATCGATCGGATCCGTGACAAAGCAGGACATGCGGCCGGCATTGGCGGCGCTGCCGGAGCTCGTCGATGGCGACGTCTACCGCTGCGGCTATGCCTCGGAATCGTCATTCGGTGCGATCAGCTATCTGGTCCGCCGACCGTCAGGAAACCTCCTCATCGACTCGCCACGCTTCTCAGGACCGCTTGTCAAAAAGTTTGCCGCGATGGGCGGCGTATCGCGGATGCTCCTGACGCATCAGGACGACGTCGCCGATCACGCCCGGTTCGCGGAACGATTCGGTTGCCAGCGCGTTCTGCATCGCGACGATGTTCATCCACGCACCGCGTCCATCGAGCTGCAGCCCTCAGGCCGCGATCCGATTGCCCTTGGCGATGACCTGCTCATGATTCCGACGCCCGGTCACACCCGGGGTCATGTGGTTTTCCTCGATCGCGAGACGTACCTCTTCACCGGCGATCATCTGGCCTGGAGCGAGCGCCGGGGCCATCTCTACGCGTTTCGGAGCGCCTGCTGGTACTCCTGGCCCGAGCAGATCCGTTCCATGGAGCGCCTCCTCGACTACCGCTTCGAATGGGTCCTGCCCGGTCACGGCCGTCCCGTACACCTCGATGCGTCGTCCATGCGCGCGAGTTTGGAGCGCTGCATCGAGTGGATGCGTTTAGGATAACGGCCAACAAGTCCAGCAAGGAGAATTCATGAAGCGATTCGTAGTCGTGTCTGCGGCTCTGTTCGTTGCCTTCGCCCTCTCCGCGGCGCCGATCACGCTACATGTCGATGCGACCGGTGTTGCCTCGAACGTCTATCACGCGCATCTGACGATGCCGGCGACGCCCGGGCCGATGACCCTCTATTACCCGAAGTGGATTCCGGGTGAGCATGGGCCGACGGGGCCGATCAACGGCCTGACGGGGCTGCAGATCAAAGCCAACGGCACTGCTGTTCCCTGGCTACGCGATCCTGTCGACATGTTCGCCTTTCAGGTCGAGGTGCCGGCCGGGGCGACGTCGCTCGACATCGATCTCGACTACCTGGCGCCCGCGCCCGGCGCTAATTTCACGGCAGGTGCTTCGACGTCGCCGCGGCTGGCGGTACTGAGCTGGAACACGGTGCTGCTTTACCCCAAGACCGCGGCTCACAGCGATTCACTGGAGGTCGATGCATCCCTTCACATTCCGGCCGGCTGGCAGTACGCGACGGCGCTGGAGACGCGCGGGCGCAGCGGCGATGAGATTACGTTCGAATCAGCGTCGCTGACGCGTGTGATCGATTCGCCCGTGCAGATCGGGACGATCCTGCGCAAGATCGACATTCCAAGCCACTCCCCGCTGAAACACACGCTGAATCTGCTCTCCGAAAGCACCGAGGCTACACAAACGCCCGACGACTTCGCCGCGCAATACGGCCGTCTGGTCGACGAGGCATCGGCCCTATTCGGCGCGAATCACTATCGTCATTACGACTGGCTCCTGACGCTGAGCGATGGCGTGGCGCACTTCGGCCTCGAACATCACGAGTCGAGCGACGATCGAACCGATGAGCCGGCGTTGCGGGAGGACACCAGCCGCAAGTGGGTCTCGACACTGTTGGCCCATGAATTCGTGCACTCGTGGAACGGCAAGTACCGCCGTCCGGCGGGTCTGGCTACCGGCAACTACGACAAACCGATGACCGGCGAGCTTCTCTGGGTTTACGAGGGTCTGACCGAATACCTCGGCGATCTCCTTCCCGTGAGGAGCGGGATTCTCTCGACGGATGACTACCGCGAAAACCTTGCCGAGACCGCGGCCAATATGACGCAGCACGTCGGGCGCACTTGGCGTCCGCTGCTCGACACGGCCGTCGCCGCGCAACTTCTCTACGAAGCGCCGGGAGCGTCGACGAACTGGCGTCGCAGCGTCGATTACTACCCCGAGGGCGAGCTGCTTTGGCTCGACGCCGACATGACCATCCGATCGCTCACGAACGGCAAGAAATCGCTCGACGATTTCTGCCGCGCCTTCTATGGCGGCGCGAGCGGACATCCCGACCTCAAGCCATACACCTTCGACGACATCGTCGCCGCACTGAACGCGGTCGCACCGCACGACTGGCGGGCGTTTCTCAATGAACGGCTGACGTCGATGTCGCCTACGCCGCCGATGGGAGGCATCGAGCAGGCCGGCTGGCACCTCGTCTACACCGACAAGCCGAACACGGCGTTGCAGTACTACGAGGGACGCAACAAAGGCGCCGATCTGAGCGCGTCGGTGGGCTTCTCGGTCAGAGACAACGGCACGATCAACGACGTCGTGCCCGCTTCCGTGGCCGCGCGCGCCGGCCTCACGCCGGGAGGGCACATCGTCGCCGTCAACGGCCGCGCGTACACCGCGGCACGGTTACGCGACGTCATCAAAGCTTCCGGCAGCGCCACCACGCCGATGACGATCATCGTGCAGAACGGCGAGTTTTACACGACCGTCTCCGTCGACTATCACGGTGGCGAGCGCTATCCGCATCTGGAACGCGTGACCGGAAAGGCGGATTGGATGGAGGCGCTCACGAAACCGCTGATGCCGCCGCCACCGGCTCCTCCGAAAAAGAAGTAGACAACGAAAAGGGCGCGGTCGCCCGCGCCCTCGCTGCAATGCGTTGATCGGAGGATTAGTCTTTGCGCATCCGGCGGTGATGCTTGGTTGTTTCAGTCGTCGTGGTCGTCGTCTCGGTCGTGCTCGAGGCCATCGGGGTCTCGACCACCGGAGCCGGAGCGGGGGTCTCGACGATCGGCGCCGGAGCCGGAGTCTCCGCGATGACGGGGGCCGGGGCCGGAGCCGGAGTCTCGATGACCGTTGTCTCGGTGGTCGACGGCGTCTCGATGGTGGCCGCCGACTGCGTGACCGTCACGTCAGAGCCGGTCTTCTTCGGAACGAGGTTGACGTTCGTGTTCGTGCCGACCGTGTTGCTGTTGCCGGCGCTGCCGACCGAACTGCTGGTGTACGCGCGGCCGCTGCTGTCAACGGCTGCCGGTCCGGACATCACGGCCGGAGTCGACGGGGTACTGACGCCCTCGGCATTGGACGGCGCCGCGACCGCCGCGACCGTTGTGCCGCTGCTCGATGATGACGGTTCTTCCGTGCGAATCTGCCCATAGCCCTGGTCCGCGGTGGAAGTATGGTGTGCACACGCGCCCATCACGATCACGAGCGCCGCCGACCCGATGCCGGCAACTGCTTTCTTCAGAAACGTTTCTTTTTTCATTTTCCTGCTCCTTGCTGCCTTCTAGCTGGCAGCTCGTTTGTGCCTCTTGGCGATAAACGGAAGAGCAACTAGCTTGCCTAAATTTATTTATCTAAGATGAGCGAATGGCAGAGCGCGTCTGGAAAGTAAGTGAGCTCATCCGTCAGATCAACGTGGAGCTCTTTCGATACAACGACATAAGCGTCGAAGGCGAAGCGACGAATGTCGTTCGTTCCGCTGCCGGCCACCTCTATTTTTCGATCAAGGATGCCCGCGCGCAGATGCGGGTGGTCCTTTTTGCCACGAATGCACGCTTCCTTCGCTTCCGAATCGAGAACGGATTGCAGCTCGTCGTCCGCGGACGGTTGACGCTTTACGAGCAAAAGGGAGAGTTTCAGCTCAACGCCGTGGCGGTGGAGCCGGCCGGTCTGGGCGCACTGCAACTGGCGTTCGAACAGCTCAAAAAGCAGCTCGCCGATGAGGGGCTGTTCGACGCGGCCAGGAAAAAACCGATCCCGATGCTGCCGCAGCGGATCGCGATCGTCACCAGTCCGACCGGCGCAGCCATCCGGGATGTGTTGAACGTCCTCGGCCGGCGTTTCGCCGGCCTTCACGTGCAGGTCTATCCCGTGCGCGTGCAGGGACGCGATGCGGCGCGTGAGATCACCATCGCCATCCGCCACCTCTCTCGCTGGCAGTTGCACGACGTCCTTCTGATCTGCCGCGGAGGAGGTTCGCTCGAAGACCTGTGGGCCTTCAACGAAGAGCCGGTGGCGCGCGCGGTGGCTGACTGCACCATCCCAACGATCTCCGCGATCGGACACGAGACCGACTTCACCATCTGCGACTTCGTAGCCGACCTGCGCGCGCCGACGCCGTCCGCCGCCGCGGAGATCGTGATCCGCGCCAAGAGCGAGCTATGCACGCAGCTCGATCACATGACGCGGCGTGTGCGGCAGGTAGTCGAGTCGCGCGTCCGCAATTACCGCCACGAGCTGCGCCATCTCGCCTCATCCGACCGCCTGGGCATGGTGCCGCGCCGTGTCGCTCTCCGGCGTGAGCGCCTCAATCGCAGCCGCGTGACACTTTTCCGCATGCTGGAAGCACGAGCGCGATCGATGCGGTCGCGGCTCGCCGCCGTGAACGCACCGCTGCTGCGATTCCCCGAGCTGGTTGCACGCGAGCGCGAGCGTCTCCGCTCGGCGGCCGCCACACTCGGCGCCGTCTCTCCACTCTCGGTCCTCTCGCGCGGCTACGCCATCGCCTTCTCGCGCACAAAGCGCGGGCGCAGGAAACCGATTCTCGATGCGAATGCGGTCGCCATCGGCGAGCTGATCGAAGTGCAGTTGAAGAAGGGCCGCATCGAATGCACGGTTGACGCAAAGACCATGGGGCTTGAGACTGTGTGGCCCCTGACGAAAGAATGACCGGTACCCATGGCCCGCAAATCCAACGAATTCGAAAAAGCCTTTCAAAACCTCGAGACGATCGTGAAGCGTCTGGAGTCGGAGGAGATGCCGCTCGACGAGTCGCTGCAGCTCTTCGAGGAAGGCGTCCGCCTTTCCCGCTTCTGCAATCAGAAGCTCGAGGAGGTGGAGAAGAAGATCGAACTGATTCTGGCCGACGCGAAAGGGCAGCCGCGGATCGAGCCGTTCGAGAGCGAGGATCTCGATGAGCGGTCCGAGCTGCACCCCGAGGACGATGAGGAGTGAGCGCGCTCCATGACTATCTGAACGAGAAGCGGCAACTCGTCGATCGCGTGCTCGGCGCGAACCTCCCGCCCGCGGATACACCGCCCGCCGTCATCCATGAGGCGATGCGTTACGCGGTCCTCGGCGGCGGCAAGCGCATCCGGCCGATCGTCGCCATCGCGGCGGCTGAAGCGTGCGGCGCGGACATGGGGGACCTCCTCGTTCCAATCGCCGCGCTGGAGCTGATCCATACCTACTCGCTCGTTCACGATGATCTTCCCGCCCTCGACAACGACGACCTCCGCCGCGGACGCAAGACGACGCACGTCGTCTTCGGCGAGGCGATGGGTATTCTCACCGGTGACGCGCTGCTGACCGAAGCGTTCGCATGGCTGGCCCGGCCGGTGGCGGGCGTCGATGCCGCACACCAGCTTCGGGCCGTGCGCGAAATTGCCATCGCCGTCGACTCGAAAGGAATGATCGGCGGGCAGGTCGCGGACGTCATCACCACCGGCACGAACGAAGCGAGCGCCGAGCTGCTCGATTTCATCCACCGCAACAAGACCGGCAAACTGCTGACGGCGTCCGTGGTTCTCGGCGGGCTGCTCGCCGGCGCGCCCGAGGAGAAGATCGATGCGCTCCGCCGCTACGGCAATGCCATGGGGCTGGCCTTCCAGATCGTCGATGATCTGCTCGATCAGGAAGAAGACGCCGCGACCCTGGGTAAGACGGCTGGGAAGGATCTTGCACAGGGAAAGCTGACCTATCCGGCGCTGTTCGGCACGGACGCCGCTCGCGCCAGGGTTGAATCGCTGCTCGAAGAGGCGGTGCGCAACGCTGCTATCATCGGCGGCCCTGTGAACTATCTCGCCGGGATCGCGCGTTTCATCTGCGAACGGCGATCGTGAGGCGCCGAAGCTGCCATGACGCTCCTCGACACCATCAACTCTCCGAAAGACCTTCGGAAACTCGACCGCAAACAGCTCCATGAGCTCGCGGGAGAGATTCGCCACCGCATTATCGAGGTCGTCTCGCGAATCGGCGGGCACTTCGGCGGCAACCTCGGTATCGTCGAGCTGACGCTGGCGCTGCACTACGTCTTCAACACGCCCCGCGACCAGATCGTCTTCGACACCGGCCACCAGTCCTACCCGCACAAGCTCATCACCGGACGCCGCGATACGTTCGACACCATCCGCATGCACGGCGGGATCTCCGGCTTCTGCAAACGGGAAGAGTCGGAGTACGACGTCTTCAACGCCGGCCATGCTTCGACCTCGATCTCCGCCGCCCTCGGCATTGCCGTGGCGCGCGACATCAAGGAGGAGAACTACCGCGTCGTGGCCATCATCGGCGACGGCGCGCTGTCGGGCGGCCTGGCGCTGGAAGGCCTCAACCAGGCCGGCCATCTCAAGCGCAAGTTGATGATCATCCTCAACGACAACGACATGTCGATCTCGACCAACGTCGGTGCCATGTCGGGCTACCTGAACGGGCTCCTCAAGGGGCAGGCCTACAACCAGGCCAAGGATCTGGCCAGGGGCATCATGGATCGCATCCCTCTCGTCGGCGGGAAGCTCCACGGCATGGCCAGCGACATGGAGCAGCTTTTCAAACACATGATCGTCCCGGGGACGCTTTTCGAAGAGCTCGGGTTCAAGTACATCGGGCCCTATGACGGTCACGATCTCGACTTCCTGATCGATCTGTTCGAGAAGAACAAGGACTACAACGGTCCGCTCCTGGTTCATGTGATCACGAAGAAGGGGAAGGGCTACACGCCGGCGGAAAACCGGCCGATCTGGTCGCATGGCGTCTCGCCGTTCGACATCGATTCGGGCGACGTGGTGAAGTCGACGAAATCAACGCCACCGAGCTACACGGCCGTTTTCTCCGAGACGCTCATCGAGCTGGCCAGGCGAGAGCCGAAGATCGTCGCCATCACCGCGGCGATGCCCGACGGCACGGGACTCGACAAGTTCGGGAAGGTGTTCCCGGAGCGCATGTTCGACGTCGGCATTGCCGAGGAGCATGCGGTGACATTCTGCGGAGGCATGGCCACGCAGGGAATGAAGCCGATCGCGGCGATCTATTCAACCTTCCTGCAGCGAGCGTTCGATCAGGTCTTCCACGACGTCGCCATCATGGATCTGCCGGTGGTTTTCGCGCTCGACCGCGGCGGCATCGCCGGCGCCGACGGGCCGACACACCATGGAATCTACGACATGGCGTACCTGCGGATCTTCCCGAACATGATCTGCATGGCTCCGAAGGACGAGAACGAGCTGCGGCACATGCTGAAGACTTCGTTCGAAACGGGCCATCCGACCTCTCTGCGTTACCCGCGCGGCAATGGCTTCGGCGTGGCCATGGACGCCGAGCTGCAGTCCTTGCCGATAGGCAAAGGCGAAGTGATGCGCGAGGGCGAGGCCGGTGTGATCTTCGCGATCGGCAACGAAGTGTGGCCGGCGGTACAGGCGGCGGAGATCCTTGCGAAAGAGGGAATCGAGGTCGCGGTCGTCAACGCGCGCTTCATCAAGCCGCTCGACGATGCGCTGATCACGAAGTACTGCCGCCCATTCGCCCGCGTGATCACGGTCGAAGAAGGCTCACTTGCCGGCGGCTTCGGCTCGGCCATCATGGAACGCGTCCAGCAACTCGGCATCCGCGACGTCCAGTTTCACCGCATCGGGATCCCGGACGAGTATGTCCATCATGGCGCGCAGGATGTGCTCCGCGCGCAGTACGACCTCGATGCGAACGGGATTGCCAAGAGGGTGAGGGATTTTGTGGGAGAGAAAAAATTGGGGACGATTGGGGAGTTTGGCGCGATGGCCGACGAAATCTGGAAGGACGTGCCTGACGAAGTTTTACGCCGGATGCATGAAAAGGGACACGATTCCGATCACATCGATGAGGTCGTCTATGGTCTCAGGCGACGCGTATCGACCAAGTGATGACGACGTACTTCGCCGATACCTGGTACCTCATCGCCAGTGTCGATCGATCGGATCAACATCACACGAAAGCCTTGCGACTCGAACGAAGGTTAGCTGGCAACCGCCTGCTGACGCACGAATACGTTCTGGGTGAATTCCTGACGTATTTTTCTGGCGAAGGGGCGTTTGCAAGGGCGCGAGCCGTTGATACGGTGCGAGCGACCCGTCGCTCCTATGAAGTCGTCGAGTCAAATCCCCTCCTTTTTGAATACACCCTCGACCGTTACGCCCACCGCCTCGATAAGGAATACTCCTTCGTTGACTGCATGTCGATGGTGCTGATGGAGCATCGTGGCATCACCCACGTCCTCACCAACGACCACCACTTCCGCCAGGAAGGCTTCACCGTCGTCAACGAATGAAAAAACAGCGTCTCGACGTCGCTCTTGTCGAGCGTGGCCTCTGCGACACGCGTTCGAAGGCGCAGTCGCTGATCATGGCTCGGCGGATCCTGGTCAACGGGCGGCATGCCGACAAGGCGGGAACGGGCGTCGGCGATGACGACGAGCTGCGGATCGAGGAGCTGGAGCACCCCTGGGTTGGGCGGGGCGGGATCAAGCTCGCGCATGCCCTGCGCGAATTCGGGATCAGTGTCGAAGGCAAAATCTGCGTGGATATCGGCGCGTCGACCGGCGGCTTCACCGACGTAATGCTGAAGAACGGCGCGAAGAAGGTCTACGCCATCGACGTCGGGTACGGACAGATCGACGCTTCCCTGCGCAACGATCCGCGCGTCGTCAACCGCGAGAAGGTCAACGCGCGCTATCTCACTGCTGACGACTTTGACGATGTCATCGAATTCGTATCGGTCGATGTCTCCTTCATCCCGCTGAAACTGATCCTGCCCGCGGTGGCCACGTTCCTTCAAGGAGAGCTGGTGGCGCTGATCAAACCGCAATTCGAGGTTGGAAAAGGCGAAGTCGGAAAGGGCGGAATCGTTCGCGACGACACGAAGCGCACGGCCGCGGTCGATGCGGTCCTGGCCTCAGCGCGCGAGCACGGCTTCGACGTCAAAGGCCTGATCGAGAGCCCGATCAAAGGCGCCGAGGGGAACGTCGAATATTTGATGTACGCGGGAAATTTGCGCGATCGGGCCATCTAATGGTGGGCAGTCGGATTTCTGCGGTGAGCCGTGCCTCGTCTGGGTCGCGCGGTTCGCCAACGGGTCCGGCTGCACTTTTTTTCTGGCGGTGCTAACCACGGCTCAGAAAATACTCGCGCAGCCCCTCTTCCCACGACTCGGAATGGACGCCGGTGAGCCGCTCGTAACGCTCCGTCGAGAGAACCGAGTACGCCGGGCGGATCGCCGGCCGTGGAAACTCGCTGCTCGTCACGGGGATCACTGTCGTATCGGCTCCGGCGCTGGCCACGATCCCCTGAGCGAAGTCGAACCAGGTGCACTCCGGACTGTCCGCGTAGTGGATGATGCCGCGCGCGTCCGCATCCGCGTGTGCCAGCCGTGCCACACGAACGATGGCATCGGCCAGGTGCGGCGTGTAGGTCGGCCGTCCGCGCTGATCGTGCACCACGCGTAGCGGGTTCGTCCCCTTGCGAATCTGATTGCGGATCGCCTCGATGAAATTCGGACCATGGACGCCGAACAACCAGGCCGTGCGGAGGACGACATGCTTCTGAGCCAGGCTCGCAGCCTGCTCTCCGATCAGCTTCGAACGGCCGTATGCCGACAGCGGCACGGTCGGATCATTGACCTCGTAGGGTGTCCGTTTCGAGCCGTCGAAGACAAAGTCGGTCGAGAGCTGCACGAGCAGCGCATCGACATCATTCGCCGCGCCGGCGAGAAACTCGACCGCGGAGCCGTTGATCGCCGTGGCCAGATGCTCATTCGCCTCGGCGTCGTCGACTTTCGTGTACGCGGCACAGTTGACGATGACGTCCGGCCTGGCCCTGCGAATCACGTTACGAACCGCGGGAGCGTCGGTGATGTCGAGATCCGCCTTCGTGACGGCGGTGACGTGCTCTTCGCGCATTTCCAGGGCCGCGCAAAGGTCGCGCCCCACCATCCCGCCCGCTCCGGTGACGAGCCAGCGCAGCGTCACGCGTACTTTCCGCCGTCGGTCTTGAGCTGCACCTTGATCTGCCGCGACTCGCGCGGAATGATCAGGCCGAGGGCGAAGAAGGCGTAAAGGATGCGGGCGTTGTCCGATGCGGCAAGAGGCGGCGTGTTCACCAACTCATAAAGCACCTTGCGGCCATCGACGGCATCGAGCAGGTGCTGTTCGTCCTCGTGAAGCACCAAACCCTCGCTATGCCCGGCCGCGCGCGCGAAAAGTGTCGTCTTCGTGCCGAGGCGGGCAACGAGCGCGCGTGCATCCGCCACATGTCGGACACCACGCAGAATGGCCATCGGAACCGGGACATCGACTTTGATGAACTCCAGCTTCTTGTCGCGGCCGGCGGTAAAGCTGACCGTCCCCGCGTCCCAGCCGAAGATTGGCCAGATGATCTCCTCGATCTGTTCGTGAACGGCGACGAAAAGATCTCGCGGTGAGAGAATTTTCATCTCCACCAGCGTGGTGCCGTGACGGTTGCCGCTGGCCCGAGCGCGCGTGAGGCTCTCCTCGTATTGATGGCGGGTGATGCGCCCTTCGCGCAGAAGCTTGTCACCGAGCGATTCGCCGATCTGGTTGGTGGTGGCGAAGATGATCTGCCCGTGATCGAGATAGATGCGCTTCACCTCGTCACCGCGCTTGCAATCGACGCGGCCGGGGGCACGGTACCGATGGATCTTCACCAGCACCTCGGCAAGAGGCGTCTGGGCGATTTCCGTCTGATACAGCGGTGCGGCAGGTTCCGGCGTCAATGGCACAGGAGAACCCCGAAGTGCGGATTACGCGTTCTTCTTCTCTTCCAGTGTTGCCGGCTTCTTTTCCTCGCGACCCTTCAGACCGTCGCGAAAGTTGGAGATGCCCTCACCGAGGCCCTTGCCCAGTTGCGGGAGTTTTCCCGCGCCGAAAACGACCAGGATGATGGCGAAGATGACGAGGAGCTCAGGTAATCCAAGTGAACCGAACATTTAGTAAGCCTCCGAGTGGTTGCCGCGGCGGCCCCTGATCCCCGCGTTGACGAACCGGCAAAGTGTATTACGAATCGCTGTCTGACCGACATAACAAGGCTCATGTGCTCATGGATTTCGCACCGGAAAACGGCTGTTACCATGCGCCCGAATGATCGACCTTACCGGACTCAATCCTCAGCAGCGCGATGCCGTGACGCACGGCGAAGGGCCGCTGCTCGTCCTGGCCGGGGCCGGGTCCGGGAAGACGCGCGTGATCACGTATCGCATCGCCTGGCTAATCGGCGAGCTCGGTGTACATCCGACAAACATCCTGGCCGTAACGTTTACAAACAAAGCGGCCAGCGAGATGGTCAGCCGCGTCAGCCACCTCGTTCCCGGCAGCGGCGCGCGGGCGCACGGAAGCCTCTGGATCGGCACCTTCCACTCGACCTCGCTCCGGATGCTGCGCCGATACGCCGACCGTCTCGGATATACGAAGTCGTTCGCCGTCTACGATACCTCCGACCAGCTCACGCTCGTCCGCCGCTGCATGCGCGAGCTCCAGATGAACGACGAGGCGTTTCCTCCGCGTTCGATCCTGACGCGGATCTCGAATGCCAAGAACGAACTGATCGGGCCGGCTGAGTATGAGAAGGAGAACCTGGACTTCTTCGGATCGCGTGTTTCCGAGGTCTACCGGATGTATCAACGCCGCCTCAAAGAGTACGACGCCATGGATTTCGATGACCTCATCGGCAACTATGTGGCGCTCATCGAGAAGAACGAGGACGTCGCCGAGGAGATCCACTCACGATTCCATCATCTCCTGATCGACGAGTATCAGGACACCAACCGCGCGCAGTACATGCTCATCAAGGCGCTGGCCGGCAAGCGGCGGAACATCGTCGCCGTCGGCGATGAAGACCAGTCGATTTACCGCTTCCGCGGCGCGGACATCAACAACATCCTCAACTTCGAGCGGGACTTCCCGGGAGCGCGGATCATCAAGCTCGAACAAAACTATCGGTCGACCGGCAACATCCTCGACGCTGCCACCGGCGTCGTCGCAAACAACATCGCCCGCAAGGGAAAGACGCTCTTCACCGACTCCGGCAGCGGCGAGCCCGTGCGTGTCGTGACATGCAGCAACGAGCGCGAAGAAGCGACGTTCGTCATCGACAAGATCAACGGCGGACGCTCGCGATACAAGCTGTCGGACTACGCAGTCCTCTTTCGCACCAACGCGCAGTCGCGGCCGTTTGAAGAAGAGCTGCTGCGCGGCAACATCCCCTATTCGGTCGTCGGCGGCGTGAAGTTTTATGAGCGTGCGGAGATCAAGGACGTCCTGTCATTCCTTCGTCTGGCCATCCGTCCCCACGACACTCCCTCGATCGAGCGCGTCATCAACGTGCCGTCGCGCGGCATCGGCGATACGACGACGAAGGCGCTGAACGATCAGGCCACGGCACAGAACGTGACGCTCTGGACGGTCATCGAAGGCGATCTCCACTTCCTGCCGCCGCGAGCCTCGAAGGCGGTGAAAGAATTTCGGGAGATCGTTCACGACCTGCAGCGCGCGTCGAGCCATCCGCTGCCGGAGTTGTACGACTACCTGCTTCTGCGTACCGGCTACCGGCGGATGTTGCAGGAATCGCGCGACGTGCAGGACGAATCCCGTCTGCAGAACATCGACGAAATGATGAACTCCGCGCGCGAGTATTCAGAGCAGAACCCGGGGGCGACCCTCGGCGACTACCTCGACTCGCTGACGCTGATGTCGGATCTCGACAAGTACGAATCGCAGAAGGGCGTGACGCTGATGACCCTGCACGCCGCAAAAGGGCTGGAGTTCAAGGTCGTTTTCCTCACAGGAATGGAAGAGGGCATCCTTCCTCACTCGCAGTCGAAGGAGTCGAACGAAGATCTCGAGGAAGAGCGTCGCCTCTGCTACGTCGGCATGACCCGGGCTCGCGAGCAGCTCTGGTGCGTGCACTGCCTGGAGCGCCGCCTGCACGGCCAGTTCCGCGAGCAGAGTCCCTCTCCATTCATCACCGAGATTCCGGAGGGCGTGCGTGAGGAAGTGCGCATGGCGCGCGCGCGATACGTGCCGGAGACGCCGTCGTGGCGTGAGCGTCCTGTCGGACAATACGACCGTTACTCCGGCGAGCCGCGCCGCCAGCCGTCGTACGCGCGTCCCTCCGCGCCGCCTCCTCGCGCGGCCGCTCCCCCTTCTCCGCCCCAGCCGCGGAAAAACGATTCCGTCAACGGGGTGCTGTCGTTCTTCAAGGAGTCGCCCGTACAACTCGATCCTGCCGCGCTGCGCCCGGCTACGCCACCGGGCGCACCGGCGGTGCTAAAACGAGGCCAGCGCGTCCGCCACGAACAGTTCGGCGATGGCACGATTCTGACGATGGAAGGCTCCGGCCCCGAGGCCAAACTGACGGTCTACTTCGACCGCCTCGGCTCGAAGAAGTTCATCGCCAAGTACGCGAAGTTGATGCGGATCTGATCACGCGGAGACGCGGAAGGCGTAGCATCCGCCGGTGCTTCCGCTCGACGGACTTCTGGTCGCCGACTTCTCACGCGTTCTGGCCGGTCCGCTGGCCACACAACTCCTCGGCGATTGGGGAGCGCGCGTCATCAAGGTCGAGGAGCCGGAGCGCGGCGACGAGACGCGGCGTTGGGGTCCTCCGTTCGTCGGCGACGTCAGCGCGTACTTTCTCTCGATCAATCGCAACAAAGAGTCGGTGACGCTGGACCTGAAGTCGGATGAAGGTGCCGAGGCCGCGAGGCGGCTGATCGCACGAGCCGATGTCGTCGTCGACAACTTTCTGCCGGCGCAGAAAGAGTCGCTGCGATTTGCTCCGCGCACGATCAACCCCCGCGTCATTCATTGCACGATCGCCGGCTTCGACAGCGATACAGACGACGCCGATACACCCGGCTACGACCTCCTCGCGCAAGCCGGATCAGGACTGATGTCGATCACGGGCGAAGCGGGCGGCGAACCGATGAAGATCGGCGTGGCGCTCGCCGACGTCCTGACGGCGCACTACGCCTTCGGCGCAATCTGCGCGGCCCTTCGAGGGCGCGAACAGACGGGCGAAGGGGCGGCGCTCGAGATCTCGCTCTTCAGCGCCGCGATCGCCTCACTCGTCAACGTCGCCCAGAACGTCCTCGTCACCGGCAAGGAGGCAGGGCGGTACGGCAATTCTCATCCGTCGATCGTCCCCTACCAGGTGTTTCACGCGAGCGATCGTTCCTTCGCGATCGGCGCCGGAACGGATCGGCACTTCGCGCAGCTATGCGAACGCGTGCTGCGACTGCCGGAGCTTGCGCGGGACAAACGTTTCATCACGAATTCGCAGCGGGTGAGAAATCGCGGAGTGCTCGTGGCGATTCTGGAGGAAGAGTTCCGCAAGCGGACCGCGGCGCAATGGGTGAGACGTTGCCGGCGCGCGTCCGTTCCGGTGTCGCTCGTCCGCGGCGTGCGCGAGGCGCTTCGCGCCTCCGCCGCGCGCGCGATCGTCGAAACGGTGAGGCATGCCGGGATCGGCGCGTACGACGCGGTGCGCAACCCGGTGCGCATCGATGGTCAACGGCGCGCGATCGGTTCGCCGCCGCCGTCGCTTGGAGAACACACCGCGGCGGTCCTCGAGGAACTGGGCATCACCGTCGCGAGTACGAAAAGATCAGCAGCACGAAGCACCCCACCATCACGACGGCGAGCACGGCGATGATGGCCACGACGGCGCGAAAGTCGCGTCCCTCCTTCGCCGAAGGAGCAAAGGCGCGAAAGGCGAAGTACAAACCCGTCGCCCCGATGGCGATGATCGTGCCGCCGACGAGCACGACCCGCAGAAGGATGTTGCGGAACTCGGGATCGATGCCGATCAACGCAGGGTCACCGTCCGCACGCTCAGCTCCGACACCAGCCGGATCATTCGCCGCCCTTCCTCGTCGGCTTTCTCGTAGGCAAGGCAGAGGACTTCGAGATCGGCTTCGTACTCATACGCGGCGACCGTGAAACCGTCATCGGGCTGTCTCGGGTCGGTCGTCGACGAACGCCGCCACGTTCCATCCGGCCGCAGCCGATAGCTCACCAGCCCCCGAACGCGTGCGCGGCGTGCACCCCCGACTTCCGTCAGCGGCGGATTGTCGCCGACGTGACCAAGACCGTCGGCGTTGGCTTTCTGCGACGCCAGGAGGTTCCCGACGAATGTGGCCATCAGATCGTGCAGCCGGGCCTCGGAATCGCCGACGGGCTCGACGAAGCGCACGCCCGTATGCGAGAGGGCGTTCGTGGCCGACCGCCGGACTACCTGCGTTCGCGCCGCCTCGCACACGAACTCGATATCCTCCGTGTGCCAGCGAAATTGCAACCGTAACCGTGCGTTCTGCGTCGTAGTACCGTAATGCTCGACGAATGCGCCGGCCACTCCGAGATCGAGAATGAGCGCGTTCTGCCCATCGAGAAGCCCCAGAATCGGGCGGGCCAGGCGGAGGCGCTGGAAAATTCTGCGATCGTGTTTGAGCATGGGGTAAGAAGCGAAGGCAAGCATATTGCTGCATTTTGGGCCTGCGTCCAAGGAGGATCGTGAGCGAACGAATCCCTGAGCGGCGAAGCATCTGGCGCGTAGGTCCCGACAGCACGTGGACGACGGTCATCCCTGTTGTCTTCATCATCGTGTCGTTGCTGACGCTGGCCCTGCTGCCGGTCGTCTTCGGCTTGCACACGGCCCAGATGCGGCGCGAGATCATGCAGGTGGCCGAGCCTTCCCGTCTCGCGGCAACCAGGATCGAGCGGGATCTCTCGACGGAGCTCGACGCCGTGATCGCCTGGCAGGTGACCGAGCAGGGTCAGTATCGCGAAAAGTATGACGGTCTTGTTCAGAACCAGCACAGTGAATACGCCCGTCTGCGCGTGCTCGGGCCGGAGCTCGGCCCCGAGGTGAGAGACAAGTTGAGAGCGCTGAACAAGGAGACCAGCGAATGGCACGCGGACGTCGCCTCGAACGAGTTCCTTTCGCGGCACATGCCGGCGGAGGTCTTCCTGACCCGCCTGTTCGAAAAACATCCCTCGTACGACGAGGCATTGGTCGCGGCCTCCGAATTGGAAGTATCGATCCAGCAAGCGATCGACGACCGCCGGACGAAGATCCGGGATGCGGAGAAGTTGAGCGCGTCGCTGGAGATCATCCTCACACTACTCGCTCTGACCTCGGCGCTGCTGGTAGCTGGTCTCGGCCGGCAGATGCGCCTTCTCGCCCGCGAGGCCATGTCACAACGACATGAGGCGGAGCACGATGCAGCGGACGCGCAGCGCGCACGCGCCGCGGCCGAGCGTGAGGAGCGCCGGGCGGCGTTTCTGGCGACGGCCGGGCAGGAGCTGGCGGCATCTCTCGATTACGAACAAGCCATCGCCACATTGGCGAGACTGATCGTGCCGAACATCGCCGAGATCTGCGTGATCGATCTCGCCGAATCGGATGGCTCGCTGCGCCGCGCCGCGGTCGGGCACCGCGACACGGAGCGGGAACGTGAAATGGCGGAACACATCGGTGAGGTCGTTCACGACGTTCCCGATCCGCTGCCGTGGGTGATTCAGAAGCGGGAGACCCGGATCATCGGCAATTCGCCATCGCTGATGGCGTACGCCGGCGTCCCAGCCGAGGAGCAGCGCTCGCTGCTGGCCGTAGCTCTCGTGAGCCGCGGTCAGACGCTGGGTGTCATTCTCGCGGCGGCCGCGGAGTCAAAGTCGTTCACGCAGGAGGACGCATCACTTCTCAGTGAGCTCTCCCGGCACGGCTCTCTCTCGATCGACAATGCCCGGCTCTACCTGGAGTCACAGCAGGCCGTTCAAGCCCGCGAGGAGGTGCTGGCCATCGTTTCGCACGACCTCCGCAGTCCGCTCAACGCGGTGATGCTTGCGGCGTCACTGCTGCAGACCTCGGAGAGGATCGCGCCGGAGGATCGTGAGGAGCTGGAGATCATCGACATCTCGGCCAAGCGAATGCAGCGTCTGATCGAGGACCTGCTCGACGTCACCCGTCTCGAGGGTGGCAAGCGATTGCCGATCGAGCGGGGGCCGGTCGACGTCCGGAAACTATTCGTGGAGACGTATGAGCTGTTCAAGTCGCAGGCGGCCACGAGCGCCATCACGCTGCAGTATCACGTCGATGATGTGCCGCCGGTCTATGCGGACGGGCACCGCGTGATGCAGGTGTTGTCGAATCTCATCGGCAATGCCATGAAGTTCACGCCAGCCGGCGGCATGATCACCTTTCAAGCGGAGTCGAGAGGCTCCAGCGCTGTGATCAGCGTGGCCGATACCGGCCCCGGCATACCGAAGGAGAACCTCGGCGACATTTTCAATCCTTACTGGCAGGCCAAGCGCACGGCCCGCCTCGGGGCGGGACTCGGTCTGCCGATCGCAAAGGGAATCGTCGAGTCGCACGGCGGACAGATCTGGGTGCAGAGCGAGCCGGGAAAGGGGACGAAATTTTCGTTCACGCTCCCCGTGGCGATCGACACGCCGGCCACGGCCACGCCCGCGACTACCGCGCGATGATCGATGCCTGCATATGCATCGAGGCGACGTATCGTTTCTGGACGAGCTGTCGGTATTCGCGTGTACGTGTACTGACGCGCTGCAGGTAGTCAATCGTTTCGGGGTACTGCGGAATCCCTCCGCCGAGACGTTCGACCGTTCCTTCGCCGGCGTTGTAGGCCGCCAGGGCGGCGCGCTCGTCGCCGAAACGGTTCATCAGGTACCGCAGGTACCTGGTTCCGGCAGCGACGTTCGCATGCGGATCGAATGGATCGTCACACCCCATGAGCCGTGCCGTCTCGGGGACGATCTGCATCAGACCGCGCGCGTCCTTGTTCGAGACCAGTCGTGGACGGAAGTCGGATTCGGATTCGACGACCGCCGCGATCAACTCCGGCGGCAGCTCGTTCTTCACCGCTTCGCGATAAATGATCGAGCCGTACGGTACTTGCGTCCTGAAGAACTCCTCTTTTGCCACGTCCAGCGTGAAGACAGCGGGTGACTGCAGAGGCTTCAGAAACGCCTCGCGAACTTTCCGCGTCGTGAAAATCGGAAAAGGACGGCTTCCGCCACTGATCTCGATCGCCTTTTGCGCGAAGTCGGGAAACGAAACGTTCATCGCTTCCATGCCGATCGCACCGAAAGCCAGCGGCACGGTGACGAGCAACGCCACACCACGCCGTTTCGCACCGCGCAACGTGCGGCGCCAGAGAGTGCGTTCGCGGCGCGCGTGGACCTGGCAGGAACAGATCTCGCGAAAGTCCCGCGAGGGAGTCCAGGCGTAATCAGTGGCACGGATCTTCAGCTTCATAGGAGCGCCCAAGGGCAAAAGCCGGACCAGTTCTTTGCTCGTTGTGTTCAAGTTATTCATTCGCTGTGAGATAGACTTTCGGATATGTCGTTCGACGGGATCGATCGAAGACGTTTTCTTCTCCTCGCTGCTGCGCCGTTGCTCGTGGCGCAAAAGGCCGCGGCCCCTCACGCCCGTGAATCGATGCTGCAGATGAATGGGTATGCGGTGAATGCGGAGACACCGCTTGCGCTACTGACCGAGTATGTGACCCCGAACGAGCTTTTCTTCGTCCGCAGCCACTGGATCCCGCGCACGCCCGACCCGAAGAAATGGAGATTGACGATCGACGGCGAAGTCGACCGCTCAGGAGAGATTACGCTTTCCGAGCTGAAAAAACTCCCGCATGCGGAGGCGACGTGCGTTCTGCAGTGCGCCGGGAACGGGCGCGGACTCTATTCTCCACCCCTCCCGGGAGTGCAATGGCGCTACGGGGCTGTCGGCAATGCGCGCTGGACCGGCGTGCGCGTGCGCGACGTTCTCGAGCACGCGGGAGTGAAACCGTCAGCGAAGCATCTGCACGTATTCGGTAGCGACGATCCGCCGGGGAAGGTTCCCCCGTTTCATCGCAGCATCGAGCTGGAGAAGGTCCTTGCCGACGGCATCCTCGCCTTTGCCATGAACGGTGAGCCGCTGCCGGCCGCTCACGGAGCGCCGCTCCGTCTCATCGTCCCGGGCTGGGCCGGCGATCACTGGATGAAATGGATCGTTCGCCTCTCGCCGCAAGCCGAGGCGCAGAAGGGCTTTTACATGGAGACGGCGTATCGCTATCCGTTGACGCCCGGCGCACCCGGAGTGGCGTTCAAGCCGGAGGAGATGAAGCCGGTGACGGAGTTGTTCGTAAAGTCGAACATCACTACAGCGCCCGCGAAAACAAGAGCGAAACATGCCAGCGAGATCCGAGGCTTCGCCTTCTCGGGCGCGCCCGACATCGCCAAAGTCGAGATCAGCGACGACGATGGTGCGACGTGGCAGGAGGCATCGCTCGATCCGCGTCATGACCCGTACGCCTGGCGACTGTGGTCGCATCGATGGACTCCCTCGCGCGCCGGCACGGTGCGTCTGTGTGCGCGCGCAACGGACAGCCGCGGAGGCGTGCAGCCGCGCGAGGCGACGTGGAACCAGAGCGGATACCTGCAGAACTCCTGGCATTTCATCGACGTCGAGGTGACGGCGTGAAACGCGCCGCGGTCATCGTGCTGGCGCTGGCGGCTGCGTTTGCATCCGCGGCAACGAAGAGGAGCGTCTCGTTCGATCCTGAACTGCCGGTGCTCGGAACCAGGTTCCACTCGCTTCCGGCGGGCGCGGGCAAGCAACTGGTCGAGGCGAGCTGTTTTCCCTGCCACTCCGCGGACATGCTGGTGCAGCAGCGGCTGACCGAAAAGCAGTGGACGGCGGAAGTCGACAAGATGGTCCGCTGGGGCGCGTTGATGAAAGAAAGCGATAAGCCGGCCGTGGTCGCCTACCTCGCCAGGAACTTCGGACCGGCCAACAAATTCACACCGGTACGAACGCGCCCGGCCGGCTACTGACTCTACACCGCGACCGCGACCTGTTGCTGCCCACGAAACATCGCCTCGGTCTCCACATTGAGCAGAACCCAGAGCGTGTAAATGCCGAGGGCCGTGCCGAGCGGGAAGCTGAGGATGTGAAGCACCCCGACGATGATGGCGACGATGCGTGCCCACGGCCGCATCTTCAGCAGACCGATGCCCGCCAGCATCCCGGGGAGCGAGATGACGATGAGAAAGCAGGCAATGGCCGCTCCGACCGCGCTGGTAATGAATATCGCCTCATGATCGCCCGAGAGGGCGCCGCCGAACACGACGATGCTGCCGATCCCCAATCCGACCAGGACGATGATGGCGCTGTGGACGATGAAGCACCAACCGAGTATGCGAATGTGGTCTCTCATGATGATGAATTGTACGGAGAGGCCGGCCGGGAGTTGCGCGGTGCGGAACATGCTACGCTTTCGGCCGGTTCTCGAATCGAGTTCAAAAAGGAGGCTTGCCACTCATGCGTCATTTCGTAGCCGCAACAGCCGTGGTTGGCTTTCTCGCAACGGGTCTGGCCAACGCACAGATGAAGTCGGCAGTGCCGCCGGGAATGCAGACGTCGCCGCAGGTCACGCAGGCGACCCCCATCCCGACTGCCACAGCGCCGCTCGAAGAAGCGCGCCGGATCACCCGCGAGGAAGCGATCAAGCTCGTCAAAGAGAAGAAAGCCGTTTACGTCGATGTACGAGCAAAGGATCAATACGACCAGGGACACATCAAGGGAGCGATCAGCATTCCTCTCGGTGACATCCTGACTCGGGTGCGGGAGATCCCGCCGAAGACGTTCATCATCACCTACTGTGCTTGACAGAGTGAGCACACAAGCGCCCGTGCGGTGCTGGACCTCAATGCTCACGGAATCAAGAACACGGCCGCTCTCCTCGGCGGCTGGAACGGCTGGACCCAAGCGCACCTGCCGACCGAAACTTCAGTGAAGAAATAGGCTCGTAGGGCTCAGCGGTGCTGAGCCCTGCGAAACTGCCGAATCCTCGTGGCGATACACTTCGAAAACCGATGTTCATCACGTTCGAAGGTATCGAAGGATCAGGTAAATCGACTCAACTGCGCCGTCTGGCGGCACGGATCACGGATGCCGTCGTCACCAAAGAGCCCGGCGGCACACCGCTGGCGGATCGGATCCGGGCCATCCTTCTCGACAGCAGCTCGCATCTCGATCCGGTCGCTGAGCTTTTTCTTTTTGCGGCGTCACGGAGACAGCATGTCGTCGAGATCATCCGCCCGGCGCTGAAACGGGGAGCGGCAGTTCTCTGCGACCGCTTTACCGACTCCACTCTCGCGTATCAGGGATTCGGCCGGCTCATCGACCTCGACAAGCTGCGGGCGCTCAACGCCTGGGCCACCGAATCGCTCACCCCGGACCTGACGTTGCTTTTCGATCTGCCCGAGGAGGTGGGCCTCTCGCGTGCGCGCTCGCGCAACGCCGAGGCGGTGCATGACGAGGGGCGCTTCGAGGCGGAAGAGCTGCGGTTTCATCGGCGGGTACGCGAGGGATACCTCGCGTTAGCCGTCGCCGAACCGGCGCGCTTCGCGGTGATCGACGCCGAGGGCGATGTCGATGAGGTGTACGCCCGCGTCGAAGCGGAGCTCGCGCGGAGAAAGCCGGAGGTTCTGCGATGAGCGCCGCCGCGGAATTGCTGCTCGAGACAGCGAGGCGTGGCGAGTTGCATCACGCCATCCTCTGCCACGGCCCGTCAGCGGCCGCCTTACGGGAGGTCTCCGTGGGCATCGCCAAAACGCTCAACTGCCTGAACGGGACCGCCGGCGATGACTGCTCGGCATGCCAGCGCATCGAACGCCGGATGCACCCCGACGTTCATTTCATCGAAGTGACCGGTGACCGGAAGATGATCAGCGTCGATCAGATCCGCGAGATCGTCGCGGCGGCGACTCTGCGGCCCTACGAAGGGCGCAACAAAGTCTTCATCATCGACCCGGCCAACGCCCTGAGCGTCGGCGGCTCGAACTCGCTCCTCAAGACGCTGGAGGAGCCGGCCAGCGACACCACCTTCATCCTGCTCACGCGCTCACCCGATCTCCTTCTGCCGACGATCCGATCGCGCTGCCAGATGATCTTCGTCGGCGGAGAGGTCGAGACGAACGACGCGCTGGCGGCGTCGATCGTGGCCGGCCTGACGCGCTTCTCCGATGAGCGCGACACCGCCGCTCTCCTCGGCATCGCCTCGCTGGTCGCCTCGCAGGAAGAGGTCAGCGACGCCGTCGCGCTGCTCGGGAAGGTTCTGTGCGACGCGGTGGCCGGTCGATTTCCGCTCTCGATCGAGAAAGCGAAACTGCTGGCCGCCGCCGATGCCACGACCGCCGCGATCCGCTGGCTGACCGTCAATGCTGATGCCCGCATGATGGTCGAACAGGCGCTGGCTGAGCTGGTTGTGTGAGGTTGCTGGGTTGCTGGGGTTGCTGGGTTGCTGGGGGTTGCCAGCCATGTGACTCAGTAACCAAGCAACTCAGTAACCAAGCAACTCAGTAACCCGGCAACCCCTCCGTAACCGGTTACAAAAAAAAGCCGGCCCCGTCTTTCGACGGGGCCGGCAAAATCTACTGGATGGGGGTGGGTGCGAACGCTTGGGTGGAGTGAAGTTGCTGGATCGGTAAGATTCGAAGAAGAATTCAAGCGGTGTAACTAGAGGCGGGCTGTTGAAACAGAAAGCTAATCCGCCCCCACATCATCCAGTAAACCCTCAATTTCTAACGACTGGCTGCATTATCTCACGACCTTGTGAAACTTTTCTCATGGTAACAGCAACGTGACAACTTGCTGAACTGCTGAGAGATAACCATCACTTTGGGAACGCTGTAAATCTTACTACAGAACGACCGTTCGGTCAATTCTACGTTTCAGACACGCGTAAGGTTTCAGTCTCAGCAAGACCATATGCCGATACGGTGCCGTCACGCCCCCTCGGGTACACTCCGGGACCCATGTCTCGAAAGAAGAGGGTAGTCGGAACGGCAGGACACATCGACCACGGCAAAACGGCGCTCGTTCGCGCGCTGACCGGGGTCGATACCGATCGCCTCCCCGAGGAGAAACGACGGGGAATCACGATCGACCTCGGATTCGCCAGTTGGTTCACCGATGACTACCAGATCGGATTCATCGACGTCCCCGGCCACGAACGTTTCGTCAAGAACATGCTGGCCGGCGTCGGAGGGATCGACAGCGCGCTCCTCGTCGTTGCCGCCGACGAGTCGATCAAGCCACAGACGCGCGAACACTTCGCCATCTGCAGGCTGCTCGACATCCGAACGGGAGTGGTCGCCATCACGAAGCGCGATCTGGTCGAGGACGACATCCTCGATCTCGTCCGGCTGGAGATCGAGGAGCTGGTGGCGGGGAGTTTTCTGGCCGGAAAGCCGATCGTGCCGGTCAGCAGCATCACGGGAGCAGGACTGGATGATCTGCGCCGCGCCATCCTGGCCTCGGTCGCCGAAGTCGGCGATCGAGATGCCATGACGCGCATCTTCCGGCTGCCGATCGATCGCGTCTTCACCATGAAGGGCTTCGGTTCCGTGATCACAGGAACGACCTATGCGGGACGCCTGAACGTCGATACGGACGTCGAGGTGATGCCGGGCGGCAAACGCAGCCGCGCGCGCAACATTCAGGTCCACGGCGAAGCGCGCGACTACGCATCCGCCGGGGAGAGGACCTCGGTCAATCTGCCCGACATCGATCTCGATCAGCTTCAACGCGGGCAGCAACTCGTTACGCCGAACACTCTCCGCCAGTCGCAGGTCATCACGGCGCGTCTGGATCTGCTGGCGGACGCGAAACCGCTCAAGGAGCAGACGCGCATCCGTTTCCATCACCTCTCGGCCGAGCTCCTCGGCAGTATCCGATTCGTCGACCAGACCACGGAGCTGAAACCGGGCTCGAGCGCGTACATTCAGGTGCGCCTCGAATCGCCGGTGGTCGCCGTTGCCGGTGATCGTTTCGTCATCCGCCGCTACTCACCCGCGCTCACGGTCGGCGGGGGGGTGATCCTCGACGCGCACTTGCCGAAGCTGAGCCGCAACACGCGTGGCGAATTGCTCGATACGCTCGCCGGCGGAACATTGCCGGAGCGCGTCGAGCTGATGGCAAAGCTGGAAGGGCTGCGCGGATTGACGATTCACGAGGTCCAGGCGCGTACCGGCATTCGCGTCGAGACACTGGCGAAAGAGTTGAAGAACGTGCCGCATCTTGCCGACAGCGGCGAGCGCCGGTGGATTCATCAAGACGTGATCACCGACTTTCGAAGGCGGGCCATGGAGTTTCTGCGCGCCTACTTCGAGGAAAACCGGATGGCGATCAACGTGCCGAAGAGCGAGTTCGTGCAGAAACTGCTGCCGCGCGGAGCCGATGGCGCGATGATCAACTTCCTCCTGCAGGACCTGGCGCACGAAAAAATCGTGGCCATCGCCGGCGACGCCCTCGACATCCCCGGCCGATCGAAGAGCCTGGGCGGCGCGGAAGGGGAGCTGGCGCGGATGATCGAGTCCCGTTTCGCCGAAGCGGGTCTGGCACCGCCGCCGGTCTCCGAGATCATCAACGAACGGACGCAGAAGGCGCGGGTGATCGAAGGGGTGATCGGTTTCCTCGTCAAACAAGGCACGCTCGTCCGCCTGGCGGAAGGAATCTACATTCATCGCGACGCCCTCGTTGCCGCGCGCGAGCGCATGAGCGTACGCGCTGGCGACACGATCGACGTCGGCCAGTTCAAGGAATACTTTGGCCTCTCGCGCAAGATCGCCATCCCCCTGCTGGAGTGGATGGATCGGGAAGGGGTCACGAAGCGTGTTGGCGACTCGCGGAAGGTGCTGTAACCGCGCCTTCGGCGCGTTGTCGGTTGTCGGTTTGAGGGACCATCTGTTGCCGAGCGAGATGGACCTGGGGAGTACAATTCTCCCGTGACCGACATCGCCGAGATCAGAAAGCTCAGCGTTCCTGAGCGACTCCAGTTGGTGACGGAAATCTGGGATTCGATCCTCGATACTCCGGAGCTTCTTCCTGTTTCTGATGAGCTGGCCGAGGAACTTCAAAGAAGGCTCGATGCACATCGAGCGTCGCCGGAAGACAGCGAGCCATGGGAGTCGGTGGACCGAAAGGTTTTTGGATCTGATTGAGACGACGCGTCGTTGTTCGTCGGGAAGCACACGCAGAGCTTTCTGAAGCCGCCGCCTGGTACCGAAGCAAATCACCCACGGTCGCCGCAAGATTCAGGACAGACGTTCGGGAAACCATCGTCAGGATCTCTGATTGGCCGGCCGCCTTCACAGAAATCTCGCCTGGAATACGAAGAGCGCTGACGAGCCAATTTCCGTATGCGATCTTTTACGCTGAAGAAACAAGTGGAATCGTCATTCTCGCGATCAAACATCAGGCTCAAGATCCAGCTAGTTGGCCGAAAGGTGTCTGACGTTGGTCACTTCGATTGCGGCCGCGTTGCCGCGCCAGCCTGACTGGGATGCAGTTCCCTGTAGTCGGCGCGCACATTCAGCCAGGAGGCCGGCACGTCGCGTTGATCAATCTTCACGATGGTGTTGTCGACGACGAGCTTCTGGTTCTCGTACGGCAGCTCGGCGTGGTCGGCGATCGGAAATCCCTTGACACCCAACAGCGCTTCGTCGACAGCGCGCATGACGCCGGCCAGCGGCGATGATACCGGCTCGCTGGCCTGCAGCATGGCGAAGAGTCCCTCAGGAATGAGCGGATGGGAGGCAATCCACAGTTCTCGTTGATACGCGCCGAGCCGGATAATCGACTGCCTGGCCGCGACGCCCTGCAGCGTTTTCTGCGCACCGGTGACGGAGAACTGCGCGCGCGGCATTTCGTCCGGGACCGACCGCGCCATACCGGCGCGATGCGACGTCACGACCTCATCGAACGGCTCATTGCGATAGGTTCCGGTCAGATCGTCGACGAACGTCACGCGCTTCCGCGCAAAATCGAACAGCCGCCACTCGTCGACCTCGTCACCGCTTCGGGCACGGTCGTTGGCAATGAAGAGGGTGTGGGTGTAGGTCTTGTTCGCCGGTTGAATGGACGTCTGGATCGTGACGACCGTCGCGTGGATTTTCGGCTCGTTTGACGATCGCGCGGGCTGACGGGCGGGCTGGGCGCAGGAGAAGAGCAGAAGGATCAGGCCTGCTCGGAATGACAGCGTCAATCGTTACTCCTTCGCGTCGTACCAGCTCCGGCCGTAGTGCGCATCGACCTTGAGTGGCACGGCCAGCGGGAAAATGTTCTCCATCGTCTCTTTCACGATTCCCGCCACGTCGGACGCGCGGCTCTCCGGCACCTCGATCACGATTTCGTCGTGTACCGTCAGCAGCATCGCCGCGGTCCCCTCGATATCCGCGTCCAACCGCTTGTCGAGAGCGATCATGGCCAGCTTCAGAATGTCGGCAGCCGTTCCCTGGATCGGCGCATTCGTGGCCATCCGCTCGGCATTGCCGCGCACGGTGAACGACTTGTTGTGAATCTCGGGGATGTAGCGCACGCGGCCGAAGAGCGTCGTCACTTTGCCGCTGCGGCGCGCCTCTTCCAGCGTGCGGTCGAGATACTCCTGAATCTTCGGGTAGCGCGCGAAGTACGCGTCGATGAAGTCCTTCGCCTGGCCGGTGGGGATATTGAGCTCGTTCGACAGCCGGAATGCCGACATCCCGTACAGCACGCCGAAGTTGATCGTCTTCGCGGCCCGCCGCTGATCGATCGTCAGCTCATCTTCCGGCACATTGAACATTTTCGAAGCGGTGGCTCGATGGATGTCCGCGCCGCGCTGGAAGGTCTCGATCAGATCGGCGTCCTGCGAAATGTGAGCGAGAATGCGCAGCTCGACCTGCGAGTAGTCCGCCGCGAGCAGGACGTTTCCTTCTTCAGCGATGAACGCCTTCCGGATCTCGCGTCCCAACTCGGTCCTGATGGGGATGTTCTGCAGGTTCGGATCCGACGACGAAAGCCGGCCTGTCGCCGCCACGGCCTGATTGAAGGACGTATGCACGCGGCCGTCCGCGGTCACCAGTTGCGGCAGAGCGTCGATGTAGGTCGACTTCAGCTTATGCAGCTCGCGATGCGACAGAATCAAACGCGGCACCGCGAATCCGTGGCTGGCCAGCTCCTGCAGCACGTCTACCGACGTCGAGAACGCTTTCGTCCCCTTGGTTTTCCTGGAGACCGGGTACTGCAGCTTCTCGAAAAGGATGTGCCCGAGCTGCTGGGGCGAGTTGATATTGAAGTCGGTGCCGGCCTCGGCGTAGATCTCTTTCTCGAGCTGCGCCATCTGCAGCGCCATCTTCGCGGACATCTCGTGCAGAAGAGCAACGTCGATCTTGATGCCGCGCGCCTCCATCCGCTCCAGCACCGGGATGAGCGGAAGCTCGATACGGTCGTAGATGTCGACGAGCGCCGGATCGCGCCGCAGTTCGGGCGCCAGCATTTCCTTCAGCGCAACCGTGACGTCGGATTTCTCGCCTAGGTATTGCTGATACGGGGAAAGGGCGGTGGCACCGATCTCGTGATCGAGCGCAAAGAGCGGCGCGGTCTTCGCGGCATCTTTCCGAGCAACCACATCCACCTTAAGCCAATCGCGCGCGATGTTGCTGAAGGCGTGGCTGGGCAGGCCGGGATTGATCACATACGACATGATCATCGTGTCGGAAAAGCGCCTCGGGAGCGGCCAGCCGTTCGCGGCCAGACGTCGAAGCTGGAGCTTGATGTCGTACGCGACGAAGAGACGGTCCGAGCGCAGCAGCGTCTCGAGCGCCTCGCGCAATTCCGGAGTACCGCCGACCGAGTCAGCGATCGGCACGATGAGCGACTCGGCCTGCTTCACCGATAGCGACGCGGCAAAAAGTTCGTCATGCGCTTCCGGCGTGGCCGACTCGAGCCAGATGGCCACTTCGGCCGCGGTCCCGATGAAGTCGAGCACCTCGGCCGCGGCGGCGGCAATGCGATAGTCGCGCTCGACCGGCGGCGCGGCCGGCAGGAACTCCTGCATCAGCGATGCGAACTCGAGGCGCGAGAAGACATCATGCAGCTTGGCGCGATCCGGCTCCTGGCGCTTCAGCTTCTCGAAATCGATGCTCTCGACTGACAGATCGCACTTGATCCTGGCCAGATCGCGCGAGATGAAGGCCTTCTCGCGATTCTCCTCGAGCTTTTTGCGTTGCGCCGGTTTGAGCTTGTCGAGGTTCTCGTAAACCCCTTCGAGCGAGCCGTACTCGGTGATCAGCGCCTTGGCTCCCTTCTCGCCGATACCGGGGACGCCGGGGATGTTGTCGATGGCATCGCCCCAGATGGCCATGACGTCGACCACCTTTTCGGGAGGAAGTCCAAACGTCTCCTCCACGCCTTTCGCGTCGTAGAGAACCTCGCGGCCGGTGTGAAAGAGTTTGATGCCGTCACCGACGAGCTGAAAGAAATCCTTGTCCGAGGTCGCCAGAACGACGTCGTAACCGCGGTCGCGGGCGACGCAGGCCAGCGTTCCCAGAAGATCGTCCGCTTCCCAGTCCTCGACGCCGATGACCGGGATACCGAACCCTTCCAGCACTTCATTGACGAACGGCAACTGGATGGCCAGATCGTCCGGCATCGGACGGCGGTCTTTCTTGTAGTCGGCGAAGGCCTCGTGCCGCGTGGTGGCGCGGCTGATATCGAACGCCACGGCGATGCAGTCAGGCTCGAAGTCCTTCAGCAACTTCTTCAACGTCTGCGTGAATCCGTAGACGGCATTCGTAGCCAGCCCCGAGGAGTTGGTCAGATTGCGGATCGCAAAATACGAGCGGTAGACGTTGTTCGATCCGTCGATGAGGAAGAGCGTGGGACGTTTCTGCGGCATCAGCGGGCGCGATTCTATGACGGCGCGACCGGCTCTCCCAGAACCTCGGCGCGGGCTTCTTCGACGGCGAGCAGGATCTCCTGGTAAACATGGAACGCCAGATCTTTGTCCAGCGGCTCGGCGGCTCCGCGATTGACGATCTCCGCAATCTGCGCGGCGTAGTACGACGCCAGCGGCAGCCGCTCGCCCGTTTGATGGATCTGGCGGAATCCGAAGAGCAGCTCTTCGCGCAGTGACTCGCGAAACACGCCGTTGGCCACGTCGTTCTCCAGATTCTCGTAATCGACATTCATCGGAGGAACGACTCCATCATCTTCGCGTCGGCGCCATACGCGGCCCGCACGCGCGTGCCGTCGATGGCCACACGCGCGTCCACACCGCGGTCACGAAGAAAATCGGCATAGGCATCGCGGAAGGCTCGGGCGCGAACGGCGTTCTCCCATCGCGTTTCGACGAGCACGGTCGGATCGCACTGCAGATTCTGCGTGACGGTGACTCGATCGTCGACCCAGCCTCCGCCGGCGTCACCGACCAGAAAACGCCAGTGGAACTCGCCGAGGTGCTCGACGGTCAGCGCACCCGGGAAGCGGGATTGATCGTCGAACGGGGCCGGCGAGGCGCCGGCCTTGCCGAGCCGGTCGAAATACTCGGAAGGATGAAGAATCTCGCGCGTCGAGCGCGGCGGATTCTCATCCATCCGGTCGACCATCTTCCACCCACCGCGCCGGTAGCCTTCGATGACGAGCTTCAACCCGTCGGCGTACGGGAACTTCAACGACTCGGCGAAATACTTCGGCGTCGACGGATCGAGCGTCTTATCGGAGCCGCTGAGCGATGACGTCAGAAGCGACATCAACTCCGGATTGCCCAGCATGGCATCCATCTTCTGGCCGGCGCGATCGAGAACGTAATCGATCATGACCAGGGTGGCCTCCCCCTCCATCAGCGCGTGCAGAGCAAGGCTGCCGTCCGTGTCCTTCTGCAACGCCAGATCGCGCACGCCGAGGTGAAACCGCTGATCCTGCAGCGCGTGCGTCAGCTCATGGACCGCCACCGACTCCCGGAGCATGTCCGCGTCCATGATTCCAGCGGCCGCCGGCGGGGGAGTATCGATCGCGTAATACGTGTGCGTCAGCGGGTCGTAAAAGGCCAGCACCTGCGCCTGATAGAGATCGAGCATGCTGCCGACGAGGTCACTCGTACCGCCGTCGACGAGCTGAAGCGCGCGCAGAATCAACGCGTAGTCGTCCGGCGAGTAGGGGAGCGATTTCTCCATCTGCGCGCGGAGGATCTTCGGGAGATCGGCCCGCGTGATGGTCTGCTGCACGACCGGCCGTTCGAAGGTGAGGCCGCGCAGCTTCTCGACCGTTTTCATCTCCGCTTCGAGCGACGCGCCGCGCGCGCCAGCGGAAACGAGCATCAGTGCGGCGATCAGGTGCGGGAGCCGTCGGGACATGCGCCTTGGAACGGGGAGCGGCGCAGCCGTCTTCCCTCTTCCCTTGTCCCTCGCCTCCGCCTCCCCTACAATGCCGCCCGGTTCAAAACCGATGGAACGTGACGGCGAGCGGATCGAGATCACCATCAGCAGTCGGTTCGAGAACATCGAGCTCGTGCAGGTGATCGCGGAACATCTCTGTGAAAACGCGGGGATGGATGAGGACGGTTCGCATTGGATCGGCATGGCCGTCCGCGAGGCGGTAGCCAATGCCATCAAGCACGGCAACAAGCTCGACGTCAAAAAAAAGGTCAATGCCACGTTCGAGTTGAATGGTCACGACCTTTCCATCACCATCTCCGACGAGGGAACCGGATTCGATCCGGAGAAAGTCAGCGACCCGCTCAATCCGCAGAATCTGATGAAAACGAGCGGGCGCGGAATCTTCTATATGCGCACATTCATGGATCAGATCCGTTACAGCTTTGAGGCCGGCAGCGGCACCTCGCTGGTCATGACCAAGAATCTCGCCAAAGGAACCGGCATCGCCAGCGGCAAAGCCTGATATCTTCCGCGTCCGGCAGCTCGCGTGCCGCGGATACAAGCAAAGGAGAAGAGAGATGAAAGCCACCACTCGCGACGTAAACGGCATCGCGATCATCAAGGTCGATGGCAAGATCACGATCGGCGCGGGCGACCAGCAGCTTCGCGATGTCATCGCCAACGCAAACAGCCAGAAGATTCTGCTCGACCTCTCCGGCGTCACGACGATCGATTCGTCGGGCATCGGCGAACTGGTCGGGTCTTACACGACCGTGACGAACAAAGGCGGCAAGCTTAAGCTGCTGCACCTTCCGGCCAAGCTGAATGAGTTGCTGCACGTCACCCAGCTCATCACCGTTTTCGAAGTCTACGAAAACGAGCAGGAAGCACTGGGCAGCTTCTAATACCCGAGTCTCGTGCTGCCGGCGCCGTCTATCCGGGACGGCGCCGGCGCGAAGGCGGCGCCGCCGGCGCATCCTCGATCCCCGAGGGCCGCGGCCCCTGCCAGCGCATCGGCAGCGCATTGGTCGTCACCGTCTCGTTGCGATCGACCCACTTCGGAAAGAGCTCGGCAGCGAGCTCGCGGTCGTGAACCGCTTTTTCCGGGATGTCGATCAGCTTCACGAAAGGCGCCGAGTCCCCGAGGAAATTGACGCGAAGCTGCAAGCCCCTCGGCCGAGGCGACGAGGGGGCGTTGAGCGGCATGTGGATGTTGATATGGGCGCCGGCATGGAACGAGCGCCTGCCACCCGAGGGAATGGAGATCAGCCGCGGCAGAAACTCCTCGCCGGGAATCTCCGAACCGATGTTGACGGTGACCATGCGCGTATCCGGGTCGTAGGTCGTCTCGGGCAGGAGATCGGCGATGAGGATCGGCGACGAACGCTGATTCGTGACGTCATACTTGATGGAGAGACTCGAGCCCTGCACCATGTCCTCGCCGTAGATCTCCGCGTCGACACGGACGTTGTTCTCGGTGCCGACCATCCGGCGCGGCTCTTTCATGTCGATGTTGCCGGGCTTCGAGGCCGCTACCGGCGGCGCCGTGGAGCTGCAGGCCGCCGTGAACAGCAACGCCAGAACACAGGCAATTCGTCTCATGATTCACCCCCAGGCTGGCAAAACTACTACCGTTCGCTTGCGGAAGTGAAAAACAAACGTACAAATGAAAAGGCCTCCCGTGAGGGAGGCCAGGTTGTCGTGATCGATCAGAGGCCGCGTTTCTTCGCGCGGATGTTGCGCCGGCTGCCCTTCGGCTTGCCACCGCCACCGCCGTAGGCGCCGCCACCACCACCGCCGCCGTAGCCACCACCGCCACCGCCGCCGTAGCCGCCGCCACCTCCACCACCGTAGCCGCCGCCACCACCGCCGCCGCTGTAGCCGCCGCCACCGCCGCCGCGTCCGCCACCACCACCGCCGCCGAATGAGCGTCCGCCACCACCGCCACCGGCGCGGGGGGGACGATCCTCGGCCGCGTTCACGCGGAGGGCGCGGCCACCCAGATCATGTCCATTGAACTTTTCGATCGCCTTC